>Ga0208391_1000139_pt1 | contig 38483 bp, 30 predicted proteins | sample Knorr_S23_td_Bot_FD_185612 | JGI IMG/M metagenome (GOLD analysis project Ga0208391, IMG submission 185612) | Marine microbial communities from Southern Atlantic Ocean transect - Knorr_S23_td_Bottom_ad_3770_LV_A (SPAdes) (version 2) | ecosystem: Environmental > Aquatic > Marine > Oceanic | place... | reverse complement strand
TACGGTTTGCTGATGTGAAACGGCGCGGAGAACGACTGCTCGCGGAGGTAGCTGCGGCCGTTCGCGTCGCGGGCGCAGGTGAGGTCGAGATGGCCGGTGAGCGTTGGCATTATGTCGCCTCGAACAGGCATTCGCGCTTGATCCACCCGACCACGTCGTCGAGTCCCTTGTGCGACTTGAGATCGCAGAACAGCGTCGGCCGGTCGCCGCGCATTTTTTTTGCGTCGCGCTCCATCACGCCCAAGTCCGCGCCGACGTGCGGGGCGAGGTCGGTCTTGTTGACGATCATCAGGTCGCTGAACCGGATCGCCGGGCCGCCTTTGCGCGGAATTTTGTCGCCGCCGGAAACGTCGATGACGTAGATGAACGCGTCCACCAGTTCCGGCGAGAAGGTCGCCGACAGGTTGTCGCCGCCGCTCTCGACGAGGATCACCTCGAGGCCGTCGTGGCGTTCCTCCATTTGCGCGATGGCCTGGTTGTTCATCGTCGTGTCGTCGCGGATCGCCGTGTGCGGACAGCCGCCGGTCTCGACGCCGACGATTCGCTCCGCGCCGAGCGCGCCGTTCTTCACGAGAAATTGCTCGTCCTCGAGCGTGTAAATATCGTTCGTGATCACGGCGAGGCTGTAGTCGTCGCGGAGCGCCTCGCAGAGCCGCAGGGCGAGCATGGTTTTGCCGGAGCCGACCGGCCCACCCAGCCCAATCCGCACCGGCCGATCAAATCGTTTGTTGCTGCTCATGAGATAAAAAGTCGGCTGAAAGCGGTCTCGTGCCGCGAGCTGCTGATGTCGAGCGCGGGACACAGCCAGCCCATTTCTTCAATGGAAATCCGCTTGGCCCGTTCGACCACTCCGCCGGTTTGGCCCAAGGCCTCGGAGAGGATTTTTTGGCAGGCCAACTGGCCCATGCGGACGAGCTTGAGTGCTGCGTTCACGAACGGCGTGAGCCCGTGGTAAAACGCGAGGCCAAGCGTGTCGTCGAGTGGCATCTGGCCGAGCGCGCCCTGCGTGCCGAGCACGATCGGCTCGTACGCCTCGAGCCGCTTGGCCAGGCGAGCCTGCTCGATGTCGCGCCAAAACGGCTCGCCGGTGAGCTCAAGATTCAGCGACAGCCGTTGGCGGCCGGTGCGGGCGGTGGCTTCGCGAAGTTCGCGCGACGGCTTCATCGCGCCGTAAAGCTGATCAAGCTCGCAGAGCTTGGCCAAGTCGGCGTCCTGCGCCGCCGCGAACGCCGCTGCCGCCGTGGGCAACTCGAGTTTCTCGAGGCCGGGAATGATCATGTCGTGGATGAACGCGCGGAAGTCGGCTTCGTCGTTGATCAGCCCGTCCTGCACCGCGCCCTCCATGCCGAACGAGTGCGCGTAGGCGCCGGTCGGGAACATTGAGTCGGAGCGTTGCAGCAGTTGTGGCAGCCAAGTGTTCACGGGATGAATCGCATCAGCCGTGCGAGTGGTCGTGGCTGTGCCCGACGCCATGATCGTGCGAATGATCGTGACTGTGGCCGGCACCGACCGAGCCTTTCATCGGCTGAAAAATTTCGTCCTTCACCGCGAACGCAATGCCCATGCCGGTGAACAGTTGCCGCACTGCCGGGTCGTCGCCGACGCGGATTTCGCCCCCGGCGACCTGCACCGGCATGTGGAGATTGCCGATCTGCCAACCGGTCTCGGCCGCCTCGGTGGCGTCGCCCGCCAAGCGGATGGCCAACACCGATTCGGACGTCTGCCGGATGCGATAGCGATGCGTCGCCGACTCAAAAAAAACCGCGCCATGGCCAAGCGGCTCGGCCAACTCAAAACCAAAATCCGCGCCGTCTTCCGCCTGACCGCGCCAGCGACGCTTCTGCAACTTGAACCGGTCAGCTACCAACTCGACCTCGGGCAACTCTGTGGCACCTGGCTCGATGGTTTGCCTGATGAGTTGCATGTCAAAAAAGGAAATATCGCTGGGCCAACGGCAGCTCCGTCGCCGGTTCGCAGGTGAGCAGTTCGCCGTCGGCCTTGACCGTGTATGTCTCGGGATCAACCTCGATTTTCGGCAGCTTGTCGTTGTGCACCATGTCGGCCTTGCCGATGTTTCGCGTGTTTCTCACCGGCTCGACGCGCTTGTCCAAGCGCACGCGGTCAGCCAACCCGGCGTCGATCGCCGCTTGGCTGACGAAGGTCACGCAAGTCTCGAACTTGGCCCGGCCGTGCGCCGCGAATTGCGGCCGGTAAAACGTCGGCTGCGGCGTCGGAATGGAGGCGTTTGGGTCGCCCATGTTGGCGCAGGCGATCATGCCGCCTTTGAGGATTAACTCCGGTTTTACGCCGAAAAACGCCGGTTTCCACAAAACCAAGTCAGCCAGCTTGCCGACCTCGACCGAGCCGATCATGTGCGACATCCCGTGCGCGACGGCCGGGTTGATGGTGTATTTGGCGATGTAGCGAAGCGCGCGGAAATTGTCAGCGGCGGGATGGTTGGCGGAGTCGAGTTTGCCGAATTGCTGCTTCATTTTGTGAGCCGTTTGCCACGTGCGAATGATGACTTCGCCGACGCGGCCCATCGCTTGGCTGTCGCTCGACATGATCGAGAACGCGCCGATGTCGTGCAGGATGTCCTCGGCCGCAATCGTCTCGGGGCGGATGCGCGACTCGGCGAACGCGACGTCCTCGGGAATCTTCGAGTCGAGGTGATGGCAGACCATCAACATGTCGAGGTGTTCCTCGATCGTGTTGACGGTGAAGGGCCGCGTCGGGTTGGTCGAGGACGGCAGGACGTTGGCCTCGCCGCAGACACGGATGATGTCCGGCGCGTGTCCGCCGCCTGCACCCTCGGAGTGGAACGTGTGAATCGTACGCCCCTTGAACGCGGCGATGGAGTCCTCGACGAAGCCGGACTCGTTCAGCGTGTCGGTGTGAATGGCGACCTGCACGTCGAGTTCGTCGGCGACGCCGAGGCAGCAATCGATCGCCGCCGGAGTCGTGCCCCAGTCCTCGTGCAGCTTGAGGCCGATCGCGCCGGCGAGCACCTGTTCGCGCAGCGGCTCGGCGGTCGAGCAGTTGCCCTTGCCAAGGTAGCCAAGATTCATCGGGTACTCATCGGAAGCCTCGAGCATCCGGTGAATGTTCCAGATGCCCGGCGTGCAGGTCGTGGCGTTGGTGCCGGTGGCCGGGCCGGTGCCGCCGCCGGTCATCGTCGTGATGCCGCTGGCCAACGCCTCGTCGATCTGCTGTGCGCAGATGAAATGGATGTGACAATCGTAACCGCCGGCCGTGAGGATCGCGCCCTCGCCGGCGATCGCCTCGGTCGCCGCGCCGATGGTCATCGGGTTGCACTGGCCGGTCTCGAGGTCGGCAAAAACCGAGCCAAGTCCATCCTGAATGCCGGGATTTCCCGCGTGGCCAATGCCGACAATGCGACCGCCCTTGATGCCGATGTCGGCCTTTATGACGCCGAGTTTGGCGTCGAGAATCAACGCGTTGGTGATTACCACGTCAAGCGATTCGGCGTCCTTGGCCAAGGGCGATTGGCCCATGCCGTCGCGGATCACCTTGCCGCCGCCGAACTTGACCTCGTTGCCGTAGCCGGCGCCCTCGGCGATGAGGTCGCGCTCGACCTCGATGAACAAATCAGTGTCGCCCAGACGCACCTGGTCGCCGGTGGTCGGCCCGTAAATTTCCGCGTACTGCTGTCGTGTGAGAGTGAGTGGCATGTCGTACTCTTCCTGGTTATGCCGGCAACGGGCCGTTGACCTTGGCGTTTAGGCCGTGGACTTCGCGGCTGCCGGCGAGGGCGACGAGTTCGACTTCGCGCGCCATGCCCGGCTCGAAGCGAACTGCCGTGCCAGCCGGGATGTTCAGGCGAAAGCCAAGCGCCTGGTCACGGTCAAACTCCAGCGCGGAGTTGACCTCGTAAAAATGGAAGTGGCTGCCGACCTGTATCGGCCGGTCACCGGTGTTGGAGACCGGCAGCGTCCGGGTCTCGAGATTCTCGTTTGCCGCGAGCGGCTCCGCCTCTGCAACTCTGATTTCGCCGGGGATCATCTGATGGGATTGTGAACGGTCACCAGCTTCGTGCCATCGGGGAAGGTCGCCTCGGCCTGCACCTCGTGAATCATCTCCGGCACGCCCTCCATCACGTCGTCGCGCTTTAGGATCGTCGCGCCGTGGCTCATCAAGTCGGACACCGACCTGCCGTCGCGCGCGCCCTCGAAAATCTCGTAAGTGATGATGGCGATCGACTCGGGATGGTTGAGTTTCACCCCCCGGGCCTGCCGTCGCCGGGCCAGGTCGGCGGCCACGACAACCATTAGTTTTTCCTGTTCGCGCGGTGTCAGATGCATGGCAAGCGGTCGGGGAGTCTATTGGCGGTTCATACGGCGCGCGAGCCAAAACCGCTGCGTTCGATCAAACGCTGAGGTGCTGGCGCACGATGGCCTCGCTCAGTTGTGGCGTGTCGCCGTCGGCGACCACTCGGCCCCGGTTCATGATGTAAAAATGATCGCCGAATTCCTTGATGAAATCGACGTACTGCTCGACCAAGACCACGGTCATTTCCTTCTCGCTGACGAGTCGCCGCAGAACCTGGCCAATCGCCTGGATGACGTTGGGCTGGATGCCCTCAGTCGGTTCGTCGAGCAGCAGCACGCGCGGCTCGCCGACCAGCGCGCGGCCGATGGCCAATTGCTGCTGTTGCCCGCCGGAGAGGTTGCCTCCCTGCCGGGCGCCCATGTCACTTAGCACGGGGAACAGGTCGTAGATTTCCTGCGGGATGGAGCGCCGCCCATCGGTGCGGGCGGAAAGGCCGACTTCCAGGTTTTCCTTCACCGACAGCCGCGGAAAAATCATGCGCCCCTGCGGCACCAGCGCGAGGCCGGATTGGGCACGCTTCCTCGCCGGTGTCTTGGTGATGTCCCGGCCGTCGAGGGTGACGGTGCCTTTCGAGGCTTTCTCGAGGCCGACGATGTTTCGCATGAGCGTGGTTTTGCCGACGCCGTTGCGGCCCATCACGCAGACGACCTTGGCCTTGGGCACCTCAATGCTGACGTCGTCCAGAATCTGGACGAGGCCGTAGGAAAAACTGATGTGGCTCAAGCTTAACATGTCATCTTCCGAGGTAGGCCTCGATGACCTCCTCGTTGGCGGTGAGTTCGTCCATGTCGCCCTCGGCGAGGATGCGGCCCTCGTTGAGCACGGTGACTTTGCTGTCGAGCTGCCGCACGAAATCCATGTCGTGCTCGATCACAATAATCGTGTGCTCGTCCTTCAACTCGAGCAGCAGCTCGGCGGTGAGTTCCGTTTCAAGATCGGTCAGCCCGGCCGCCGGTTCGTCCACCAGCAGCAGCTTGGGGCTGGAGAGGATCAGCATGCTGATGGCGAGCCATTGGCGCTGGCCGTGGCTGAGATGCTTGGCCTCCGTGTGACGGTCGTCCTTCAATCGCACACGCTCTAGGATTTGCAAAATGTTGTCGCACTCATCCTTCCTGACCGACCGCCGGAAAAACTTCCGCACCTGCCTGCTGCCGGGGAGGGCAAGCTCCATGTTCTCGAACGTTGTCAGGCTGTCGTACACGCGCGGTGTCTGGAATTTGCGGCCGATGCCGCGCAGGGCGATGTCGGCCTCGAGCGCGTGCGTGATGTCGTCGCCCTCGAAAAACACCGTGCCGGTGGTCGGTCGAGTCTTGCCGCTGACAAGGTCGCACAGCGTCGTTTTGCCGGCGCCGTTCGGACCGATGACCACACGCAGCTCGTTGCGCTTGACGCCCCAAGCCTCGATGTCCACCGCCTTGAAGCCGTCGAACACGGCGGTTAGGTCCTCGACGAACAGGAGAAAATCGCGCGCGCCGATCCGGTTGATCCGCGGGCTGAATTCCCGGTATTCAGCGATGAGTTCCGTCGTGTTCATGCCTCGGCGGTGCGCTTGGCCAAGCGCTTGAATCGGATCAAATCCAGCAGGCCGGCGATGCCTTTTGGAAACAACAACACCACGCCGACGAACAGCAACCCCTGCACGAACGGCCAAGCCTCGGGTGCGCGGGTGGTGAGAAAATTGTAAACCAAGTTCACGCCAAGCGCACCGATCACCGCGCCGGAGAGCGTGCCCCGTCCACCGACCGCCACCCAGATCACAAACAGGATCGACCACTTGGCCGTCATGTACTCGGGAGTGATGATGCCCATCTGCGGCGTGTACAGCATCCCGCCCAAGCCGCCCAATGCCGCAGCCAAGGCGAAGACGAACACCTTGAACATGTACGGCTTGTAGCCGAAGAAACGCAAGTTGGTTTCGTCGTCGCGCACGGCCACCAGCACCCGGCCAAGCCGCGTGTCCACGAGGAAACGGCAGAGACAAAACACGGCGATCAAACAAGCCAACGTCAGCATGTAGAGGCTGAACTTCACCCCGGGATCTGTCAGGGAATAACCGGCGACCGTGTCGAAATTTGTCAGGCCGTTGGTGCCGCACAATTTCATGTCGTTTTTGCAGAACACCAACCAAGCCGCCACCGTGATCGCCTGTGTCAGAATTGCAAAATAGACGCCGCGCACACGACTGCGAAAACCGAAGTAGCCGATAAACGCCGCAACCAAACCGGGGAGCAACATACCCAGCGCCAAGGTGGCTGTCAGGCTGTAAAACGGTTTCCAGAACCATGGCACCGTCCACTGGGCTTCGGTCTCCCCCACGCCCGCCGGGTAAACGACAAAAAGACAGCCGGGGATTTTCCAACCGTTGACATCGACACTGCCCGGAGGCCCACCGTGATGCGCCAAATACATCCCCATCGCGTAGCCGCCCAGCGCGAAGAACAACGCTTGGCACAGGCTGAGCACGCCGCAGTAACCCCAAATCAAATCCAGCCCGATCGCCGCAATGGCAAACGCCAGATAGCGGCCGAGCATGTTGACCGTGTCGATCGAGATCGTGCTGGAAAAATACAGCGACGGCACGCCGATCAGCCCAAACAAAAACAGCGCCCAAACACAACGCTCGTGGTTCGGCTTGCCGCTAAACATCGGCCAGCCTTCCCTTCGGCGGGAACAGGCCGGCCGGCTTGAATTGAATGAACGCCACCACGCAGGCCAGCACGAAGACCTTGGCCCAAATCGCCTCGACGGTGAAATCGCCGAACTGCATCGGCTCGATCACTTTGGTCGCCACGCCGAGGCCCAGCCCGGAGCAGATCACGCCCAGCAACTCGCCGACACCGCCGGTCACCACCACGAGGAACGACTCGACGATATAGTTTTGCCCCATGTCTGGCGTCACGCCGCCGATCAGTGTCAGCGCGTAGCCGGCCAGTCCGGCCAAGCCGGAGCCGAACGCAAACGTGTAGCTGTCGATACGGCGCGTGTTGACGCCGAGGCTGTCGGCCATGTCGCGGTTCTGCATCGTGGCGCGCATCCGCAGGCCAAGCTTGGTTCGGTTGATCAGCGTGTAAATCATCGCCACGCACAACGCGCACAACGCGATGATGAACAGCCGGTTGAACGGCAGGATGACGTCCTGCACTACCTCCACGTTTCCGCGAAGCCAAGTCGGGCTGTTCACGCCGATGTTGTCGCCGAAGATCAGCCGGGCGGTCTGGATCAGCAGGATGCTCACACCCCAAGTCGCCAAGAGCGACTCGAGTGGGCGGCGATACAGATGCCGGATCACCGCAAGTTCGAGCAGCCAGCCGACGAACGCCGCCGCGAGAAATGCCGACGGCAGTGCCGCGACGTAATACCAATTGAACATCCCCTGCGGCAGGTAATTCACGAACAGTTGCTGAACGACATAGGTGGTGAACGCGCCGACCATCATCAGTTCGCCGTGCGCCATGTTGATGACGCCCATCAGGCCGAAGGTGATCGCGAGGCCAAGCGCCATGATGATGAGGATCGAGCCAAGCGAGAGTCCCTGAAACACGTAGCCCACCCAGTTCACGAACGACTGATGGCTGTTGATCGATGCGACGGCCTTCTCGCACTGCTCACGGGCCGCCTGGCCGTGCTTTACAAATCCCTCGTCTCGCAGCATCTCCTCGAGAACCGGCAGCGCGCGCAGGCTCTTCATCCCGGCGAGCTGGCCGGCGGCGGCCCAGCGCTCCTGCGCTTGGCCAAGCGGGACGTCCGTTCCCAATCGGATCAGCAGCAAACTCTCCCTGGCGGTAAGTCGTATTTTTTTATCCGGGTCATTCTCCGCCATGTCGGTGAGGAACGGGAGCGCCTCGGTGTTGAACGGCGGCGTGCCGCTTTTCTTCACGGCAACCAGGCGCGACTCCGCGTTGGGCGATGACAGCTTTAACAGGAACAACGCGTTGCGGGCGGCCAGGCGCCCGGCCCTGTCCGGACTCATGTCCTCCAAATCCAGAATGTCCGGCTTGGCTTGTTTGCCGTCGGCGCCCAATACCGGCTCGCCGGTCAGCGGGTGGGTCAACGGGGCCAGTTCGTTGAAGTCCTCGTCCTCCTCCGTCTCCGTGCTGACGACAATCTGCCCGTTCCAGAGATAGACGCTGCCGGTGCGGTAATTCTCGAGGAACGCCTCGAGGCGAGAGTCGCCACTCTTGGCCAAGTCGAACAGCACCTGCTTGCGCGCGGCGGCATCGTCGCTGGAGAGCTTGGCCATCTGCTCGAGCAGGGCTGTGTCGCTGCTCGTGTCAGTAGAAGAATCGGCCGCCGCAACGGGTTGGCTAAACGTCCAACCGATCACGACGGCCATGAAGAAGGCCAAGCTATATCTCATTCTGTCTCAGGAGGAACTGCTTGAAAACAAGCCAGCCGAGAGGCGGTTCAGCAGATGGGTCGAATCATCGACCTATAGAGCAATGAGCCAAAATTCAAGCCCACCTGCGAACCGCCAAAACCGGTTAATTATCCCTTTTTCTTCGGCCCTCCGGTCGGTTTCGGGTAGTTCCCGTCCGGATGAAGGTAGCGGCTGTAGGAATCCGGCGACACCAGGCCGTCACTCTCCCACACGATCTTGAACTGGCCGTTCTTGAGGATCTCGCCAACGTACACCGGCTTGAGGGTGTGCTGGTTGGAATCGTGCATGCGCTTCTTGCCGCCCGGGGCGTCGAACTCCAGCCCGTAAACCGCCTGGCGAACCTTGTCCACGTCGAACGTGCCGGCCTTTTCCACGGCTGCCTTCCAGACGTACACGCCGAAGTAGGCCGCCTCGATCGGGTCGTCGGTGACACGCTTCGAGCCGCCCGGCAGGTTGTTCTTTTTGCAGTAGCTCCTGAAGGCGCGGACAAACTTGCGGTTGCCCGATGACTTCACGCTCTGGAAATAATTCCAAGCAGCCAAGTGACCGACCAGCGGCGGCACGTCCATCGCGCGCAACTCATCCTCCGCAACGGAGAAAGCCATGATCGGGCAGTCGTCCGATGACAAACCCTGATTGGCGAACTCCTTGTAGAACGGCACGTTGCTGTCGCCGTTGATCGTCGAGAGCACGCAGGCGTTACCGGCGGCGGCGAACTTCTTGATCTTCCCGACAATCGTCTGGTAGTCCTGATGATGGAACGGCGTGTATTCCTCCATGATGTTGGCCTCCGGCACGCCCTTGGTCAGCAGGAACGCCTTGAGCACCTTGTTCGCCGTGCGCGGGAAAACATAGTCGGTGCCGAGCAGGTAGAACTTCTTCATGCCCAACTCGCCCATCATGTATTCCGCAGCCGGGATGAGCTGCTGATTTGGAGACGCCGCCGTGTAGAACACGTTCAGCGACTGCTCCTCACCCTCGTACTGGACGGGGTAAAACAGCAACTGGTTGTATTCCTCAAACACCGGCAGGCACGACTTGCGGCTCACCGAGGTCCAACAGCCGAAGGTCACCGCAACCTTGTGCTGGTTGATCAACTCCTTGGCCTTCTCCGCAAAGAGCGGCCAGTCCGAAGCGGGATCCACCACGACCGGCTCGATTTGCTTGCCGAGCACGCCGCCTTTTTTGTTGATCTCCTCGGCGGCCATGAGCACCACGTCCCGCAGGGAGGTCTCGGAAATGGCCATCGTTCCACTGAGCGAATGCAGGATGCCAATCTTAACCGTATCGGCCGCTTGGCCAAGCGGCTTGGCCAAGCCGAACACGCCGACCAAAGCCAAGACACCTATTGTTGTGATAATCTTTTTCATAAACTGTTTTGTTTTAAGAGTTAATTTTTAGAACGTGTACAGCACCCGTGCCGCCAGCAGATCCTCATCGGCGCCGCCAACATCGTAGTCGCGGTGGCGATACTCGGTGATGACGGACACACTGTCCGAGATCACAAAGCGGGGGCTGATCGTGAACTCATCGATCTCCGCCCAGTCGGCGTCCACATGGGCGTAGCGCAGGGTGGTGTTGAACATTTCGGTGAAGGCGTAGTTGGCCATCAGCATGTAGGCGTCGCCGTCGGAACCGCTTGCCCCGTAATCCTCCAGTGAGCTGTATTCAGCCGCCACGGTGAGTGAATCCACCGAGTAACCGGCCCACAAGTTGATAATCGCCTTGTCGTAGGCGGCGCCGCTTTCAGTGGCGTAGCCCAGCTTGATGGTCAATCCCTCCGCCGGTGAGGTGAACACCTGCACCTCGTAGCCGAGGTCGTCCGTGTCGCCGTCCGCGCTCCAGGTGCCATCCACCACGGAGCCGTACACGCCAAACGTGTCGCCGCTGTACACGCCCGCCAGGCCGGTGTGATGGCCCGGATAAATTCCTGCCGTGCTCGCTGCATGCGAGAATTGGTTCAAGGTGTTCACATCGTACGTTTCGTAGCCGATACAGCTCAGGAACTTGCCTGCCTTGAGGCTGAACTGGTCCGACACCGAAAAGCCGACGAACGCCTGCTCGAGGTCCACTCCGCCGCTCGAGTCGGTGTAGTTCAGGTCAACCTGTGCGTTGATGGAGTCACCCCCATAAAGGAAGTCCACCTCGAACTCGCCAATCTCGGCTGTGCTCTTGGTGTCCTTGCCGTCCACGTCGGAGCTTGTAGCCGACACATCCAGAAAACCCTGCAGAGAGAAGCCTTCCGCCAACTCGATCTCCGCCTGGGCAGTGACCGATGCAACCGCTGCCATCGCAATGGCAGCCCGTGTTAGTTTTGTTGTATTACGTTTTTTCATTTTATCAGATCCAAAACCGGGAGGGTGAGCCCCTTCGGTTCAACGGATTTATCTCCGATTAACCCCAAAGGAACCAAGCACCCATGTAGGGAACCACCACACCCTCTAGCACCCGGGATGCCACCCACTGAGCTTGCCCCACCGATCCAATGCCCAACAGCTTGCCCGGCGGCGTACTCCCAGGGCCTATTTTACATAAAATGCACCCGTTTACCCGATATCCAGCGGTTCCACCACAACTCGACCGCTGCTGAAAAAAGTGGGGAACCCCGATCCGACGCCCCGTTGGCATGGCTCAAAATAAACAGCAGAAATGACGAAAATTTTTCAAGCTGTCTATAAATCTCCAGCAACGGAGCGGACATCCGCTTGGCCAAGCGCGAAAATCGTTTGCCAAGCTTGGCCAAGCGGATAGATTGACGGGTGCGGAAGTGAAACCAAGGGAAACGAAATGAAACCGGCATCCAGCAAGGGCTTCACCCTCATCGAGCTGCTGGTGGTGATCGCCATCATCGCCATCCTAGCCGCCATGCTGTTGCCGGCCCTGGCCAAGGCCAAGAGCAAGGCCACCGGCGCCCGCTGCTCCAGCAACCTTCGGCAGATGGGGATCGGGCTGATCGCGTTTGCCGACGACTTCGGCCACTACCCGGTGGGGATCAACGGCAATTACGGCTCGTGCTGGATTTGGCCGTCACAGATTCGCCAATACCTCGGCGGCGCCACCGCGCAATCCACCGGCCTGTTCAAGTGCCCGGCAGCACCCGACAAGGCCCAGTGGAAAGTCAAGTTCAGCGGCAGCCAACCTGCCATGGACGGCTATCTCAAGGGCGAAGTCAGGCTCATCCCCGGTGGCAGCAGCTTCATGAGCTACGGCTACAACGTCTGGGGCGCCTGGGCCGGCCTGAACCCCAACCAGGGCATGGGCACCTATAAGGGCCACCCACAATGGGGCGAAACCAAGCCGGAGCGGGTCAAGGTGCCCAGCGAGATGATCGCCCTCGGCGACAGCAACTGGGATTTGACGCGGCAGGGCGACCGAAACTGGAGCGGGTTCATCGGCATGTACGCCGAGCGCCAGTGGCCGCTGGACATTCACAACAACCGGGCGGAAATCCTGTTCGTCGATGGCCACGTCACCGCCGAGCGACGAAAGGATCTAGCCCCCCAACTGCTGAAAAACAAAGAGGCCGGACGAAAAGACCACGCCGCCCGCCGCTGGAACCTCGACAACAAACCCCGCCTGAGCAAGTCGTGACCGACCGGCATCATCGCGAACAGCGATGCCACAATTCAACGCGAGACAATCTCACGGTTTCGGCAACTTCCTTTTCTCTCTCCCCCGTGTGGGAGTGGGCCAGGGCGCGGCGGCAACCCAAGTCAAGCGCGGCGGTTTCACGTTGATCGAGCTGCTGGTCGTCATCGCCATTCTGGCCGCCCTGCTGCTGCCCGCCCTCGCTCGGGCCAAGGCCAAGGCCCATCAACAGAAATGCGCCAGCAACCAGCATCAAATCGGGCTGGCCTATACCATGTACGTGAACGAAAACGACGACTTTTACCCGGTCCACGATGGCTGGGCCTCCTTCGGGGGATAACGCGGAACCAGCCCGCATTACGGATCCATCACCCCGGCCAAGCGGCGGCCGTTGAACCCCTACGCCGGCAGCGTGAAAATATTCGAGTGTCCCGCCGATGCCGTCGCCGGCATCGCCGGCGGCCGGGCCGGGCACTGCTTCACCGAGTACGGCACCAGCTACCTTGGCATGTGGAACAGGGATTACTTTGGCGTGCAAAAAGTCACCGACCACATCGGAGGCCGCCCCATCAAGGGCAGCGAAGTCGGCGCGAGCCCGACCAACAAGATCATTCAGGGCGACTGGAACTGGCCCCCCAACCGGGAGCAGTACAAGCACCAGAGTACCTGGCACAATGTGCTCGGCGAGAAAAAGCACAACATGCTCTACGGCGACATGCACATGGACTCCTGGAAAATCCCCGAGAAGTACGGCAAGGATCAACAGCACACACTCCTCCCCGATCGCGCCTTCCTCTGGTGGTGACCCCGCCGGCCGGCCGGGCGCTTGGTTGCTAAAACTTGTTCAGCCACTTAATCCCGCAAATTCAGATACACTTTCTTTCCGAAGGCATCCAGTGCGAAGAGCGTTCCGCGAAAGGCCATCTCCTGTTTTAAGGATGGCTCCCACGCCGCCTTCTGTTCGGGCGTCAAGAGAACCACCGCCAGCACCGGGCGCGTGTCATAGCGGCCTTTTATTTCGAAGATCTCGAGAGTGGCCAAAAACCCGTTTTCGGCCTTGAAATGGCGATCGTAACTCAACCGGTCTATTGATTTTAGCAGGCCGTTCCAAGCAACGGGTTGTCCCTCAAACTGATCCTTGAAAATCTGTTCTGAATCGTAACTCACGACCTCTTCCCCCATGCAGGTCTCACAAAACAACTCCACCGTTGCTGATGCATCGTCCGTTGGTTTTTCTTCAGGGCTGCTTTGCTCGACGGCCTCATCATCAACATCCACGACCTGTTCTTCAACAACCTCGTCCAGCACTTCGGGTGGCATGGGGGTCAGCGCTTCCAGTAAAGGGACAGCCTCAACCAAGCTCACCCCGGGATCACTCTCCGGGGGTTCAACTGCCTGTTCGGTGCTTACGAGATCTTCATCCGGAGCATACTCAACTTCGGGCTCCTGGATCTCGGAGCGCTCGAGTTCAAGTTCTTCCTGCACCCGCTTGAGCTTGGTGAGCCGTTGCTTTTCCTCTTCCAGGCTCGACTTTATGTCGGAGAGTTTCGGCGGAACAGTCGAATGATCACGCTGCTTCTCGGCTCCCCGCTGGTATTGGGCCGACCGCCGCTTGCTCATGCGTTCGGCCAAGCGCTCGGCTTGACGGCTTCTCAGGTCTTCAGACTCGTCGGATTCGTCGGATTCACCATGACTCGTTAATTCTTTTTCTTCTTTCGAAAACAAAGTAACGGCAATTACCAATATGATGATGATTAGAAAACAACAAAAATATCCCATAATGGTTTCGAAGAGATTTCCTGATTGATTTTGCTAAAACCAAATTATCAACTTGTCACTGGTTCTTTTCAAGGGTTTTTTACAATAACTTCCGCTTTCCAATTTGGAACAGCTTGGGTAGGTTCGTTGCGCTTTAAATCACCTTTTTTGTGAAAACGAATCGACGTACTTTTCTGGGGAATTGCTGCTGGATGGCCGGTGCCACCGCTGCGGTTCCGAGTCTGGTGCTTGGCCAAGCGCCCAAGCGCAAACGGGTTGCCTTCCTCGGCACGGAGGTGCGCACTCACTCACACGCGCAGCATTTCCTCGACCGCCTCTCGCTTGGCTACGGCTGGCGCGGCGCGTGGCAGGAGCCGCGGCTGGACATCGCCTCGGTTTACATCGACCAGTTCCCCGAGGGCGACCTTGCCCGCAGCCGCGTGAAGCGCTACGAGCAAACGCTCTACCCCAGCATCGAGGAGGCCTTGACGCTGGGCACCGGCAAGCTCGCTGTCGATGGCGTGGTGATCATCGCCGAGCACGGGAAATATCACCGTAACGAGAAGGGCCAGACGCTCTACCCGCGCTACGAGTGGTTCAAGCGCGTCGTGAAAGTGTTTGAGGACAGCGGCCGCTCGGTGCCGGTCTTCAATGACAAACATCTCTCGACGACTTGGGAGCGCTGCGCGGAGATGGTCGCCGACTCGAAGCGGCTTGGCTTCCCGTTTTTCGCTGGGTCGTCGCTGCCGGTGACACGCCGCATGCCGTCGATCGACATGCCGCACAACGTCCCGCTCAAGGAGAGCGTCTGCGTGGCGTACGGCGGGGTGGACAGCTACGACATCCACGCGCTCGAGACGGCGCAGTGCATGTCCGAGCGGCGACGCGGCGGCGAAGTCGGCATCCGGCAGGTGCACGCGTTGCGCGGCGCAAAAATGTGGGAGCGCTTGGCCAAGCCGGAACACGCGGACACGCGGCGGCTCGTCGTCTCGGCCTACACGCGCAGCCACAACCTGCCGGTCGAGGGCGGCTACTACACCGGCAAAATCACGTTCGACTGGGCGCGCAAAAACTTCCCCAACTCCATCGCCTATTTCATCGAGCACCTCGACGGCTTCCGCACGACGATGATCCTGACGCAGATTCAGGATTTCAACTACGCCGGTCTTCGCGCCGACACCAACGAGATCGTCTCGACACAAATGTACCTGCCGATGCCGGGCCACGGCTCAACGACAGCGGACTTTTTTCATCCTCTCTGCCGTCACATTGAGGAGACGGTGATCACCGGCAAGGTGCCGTACCCGGTCGAGCGCACGTTGCTGACGTCCGGCATGACGCTGGCCGGCGTCGAGTCGCTGCACCGGGGGCAGGTGCCGGTGGCCACGCCAGAGATGGCGGTGCGCTACTCGGTCGGCCCCGAATCGACTTTTTGGCGTGACTAAACCGATTCATTTCCTTGAAAAACAGGCAGTTTTGGGGCAATATTCCCATGTGGATCGCGCTCTGACATTGCTCGCCTCGGTGTTCACGGTGGCTTTTTCGACGACGGCTGCCGAGACGCCCGTGGATTTTTCGCGGGAAATCCTCCCCATCCTGTCGAATAAATGTTTCGTCTGCCACGGGCCGGACTCGAGGAAGGAGGATCTGCTGCGGCTCGACTCGTTCGAGGGCGCAACGAGCGATCTCGGCGGCTACAGGGCAGTCGATCCCGGTGACTTAGCCAAGAGCGAAATCATCGGCCGCATCCACGACGCGGACGACCCCATGCCGCCGGAGGATGCCGAGAAACAACTCACCGCCGCCGAGCGGGCGCTGCTCAAGCGCTGGGTGTTGCAGGGCGGCGGCTACACCGAGCACTGGGCGTTCGTGCCGCCAACCAGGCCAACGCCGCCCAGCCAGGATCTCCCCATCGATGCGTTCATCGGGAATCAATTCACCGGCGACATCGACTTCGCCGCCGAGGCGTACAAGCCGACGCTCGCCCGCCGGCTCGCGCTCGTGCTGACCGGCCTGCCGCCGTCGCCGGAGTTGCTTCAGTCGTTTTTGGACGACGGCAGCTCGAACGCCTACGAGCAGTTGGTCGAGCGGCTTCTCGCCGATCCGCATTACGGCGAGCACCAGGCGCGCTACTGGCTCGACGCCGTGCGCTACGGCGACACGCACGGGCTGCACCTCGACAACAAACGCGGCATCTACCCGTACCGCGACTGGGTCGTGCGCTCTCTCAACCGCAACCAGCCACTCGACGAGTTCATCGAGTGGCAGTTGGCCGGCGACCTGTTGCCGGAACCGACGATGGAGCAGCGCATCGCCACCGGCTACGTGCGGATGAACCCCACCACCGCCGAGGGTGGCGTGATCCCGGCGGAGTTTCAGGCCAAGAACAACTTCGACCGCACCGAGACGCTCGGCACGGTGTTCCTCGGCATGACGATGCTCTGTTCGCGTTGCCACACGCACAAGTACGATCCCATCGAGCAGACCGAGTACTACCGGCTGCTCGCGTTTTTCAACAACACCGCCGAGGGGCCGCTTGACGGCAACAAGTACGACTATGCACCCACGCTGAAGGTGCCGGCCGACCAAGCGGCGTGGTATGACTGGACGCATCTCGAGTCGGCGCGCGACCGGTTGTTGGCTAAGGCCGGGGCCAAGCCGGGTGAGTCGCTCGCCGACTTGGCCAAGCCGGAGGGCCGCCTGGCCAAGCTTGGTTTGCAGGCCGAGGCCGGACAACTCATCAAGCAACGCGCCGACGCCACGGCCAGATTCACCACCACGCTCGTCGCCAGGGACTTGGCCAAGCCGCGCAAAACCCGGCTGCTCGATCGCGGCGAGTACAACCTGCCCACCGGTGAGCCGTTGCAGCCGGACGTGCTCAAGGCGATGAATCCCTTCCCTGAGGGCGCGCCGCGCAACCGGCTTGGCCTGGCCAGATGGCTCACCAGCCGCGAGCAACCTGTCGTCTCCCGTGTGCTGGTCAACCGCATCTGGCAGCGTGTCTTCGGCGCGGGGCTGGTCCGCACGCCGGAGGATTTTGGCCTGCAGGGGCAGCAGCCGACCCACCCGGAGTTGCTCGACTGGCTCGCCGTCGAGTTGCACGACAGCGGCTGGGATCTCAAGCACATGTTGCGGCTGATGGTGAACAGCCGCACCTTCCGCCAAGGCTCCGCGCTGCGCGACGGCGTGAACGATCCCGAGAACAAACTCTGGGCTCGCGGCCCGCACTACCGGCTCGACGCCGAGGTGCTGCGCGACATCGCGCTTTGGGCCAGCGGCCTGCTCGACCCCCACATGGGCGGTGAAGGCGTGAAGCCGTACCAGCCGGCCGGCCTGTGGAAGGCACTCGCCCATCCCGGCAGCAACACGAAAAACTATGTGCGCGACAGCGGCCAGCGGCTCTACCGCCGCAGCCTCTACGTTTACTGGAAGCGCACCAGCCCGCACCCGATGATGACGCTCTTCGACGCGCCGAGCCGCGAGTCGAGTTGCGTGCAGCGTTCGCGCACCAACACGCCGCTGCAGGCGCTTGGCCTGCTCAACGAAACCCAGCGCATCGAGATGGCCCGGATGTTCGCCGAGCGTCTGCTCAAGGAACGCGCCACCGACACCGAGCGACTCGACCTGCTCTTCACCCTGCTCGCCTGCCGCGAGCCCAGCGCCGCCGAGCGCGACGCCTGCGCCCAACTTTTGAAAACCATGCGCGAACGCTATGCCGCCGCTGAAAAAGACGCCATCAAACTGCTCGAAACCGGCGAAGTGCCCCGGGACAAGTCACTCGACCCCACAAGCCACGCCGCGTGGACACAACTCTCCGCCACCCTCCTCGCCAGCGACCTGGCGCTGATGATGTTTTGATGATGCACCCACTCGACTCATGAACGAACAAAACCCAATCAGAGAATCCGAACTGATGATGACGCGGCGACAGTTGTTCGGCCGCGCAGCGCTTGGCCTGGGCACGGCCGCCCTAGCAGACATCATTGGCCCGGATCTGCTCGCCAACTCCGCTGGCCAAGCGGGCGGCACGCACTTTGCGCCCAAGGCCAAACGGGTGATTTATCTTTTCATGAGCGGCGGGCCGAGCCATCATGATCTCTGGAGTCACAAGCCGAAGATGCGCGAGATGTTCGGGAAGGATCTGCCCGAGCACGTCCGCGACGGCCAGCGCATCACCGGCATGACGGCCGGACAAAAGACGCTGCCGGTCTGCCCGAGCAAATACAAATACACGAGGCACGAAAACAACGACCAGGGCGTGTGGGTCAGCGAGTTGCTGCCGTACACGGCCCAGGTGGCGAAGGAGCTTTGCGTCGTGCACAGCACCTTCACCGAGGCGATCAACCACGACCCGGCGATCACCTACATCCAGACCGGCAGCCAGGTTCCTGGCCGCCCCAGCCTCGGCGCCTGGCTCAGCTACGGGCTGGGTCGCGTGAACGAGAACCTGCCGGGCTACGTCGTCATGCACGCTCGCTCCAAGTTCCCCGAGCAGAGCTTGTTCAACCGGCTTTGGGGAACCGGCTTCATGCCGTCCGAGCATCAAGGCGTGCTGTTGCGCAGCGAGGGCGACCCGGTGTTGTACCTGAAAAACCCGGCCGGCGTCACCGGCAGGGATCGCCGCGCCCAGCTCGATACGCTGGCCGCGATCAACCTAGCGCATTACAAGCAGTTCGCCGACCCGGAGATTTTGGCGCGCATCCAGCAGCACGAACTGGCCTACCGCATGCAGACCTCCGTGCCGGAACTGATGGACCTGACGGGCGAGAGTGATGCGACGTTTGAACTGTACGGTGAAGAAGCCAAAAGCGCCGGCTCCTTTGCCGCCTGCTGCCTCAACGCCCGCCGACTGGCCGAGCGCGGCGTGCGCAACATCCAGATTTTCCATCGCGGCTGGGACGCGCACGGCAGCCTGCCCAAGGAACACGAGTCGCAGTGCAAAGACATCGACCAGGCCAGCGCCGCATTGATCACCGACCTCAAGCAGCGGGGTATGCTCGACGAGACGCTGGTCGTCTGGGGCGGCGAATTTGGCCGCACCGCCTACTGCCAAGGCAAGCTGACCGAGACGAACTACGGACGAGACCATCATCCGCGCTGTTTCACCACCTGGATGGCCGGCGGCGGAATCAAGCCGGGCATCACCTACGGCCGGACTGACGACTACGCCTATAACATCACCGACTCCGACGGCAACATGATCAGGCCCACCAAGGACAAGTGGACGCCCGGCACCATGCACATTCACGACCTCAACGCCACCATCCTTCACCAGTTGGGCATCGACCACAAACGGCTGACCTACCGCTACCAAGGCCGTGACTTCCGCCTGACCGACGTCCACGGCCATGTCGTTCACGACCTCATCGCATGAGCAGCCCCGGCATTCCCGCCACTTTTTCCTCACCCAAGCGGTTGTTGCTTGGCCCTGGGCCGAGCAACGCGGCGCCGTCGGTTTTGCAGGCGATGCAGCACACACTTATCGGCCACCTTGATCCTGCCTTTATCGGCATGATGGAGGAGATCAAGTCAATGCTGCGCCATGTGTTCCAGACCGAAAACGAGATGACCTTCCCTGTCAGCGCCACCGGCAGCGCCGGGATGGAGGCCTGCTTCGTCAACCTGCTCGAGCCAGGTGACGAGGTGGTGATCGGTGTCAACGGCGTGTTCGGTGCGCGAATGTGTGACGTCGCCGAACGCTGCGGTGCCACCGTCAACAGGGTCGAGGCCGAATGGGGCACAATCATCGAGCCGTCAGCTATTGCCGCCGCACTTGAGGGTTGCCAACCCAAGCTCGTCGCCATCGTTCACGCCGAGACCTCCACCGGGGCGCTCACGCCGGTTGAGGAAATCTCGCGCCTGGCCCGCGACGCCGGCGCGTTGTTCCTGCTCGATACCGTGACGTCGCTTGGCGGCTGCCCGGTGGCCATCGACGACTGGCAGGTTGATGCCGCATACAGCGGCTCCCAAAAATGCCTGAGCTGCCCACCGGGTCTGGCGCCGGTTTCGTTCAGCCCACGCGCGATGAACGTCCTCACCAACCGCAAAACCAAAGTGCAGAGCTGGTATCTCGATGTGAATTTTCTTGCCAGCTACTGGGGCTCGGAGCGCGTGTACCACCACACCGCGCCAATCTCGATGAACTACGCGCTGCATGAGGCGTTGCGCCTGGTCCTGGAGGAGGGACTCGAGGCGCGCTGGGCGCGGCACCAGCAGGCGCACGAGGCGCTCAAGGCCGGCTTGGCCAAGCTGGGCCTATCGATCATCTCGCAGGAGGGACATCAGCTTTGGCAACTCAACGCTGTCGGTGTGCCGGATGGCGCGGACGAAGCTGGTGTGCGCGCTCGCCTACTCAGCGACTTCGGCATCGAGGTGGGTCCCGGCCTCGGCCCGATGAAGGGCAAAATATGGCGGGTCGGCCTCATGGGCCACAACGCCACCACGGCCAACGTCAAACGCTTCCTCGACGCGCTTGGCCAATGTCTCGGGTAACAGCAAGCGCTTGGCCAAGTGGCTTCAGTGCATCTCGACGTCGCAGGTGCCGAGCCCGCCCCGGTAGTAGTTGAACTGGACGTTCGGGTGGTCAGCGAGTAGCGACATCGGCACGCTGCTGTCGGTGATGCCCTTGGAAATCATCAGCGCCGTGAGCCGTTGACCAAGCGGGTTATCGTGCGCGCCGGCGTGCCAGATGCTGACCTTCTCCGACTGCCATGTTTCGATCGGCCCGACGGTGACGGCGCGTTGCGGCACCATGGTGATGTTGCCGCCGCCAGAGGTGCGGGCGTTTTGCGCCAGCGTGATCGGGTGCAACTCGACCACGCGCGTGGCGAGTTTGCGGTATTCCTCCGGCGTCGAAGGTGCATCGGTATACTCCCCCTCGCGTCGCAGCGGATCGTTGAATGCCCAGTGCTTGATGTCGCCCTGGCCACCCTGCATCACCGCGCAGCGAACGCCGTCCCAGCTCTCTCGATAGGCCGTCGTGTCGGCCTTGGGAAAATGCAGATTTTTCTCCGGCATCGTCTGGCCAGGCGTAATCCGGTCGAAACACAGTTCGCGATCCGCCCGCTCGAACGACAACGGGTGGTCGGTCGGCACTTCGCGGCCGTCGTCGCCAACCCATTCATCCATCCCCCAGAAATGCGAGTGTTGCAGCGACAGGCCAAGCTCGTTGACCAAGCGGGCGACGAGTGGCAGTTGCTCGGTCGGCCCGATCGGCCCGCAGATGCCGACCGGATTATCCGCAGTCGCCTCACGCCAGGCATGGATATACTCAAGCGCCTCGGCCAAATAGAAATCCTCCAGCGTATCGTACATCACGACGCGAAAGCCGGGACGCGACAATTGCTGAATGTCACTTGGCGTGAGCGCCGCTGCGTCGCTGATGAGGTCGTCCTCGAGCGTGGTGTAGTCCCACCAATCGGGAGCGATGGAACTGAGCTTTCGCGGCATGGATTATCGGGCGCTCCGGTTGATCGGCTCGTCCACCACGAGTTGATCCGGGAAGGCACCCGGCTTGGAGCGCGACTTGAGGCGCTTGTTCTGTGAGTTGCCCCTTGGCTGGTTGAGCGGGATGAACATCCCGCCGCTCTCGGCCAGCATCCCGTACAGCTTGTCTTCCATCTCGCGAACGACCGGTTTGAGCTTGGAATCGGCGATGAGGTTTTTGGTTTCGCCGGGGTCGCTGCGTATGTCGTACAACTCGTCGGTGTCCCACAGGCCGTAGTAGGTGATGTACTTGTAGCGGTCGCCGCGCAACGCGAACACCGTGGGCGATTGCGGGAAGTTTTTCTCCCAGTAATAGACGTAGAGGAAATAGTCGCGCCACGGGATGTCCTTCCCTTGGCCAAGCGGGATGAAGCTCAAGCCGTCCATGTAGCCGGGCGTCTTGATGCCAGCCGCCTCGAACACAGTCGGGGCGATGTCGATGTTGGCGACGACCTGCTCGACCACTTGGCCGCCCCCGAAGAGCGCCGGGCACTGCATCACCATCGGCACGCGGATGGAGGTCTCGTAGGCGACCCGCTTGTCGATCAGACCGTGTTCGCCGAACATGAACCCGTTGTCGCCCATGTAAATCACCAGCGTGTCGTCGTGCACGCCCATCTCCTTGAGCGTCTTGAGCACCCGGCCGATGCTGTCGTCCACCGCGAGAAACGCCTCACAGTAATCTTTGTAAAACTTCTCGACGTCGATGCCGCTGTGGTACGCGAAGTCGACGCCGTGCCAACTGTTACGCTGATCCTTCAGCCAACGCGGCTTGCCGTCGTAGTTCGCCGGCGAGTCGGCCTGCGACTTGGGCGGCACAACTTCCGCATCGGCATACGTGCCGCGATGCCGCTCCGCCGGCGTGAACTGCGCGTGCACCGCCTTGTGCGAGAGGTAGAGGAAAAACGGCTTGTCCCGTTTGCGGCTGCGCAGCCAGTCCACGGCATAGTCGGTCAACTCGTCGGTGATGTAGCCTTTCTGCGGCACCTTTTTGCCGTTGACGTTGAGTCCGTTGCGCGATGGCAGATACGTGCCCTGTCCGCGAAAGCTCACCCAGTGGTCGAACCCCGGCCGGGGCTGGTCGGTGCTGCCGCCCATGTGCCACTTGCCGATGTACGCCGTCTCGTAGCCGGCCTTCTGCAAATGTTGCGGGAAGAACACCGTCCCATCCGGCACGAGCTGGTTGTTGTCGATCACCCGGTGCTTGTGCGTGTACAGCCCGGTGAGGATCGACGCCCGGCTCGGCGAACAAAGCGACGTGGTCACGAACGCATTCTTCAGGTGCACACCGTTCCGGGCCATCGAGTCGAGGTGCGGCGTCTTCAAAAACGGATGCCCCATGAAGCCCATCGCGTCGTAGCGATGATCGTCGGTCAGGATGAAAACGACATTGCGCGGCTTGGCGCCGGGCACGCGCTCGATGGCCAGCTTGTCGGCGGCAAATGCTTGGCCAAACGCAGCCAAGCCAAGCACAGCGGAAAAAAATATTCGGATGTTTTTCATGGTAAAAAGGAAACGGCTGCAACGCCGCAGCTCAGCCGGGGAGTGTGGCTCCGCCGCTCCGCCCTGTAAAGCCGGAATGCGGCTAATCGCGGTGGAGGCGCCAAAACTGAACGCGCCCTCCTACCCGCAGGAAGGTGGACACCGCGCCGCCGTTGCCAACCACCGTCTCGACCGTCTCCCAGTTCTCGAGGTCGGATGATTTTTGCAGTAGAAACTCATCGCCGTCGGTGCCCTCCCACTCGATCTCCACCGCGCGATGTATGCCGATAAGTCTGCCTGTGGCTTCCCCGCTACCGCCACCCTCCCCAACAATCACTGGATCATCGGTTGGATTCTTTTTAGGCAAGCGCGTGGCTAACTCGATGTCCAGTTCATCCACGTCCACGCCCTCAAAGATTTTCTGGAAGCCATCGATAAAATAATACTGCGTGCCACCCTTTTCGGCATAAGCGCGAATCGACACATAGTAGTTCATCCGCGTTTTGCGCTTGGCCAAGAAATGAACGTCGAGCAGCGAGTGCGCCTTGGTGCTGAGATCAAGGCCTTCGAACTCCACTTGATCCACGAGCGTCGCCGACACATCGGCAAGCCACGGATCGTACTCATACAGCCGGGCGTCCACGTAAATGCCGAGCATCTTCTGCTTGGTTAGCGGGAAGGTCAGGTGCACATCCGCCTCGAGCGGCCCCGCCAGCGGCTTGGCCAAGCCCGCGGCAAAAAAGGCGGCAAACAAAATCAATCGCATATTTATCGTCGCAGAGACACTAGGCCCACCCAAGCGTTACACTTCATCCAAGGGCGCGGTGGCGTCGCCGAAGGTTTTTGGGTGGACGTCCATTTTGTCCATCATGCTGAGGAAGAGGCGGGACATTTGGCGGTCGGGCTTGCCGAGGTAATCCAAATTCTGGCCGCCCTTGATGCGGCCACCGCCGCCACCGAGCATCACGACCGGGAGCTGGTTGGCGTCGTGATGGCCGTTGACCATGCTGGAGCAGAGCATCAGCATCGTGTTGTCGAGCGCGGTGCGTTCGCCCTCCTGTATTTTATCCAGTCGACCGGCGATGTAGGCCATTTGCTCGAGGAAAAACTGGTTCACTTTCAGCCAGTCGTCCGTGTCGCTGTGCGAGAGCAGGTGGTGGATCATGTAGTCCACGCCGAGGTGCGGGAAGCGCAGCGTGCCGTGGTCGTTGTTCAGCTTGAGCGTGCAGATGCGCGTGGTGTCGGTCTGGAACGCCAGCACGAGCAGGTCGCTCATCAGCCGCATATGCTCGACGATGTCCTGCGGGTAGCCGTCCCGCGGGCGCGGGATGTCCGGCTTGGCCAGGGTCGGCCGCCAGCCTTGCAGTTCGCCGCGTTTGCCGGCGCTCTCGATTCGTTGTTCGACCTCGCGGACGGAGTTCAAATATTCGTCGAGCTTTTGCTGGTCGAGCCGGCTGATGTTGCGGCGCAGATCCCCCGCGTCGGACAGCACAGCATCGAGCACGCTTTGGTCGCCGGCTTGCGCCTTGTTTTTGAACATCTCATCAAACGCCAGCGCGGGGTAGACCTCGAGCGGCGTCGGCGTGGTCGGGCTGCTCCACGAGATGTGCGAGCTGTAGAGCATCGAGTAATCCTTGTGCACCGAGGGGTTCGCCTTTTCGCAGCCGAGCACGAGGCTCGGCAGCTTGGTGCGGTGCCCGATGTGCTGCGCCACCAATTGATCGATGCTCGTGCCGGACTGGATCCGCCCGCCCGGGGCCAACGGCGCGCCGGAGAGCAGGTTGCCGGTTTGCGAACTGTGGATGTTGCCCTTGAGCGCCTCGGCATTGTACAGGCCGCGGATGAACACCATCTTGTCGCGAAACTCGTTAAGCGGCGTGAGCACCTTGCCCAGCTCCATGTCGGCACCCTCGCCCTTGGCCCACCATTCGTCCCGGTGATAACCGCAGCCGGAAAACAGGATGGCCATGCGCGTCGGCGCCTCACTGGCCTTCGTCGCGTCGAGCCGGGTGTCGCCCCATACGCGGCGCGATTCCATCCACGGCAACGCCATCGACGCGCCCAGCCCGCGCAGCATCGTGCGGCGGGAAAGTTGGTAACGCATCTTGTTCATATCGAGTTCAGCCCTTCGGTTCATGCTAAATTGGTTGCGGTCACAATCAACCCTCATCTTTGGCCAGACGCCCTCGGATTTTGCGAAACTGCTCGCTGGTGACGATCGCCTCCACCGCTACGCTGAAACGGAAGTCATTTGCCTTCAGTCGCTTCTGCATTTCTTCGAGCAACAGCAAGTCGGACAACGCCACCTCGCGGCCAAGCGCGTAGCCAAGCAGTTTGCGGCAGAATTGCGCCAGCACATCGTCTAGCCGCTCGGTGGCCAAGTGGTGTCGCAGTCCGTCGATGCCCTCGACGGCCGTGCCGTCCGCGAGCCTGGTTTTCGTGTCAACCGCCTTGGGCCGAAACCGCCCGATGGCGTCGTACTGCTCCAGAGCAAAACCGAACGGGTCGATGAGTTTGTGGCACTTGGCGCATCCGGGGGTTGAACTGTGTTGCTCGATCAACTCCCGCGCGGTCAGCCCTATTGGCACACTCTCCGGCAACTGCGGCACGTTGGCCGGCGGCCTCGGCAGGCGCTCGCCAAGCAGCGTCTCGTAAACCCAGTTGCCGCGCAGGATCGGGCTAGTGCGCGACGCGCCGGAGTTGGCCGCCAACACCGTGGCCAAGCCGAGCACGCCGCCGCGCCCCCTGGCCTGCACGCCATCGACCCGCCTCCACTTGCTTCCGATCACGCCGTCGATTCCGTAGAACTTGGCCAAGCGCTCGTTGAGAAACGTGTGATCGGCGCTCAGCAAATCCAGCACCGGGCCGTCGTTGCGAAACATGTCCTCAAAAAAACGAACCGACTCCTCGTACATCACGACGCGCAGTTCCGGGAACGTCGGATAAAGCTTCTCGTTCTTGTCGTCGTTTTGGTCGAAGCCGCGAATGTGCAGCCACTGGCAGGTGAACTGCTCGGCCAGGCGCCGCGTGCGCGAGTCGCGCAGCATGCGCCACGTCTGCGCGAGCAACGTTTTGTCGCCGGTCAACTCGCCGGCGTCGGCTGCGCGGCGCAGTTCCGCATCCGGCAGCGACGACCACAGGAAGTAACTCAGCCGCGTGGCCAACTCGGCGTTTGTCACCGCCACCGGCTTCGCGCCACCACCCGCTTTCTCACGGCGATACAGAAACACCGGCGAGGTCAGCACCCGGGCGATCGTCAATTGAATCGCCTTCTCGTGCGGAATCTCGCGCTCCCGCAATCCGCGATACAACGCCCGCAATCCCTCCTGCTCTTCACCACTCAACGGCCGCCGCCACGCGCGCCCCGCAAACTCCAGCACACTGTAAAGATGCCTCGGCTCGTCCGCCTCGAGGCGTTCGCGAAAGGCCGCAACCCGTTTCATCAGCGGTTCCCTGTACGGCTTCCACGCGATGACTAGATCCGGCCGGTCCTGAGTCGAGAACTCGACGATCTGCTCGTACGCGACCTCCACCTTGAACGGCTCCCTGGTGATGTAGAGCAACTCGTCCCAAAGCCGGTCGAGTTCCCCCTTTTGCTCGTCGCTGAGCATGAGCCGTTGCAGCGGCTCGTCCTCGCGGAAGTACAGCGCCAGCGTCACCACCTCGTCCACCGGCACAATTTTAGGGTAACAAATCGACGCCGGAAACAGGTCGCGGAAATCGTCCAGGCCAGCAGCCAACCGCTTCTCCGCTGCGCTGCCAGCGGCGACGACAATCGGCCGTCCCGGTGAGAGCCCGCGCGGCTGCGGCTTGGCCAAGCCGGCCGTAAGTTGGACGCTGCCTTTCTGGCCGTGCTCCGGCTCGAGTTCACCGGAGAGCACCAGCGTCCGACCCTCGGCCAACTCCGCCGGGATGCGCAGCTCGACAATCGCCGGCGCCTGCACGATTAGGTCCGCCGTGACCACCGACGGGCCAAGCGGATGTTTCCCGAACCGCTCGTCCGGCACGATCGATTTGAGCACGTTGCCGTAGCGGCGCGGCACCGGGATTTTTTGGAGGTGCTTGAACAACATCGCGTCGGGCGAACCCGGCTTTGCCGGTGCCGTGCCGGTGGCCAGCGCCTCAATGCGCCGGGCCAAGCCGGTTCGCTTGGCCGCGTCCGTCTCCGCCTTCCAACTCGCCAGCAGCGACCCGGCCGGTGCCGTCATTGAGCCGCCGGACGCCCTGGTCACGTCCGCGACGTTGCCGCTGAAAAAATGCCAGACGCCGGCGTTGCCATGACTGTCTTTCAGTGGATTGCCCTCGAGAATGTTCCCGGAAATGTCCGCGGCAACATCCCACACGCGCCGGCCGCCGCCGGTCTCGGTGATGGTCATGTCAACGTGCGTCAGGTCGCACGAGTGGTTGCCCTGCCTCGGCCCGATGGCGAGTTGGATCACTTCGCCTGCTCGCACCGACACGGTTTTGGCGGCCAACTCCGACGAGCCGTTCACCCCGAAATCGCCGTGCCCGAGGTTGCTCACCCTGCGGCTGTTTCGATGCTGCACCCACCACTCGACGCCGTTGCCGCAACTGTGCGCGTCGGCGATCCTGGCCGACACCGACACGATGCCATCGATCGGGCTGCGCCAGCCAACCGCCACGTACTGCGTCGGCGACGGGTGCGCCACCACCGCATGCGGCCGTGCGGTGCCGGGGATGCGCACTTCCGTGTCGGACGAGTTGGCCGCGACGGACGGCGTGCCTAAGGTTCCCCAGCCGTTCACGAAATCGTAACCGCCACTCTTCAGCATTTTCCGGGTGAACAACCCGTCAATCGTCACCGGGCCGCCGGGGCCAAGCGCGAGGTAATCGAGCCAGGCCGCCAGCATGTCGGCATCCACCCCGTGCCGTTTGGCCAGGGCGTCGATGTCCGGCTCGTCGCCGGTGGCCTCCGCGGCAGCGGCGAGGAACTTGGCTGTATTGGCCAGCGTCTCGCGGCGCAGCTTGCTCAGGCGCCCGGCCAAGCCAGGCACGTCGCGCATCGGGAGATCCGCCTTGCCGCCGCCGACCAGCCGGGGGTTGCGCCAGCGAACAAAGTCGTTCTCGCTTCCGTCGCCGGCATCGCTGGCAGCGAGGTGCACCACCACGTCGCTTCCGTCCGCCGGCGGCTGGAGTTCCAGGCTGAAATCCACGCTGGATTGCGTGATGCTTTTCGGGTTCATCCAAGCGGTTGGCCCGCCCTGCCGGCCGATGTGGCCGATCGGGTCGAACCGCCACAACGCCTGCTGCCACCGTTGCACTGCATCGACGATCGGCTTCGGGTTGTCATCCGCTGCCGCCCGCCAGCGCTCGCGAATGTTGTTCAGCAGAAACGAACCGGACGGGGCGTCGGCGCGGGTGAGCATCGTCCAAAGCGAACCGAGATACTTCGCGTTAAGTCCGCGCGCGCGCGCAACCGCCGCGACCGACTCGCCTCCCTTGGCCAGCGCGTCGCGATCGGCGAGCGTCGCGGCAAAATAGGGCTCGAGCGGAATGCTGCCGTTGCGGTTGATCACGTTCGCCTTGGCCTCGGCGGAGTCGTCCCAGTTGTCACCGGCGTTGCTGCGAACAGCCACGTGTTGAGCATAAAAATTCTGGATTTGGGCCATCAACCCGTCGGCTCGGTCGCGCTCGGTGACGTGCTCCGAGAACCGGATGCCGTCCGGCAGCAGCACGGCGTGTTGCGCGACCTCCTTTCCGGCGTCGAGAAATTTGCCCACGAGCGCGGGCGACATCACCAGCGCATCGCCGGCATTGGTGAACCCCTCGCCCGCCGCGCCGTCGATGGGGAATTCGCGGGTGGGGTTCAGCGAGGCAACGCCGGTCAGGTCGCGGACGGAGTAGTTATATTCGTCGTTGTTGAGCCGCCGCAACGTCACCCGGCCGGGGTCGCCCGCCCGCGCCCTGGCCTCCTCGAGCAACAGGCTGTGCACCCACTGCTGCAGTTTCGCGCGCTGGGCATCGCTTGGCTTGTCGGCTTTCTTCGGCGGCATCTGCCGGCTTGAGAGCATGTCGTCGACCTTGAGCCAAACCTTGGTGTTGCGCCGGATGTCGGCGACCGACTGGAACGAGTCGAGATTGATGTCCGCCTCGGCGTCCTCGTCCGCGTGGCACTCGAAACAGAATTGATCGAGCAACGGCCGGATCTCCGACCGGTACACCGTGGCCAGGCCGGCCGCTTGGCCAGGCGACAGACAGAAAAACGCAGCCAACAAAACAACTGGCAAGCAGCCCAAGCGCTGGAGAATAAGCGGCATGACAAGCCCTCGTGGGGTTGCGGCAATCCTTCCCCCAACCCCGGAGTCCGTCAAGGGGTGTGAAAAGCAAACCTCCCCCTCAGTCCTTTCCCCCGTCGGTGTGTTTTTACCAGTGACCGCTTGGCCAAGCGCCGAAATGTGGGCTTGTCTTTCGAAATGCCTTTTCCCACAACTCGGACTCACTTCGTGGTCATGAACAAGTCCATCCTCCTCCTGACGGCGTTTTTACCAATGGCGTTTCCTGCGCTTGGCCAGGAGAAGCCGGATCCGCCCAAGACCTCCATTTGGACGGCTGCCAGCCGGGACAGCGTCTCACTCATCGAAACAGCACATCGCGGCCGGCACGGACATTGACGCCCGGAAGGACGACACCAAGGGCCAGACGCCGCTTTACTACGCCGCAAAATTGGATCGAGCCTAGGCTGTCCGGGTGCTGCTCGATGCGGGAGCCGATCCCAACAAGACGGTATCCCGGGATTACTTCGCCAGAGAGTACCATCAAGACGCAACACTTCTTCCGCCTCCGCAAAGCCGAGTGAGGGGCGGGGCTTCTCCCGCTAATTGACAGCCGACGCGGTGCCGAACAGCAGTTGGTATCCGATCGTGAGGATGCCGAAATCGACGATGATGTGGCAGAGCCACACACCCAGCAGGGAGCCTTGACGCACATACATCCCACTCCAAATCACTCCACCCAAGCCAATCGAGAAACTGAGAAAGAGCGCGATGGACACGGGGAAAAATTGCAGCACGACCACCACGTGATGACCCATGAAGGCCGCACCAGCGAGCGCGTGCGCCAGGCCGGTGGGCATCAACTGGCGCAGTCCGCCGAAGACAAACCAGCGCCAGTAATATTCCTCCAGCAGCGAATGCAGCACGGCAAGGCAAATGCCGAAGGCCCAGTAGTTGGCCCGGTTCAGGCCTAGTCCGGTGATGGTGTCACTGATGCGATCCGCATTCGCGCGAACCGGCTCGCCAATCCATTGGGTCTGCATGAGTAGAAACATCAGCCCCACGATGCCCGCACCCACGAGGAGGCCTGACGGCAGCGTTCGCCAGTGGCGCGCCTCTCTCCAGACCGGCCGCTCGATGCGGTGTTTCAGGATCCAAGGCACCGCGATGAGCGGCCACACCAGCGTGAACAGCTTGGTGCCGGAATAGGCCAACTGCGCCAGGCCCACCCCCTTGGCAATGACGAAATAAAGCAGCGCCCCGAACAGGGGCAGCACGGTGGCCGGCAGCACCACGGTCCACATTCGTTTGCGATGCTGCTCCTCGGTCAGGCTGGAAGCATCGCTCCACTCAAACCCGCCAGCCAGTTGATTGCCCTCCGACATGTCAGCAAACGCCCAAGCTCCATCAAACTGGTAAGTTGATTCAAGCCAAATGAAACGCTGCCCCCAAACCCAGCGCTTGGCCCGGCGCTACTTTTTCTCGAGGTCTTTGCGCGGGAAGAGCGGCGTTGGCTTGTTGCAGGTGTGGCCCTTGGCCAAGCCGCCCCACTTGGCCAAGCTGAAGTTTGCCGGCGAGTCGTCGAGGCCAAGTTGCCCGAAAATTTTCTCGGCCGTCTCCGGCACGACCGGCCAAAGTAGAACGGCCAAGATGCGACACGCCTCGGCGAGGTTGTACAGTACTTCGTTGAGCCGATCGGCTTGATCGTCCTGCTTGGCCAGCTTGAACGGCGCCGTCTGCTCGACGTATTGGTTGGCGCGATCGACCAATCCCCAGATGCTCACAAGCGCCGCCTGCAAGTGATGCGACTCGTAGTTTTTGCGCGCCTCGGCGATCCATTTTTCGGCGTCGGCGGCCAGTTCGTCGGACGTTGCCTCAAGCGTGCCTCCGCGATAACGGTTGAGCATCGAGAGCGAGCGGTTGACGAGGTTGCCCAAGCCGTTGGCCAACTCGGCGGAGTAGCGGGCCTGAAAACTTTCGTCGGTCCAGTTGCCGTCCGGGCCGATGTCCAGCTCACGCACGACGTAGTAGCGGAACGCATCAACGCCCCACTCGTCGATCACCGCGATGGGATCCACCACGTTGCCGGTGGTCTTGCTCATTTTTTGGCCGTCCTTCTGCCACCAACCGTGCACGAGCACCTGTCCTGGCAGCGGAAGTCCCATCGCCTTGAGCATGATCGGCCAATAGACGGCGTGAAACTTGAGAATGTCCTTGCCGATGACGTGGATGTCCGCCGGCCAAAGCGATGGGGCGTCCGGCTTTGTCTCGAGGCCGACCGGGCCAGCGGCCGCGTCGTCGCCGAGTGCCGCCGGAATGCTGGCGTAGTTGCTCAGCGCGTCGAACCAAACGTACGTCACGTATTCCTCGTCGAACGGCAGCGGGATGCCCCACTCGAGCCGCGCCTTGGGCCGCGTGATGCAGAGATCCTCGAGCGTGTTGTTTTTCAGGAAGCCAAGCACCTCGTTGCGGCGTGTCGCCGGCTGGACGAAATCGGGGTTGGCCTCGATGTGGTCGATCAGCCACTGCTGATGTTCGCCGAGCTTGAAGTAGTAATTGTGCTCCACCAACTCGGCGACCTCACCGTAAAGAGGATCGAACGTGCCGTCCTCGCGCCGGTCTTTCTCCGTCAAAAACGTCTCCTGTCGCGCCGAGTAAAACCCGCGATACTCCGCCTGATAAAAATGTCCGGCGTCGTAAAGCTTTTGCAGCACCGCACGCACAAACACCTTGTGCCGCTCCGACGACGTACGGACAAAGTCGGCATGCGTCAGGTTCAGCCGGCCGGCAAACGCCTCCCAAATCTCCGCAAACTCATCGCAGTACGGCTGCGGATCCTTGCCGGCGGCAGCGGCGGCAGTCTGCACCTTTTGGCCGTGCTCATCGAGACCGGTCAGGTAAAACACCTCCTGCCCCAGACTGCGATGCACCCGGGCAATGATGTCCGTGATGACCTTCTCGTAGGCGTGCCCGAGGTGAGGTTCCCCGTTGACGTAATCGATGGCCGTGGTGAGGTAAAACTGTTTACTCATCCGTCGCCCACTATGCAGCCAAGGCCAAGCACTTGGCAATCTTGGGGTGCAATGCCCACTCTAATTCCGGATTGGCTGGGCGATTCGGAAGTAGGCGAAGAAGTCACGGAGCTGTTGGTCAGTCAAGCCGGCGAGCAACCCCTCCGGCATCAGGCTTCGCGGACTCACATACGTCGACTCGACCTGCGACTGCTCGACTACTGTGTCGCCGCCGTCGATGCCGCGCAGGATCAGCAGCTTGTCGGTGCGATCGGTCAGGAAACCGCTGAGCAGCCGACCGTCACGGGTTTGCACGTGCATTTGCTCGAAGCCTTCACGGATTTCTCGGCTCGGGTCGAGGATGCCCGGCAGAAGCGTGTCGAGATCGTTCCGCTGATAATGGGTGAGGTTCGGGCCAATCTGTCCCCCTTTGTGGAACAACTTGTGGCAGGCCGCGCAGCGCTGCATGTACAACTCGCGTCCGCGATACGGACTGCCGGGCCGCCCCTCCACCACCGAACGCACCCGGGCGATCTCCGCTGCCTGGGTGGTCGGCTTGGCTTCGCCTGCGCTTGGCCAAAGATTTCTCGCTTGGGCGGCGACGCTGCCGCCATGAGCCAACAACAGTTCCACCGTTGACGCCGCGATGTCGCGCTTGGCCAAGCTGCCCGACTTGACAGCGGCCAACAACCGGCGACTCCACGCGGGGCGACTGGCCAGGAATGAAATCGCCGCCGGTCTGGCCGCTGCGGGAAATTCTGGGTACCGCCCGACAACCGCCTGGCCAAGGGAATCATCGACGAATCGTTGCAGCGCCAACAACCCGGCCGCAACCACATCGGCATTGAGTTCCGTCTGCACAAGAATCAAGAGCGATGGCTTTAAACCGTCGGCCCCGGCGTCACTCGTGGCGCGGATGAGTTCGATCCGATCCTTGGACGGCATGGCGGTATCGGCGATGACAGCCAGCGCCTTGCCAAGCGCGGCGGAGTCGCCCAGCCGGACACGCAACACCAGCGGCTGGTTGTCGAGTTGCCGCAATTGCTCGATCAATTCGCCCGGCAACCGCGGCAGCGCCTGGCCCTCGAGCGCCTTGCTGAAACCGGCCATCAACTTGTCGCGGTGCCGCTGGGTCGGCGCGTTCCTTAGCAACCCGGCGCAGCCGATGAAATCGTCCTGCCGCCCCCGGGCCGCCAAGCGGCGCATGAGTCGCTCGAGAATGTGCCGCTCGACCATCGGTTGCCGAAAAAACGATCCGTCGCGGAACAGCTCAAGCACCGCACCGCGGTCGTTTTCGCAGTGCCGCTCGAGCACCCACCAACATTGCAGCGGGATAAACGGATCGTCGATGTCGTCGGTGCGGCTGAGTAGCCCGGTCGCCAGGCCAAGCGCCTGGTCGCGCGGGAGCCGCATCGCCGTGCCGGCGATCTGCGAGCGCACTTCGGAATGCCCCTCGCGCTTGGCCAAGCGGCGGACGGCACTGAAAAAACCGGTTGACAATTCGTGTTGATCGCCGCGAAGCCGCACGGCCCAGGAGCGGACGTGCGGGTACGGATGCCCGAGCAGCTCGGCGGCGAAAGCATCGTCGAGTCCACCGGCTTGGTGCAGCGCCCACAGTCCGTGCAAGGCGGCCCGGCCGGTTTCGGCCTTGATCTGTTTTCGCAGCTTGGCATTGGTCACGGCGATGGCGCGTTGGCCCAGCAGGCGCACGGCGGTTTGCCGGTGCCACTTGTTTGGGTGCGCCAAAAGCCCGATGAGTTGCTCGTCGGTTTTTGCGCTGAGATTGGTGTCGGCGACGAGTGGCTTGGCCTTGGCTCGGAGCCTGTAAACGCGGCCGGAGGTGGGGTCGATCTGGCTTTGGTAATGCTGGCCGTGCGCGATGTAGCGCTCATAAAAATCGGCGATGAGCAGCGAGCCGTCGGGGGCGTTGGCCATGTAAACCGGCCGGAAGGCGACGTCGGAATTCTTCACCGGGAAGCCGATGTCGCGCGTGGTGAATGACGCCCCGCGCACGCTGCGTTCGCTCAGCACCAAGTGACGATGCAGCGGGTCGGCACCGAGCAGTCTGCCCTGCCACGCATCCGGCATGGCGGAGCCGTTGACGGCGATGACGTTGTGGGAGAAGCGCGGGATGCTGCCGCCGGGCATCATCGGCAGTTCGCCGAACGCGAACGGATTGTCCGGCGGCCCGAACTTGCCCGGGCTTTTGCCCTGCTTGAGGTAAAGCCCGCCTTGCACGTAGTGAAAGCCGCGCGTGCCGCCGCCGTTGTGACCGGAGAACAACCGGCCATCGGCGTCGAACTCCAGCCCGAACACGTTGCCGCCGCCCTCGGCGAAAATCTCGAACTCGCGCGACTTGGGGTGATAACGCCAAACCATGCAGCCCTCGAAATGAACCCCCGGCGCGCCCGGCGGATCGATGCCGGGCAGGGTGACGCGGCAACTCACCGTGCTGCCCTGCGCTCCGTACAGCCAGCCGTCCGGCCCCCAAGTGATGCCGTTGGCCACCGAGTGCGTGTCCTCAAAACCGAAGCCGGCCAGATGCACCACCGGGTCGCCGTCCGGGATGTCGTCGGCATTGCGGTCGGGATAAAACAGCAGGTGCGGCGTGTGCATCACCCAGACCCCGTCGCGGCCGGGCAGCGCCGCGTTGGCCAAGCCGAGTTTGTCGGCGAAAACCTTGTGCGTGTCGTAAGCGCCATCGCCGTCGGTGTCCTCGTGCACGGTGACACGGCTGCGGCCGGGCGTGTGATGCGGCGGCGGCCTGGGCTGGCGGTCGTACTTGGCTCGGTAATACTTGTCCCGACTGATTTGCCGCAGCCCGGCCGGGTACGGGTACTGCACGTAATGCGAAACCCACAGCCGCCCGCGCGCATCGAAACTGACGTGCGTCGGCTGCGCCACCAACGGCTCGTGCAACACGGTCTCGATGGCCAAGCCGTCGGCCAACTCGAATCGCGCAAGGCTCTCGCTTGGGCTGAGCCGCTCGCCGTGCACCAGCGTCTGCGCCTCGAAAAGCACGCGGCTGGCCTCGTGAAATTGGTCGTAGGCGGCACGGGGCGGCTTGGCCTCGAGCGCTTGGCCAAGCGGCGGCAGCTCTGTGCCTGGTCGATATTCCCACTCGCCGCTGAACAGGCACTCGAGAAAGTAGCCCTGTATCGACGGGCCGTTGCCCCGGAATTGGCCGAGGCCTGCGGGGTTGAAAACCTTGATGGCGAGTTCGTTCCACTTGCCCTTGGCCAAGCCGCCGGGCGGCACCTTGTAGCGCTTGGGCTTTCCGTCGCTTGGCTTGGCCCCCGGCGGAAAGCTGCCCGCGCCACCGAGGCGTTTGCCGTTGAGGAACGCCTCGTGCGCGGCGTGGCTCGAGTCAATTGTCAGCGTGACCGACTCGACCCAAAGATCGCGTCCGCCGAGCGTCGCCCAATTGTCCGGCACCTTCACCCAGCATCGGTACCAGCCGGTGCCGACTGGCCGCGCGCCGCCGGCCTCCCCCGGCACGGTGACCGGCTGCCATTCCAACGCCCAAGCGCCCGGCCAAGCGGCAAGGAGGCCAAGCAACAAAGCTGATCGTAAAGTGTTCACGGAGAAATCGATCGGGGGAGTGGCCAGACATGGCAAAGAGCCTCCTCTGACCGCTTCCATTTTCCTTTGGAGGGAGGGCTGCCATCATGGGAGTAAATCGTTTGGGCTTGGTTGGCGCGCGTCCATTCGTGGAGTGGCACGAGATAATCCATGCCAAGCGCGGCGGGATCGGCGGCGGCGTGGAAGAGGGCATCGGCGGCCTTGGCCAAGCGCACGAGGCGGCCGGTTTTTTCGTCCCAACCGATCGGGACCGTCCCTTCGGCCGGCTTGGGCAGGGCGAAGAAGCGGGGGGCAGCGTTGCCGTGACGCACTGTCGACCAGGTTGATCCGGCATCGCCCGGCCGCTCGTAAACCGGAACCGGGAGGTTCAGCCGGGGGTCGTCGAGTTGCAGGCGGTACATGATTTGGTTGTAGTCGTAGAGAGGCGTCGGGTGCTTGTTGCCCGAAAAGCTGGACGTGTAAGTCGCCTCAAAAAAAAGGGTGCGTCCGCCGTCCTTGGCGAAGTAGGGATGCTGCTTGGGATTGTAGAAACTGTAATCATCGTGGGTGACGATCTTCCGGGCGTAGACCCAGGGGCCTTCCGGGCGAGAGGCCTCGGCAAACCAGATCTCGCCAAGCATCGACGAGCCGAACGACTGCGATATAACCATGACCCAGCGTTGCCGATGGTTGTTCCAATAAACCGAGCCATGCTGGGTCAGCACCGGTTTGCCAGTTTCGATGTCAATCAAGTGGACGGGCGACTCGCCGGCGTTGATTCTCTTTTCGGCGATCAGTTTGTTCACCTGCTGGTGATCCAGCTTGGGCTGTCCTCCACGCCATTTGAATTTCAAGCTGCCACCTGGATTTCGCTGCACATCGCTCCCGGAGCCGGCCGGAAGAAAGGTATAGGTCTCATACTGGGAGAGGTCGAGGTAGCTGGCAAGGCTCGCACGGACACGCACCAACGGCATCCCGCCGGCGAAGTAAACATACTCCCGGCCATCGGCGGCACGGTGCAAAAACGGATGCCCGTGAGGGTAGAGCGGCGCTTCTTTCGGGAACGTCGCTCGGTGGCCGAACTGTTGCCGCTCGTCGTCAAACTGCACCAAGCCGCGCTCGTATACCGTCAGGGGTGACTTGATTTTCACGTACTGTGCCAGCAACCGAGGCCGCTGGTTTTTGTCCGGTAACACCACCAGCCCGTCGATCCAGGTCGGCCCCTTGCCCGGCATTTTGGCGGCTTCCTTGGCAAAGCCATTTTTGCCGAGGGCGTAGGTGAGATTAACACCGAGGCCGGGATCGAGTCCGCCCTGGCCGGGGAGTAGCGACGTGGCGAACGGCACGTGGAAGTTGCCCAGCGGATAGGACGGGCGGTTGGTGTCTCCCCAAAACCAGTGCAGCTTTCCCCGATAAATCGCAGTCACCACACTGTCTGAGCCGAATACCGCGCCGTTGAGCAGCGGCCGCTCGATCGGGGCGCTCCGGCCCAGCAAGCGGCTGTCGCGATAAATGCCGGCGCCGGTCACGCGGTACAACCGCTCGGCGATGTTGAGGCGCTTAAGCTTCAGCACGGCCTCGGTGCCAGGCGTGCTCTTGAGCCGCACACCGCGATAGCCGAAGCTGTCCCTGGGATATTCGTAGCCGTGGCTTCGAACGTGGAAGAAAATCTGCCGATCCATGAGGCCCGGCTCGCGAAACGCCACGGTGCCGTTGCTGTCGGTGTAAAAGCGCAGGTGGTTGACGGTCTCGAGCTCGACCAGTGGGACGCCTCGGCCGGTCTCGGCATCCACCACGCGGATGGCGAACAAGGCGGACGGCGGCGGCGGTTCCGCTTGGCCAAGCGCGCACAGTTGCAGGCCAAGCAACAGGGCGGAAAGGATGGAGAGTCTCGTTGGCATTGCGACCGGGTTGAAGTCGGAGACTAGCCTCCTGTTTCCAGCGAGTCCAATTCCGAAATGGAGAGCCGCTTGGCCAAGCGGGAAGGTCAACCCTCGGGAACCGGCTCCGGGGCGGGGCCTTCGACCGGCTGCTGCGGATCGGGGAACGGCTCGAGGTTTTTGCCGTAGTCCTCCGGCAGCTTGAGCACGAGGCGGAGCTGCTCGAGCAGCACCGGATGCATCATGTAGCTGTTGGGCCGAAAGAGATCCTCGAGAACCTGACGTTCGAGCTCTTTAAAAGGCGGCAGGCCGACACGATTGGTGCTGATGCCTATCTCCCTCTCGAAGCGATTGTGGAACTTTATAGCGAGGGACTTGTGACCGACAAACTGGTCATCCTCGCCGTTCGCGGCGTACTGGAATGCCTGCAGCAGCAGTCCACCGATGACGGCCTTGGTCTGGTTGTGGTCGGTCTCGCCGGCATCCTCCTGCACGCGGGAGACACAGTACTCGTCAAGGCTGAGCCCGGGCACCGGGATGGACTGGGGGTACAGGTCGACCATGTACTTGTACCACTTGGCTGCGTCGTCCATGCGATTGTGCAGGTATAGGTAATAGACGGCGCTGCGCAGAAAGTTCTTGTGACCGGTGCTCATGTGTTCGGCCAGGCCAGTGTCGGTGTTGGAGGCGGCGTCCTCATCTCGCTTGGCCTGCATTTGCGTCTCGTACGCTTGATTCACGCGATCGACCAGGTCGC
>Ga0208391_1000138_pt1 | contig 38787 bp, 41 predicted proteins | sample Knorr_S23_td_Bot_FD_185612 | JGI IMG/M metagenome (GOLD analysis project Ga0208391, IMG submission 185612) | Marine microbial communities from Southern Atlantic Ocean transect - Knorr_S23_td_Bottom_ad_3770_LV_A (SPAdes) (version 2) | ecosystem: Environmental > Aquatic > Marine > Oceanic | place... | reverse complement strand
AAAAGAAAATATTGTTTCGAATAATTTTGATCTAGGGCCTGTTTACAACTATCAAAGAGAAGGGCCTCCAGAGATAGTCGGATACAGAGTGATACACAGTGTCACCGTAACTAAGCAAACGAATCCAGATGATATAGGAAAAGAAGCAGGAGAAATTATCGATGCCATAACAAAGGCAGGAATAAACGACGTCTCCATGGTGCAATTTCTTTTGGATGAAGAGAAGATGAACGAACTGAAGAACATTGCATTGGAGAATGCAGTTGAGAACGCAAAGGAGAAGGCAGGAACTTTGGCCAAGGCTTCAGATGTGAAACTTGGAGAGATAGTGGCTGTAGCAGAGAGTGCACAATACTCTATCGCTGAACCTAGGTTTGCGAGAATAGAGATGGCAGATGCAATGATGTCCACCGAGCTCGTTGCTGGAAACTATGACGTCACAGCTAGTGTGATGGTCAAGTTTAGAATTGTATAAATTGTATAAATGGAAAGATAGTTCATGGACAAAATAGTCGGCAAGACAAAGCACGGCGAGATTACGATAGACGAGTTAGCCCAGTTGCAGCCAGGCCTTGGAAAACTGATGGATGACATGTCTACGCGTTTCACATACATGTATCATTCAGCAAAGGGCGGAAACTGGAAACTTGCCCATTATCAATATAGGTCATTCGTTTCTATTATGAAGAAAATTAAGATTGTTAGGCCAAAATACACGACCGATATGGATGCGTATGAGAAGCATTTTATGACTACTGTCAAGGAAGCAATCGAAGCAGAGGACTGGAAAAAGTTCGAGGAGACGTACAAGAAAGCTGTCGAGGGTTCTGATCATTATCACGACAAGTATGATTTTTCATATATCCGATTCATCACTCCGAAGAATCCGCCAGAACATATGGATCTCGGACCTCCAGAAAAGTTTTCTAGAAAGAAAAAACCATTATAAGAAAGTTAGTTAGTTTTTACTTGAGTGCTCCGATCGTCTAGCTCGGCCAATTCATAGGTCAAGGATATCGGGTTTTCGACCCGACGACACGGGTTCAAATCCCGTTCGGAGCAATCAATATTTATACAATCATCATCAGAAATTTATAGCTTAGATATGCAACGACGCTTGAAAGAGGAATAGTCACCATCCATGTTAAGATAATTTTACGAACCAATCCCCATCTAACAGCACTTAATCTATTTGTAGTTCCAACTCCCATTATAGAACCTGCTATTACATGTGTAGTACTAACAGGAATGCCAAAGGTAGCAGTTCCAAGTAAGGTTAAAGCAGCACTACTTTCAGCCGAAAATCCATGTATAGGATGTAATTTTGTTATTTTCATTCCCATGGTATTGATAACTTTCCAACCTCCTGCCAAAGTTCCTAATGCGATCGCAGTATGTGCGGCAAGTATAACCCAAACAGGGATATAGAATTCTTCACCCAAATAACCGGCACTAAATAATAATACAGCTATGATACCCATGGTTTTTTGTGCGTCATTAGTACCATGGCCTAAGCTATATGATGCTGCAGACACAAGTTGAAGTTTTCTAAACCAATTATTCATTTTATTTTGTGACATATTTTTTACTAAATTAAGTACAACAGCATGGAAGAAAAATGCGGAAACTGCGCCGATTATTGGTGCCAGAAAAATAAATAATAATACAAGTTGGACTTTCCCAGTCAATAATATGGCAACTAATCCACCTTTAGCAAAACCTGCTCCTAAAAGTCCACCTATCAGTGAATGAGAGACGCTAATGGGTATTCCAAGCCTTGTGGCTACAATAACCCATGATATGGCTCCAATTAGAGCGGCAAGAATTAGATATTCGGTAATAATCTCAGGATTAATAATTCCCTTTCCAATGGTATTAGCTACTGCAACCCCAAAACCAAATGCTGCTGCAAAGTTCCAAAAAGCAGCCCACAATACAGCTTGAAATGGCTTCAATACCTTTGTAGAAACGATGGTGGCAACAGAATTTGCTGCATCATTCATTCCATTCCAAAAGTCAAAAATAAGTGCTAATACTACTATGCCAGAAATAAGTAAGAATCCACTATCCAAAACTAGATCACGAATATTTAGTTACAATATCTCGTAGAACGTCAGCTACATCTTCACAATAATCAACACTTTTTTCTAATTTTTCTAATATTTCTTTGTGTTTAAGAAGTTCTTTAATATCATTCATTTGAAAGATTTCAGAAAGGGTTGAATCATGTAGATTGTCAGCTTGGTTTTCATATGTATGAACATTTATCACATGTTTTTCAATGGCTTGACGATCCATGGTTCGAATTAATTTAAGAGCGTCATCTATTTCAGAAACAGATTTTTCAATTATGACAGAAAATGAATCCATGTAATCAAGTTTGGCCATAGGACCCATTAGATTCATTCGATTAGCAACATCCCAGATAGTGTCCAAAACATTATCATATAATATTGTAAGTTTAGAAATATCTTCTCGATCTATCGGTGTAATAAAGGACTTGTCAAGCAGAGTATAGATATTATGTACAATTCTATCTCCTTCATGCTCCAAGTCTTCAATTGTAGATGATGAATTTTTAGGATTTTCAAATACACGAGGCAATTCAGTTGAGGCTATTCTGACTTGACTAGAAAGTTCTTCAAGCAAATCAAAAAATTTTGTTTCCTGTGGAATTAATATATCTTTAAGGCCCATTCTTTTCAATTAAAAATAAATAATATATATGCTTATCACAAGGGATATATAGATAGATACTATAACCATATGGTGAGATATAGATGTTTGAGCGTAAAAATGTAGAAAACAATCACTCTGAAATGAGAAAAATACAATATTCTGGAAAATCATCGTTTACTATTGCACTGCCAAAAAAATGGGTTACAAATCAAAAATTAAAGGCAGGAGATCAGTTATCTGTAACCATAGACGGTACAAATAATTTAATATTATCGTCCGAAAGGAAAAAAATTCATGTCAAAAAGCAAACAAACATTCTACTCGATGAAACGAGTGAAAAAGGACACATAGAACGAAAGATTATTGCTACGTATATTTCGGGATACAATCAGATTCACATACGAAGTAAGCAGAAAAGAATGACGCCGCAACAAAGATCAATCATAAAGAAGTTAGTGCGCGATAAGCTAGTTGGTTCAGAGATAATAGAGGATTCAAACTTGATCATTTCTATACAAGTAATTCTAGATCCATCAGAGCTTAATATTGAGAATACGTTAAGAAGAATGTCTGTCATCACACAAGGAATGCACGGTGACATAATTTATGCAATGAAGAAACACGATATTGAGATGTGCAAGGAGATTATTAGAACAGACGATGATGTAGATAGATTTGGTCTTTATATAATACGACAATTACGATTTTCTTTAGAGAATGATAACTCATTAGGGTTAATGAATTCGGTTGACAAAATCGATTGTCTAGGTTATAGGATGATAGCGAAGAGTTTGGAAAGGATTGCAGATCACGCGAGTGATATGGGACAGCAAGTAATGAGTTTGAATAAACCATTGCCAAAATCCATATTAGCTCAATTGGATGAATTTTCCGAGTTTTCAAGAGGGAATTTAGAAAAGTCCATGAGAGCGTTAGTGAATAAAGACTACAAGCTTGCCGACAAAGTTGTTACTACTTGTTTGGAAGCTCCAAAGAAGGAGCTAAAGATTTTGAACTCAGATTTCAGGATGACTAAGGATCAAGATGCATGTGTAGTCTCTATATTGGAGCATATTAGGCGTGTGTCGGATTATTCGGCGGACATTGGCGAAGTGGTATTAAATCTGACAATTGATGAGAACTTGAAAAAGCAGTAGAATTATTTTTCTGATTTAGGGAGTTCCTGAAGCAAAATATCAACTTTTTCTTTAATTACATCCCTGACTTCTTTGAATTTTTCAATTGAATGTTCTGCAGGATTATCGATACTCCAGTCTTGCGTTTTGTGAATAAAAGTAACTGGACAGAAATCTGATGCCATGCATCCCATACTGATAATGACATCAGCTTCAGACATCATTTCATCGGAAAGAATCTTGGGATCGGAATGATGATCTATATTTAATTCCTTCAAGACTTCTAATGCAGAAGGATTTACTTCGTCTGCTGGAACTGTACCTGCGCTAGAAGCAGTTGTATCAACTGCATAGTTAGATGAAAGTTCGTTAAACAGAGCCTCGGCCATCTGACTACGGCATGAATTTGCTATGCATACAAACAGTACATTAATTTTCTTGTTCATCCCTTGAGGATTACAAATCAATACTAATAAAAATAGATTATCTTAGTTGTGATAGTTTTGATTTTATGAAACCAATCGCCACGAATGCGCCTAAGGTACTCATCAAGATGTTTTTTGAAAGAGAGAATATCCATATTCCCAATATTCCAATATTGGGAAAACCGGTAGAAGTTGTAAGAACAAGAAGTTCACTGAAGGAGAATCCAATAGCAAATAGACCTGCAGTAACAATCGCAGATTCTGCAGCTCCACTTAGCATGGAACCAATCACCATCATTTTGTTAGAGATTGCATTTTTTGCATAATCTCCGCGTCGTAGACAGAATTCATAGACTAGACCTGCACCAATTGAACCTGGAAGGTAAAGATATGAAGCAGGGGCAGGAACCATGAGCAGTAGCAATCCACTGACTATACTGAAGACTAATGGTCCGTTCGGTGTTCTCAGTTGGGAAGCAATTAGAACCATACAAAATGCACGGAAGAAATGTGCACCTGAACCTCTCAATAAAGGACCAATTGTTGCAGAAACAACATAAGATAAGACAAAATATACAGCGGTAAACATCGTTGCGTATGCAATGAGTTTGACTCGTGAAGTTTGCATACTAGATAAATTAGAAAACAATTCTGTAACAAAACTATTCAATATTGTATTCAAACAATCACCATGATTCAATCTAGATAATAAAGAATTTTTGAATTTTCAAAATTGATTATGAATAACTTCCAAACGTTTTACGGTAGAAACGTCCTGCTAACGCCCAATAGCCAAGATAGCTTATTACACGTATCCATTCGGGATTACCATCGTATCCAACTAATGCCTTGAACCAAACACCGATTGCTCCATTTTCATGAAGAGGATGTTCCTTTGATTCAGGGTTAATGTCCCAGGCTCTCTCAAACAACGGGCTTTCAATTCCCATAATTTCAGCCGCTTCGACCAATTCATGAACTCCATAGCCGAAAAGTCCTGCTGCAAATACTATCAATATCAAACTAGTATAATTGAAGAATTTTCCTATATCCAATGCGTAAATTTGTCTCTTAGCTGCCAATGAAAGTGCTAAAGCAACAGCAATAGCAAGAACGGAACCAATAATCGTTTGACCAAGATCAATTGAAAGTAATGGGGCAAGGAAAAGGACGGTTTCCAGTCCCTCTCTAGTAACTGCAACAAATGCGAGGAATGCTAATGATTGAGCAGACTGTTCGGTTATTGCAAAGTCGATCTTTGTTTCAAGTTCTCCCTTCATTGAACCAGCGTGTTTAGCCATCCAGATAATAACATAAGATAATACGAGTGTAGCAGAGATAGCAGCTACTCCTTCGAACATTTTCTCCCAGAATCCAGCTAATTCACCTAGAAGTATTACAATTCCTCCACCTAAAACCAGGCTCAGTGCTATCGCACCGATAGTACCATAAGCTAGATATCTTTGATATTCTTTATTGTTGGTTTTGTCCAAATAAGCCCACATAATACCAACAATCAATGCAGCCTCGATTGACTCACGGAGTACAACTAGGAATGGCGCTACAAGCGCAGAACCGATTGATATTCCGTCTGTCATACGGTAATTCAATAACAGGCGTTATATAAGGTTCACGATGTAAATAAAATATGTTAACAGCGTGAATTAACAACAAATCTATATATCGTAAATCAACAATAACTAGTCTATGCAAAAAATAAGAAATGTTGAACAGATTCTACCTGCAGTTAGATCGTTGTTGGCAAAGGAATTAATCCAGAGTCATAATGTAACAAAGGCAGACGCTTCAAAGATATTGGGAATATCTCCTGCTGCGGTAACGCAATATACAACTAACAAGAGGGGAAATTACGCTGATGAACTTGGAAAGAACCGTGAGGTTAGACCCATAATCGCTAGTCTTGCTGAGCATTTTTCAAACAAGAAGAAGAAAGAAGGAGAAATGAGGAGGAACATGACGATTATTGAGACTTCGGAAAATATACTTGCCATTATTAACAATCAAGGAATCAAGGATAAAGAAAAAAAGATGGATCCTAATACTAGGATTCTGCAGAACAGAGTTGAAGCTGAACTTCGTGAGGCAAGAACGAGTTTGAATATGGCAAACAAGATAGAAGATGGTTTTGGAAAACTGCTCTTCAAAGGACTTGCGTCAGACAGTATCCGACATGCAGAGATAGTGTCTCAGGTAATTAGAGATCAAGAGACAGTTGGCAGTTTCAAATTAGATAAACAATTAAAGAGATATCTAAAACAGATGATTCAAGAGGAAGAGAATGCTAGTGAACAGTTGATGATTAAATTAGTTAAGACAAAACATCCAGCAGTCCATGCTTTGCTGCAATCAATCGACCAAGATGAGATGAAGCACAAAAAGATGCTGAGATCTTTCAGCAAGTATTTAGAAGCTTGACTTTCTTAGGATAATAATAGCTGACAATACGCACAATGATATTCCTATTAGAAATATAGGGTCAGTAAATCCAGTAGAGATTTCCACCTCGATAAAGGAACCAGTGTAATAACTCAGATCCATAGTTGCAGCCCCGATTGTCAGGTGTGTTATGCCTGTAGGAAGGTTCCTGGCTGCTTGTACAGAATAGGATACGATTGTTTTGGCGGAAGGGTCGATATGTGATGGGGTAAATTCAACAGTTATTCCATCAAGAATACCTGTCACACGTTCGTTTCCACGTGCAAGGAAGAAGACGTCAATTTCGGAAGACAAGTCAAACTGTGTTGTTGTGGATTGGGGTCTGCTAACAACGATTTTGTTCGAGTCGAAGATGATATTTGTCGGTTCGGGAATTTGTGAATTGAAGAATCCAAGTTTGTTCTCGTTTCTTTCTATGAACCATATGTTTCCGTTAGAGTCTGAGGTCAAGGTTTGTGTGAATGTATTGTCGGTTGGAATCTTGAACTCTGATATTGAATTTGTTTGAGGTGATATTTTGATTAATCGATCTGCTCGGAATTGCGTTGTCCATATGTTGCCGGCGTTGTCACTGATTATCTGGTATGTTCCTGAAGTAAGTGTTCCTGTTGCATACTCCGTAATTTCATTTGTATTTGGATTAAGTTTTCCGATGAGGCTTGTTCTGAATTGGCTGTACCAGATATTACCATCGTTGTCAATTGCAAGTCCAATTGGATTCACGGTTTCACTTCCGACTCCGTCACTTGGAAGAATAAATTGCGTAAATTTGTTTGTATAAGTGTCAAACTTTGTCAGAATTCCAGGACCGGATTCGACAAGCCAGATGTTTCCGTCTTTATCAAATTCAAAATAGCTTGGACTGGAGATGTTTGACGGAATCCTGTATTCGGTCAGAGAATTTACATCATTTATCTTCACACTTGTAAGAAAACTGCGTCCGAATTCCGTGAACCATAATGTACCTTCGTTATCGAACTTCAAATCCCAAGGCAGTGAATCATCTTTTAGTTGAAGAAATTCGTTGAATTCGCCTGTTTCTGGATCCAGAGTCCTTATCTTGTTCTCTGTAGCATCAGTGAACCAGATCATTCCATCAGGGCCTACCGTTATTCCCCACATCTGAAGTGTTTCCTGATAGAAATAACGCTCTGCAGGTGGATAGATATGATAGGTAGTGAAATTTGAGGTTTCTATGTCAAAATGCACGATTGAGGGGTTTAGACGCTGAGTAAACCATATGTCTTTATTGTGGGCAGTGATTGCATACGGATTGATGAAAGTTCCGTTTGTAGGAATGTCAAATTCTGTTATTGGACTTTCTTGAGCAAAGGTAGGTTCTACAAGAAAGAATAACAGAAAGATGATTGAGAGAAATATTATAGTTTTCATGTAAGTTTTCTCATTTAATTAGAACGATTTTTTTTAACGACATACATAGAGAAAGCAATTGCAATCACGGCAATTCCCAATGAAACTATGGAAAGAATGTTTGGATTTGTTTGAGATGTCTGTGTATTTTCTTCAGAACCATCAGCTAGAGTATATGCTTGTAATATTCCGGTAGTTCTTTGGCCGAATTCACCTGCGCCGCCGCTAGTTATGAAAAGTGTAGCTTGTCCATACGCATTGGAACCGATTGAGACTCCGGCGCCACCTAATCCGCCAGTAATGAATATTCTAAGCAATTCTCCTGTCTCTTCATCAACAGCGTGAATTTTACCTAGTCGATCAGGCACAAAGACTATTCCTCCACTTGTCGTAACTGCACCATATTGATTTCTATTTTCCATTTCGTAAACCCATTTCACTCGTCCGTTTGAGGCATCTATAGCATATAATGAAGCGTTACCTACATGGAATGAATCAAAGTACATTGGACCGGCAATGTGATGAAGTATGTCAGCTTCGCCGTCCTTGTATGGAATTTCCTCTTCAGCTATATACGAAGTACAGAAAGTTTGTGTAACAACATAAATTGTATTGTGTGCGAATGCAGGAGCTGCATCAATGCCTCCTTGAAATCCTGGACATACTTGTTTGCGAATCAAATTAGCTTGAGACAGTTCCATATCTGCGTTGTTTCCCATGTCGGCCTGTTGTGTGTTAATTGGAGGAGGGCCTACTCTAATTGATTCGTAAATAGGTTTTCCAGTTTTTGCGTCAATAACATGAACGAGGTTTGTCTTCGATCCAACAATAACAGCTTTTTGTGTGGAGCCGCCAGATTCTATTTCAGCAAGAATAGTCGACCAGCGAGATTCGTGATAATAAATATCGTGAGTTACAATCTGATAGTACCAATTCATTTCACCTGTATTGGCTTTCAATGATATAACCGATGCAGTGAAGAGATTTGGGCCAGGTCTCATATCACCAGGAATATCAGGTGTTGGAGCATTTGTTGTGAAGAATATATCTCCCGTTTCTTCGTCCAAAGCAATAAGAGTCCATACACTTCCTCCTCCAATCCAATTACAATCATGAAGTCCTTCACGTTGTTCTTCGTCTTCGTCATGTGCTTCACATTTACCCCAGTCCCATGGATAATTATCGAGATTGCCTTTAGAAACTAAATCAGCAGCCCAGTTTTCTTCGTTGCCTGTAGGAGGAATGGTCTCCCATCTCCATACAAGTTCGCCTGTGTTTTTATCGTATGCTGCAATAAATCCACGTTCCCCAGTGAATCCTCCTCCGCCTGTAGGTCTAGTAATGAGAAGATTATTGTATTCAATTGGAGCAAAACTTGCCCAATATATTCCAGTGTTTCCAGGAATATCTTTGCATGTATCAGGAATATTTACCAATATTTCGCCAGTAAGTGGTTCGAGTCCGTATATTGTACAGTCACTAGCTTGCATCCAAACTTTTTCATCAAAGTAATCTATGCCATGTTGGGCATACACTTTTGCCCACCAATTCTTTTCGTCGAATGAACCAATTGGTGCAGCAAAACGCCAAAGTAGTTGGCTGCTTTCTGCATTTAGTGCATAAAGCACATTAAATTCACTAGCAATGTAAACAATTCCGTTTACAACAAGTGGAACTGTTTGCACACCAGTAGGTACATGTGGTACCTCAAAATTAAAACCTCCTTCTCCACGTTCATGGCCGTCGTCTCCTACAGAAATAACTTCACCAGGTACTCCGCCTCCACTTCCCCAATAGCCAGGGACTTGAAAGATCCAGCGTAATTCTAAATCGTCAATGTTGTCTTTGTTGATTTGTGTTTGTGGACTAAATCCTGTATTGGTTCGGTCGAATGCAGGGTGTTCCCAATTCAGACCTTCCATTTGTGCAGTAACCTGAAATATCGAAGATGGGATAAGCAATAAAAATATAAATAAAATAGAAACTGTATAGATAATGTTATTATTTTTCAATAAAATATTAATAACTTAATAATATATTAATATGATTTTTCTATTAAAAAAATGATTAATTTTTCTTGTAGAATCTCAAGAATGCCAAATACAGTATTCCTACTATCGATGTAAGAGCTAGCGAACCAATTATACCACGTCGAGAAATTCCATCGTTGTCAACAGTAGATTCTTCAGGTAGGCCTAATGCAGTTATAATACCTGATTTGCTTCCGCCCGTTGCAATGAATAAACGCATATCGCCATTGGCATCTGATGCAATTGTTACGCCAGTATTTCCTGCGCCATTCATAGGAATTTTTTTCAACATATCGCCAGTTTCGGAATCAAGAGCGTAGAAGTTTCCAGATATGTCGACAAGATAAACGACTCCGCCACTTACAGTAATGCCACCTTGATATCTGGACTCGATTGGAAATGTCCATTTAATTTGGCCGGTGGAAACATCGATTGCATGAACTGTAGAGCTCTGTCCTGCCAATGAAGGTTCGATTTGGAAACCATTAATTAGTTTTTCTTTGTAAAGAATCTGTCCTGCATTGAATTTCGAACAATAATTTTGGCTTGCAACAAAGAAAGTGTTATCAGCGAATGCCGAAGTGCTGGCGACTCCACCGAAAGCTCCTGGACAGTATTCATTTCCCTCCAGAACATCCTGAGATAGATTCATGTCGGCATTGTTTCCTTGGTTGGTGTTGTATGCACTGATTTTTTGTGCGCCGAAACTTATAGGATTGTGTAGAAGTTCCCCTGTTGCAGCGTCTAAAACATATGCATAATCTCCTTTTGTGGATGAGAGTATTACTTTTCTTTCTTCTCCGTTTATTGTAGCATTAGCAAGAATCAATGAGCGTGCTGGTTCATGACCGTTAATGTCATGAGGAGTTGTTTGATGGTACCAAATCATTTTACCAGTATTCGCATCAAGAGCGACAATTGAATTAGAGTAGAGATTTGGACCTGGTCGAAGTGATGCATCGTAAGCTAATGCAGGAGCGCCAGTTGGGAAATAAATTATTCCAGTAGATTCGTCGACTGCTACCAAGGAAAATATCGAGCCTCCGCCAATGAGATCGTTCTCTCCCCAATCTCCTAGATATGGATTTATGTTTCCTTTTGCGGCATCCTTAAAATCCCATTCTGGATCTCCGCCACTTGGCGGGACAGAGAACCATTGCCACAAGAGTCTGCCATTAAACTCGTCATAACCAGCAATGAAACTTCTTCCGCCTCCTCCGCCTGCTGATACTCTGCTGATTATTATAGTCTCGAAAAATGTTGGAGAGTAATGCCCTACATACTTTCCTGAATTACCTGGAACGTCGCTACATGTATTCAGTATCTCATTTTTTACTTCGCCAGTGAATGGATCAAACGCAAAGATATGGCAGTCGTTTGTCTGCATCCACAGTAAATCATGGAAAAAACTGATAGAATGTTGTGCCTCCAACATTGACCAGTCTTCAGAAAGTACAAGTTCGACGGGATCGTATTGAAATGTCCAGAGTTCTTCGCCGTTTAGTGTGTTGAGAGCTGTCAGTTTATTCGATTCAGTAACAAAATACAAAAGTCCATATACAGCGATTAGTGGGGCATGTGTACCGAATGCCATACGCGCTCCAGGGATTGGAGCTTGTCTTTCGGGTGATTGATAAATCCATTTCAGTTCTATATTTTGAACATTTTCCCGAGTTATAATTTGTTGAGGGTTGTGTGCAGAATTAAAAATATCAAAAGCAGGTTGGGTCCAGTTAATCCCTTCAGGGGACTGTGAAATAGATTGAGGAATAAAGGTAAGCAAAAGAAGCGTCAATAAAATAGTAATAAATTTCATATTTTTTGTCATATCTTTATATTATGACCAGCAATAATAGTTTTGTGCGAAATTATATTATCATAGGCGTCATTATTTTAGCTGTCATAGGTATCGGCTATATTTTGATTGGGAATGTAGACAGTCCTGAACAAAATACAAGTAAACCTGTAGTGGAAAAAGGATTCTTCAATGTAGAATCTGAACAAGAAATTGTACAGACGATGCTTGGTGAAAAAGTTGAGGCAAGATTTGTGCTTTCTTCAGAACTCGGTTTTGAATCAGATGTTAACTTCGTAATCAAGACTCCGTTGATTGGAGTGAAGGTTGATTTTGACAATACAGCATATTTTGTCAGTAAAGATGTCGAACAAGTTGCAACAGTAACTTTTAATCCTATGGAAGATTCTGCAGTTGGCCAACACAACATGACTATTGTGGCAAAGAGCCAGAACACGGTCAAAACATTCTTTTTGATTCTTGATGTAATTGGAATGGATGAAGTTCAGATAGATATCGAGAATTATAATTTTGAACCTCATGGATTAACAATAGTACAAGGAACAAAGGTAACTTGGTACAACAAAGATGATGTAATTCATTCAGTGAATTCTCCGGACAATATATTCAATATAGATATGCAGAGGCAGAACTATGCAAGTTTCGTATTTGATGAGGTTGGTACATTCCAGTATTTTTGCAAACCACATCCATATATGATGGGAACTATTACCGTAATACCCAGATAACCTAGTGATAAAATTAATAATTTTTTAGTAATATTTATTAGTGAAATACTCTCAGTAGTCGTACATGTCAGCCCAATATGAAAAATTCATTCCTATTCCGCTTCTCATAGCAACTGCAATAGTAGGTTATATGATCTTTACAGGTGGAGTACCAATATTAGGAATAGGTGGAGAAGAAGATCAATCGTTATCTATCTCTGCGGTTGGCGACATATCACCTTTACTTCCAAATGCACCAAGATTTAAATGTCCAAATTGGATGGATGCAGAAACATGTACAACTCTATCAAACTCATGTGGTAATGGTGTATGTGATGCTCACGAACTTTGCAACACATGTCAGTTCGACTGTGGATGTGGAGGAGCGCAAGTATGCAATGCACAGACTGGTAGATGTCACTCCCCAGCTGGAGTATGTCAAGCACCACGTGGCGCTGGTTAGTCTAAATAACTAAATTTTCGTTAACAGCGTTAGCATTAGTTCTTTAACGTAGTGAGATTTTTATTATAGAAACAATAAGTGCTATATTAGAAATGAGTACACAAAAAAATAAGAATTTTCTAGTTGGAATAGTTGGTTTAATTTTTCTAGCAATGGTTGCTTTCACATTTATGGGTACAGAAGATGAATCTGTTGGAAATCAAATAGAGATTGAAGTTGCTAAAGAGGTCGATGTAGAGAAAATAAAGGAATTTGAAATCAACATAGTTAATCGAAAGATGACTTTAGATCCGCCTTTAATTTCAGTAGAAGTAGGAGATCAAGTATTACTTAATATAAAATCTGATGAGAATCTGAGGTTTCATATACACGAATACGACCATGAGACAATGCTCATGGCAGATGAGGTTAAGGTATTGAGTTTTCCTGCGATGCTCCCAGGCAGGTTTGATATTGAGATACATTCTGGAGAAGAAGAGGAAAAAGCCATATTGATTGGATTCTTGGAAGTCATGCCTAAGGCTTGATTCAATAAGTTTTTTTGTTGAGGTTACACAAGTAGACATACATTCAAGAAATGAAGAAAATATTTTTTATCATAATCCTACTTCAATTATTGCTTCTGCCCAATGCTTATGCTCATGGTTTTGGTTCGAAGATAGATCTTCCTATTCCTGGATATCTGTATTGGTTCGGTGGTGGAGCTGCAGTAATTGCTTCATTCGCCATAATTAGTCTATTTGTAAAGAGCAAGTCATACGACGATTCGTATTGGACTTATAATTTGCGCAATCTTGGTTTGGTCAATACGTTATACAAGAATAAATCACTGTTGAACGTTTTCAAAATTATTTCAATCGGATTGTTCATACTGACTATTCTTACTGGAGTATTGGGAGCGCAATTTCCAATAAAGAACTTTGCACCAACATTTGTTTGGGTAATTTGGTGGGGAGGATTCATATGGCTGCACATACTGTTTGGCAACAGTTGGAATTTTGTCAATCCATGGAAGAACATTTTTGAACTAATCAAATTCGATGAGAAACCTCTGAGACAGTATCCAGAGAAGTTAAAGTCATGGCCTGCCTTCGGGTTTTTCCTCATATTTGCATGGATAGAGTTGGTCTATCCTACACCTGCATATCCCCAGTTTCTCGGAAACATAATTTTTGTTTATTCGGTAATTGTTTTGGCAGGAATGCGGGTCTTTGGAAAGGACAGATGGTTGGATAACTGTGAACCTTTTACTGTTTTCTTTAATTTTGTTTCGAGTTTTTCTATGACTCGTGTAACATCAGATGGAAAGATACTGTTACGTCCTATTGCATCTGGACTACTTGATGTACGTTACCGTTTTGATCAACTTTGTTTTCTGATTTTGATATTATCCGTGGTGTCATTCGATGGATTGATTTCTACTTTGTTTTGGTATGATTTTATTGGAATAGATGTATTTGGAGGAAGTGGACGATTAGATGTAATTTATGTTAATACAGTAGGAATTTTATTGTCATTTATTGTATTCTTCTCTGTATTCTATTCGTTTGTAATAATAGCCAAGATTATTACGCAAACTGACATAACGGTTGTCGATCTTGCGCAAAGATTTGTTCCAGCTCTTCTGCCTATATCAATTGTTTATCATTTAGCGCATTATTCTTCGTATTTCTTTTTGAATGGTCAGCTGATAATTAAGCTGATTTCTGATCCGTTTGGTTTTGGTTGGGATATATTTGGAACAAGTTCTTACGAGATTGTTAGGACAATAGATTTCATATTGCTATGGAATTATCAGGTTGTTGTAATTGTGATTGGTCACATACTTTCAGTTTATGTAGTACACAGAATATCTCTTAGAATTTTCAAGGATAGTAAAAAATCAATCATAAGTCAAGCGCCTATATTGCTGCTCATGGTTGGTTATACTGTACTTGGTCTTTGGTTATTATCAACTTCTTCTATTTAATATGAAATTTTTATATCTAATCTATAAGTACATCTCTCTATAGATGAAACAAGAAATAGAAAATCAAGATATGCCAGAATTAGGGGAATTGGTCCTAGCTTTAGTTACAAGCATGTCTAGTCATGGAGCGAAGGTTGTCTTAGAAGAATACAACAACATGTATGGGTTTTTGCATATATCAGAGATTGCTACTGGTTGGGTTAAGAACATATCCAGGTTTATTACTATGAATCAGAAGGTCGTATTAAAGGTCATCAGAATAGATTCTGCAAGAGCAGAAGTAGACCTTTCGTTAAGACAGGTTTCTGGAGAAGATAGAAAACAGAAGCTATTGTTTGTAAAGAGATACGATAAAACGAGAAGTATATTCGATTCGTTGCAGACAAGATTAAAGATTACTGAGAATCAGAAGAATCAATATTTCGACATGATGGAAGATCAATTTGGAACGGTTTACTCTGGGTTAGAGGAATTGATAAAAAATGGGGATAAAGCATTTGATAAATTGGATATTCCGAAGGAAGTAACGACTGAATTAGTAAATATTTCGAAGACCAAGATATCAATCCCTATAGTGAATGTGACAGGAATAATTCAAGTTACAACACACGATCCTAATGGAATTAATTTAATCAAGGATTCAATGTCTGAAGTTTTATCAAACAAGTCACGAAACAAACTAGAGATATCATATCTAGGATCTCCTAAATATAAAATAACTGTGTACGCGGAGGATTACAAAACGGCAGAAAAGAATCTTACATCTGCTTTGGAAAAGATAAAAAAGTCGATGGGAAAGAAAGCTTCATTTTCATTCTCGAAGGAGGAGACATAATGAAAAAGCTTTTAAAGAAATGTCCAAAGTGTTCAGAGTATAGCTTACAGGAAACATGTCCTAAATGTAATGAAAAGACATTGTCTCCTCATCCAGCTAAATTCTCTCCTGATGACAAATATTCAAGGTTGAGAATTGCTGAAAAGTATGACTAGTCTTTTACTATTTCGTAGATCAATACACCACTAAAACGACCGGGTGGCGCATCTGGTTGCAAACTTGATGATGCGAATGCTAGTCTTAAAGGACCATTTCCGTCTGCGGGATATTTCATGTTATATGCGTAAAGATTAGTCCTTTCAGGATTGAATTCGTATTCTTGATAGACATTATTTTCGGCATCTACGGCGAGCTCCCATGTAAATGGCATAAGTCGACCAAGGAATGAATTCTCCCAGAAATTAGCATTAGGTGAAAATCCATCAGGTTCCATAAATTCAGCGTCTTCAAATCCTCCAATTCGTATAAACCACTGTTTCTTACTTTCGTCTCCGCCTCCGCCCAGAAGATATAGATCTCCAAATTGTTGGTTTGCGGTTTTTGTTCCAGCTAGGAATACTAAAACATAATCTGCGTCAAGTGAATCTAGAATTTCCAATGATTTCTCCTCTGGCGACATAAACATTTGACCAAGAACTGCGATTCTTGTGCCATTAATTGTTGCGTTGTCCGCCAGGCTTGTCCGATTGCCCATGACAGTAATCCAATATCCATAGTCCCACCAAGCAGCAACTATAGAGTCTTCTGGAGTAGAACCTTCCAACCATGTAAGTGCTTCAAGGAAACTTGGATCGTGTCCTCTGTACGTACTGCCCGAATTAGAAATACTAGTCGGTATGTCTGCGGATAGCACCCAACTGTATCCGTAAGACGGTGTAATAACTGGGAAACATAGTACTATAATCATGAAGAGTGAATACATAATTTTCAGTCCTGTCCGGGTTTCTGATTTACCGGTCGCTTGTTTTCCAATGCCTGTCAATAATGGACGAAATATAGATGATGTAACTGTGATGAACCCTACTGCTGCAAGAAGAGCAATGGCAATTGACGAGAAGATCATTAAACGGGAGAATGAACCCGATATGTAAAAACCCGAAGCTGCCAATACGAGAACGAAAACAGAACTAATGTCACGTTTGTTAAGTAATTGCATAGCTCCAAACACGGCAAATGGTAATAGAATCAAATATTCTTGGAAGAACTGCGCTCCGGTTGGAACAAAGTGTTCTGCTACAGATTCGACCAACGGAACTCCACTTCTTCTAAATGGCATGATTACAGTAAGATAGCGTCCACTTACTTCAGATAATAATCCTAAACTTAGAATTACAATTGCGCCAAAGAACAACCCAATTACTGTATTCTTGAGAATATTAACATATTCAAATGCATGTGAATAATGCCTGATAACATTTGCAAGAATAGCAAAAGCGAGTGAACCTAATAATGCTAGACCTGCTGGAGAAAGAATCAGAGCTGCTCCTGGTCTTGGCGATATTGCAGCTACGATAAGATAGAATGCTACGAAGATTGATGTGGTAAAAATGGCTTTCTGTTGGTCAACTTTGAGGAACGGTATAACAAGAATCAATACAGCGAATACAATGTTAAAGAATTGGGATCCTCCCCATGCTGTAAGTGATATCCCCATAAGTGTTCCTGCCAATACAGCACGTAACGCAATATTACGGTGTGAGCGATCGGAGTCAAACATTGTTAGGAATAAATAGCTACCGCATAGAGAAAGAAATAGTGCAAAAGGCTCAGATTTGAACCAACCAAGATTACCTCTTTGGATTATTGACGTTGAGAATGCAATGATCAAGCTGGCGAAAAGTGCTCCTCCTTCAGAAGTAACACGACGTGCAATCAAGTAGATTGGAATTATACTAAGTGCACCAACAATTGGCGGAAAGATGACGATGAAATCGTATAGGGAACTAGTTAATCCAAAAATATCCCTTGCCACAATATAAAATAATGCACCAGCAAAGTGAAGACCGACCTGAGAAGTTCTAGCTACAGGTCTTCCTTCTGGATACCAAGTTCTGTAATCATGCCAACTAAAATAATCTAATAAACCACTAATTCCACTTGCGTCAAAATGGTCAACGATAAATTTTGATGCATAATAGTCAAAGAAGGGATCGAATTCATTGAGAAAATAACCGTATTTTACAGGAAAGATTCTAAGCATAAGTGCTGCAGAGAATATAATAGACAAAGTCATTACAATTACAAGTGTTTGTCTTGATGTTACGGGTCTTATAGAATCAAGCTTAATAGATTTTATGGAATCAACTATAGACATTTAATCAACTCGAGAAGCGTTTGTTCCGTGGATTTTTGCAAGCCCACCAGTATTTTCTAGAAGAAGAGTATTACATTTTTCGCAGTTTATTTTACTTGTTGAAGCCGAAAATACAACACGAGATGTTCCGCATTCCGGACATTGAATTGAGATAAATGAACTACGAGGTTCTGGAATATGTATTCTAGATTTTTTCATGCTACTATCTCCAGTTTTCGAAGTCTAAATCCACGACCCATGACCACTTTACTACATTCTTTGCATTTGTAACGCAGCGTTATTTTCTTGGTTGTTTTTGCAGTACGTTTGAGTTCTGGGAATTTTTGGCCACCATAACCCTTGCGATCTTTTTCGTGTGTACGGGCTCCCAATGAGCTTCCTCTTTGTTTGCCTGCTTTGTAAATAGAAATAACATTGACTGTATGCTTGTTGCATTTTGGACAGTGCCGATTAGTTTCTTTTCCTATTTTCATGGTCGGTAAATCAGTAATGAATTATCTTAAAATATCTTATTTGAACTTTTATAATTTATCAAAGTTCCATATTTAATTCTTCTACTTTTTCCTGCTGAATAAGCAATTTAGCATTATCTGTGGGCAATATTGCCATATCTCCTTGCTTGAATGGGCCATATGTACGAGAATCTATACCAACGGCAGATGGCGAGTCCTCACGGAATTTAACTGCCAGATATTGATTTACGTCGTGTCTGTCTAATCCATGAAGGAATGACAAACTACCGTCATTTATCGCTTTGAGTAATTTGACGTTTCTTTTGGATGCATTAATCAGAGGTTCTAGGACATATTTTTCTTCGTTGGTGAGGAGGTTAACATTGATGTTATTTTGATCATTAAGAGCTTTTGCGAGCCTTATACGAAGAAGGATTTGCAATAGATTGGACAGAATTTCTTTTTCTTTGTTATTTACCATCTCTTGTATGTTCTGCAAACTGGTGTTTTCTTCATTAGTAATTGAACTAATATGATCGGTAATGCTGCAATAAAGATCTTCCGGAATATTAGTAAGTTCATTAGTTTTTCGTTCTGATTCCAAAATAGAATAGAGGTTTTTTGTTAATTCTTGAGAAGACATGTAATTTATTCTAATGTCTAAATTAGATATAACTATAGCGGGTGTATTTTTTAAAAGAAATCGTATTAGGCGACCTGTGCTAGTTTATTTGACATCAAATATATTGCCGCGTATTTGGGCAATTGCAATGTTTGGCTTTTATATGGACCGTACGATATGCCTTTTAGCGTGAATTTGGGACAGAAATTAATATTAATTTTTATTAGTTCGTCGTCCAATACCACTGATTGCGTATACGGATCAAAACTATCTATACTGTTGCACAGAGTTTTGCACAAACCGCTTTTTTCATGTAAAGAGTTTGGCAATCGAAAGATTCTCGAGGTGTCGGAAGTTACTAATGGATCTATAGTAGAACGAACATTTTTTATTCCCTCTTCAAAAAGTGAATTAAATTTTATAGTTTTAGAGTTATAGATTTTTGCAACTTTCTCGGTTTTGTTAAAGTTTTTCAAAGAACTGTCTTCATAGTTTTCGAAGAATTCTATCAGTCTTCCTCGCCAACCAGGTTCGTTAGATTGAGGCAGGCGTGAAATTAGGTCGTTAAATGATGTTTTTTTATCGAATCCCATATACTTTAGATCGAGTTCTTTGGCTAGAACATAATTAACAATCTCTCTTCGTTCATGCTTATCCAATTTTTCGTATACTGAACTTTCCACGGTCAAGTGGTAGCCTTTGTTTCCAGAAAAGAATATTGAAATTTCTTTTTTGTTAATTCCAAAGTCGTCCATAAGGATATCATTTAGTTTTATGAGTTCTTCTTTAGCTGCATCGAGACACATAACACATGACCAGTTAAGAACAATGATTTTATTTTCTTTGCATTTAGTGCATGCTTTTGGTCTTAGACCTATACCAATTTTTTTACAGTCCCGACATATCCATCTATCGTGTTCGCGTTTACATTTTAGTTCCAAGTCATCACAGTCAATATCAAATGCGAGATCTCCTCCATTCCATCCTTTTTCTTCCATAGGAAGTGAAGGATCGTCATAGTATGAACAAGAAGCATACACTCCCTTTGGTGCATTTAATATTAGCTCGTCAATAAATGTGGAGAATTTCACTACTGCCATATGTCGCTGCATAAATCCATTAAAAGGCCAGTACCCAAATTCCCTTTCAGTGAATCTTGATGGTTCGGATATACGAGATTTATTTCGTTTATAATATTCGCTGAATGTTTTCTTTAGAAGATTAACTGTTTTATCTTCCATGTTTTTTCACCTGTGTTTTGCCATTAAATTGCAAGGGATTTTTTATTGTGCCACATGCATCAGTTTTGTAGCAGAAATCTTTCATCTTCATTGTGCTGCAGCTCGGCACTTCGTATTTTGTACCGCCGCCCTTTAAGCCTGCAATATGTTCGACTTGATATCGTGTTATTTTCGGGTTAAAACCAAGATTTGTTGGATACATGTCTATAATTTCATCAACTGTTTTTCCTGCATGTAGAAGAAAAGTAGTCATAAGGAATTTACCTGAGTGAGAAACTTGGTCACCCTTTTGAATCATCTCAATGGCCTTAGCTACGCACGGAGGATATTCGCCAGAAAATACGCGTAATTTAGCCTTGGGAGGCCTTGGAGCTACCTTCAATATCTGTTCAAGAGTCGATTTCAATGCTGCTTCCTCCAGTAATTCAGGAGGAATTTTTAAATCGTCAATCTTTGAGCGAATCATTTGATAAATTTCTTCCCTAAGCAATGCAATCAATTCATCTTGCGTAATAAATACATAGCCGCCTGAAACTGATCTGTTAACAAGCCTCCATTGGCTTTTCGGTAGAGATATTGAGCGAGACAAATAATCGCTTAAATCTATTCTATATTTGAATCGGTTCTTAATGAGGAAATCTGAGGTTATATTTGATTTGTCAGTAACGTCTTTGCTTTGACTAAGTTGTATGTTTAAAATGGTTTTGAAAATTTGTGGTATGACATCAGGGTTTTCTTTGTGTAATAGTTCTTCAACACGACGTGATTCTGCCAAAGCAAACCTTGAGATGAGATAATTTTGATTAGTAGACTTGATAATCAACATAGCAATTGGAAAAGAGAATTTTGCAATGGTTTTCATTTCGATGGTTTCGTTGAATTCTGGGGATGTTCCGTTTTTAAGACCATAAATGATGCGATCTTTTGCATTTTCAAGAATCGGTAAATCGGAATTGAGAAAGTCTTGAATATTATGTCCAGACATTTGTTTTCCTACTTCCGGTAGAAATGGATACTTTGATTCGTCATCTTCGCCGATAATATAATTCAATATAGTTATCATAGGGTTATAGTATTTGGTTTCTTATAATAATTCAATAAAATAGATATCTTAAAAAAGACGAATATATCATAATATTATAAGATAATGGAAAGTCCATATGAACAAAGAGCTGGAGAGCTATTAAAGCAAAAGAAAAAGGAACTAGTCAGTTTAAAGAAAAAGATTCTTACGGAAAACGGGTTTTTTGGAAAACGACGTTTAGAAAAGAAGATAAAAGAAACAACAGAGGACGTCCAATATCTCAAAAATGACATATACAGATACAAGAGAGGATTAGCTTGGAATAGGCAAACACCGCTCAAAAAGATAACAAAAAGATAAATCATTATATATATATGTCCAGAATATTAAATTAATATTGAATGAATGTTCATAATTTTTTGCTTATTCTTTATATATAGCTAGTTTTTTACATATATTATGCCATACGTAAGAACAGCAGAAGGACTATCAAGAAAATCCTTGAATGTCCAAGATGTAATGAACAAGATTCAAAGTGAAGACATTAGGTTTATAGACCTACAATTCACTGACGTACCTGGAAAATTACAACATGTAACTGTACCATCTCATACAATTGATGCAGATGCGTGGACAAAAGGTATACCAAAATTAGATGGTTCGTCAATTAGAGGTTTTACTGGTATCAGTGAATCAGACATGTTATTGAAACCTGATCCTAATACATTTGTAGTAATCCCTTGGTCTGATCCAAGTAAAAAATATGCGAGAGTTTTATGTTCAATAAATTGGGGCATGGGTCATCCTGTACATAAGGGAGGTCCATTAGCTAAAGACCCAAGAGGAATTGCGCAGAAAGCTGAAGAATTCCTTAAAGAAAGTGGATATGGTTACTCAATCTGGGGTCCTGAATTAGAGTTCTTCGTTTTTGATGGTGTAACATGGGATGTAAATACACCTGCAAAAGGACAAAGTTATTCTATACGTAGTAAAGAAGCTGCTTGGAAGCCAGGTGGACCGGCTACTGAACAAGGTTGCGGAAAAGGTGGAATAAATGTTCCGATTAGACATAAAGAGGGATATTTCCCAACAACTCCTCAGGATACATTGATGGACTTTAGAAATGATGCTACAACGATATTGGAAGATGATTTCGGAATCATGGTTGACGCTCATCACCATGAAGTAGCAACTGCAGGACAATGTGAGATCAACATGATGTATGATACATTGGTAAACCAAGCAGACAGCGCTCAATCATTCAAATATGTTATCAAGAATGTCGCACATCAGAAAGGCATGGTTGCAACTTTCATGCCAAAGCCATTAGTTGGTGATAACGGCTCAGGGATGCACTGTCACCAGAGTATTTGGAAGGATGGAAACAACATATTCTATGATGAGACTGATGAACATTCAGAATTAAGCCAGACAGCAAGGTACTATATTGGAGGCATTATGGCTCATACAAGAGCATTAGCCTGTATTGTAGCACCTACAACAAATTCATACAAGCGACTTGTGCCCGGATTTGAAGCGCCTATCTACATAGCATGGAGCAGAAGCAATAGATCTGCAAATGTTAGAGTTCCAATAAACATCAAGGGCAATCCAAAAGCAAAGAGAATAGAATTCAGATGTCCTGATACAACTGCAAATCCATACCTTGCATTCCCTGCAATGTTATGTGCAGGACTTGATGGAATCAAGAACAAGATAGATTGTGGAAATCCAGTTGATGAAAACATCTATACGCTTTCCGAGGATCGTAAACGTGAATTGAATATCAAATCTTTGCCTAGAGACTTGGCAGAAGCTGCTGATGCATTAGAAAGCGATCATGACTTCTTGAAACCAGTTTTCGATGGAGATCTATTGGAAACAATATTAGAATTCGCAAGAGACGCACACTTCGATGTTGCATCAAGAACTCATCCACATGAGTTCCAATTGTACTTCGATGCATAGTTGACGAAATAACTACAACGTGGAGGACAATGTCCTCCAAAAAATTTTTTTATTTTTACTTTAATCCAGTCAGGTTTTTGTAATTTTTGTTTTATTTGATTGTTTAATTTCCAGGATGTTACGTTTGAGTATTATGTACAACAGTATTGTACTTGTAACAAATTCTATTCCCAAATAGCTTCCGTTATAGATTGCTGAATAAACTGCAACAGGGGTTCCTTCAGGTGCATATTCTCCAAACCAGATAACTCCAGAGATGAAATGAGCTAAGAATCTGCCAAAGATTCCTACAAATGTAGCGAGTATGACATTGCTTGAGAAGAGTCCTGCCAAGCCTAGTGCACCGAACGCCAATGGATAGTCCAACAGAAATTGAATCGGACTGACTATGAAAGGTGGACGGAATGCAAGTGTTACGATCGAAAAAAGTATGCCTGCTGCTATTCCGTAAGTGTATCCTCGACGAATTGCAAAGAGTAATAGTGGGACCATAGCGCCCAATGTGATGGAACCGCCTTGTGGTAATGATGGAAGAATTATAGATACTAGATCAAGAACTACGGCGATTGAAACCATTATGGCACCTTCGGCTAGTATTGGTCTGGAAATTAGGGGCATGATAAGATTATGAGAATTGAATCAATTAAGAATTATCGTGAACCTAGATATCTTGTAATTATAGAGACGAGTCCTAAGATTGGCGCCAAGAATCCACCGCCGATCAATAGTACAAGGATTGAACCGATTGCAATGTGCTGGCCGCGTTTGTATGGAATTTTGTTGAGTGGGGGTGGTGCAGTATTTGGAACGTCTGGAACGTTTTTCTCTCCTTCACGATACGTTGATACTGTCATAATAAGAAGCATTATGGAAACAAATATCGTCAGAATACCAACTATTGAAAATGGTAAGAATGTAAGAATGGTCATAGCAGGGAAACACATGCCTCCATCTGGATTGTTTGCGTCCATGCATGGACCTTCTCCACTTAACGGAGCACCCCATGCGTTTATCATAATACTATCTGGACTTCCATCTTGCATGACTTCACCAACTCCATGCACGCCAGATAAAACTGCAGCTAAAATTCCAAATATCAAGGAAGCTGCATACAGTGGTTTCATTGATTACTATTATAGTAAATTTTGGATATAACTATTGTGTTTTTATAAGGGTGACAACATCCTGGTTTTGCACGATATGAGATTTGCCGACTTTTTGTCCTTTGAATTTTGCACAATAACCCAGCAAACATATCAGTTATTCCTAATCGTACTGCTGTTAGATAGTCGATTTTAATATTTTTTGTAATGATTAAATCAGAACTGTTTTCAATAAATACTTAAATATAAGTTATCCAAAAAACAAAAAATTAGTTAGTATCTTATTAAGTGTCAATTTTACTAATTAATATAGATGAATTATTATTGAATAACAAACAATTAACATTTGATATTATTATTATAAGAATCTTGTCAGGTAAAAGGAATATTAATGAGTATTAGTCGTGAACCACTTCCTCCTGAAGTTTCGAAACCACATAGAAATAAAATCAAAATTGCAATCGCCGGTGTTGGCAACTGTGCTAGCTCTTTTGTTCAAGGACTCGAATACTATCAGCACAAGGATTCCACTATAGCTGCCGGTCTTATTCACCCTGTACTTGGCGGTTACCGAATCGAGGATATCGAAGTTGTTGCTGCATTCGATGTAGACCATCGAAAAGTAGGACAACCTCTTAACAAGGCCATTTTTGCCCTCCCAAATTGCACAACGATTTTCCAAAAGGAATTTTCCGACACCAGCGTCACTGTTGAAATGGGACCCGTCTTAGATGGGATCGCTAGTCATATGAGTCACTATCCCGTTAGTCGTGCTTTTCGTTTGTCTGAAGCTGAACCCGTTAATATTTCGGAGAGGCTCAAAGCAACCAACGCCGAGATACTTGTTTGCTACTTGCCAGTAGGTTCAGAGAAGGCCGTGCATCACTACGCGTATGCATGTCTTGATACTGGCGTCGCAATGGTCAACTGCGTACCGGTGTTTATTGCATCTAATACGGAATTAGCCAGTGAATTTGAGAAGAAAAGAATACCAATAGTAGGCGACGATATTAAGAGCCAGTTCGGTGCTACACTTTTACACCGAATTATCACACGCACTCTCGGTGACCGTGGCGTAAAAATCGAGCGTACCTATCAACTCAACACAGGCGGTAATACTGATTTCTTGAATATGATAGATCAGAGTCGTCTAGCGAGTAAAAAAGTCTCAAAAACAGAATCGGTACAGTCTCAGCTCGACCAACGCCTCGCGGATCAAAACATTCACATAGGTCCCTCTGACTACGTACCTTGGCAAAATGACAATAAGGTCTGCTTTCTTCGTATGGAATGGCGCGGTTTTGGCGACGTTCCAATGAACCTCGAAGCACGGCTTTCCGTTGAGGATTCACCAAACTCTGCAGGTGTGGTAATCGATGCCGTACGGTGCGCCAAATTAGCACTCGACCGAAAGATTGGCGGGCCACTGGATTCTGCTTCTGCTTGCATGATGAAACATCCACGGAAGCAGATGCGTGATAGCGAAGCATTTGTTGCACTTGAAGAGTTCATCAATGGAAAAACAGAATGACAACGATGTCACTTCATCACACATCACCAAACTCTCAAGAGATGCTGACGTTACTCCGGCAACTTCAAGCGGATTCTTTACAAGTTCTCGAACAGGTACGACCTGAACTGGGCCAGATGAAAACCATCGGAGTGAACGCGAAAGGCGACGACCAGAAGTCCTTCGATATCGCTACTGATGAATGGATTCGACAATGGCTTACAACACATTTTGAAAGTGGTGTAGTAGAATCGGAAGAGATTACTAACGCGTTCAAATTTGGTCACAATGAACAAGGTTTCCGATTTATCGTCGATCCTGTTGATGGCTCCGACAACTTCGCGCGTGGCCTCCCACTATCCGCCATCTCTTTAGCAATGCTTCCGCGACAGATGCCTCTCTCCACAGACGAGGTAGCCTACGCATTAGTGGGCGACACTTCGAGACCAGAAGCCCTCATTGCAGCACGCAATGACGGAGCTTACTCAGGTGACCAACGCTTGCACACATCGAAAATACAACACCTTGACGATGCTTTTATTTCCTGTGAGTTAAATCATTGGGCGCCAGATGCCTCTCTGGCTGAACTAATGCAAACCTGCTCTGGATTACGCGTTTACGGTTGCGCTTCACGTGCTCTATGCATGGTGGCCACAGGTGCGCTAGATGCCCATATAGACGTCAGGAATCGATTGACGCCTGAGAGTTTTCTCGCGGCATCGTTACTTGTTACCGAGGCCGGCGGTTACATTTGTCGTCTCGACGGCGAGGCTCTTGGTCCATTTCAATCGCTACAAGATCGCACTACCTTAGTCGCCGCATCAACGAAAAAACTTGCTGAGAAGATTATCAATGTACTTAAATAAAATTTTATCAGGAAAAAACAATACTCCAGTAGCTGTGATTCTCGCTGCCGGTGAAGGGAGTCGCTTACGGAGTAAACATTCATCCGTGCCAAAACCGCTTGTTCGCTTGCGCGGTCTTTCGATTGCCGAGAGATCGATAGCACAACTACTCGCGGCAGGTATAGAACGATTTGTTATTGTTCTTGGATATAACGCAATGGTTGTCCAGCGTGAATTTGAGCGCATTGCAAAACAACGCCATTGTCATATCTCTTTTGTTGAGGCTACAAACTGGAAAAAAGGCAATGGTTGTTCCGCAATTGCCGCCGCTCCATTGATCGGCAATAGCCCGTTTCTTTTAACTATGGTTGATCATGTGCTAGCCCCAGAAATGATCCGAGATGTGTTAGCCGAACCACTAGCACAAGATGAAATCGCGCTCGCAGTCGATTATGATACGAAAAACGTGTTCAGCCTTTTTGATCTCACAAAGGTAAATGTGTTTAAAGGGCGAATCGCATCGATTGGTAAAGACCTCACGACCTGGAATGCGGGCGACACGGGACTCTTTTATTGTACATTAAAGCTATTCGAGGGGCTAGCAATAGCGCACAAACAGAATAAGTTCTCGTTAACGGACGGTATCAAAGAATGCATATCTCAAGGAAGAGTTCGTGCAATTGATGTAACCGGTAAGATTTGGCTTGATGTGGATACTCCGGAAGCATTTAAGGAGGCAACGCGCCGAATCGATTCGGTCATGGCGAAGGGGAAAGAAGATGGCTACATTTCTCATTACATAAACCGTCCGCTCTCCAATCGCTTTTCGGTGGTCCTGTCAAAAACACCCCTCACACCCAATCACATTACACTGCTATCCTTCTTCATGGCGTTACTTGGTGCTGTCGGTTTATCTACCACCAATCCATGGTTTTGGGTCGCCGGAGGAATCATCATTCAGATCGCATCTATCGTTGATGGTTGCGACGGTGAAATTGCGCGAATCAAGTTACTTCAAAGTCCACAAGGCGCTTGGATAGATACTATGTTGGATCGATATTCTGATTTGGCGATTGGATTTGCCGTTATCTTCTCTGCATCACAAATGTACGACTCAGTCTGGATTTGGCCAGTTGGATTTATTGCAACAATCAGCTTTCTCATGGCAAGCTATGTTAACAAGGAATTCCAAATTCGGTTTCATCGCCCGTATCCAAATAATTTTGTCAATAATCTCAAAAGGCGTGATCTTCGAATTCTTGTCATTGCAATCGGTGCTGTAATAGGACAGCCATTTGTGGCGCTGCTAGCCATTGGGGCATTAACTCACCTTGCCGTGTTGCAAATTATGATCAAAGTGACATACAACCCTTCGTCACTCACAAGTACTGACAATGTATGAAAGCTCTTTAACAGTAAAAAAAATCCACACCTCCTACGTTGCAAAATTATGTGTTGTGTGAAACTATGCAACTTCTATAAGAAATTTGAGTCCATAATTTTATGCACGAGTGATTCCGTTGTTATTTCGTAATGATAAGTGTGACCACGTCTTCGTCTTCTACGATGTGCTTCTTGCCGACTTTTTGTCCTTTGAATTTTGCACTGTTGCCCCATATGTACGCATAGCGAAAGTTCTTTTGGACGTCACGGTGGATCTTTGCACAGATCTCTATGATAGATGAGTCTCGAGGAACAATAAGCGGTTCTTCATAGTCAGCTACCCCTCCTTTTGGCCTCAGGTAGATTCTTATCAGATCCAGTTGCTGGTATATTGCATCCTTAAGATCTTCTAGATTTCTGTCTTTGTCAGCAGATATAGGTATAAAGTCGGTTCCTATTTTGGATTTTATATCCTCCAGTGTTTTCTTGTCCACCAAGTCGACCTTGTTGAGTATGGTTACTGAGTTTATGTAGACACGATTTTCTGAGATAACGTCTATGAATTGCTCCGTGGTTATCGGTTCGGGAATGAACACTCTCGCGTGGTGAATCTTGTTGATGCGCAGAATTCCACCGATCAATGAGTTGGAGATTGATTCAGGGACAAGGTTTGTTATCTGGAGTCCTCCAGAGCCTTTTTTATCGACTGTAATGTTCGGAGGTTTCTGATCAAGGCGAATTCCTATTTGTGCAAGTTCATTTCTTAGCAGGTCTGTTTGGTCAGGCTTGAAGACATCGACAACCATGATGACGAGGTTTGAAGTTCTTGCAACGGAAAGAACTTTTTTTCCGAATCCCTTTCCTGATGCAGCGCCTTTTATGATACCTGGCAAGTCGAGTATCTGAACTTTTGCTCCATTGTAAGTCATCATACCTGGAACAACGTCCAGTGTCGTGAAATCGAATGCGGCGACCTTGGAATCTGCGCCGGTCAGATTGTTCAGCAGCGTTGATTTACCTACACTTGGAAGACCTATGATAGATACAGTTGCGTCACCGCTACGTCTTACAGAATAGCCACCGGTAGATTTACTGGCACGTCCTGATTTCTCTTCCTGCTCCTGCTTTAGTCTTGCAATTTTCGCACGGAGAAGACCGACATGGTGATTAGTAGCCTTGTTGATTTGCGTTCGGCGAATCTCATCCTCGATCTCTTTTATTCTTTCAGGAACTCCCATCTTCGAACTACTAATGATTAAGATGGAATAAAAATGTGAAGATTCATATTTCAGGAATTTCAAGATATAGCATGTCAAAGATCATACATTCAAGCGAAAGCTCATTCGGCAATGATGTGCTACAATCAAAGTTACCAGTTATGGTTGATTTTTGGGCAGAATGGTGCGGTCCATGCCGTGCAATTGCCCCAGTTTTAGAGGAATTATCAGAGGACTATTATGGCAAGGCCCATATAGTCAAGATCAATGTAGACGAGAACGGAAAGCTTGCTTCAGACTATCAGATACACGGAATTCCCTGCCTTGTAATATTCAAGGACGGAAAGGAAGTGGAACGAGTGGTCGGTGCTGGCAGTAAGGAAGTCTACGCCGAGAAATTAGAACAGTTCGTTTGAGAATTTAGGGATGATACACGATGAGTAGAAAAATTGACTCGAGAAAGAACCACAAAAGAAAAAAGGCAAGACTTGTGAGAAACAATCTGGAACCTTCTGAGATCTCCTCAGCTGAGTGGTTATCATTAAACCAGTTTCTATATGAGGTAAAACAGATTGACTCTGCATGCATATCAGTCTATTATCCATACGGTAAAGGGCAGGAGACAATATCTTTGCTACAGAAAACGAAGAGGAAGGAGTCACTTGAAAAAATAGAACTAAAAATTGAAAAAAGAATAATGGAGCTTAAAAAGAATCCTTTATCGGCAGGCAAGTTTGTAAAAACCCTTTGTGTTTTTGGATGGATAAGGAACGGCAAAGTAATCACCAAAGAAATTGGAACCTCAAAGAAACTGCCCTACATCTACATGGCAAGCAAAAGACCGTACATCAAGCCATTCCGTGACATTCTCAAAACCAATTACGATGTTCTGCTGATAACGCTTGACCAAAAATCTGCAAGGATACAGAAATTTCGTGGGAGTCAGATAGTCCAAGAAGAGAGACTTCAAATTGACTTGCGGGCAAGGCATAGGAAAGGAGGACAGAGTCAGCAAAGATTCCTGAGGGCAAGACAAACCAAAATTCATGTTTTCTTCAAGAAAGTTGCAAATAGAGTCAAAAAGATGGATTCAAATTCCAAGTTAATCCTGTTGGGCGGAATTGGTCATGGGAAAAAAGAATTTTATGGCGAACTTGATTCGGAATTGGTAAAAAAATGTCAGTTTGTAGAAAACTTGTCTTTTTCCACCCCAACTAGAGATGTTCATAAGAAAATAATCCGCCACCTGTACCAGCATAGAAGAAAATATGTTGTAGGGATCATTGAAAAATACGAAAAACTGGTCAAAGAAGGGTTGACTGCGAAAAGAAACGATGTCATTTACAAGGCGTTGGAAATCGGAGCGGTAGACACGCTAATCGTTTCTACGGATTATCACACAGATTCTCAATTCAAAAAGATAATGAAGATGCTGGAGATTGCAAAAAACACGTCAGCTAACATTGAATTTGCGGCCTCTCCAAAAATAATCAAAAAGCTGGAAATCCATGATTCGGTTTTAGCCATACTTCGATACAGGATAAAATAACCTTTGAAGAATTAATCCGCCTAGTTTTTAAAAAAATATTTTATAATATTTGGCTATCACAGCCTTTCCTGCGACGAAATTGAAAATACAATAGTTTTATGCGATAGTTACACAATGTAATTTGTAGACAATAATGATGATTGGAATAATATTCTATAAGAATTTAAGAGGTGAAAAAAATGGACGGCTGTAAATGTGGAGGAACTTGTGATTGTGGTGGTAGTTAGTTATTTTTATTAATTTTTTAATAATTTCAGGTACAAAAGAAGTGTACGCCGAGAAATTTAAAAAATGAGATACAAATTATACTTTGATGGTTCTTGTAAATACAAGAATGATGGTTCTTGCGATGTAGGTATGGGCGTGGTCATTTTAGATTCCAAGAATAATATTGTATATGAACAAGGATGGAACATACCTGCGTATGATCGTAAAGGCAACATTGGTATTTTGTCAAATAATGTTGCCGAGTATCAAGCTTTATTTCGTGGATTAGACGTACTTTCTGTAAAACGTCCTGATGGGATATCCGAATTAAGAATTTATGGCGATTCCAAATTAGTTATTGAACAAGTACAAGGTAATTGGAAAGTTAAAGCAGAGCATCTGAAAAAATACAGAGATGGATGTTCAGCGCAGATAAGACTATATGAAAAAGAAGGATGCAAGGTATACTTGGAATGGATTCCTAGAGAACAAAATAAACTGGCGGATAGACTTGCGCAAGATGCAGCAGACGGAATGGAAAGACATTCAAATCAATTACATGATGAAACGGATAAGGAAATTTAACCAATATACGACATGCTAGACTTGTCAAAGTTATCTATGACCTTGAAATATTGGTTGTTCTCTCTTCCTGGTCTTTGCTATACTTTCCACCTAAGATATTTCTCCTTTAAGTTTTGAAAGAAGGTATTTTGCAGTATCTGAAGGATTTGGATGAGCATATTGGTAGAACAGATATACAAGAAGATTGGTTTTTCCTTTGCCTTGCGCACCAGCAATAAACATAGATTTATCTAAAGTCCAGTCTTTGTTTGGATTTTGAGTATAGTCTTTTGTAAATGGTAAGTATATTGGTATGTCAGTATTTTTGAATACACCAATGAATATGCCTTTATCAGGAAGATCTAATGCATCACAATAATCCTGTTGAGTAGGGGTTATTAATTGACAATTATTATAATTTCTATTTTGAAAAGATTGTTCCATCGTTGAACCATTAGTAAATTTTCTTATTTGTTTTATTGGAGTAAGGTTGAAGATTTCTTGATATTGTTGATATTGACGGATTTCGTGTTTTTTGGCGCCAAAAATACGAGAGGAACTGAAAGAATCTTGCATTTTAGGAATTGAATCAACTTTCCAGAAAGTAATTATTTCATCACCTTCAGGTTCTGGTTCAACAGTTTTTAATAAATCATGTTTATTCACATATCTAATATTGTCGTCAGTAGAAGCGTATGCAGGATATAATATCTTAGTTGTATGTGATGCAGATTGACCTTCGATAGATGATATATATCCAATTTGTTTATTTTCAGGTTTAATTATTCGTAAGATTTTTTTTGCTTGTCCTTCATTATCGCTAATATTGATTGTTTCAATCAAGGATGAAAAATTTGTATGATTTTCATATTTTAATGCAATTTCACCCTGGTTAATAGGAATATCAGAATTAGGTAATGTTTTTTTAAGCCAATTTTGATCTTCGTGATTAAATGATATCAAGGTTTGACATGCCTCTGAAAGAGATTTAGGTATGTCTTTTGGGTTTTGGGTACAAAGAGTATTACCAAGATGTCGTTTTCGTCCATCGTGAGTAATTCTATTTACTCTTTCAGTAATTCGTGCATAATATTCTTTTTTGGCTTTTGGTGGATTTGAAGGAAAGAATGCAGAAGCTTCGTCATTTATTATATGCATACGTCCCTCACCATTTGGTTTCAATGAATTATAGCAAATGCATTGAATTGCAAGCAAAGCAACTAATCTTTCATCATCACTTAAGTCGGAAAAGTCGATAACATTTACTCCGTTTTGTAAAGTCTCTTTGGTAACTAGTGTTTTTTCAGGGTGATTAAATAATCTTTTGTGAATTGGTTCAAATGTATACAATGAATTCGTGATACTAGCTACTACTTGTTTGTTAAGAGTAGGAGTTTTTCGTAATTCAGAATCAACGTCCTCTCGAAGTGTTTTAAGATTAATTTCTTTGTATTCGGAGATATTTCGGATTGCTGTAAAAAACACTTCGTGTGACTTTTCAGCTAGTCCAGGAAGTAAAAGAAGGAGGTCATTATCAAATCGAAGATCTTTAGTAGAAAATGAAGAATCTTTACCTATAATAAATCTACGAATATTGAGTTTGTAATGAGACGGATTGACTTTTAGAATATCTTTTTGTAATGTAACAAGTTTGTCATAAAATTGATCTTCTTTATCAACGAAAATTAGACCAGGTAATTCCTTAGTAGGTTTTACTCGTGTTTTTGGTTTTTTAAGAACTATATTTTTTGTATTAATTAAATCAAGTTTATTCCTAATTGGATCTACAACAAAGATTCCTCCAATTTTTTCAGGGTCGTTATCTGATTCTTCTAAAAGTAACTTAGAAATAGAATCAATATTTAGTTTCTTTTGTTCTGAGAAATTTATGTAATTTATCTCACACATAAAACTTACAGCATAGATTTTATTTTCGGAATTAAGTATTATAGCAATCGAGTTATTAGCTCGTGGTTTAGAATTGATTAGGATTCTTTGGAACTGTTGATATTGTACTTTAGGAACGAATTTATCAGTGGGCATAAAAAATTGTTTGAGGCCACAAACATATGAATAAAGTTCTCCAGAGGCTTGTGGTGGATAATGATTGAAATTTTCATTAATAATACCTTTAATAATTAAATCGATTGTTTGTGCATATTTACTTTGTTTTTTAGTCTGTATAACTTCTAAAAATTCAAGAAATGTATTCTTTACAATAAATTCTATATCCTCAGATATGTCGTAAGTTGTTTCCATTATATTGAAACCTCGCATGATAAGTTATGGCAATGAATACAATTTCCATTATAATGATATTGACCAAGATTCATCGCATCAGTGAATTCGTATATTTTCTTACCTAAAACGAGTTCAGAATATACCTGACTAGGACATACAGTGTACTTTGCAATGGTTGTGACCGGAATAAATTTATGATCTTGCATATTTCAATTCATCTCTAGTTTTTCCAATAAGACCTCTTAGACCTGCTTCATGTTCTCCTTGAGAGACCACACGGACCGGATATTCGAATTTCCTTCCGTGGCGTTTTATCGCTCCAGAGAAATCAATTAATAATATAGGTTTGGTTACTTCAAATTCAGTTCGATAAGTACGAAGAATCTCTTTAACAAGATCAGCATGGTTGGGCTCGATAGTCGCTTGTGCCCACGTGTGAAAACTTTCAATTAAAATTAAACGAGTCAATAAATCATGATCGTGAAACAAAGGACAATCTGACTCATCTAAATTTTGCCTTAGTGCTGAATCCATTAATTCTTTAAGAGTATAATCTGATACAAAGTCAAAGTCTATGGTGTTAGGATCCAAATATCCGTCAAAGCGACCATGATTAATAAAATCGTCTTCAGAGAGCTCTTTAAGTTTACCTTGGAGCTCTACCTTTCCTGAGAAATGCCCAGTCCGTGTAATGTCCCTTTCTAAAGCAGTGAGATCTTCATCAATTCCCTCGGAAGCATCATTTACCTCCAATAAAACATCCCAATTCAAATCATGTTTATTACAAGTTTCAATAAAGTGTTTTCTAAAATCTTTAGAACCTACAAGTAATACTTCACAGAATGTTAAAGCTAATTTCCTTGAAATTTTTTCTTGACTTAAAGAACTATTCTTTTTAGAAAAATTTTTTGAAGGTTTAGTAATATCAACAAACTCCTTAAGTTTGTCTGATTCGGTTTCAATTGTATAAAGAAAGCTAACAACTTCATTAATGTATTCTTCAGTATCAGCTATAAGCTTTTTATTCAGGAGAAGATGATTATCTTCTGCAATTCGGTCTATCGACGTCCGTAATATTTTTCCGATTGTAATATCGGGATAAAACTTTTGGAGAGTTGTAAGAATCTCTGCTTGATCCCCAAGATAAACTGAAGTAACCTTACCTGTTCCGCTTGTTTCTTTATCTTTAGCGCCCATACATACACTAGGGCATAACATATATTTAAATTACACTATGTCGAAAAAGCACATATTAGTTTTTATAAGACATATTAAATTATCCAATATACGACATGCTAGATCTGTCAAAGTTATTTACAACTTTGAAATTTTGGTTGTTCTCTCTTCCTGGTCCCAGGTTTCTGAGCTTGGGATAGATGGAATATAGATCATGGCTTGATATCGTTGAAGTAATATGGCCTGGGCCGAAATGCTCTTCGCAGATCTTCTTTACAAGCGGCTTGACTGTCGTTTCCTCAGTATAGCCCAGAGAATGCAGGTATTCATGGGTAAGGATGGAGTAAACGAAAGAATTGAATTCCTCTTTTGTGGTTGTAAGTTGTTTCATTGCATTGAGTATGGTTATATTCATGTAGATGTTATTGCCGCCTTCTATGAAATACGCGCCAATATGATTAGGAATTTCTGTTAGAACTAATGAAAGACCAGCACGTCTTCTAGAAATTGTTTTTTCAACTGTGCGTTTAACAAGATTAAAGATTTTGTCATAGTCAGAAGCTTCCTTCAATTGTGAAATAAGAGGATAATCGTTCATACAAACACTTTGGTTTTTTCACTTATATCTGTAATGAATAAAAAAAAATAAGTTAACCCTAGCATGCACGGGGAGTGAATGCGTTAGGGCTAAGCTTACTGGTTGAACTAGTCAATTCGAATATTCTTTTCTTCTTCGGATTTTCGTAGAGGGATTTTTAACTCCAATATTCCGTTCAAGTAATTTGCTTTGGATTTGTCCGCGTCAAGTTTCTTTCCTGTCGGAATATTTTTGTTATACTTTCTATCTCCATTCTCTGCTGTGATGTTGACCATTCCCTGGTTTTCTGTAACTTTGATGTTCTCTTTAGTTACACCAGGCATCTCAACTATGATTTTTATCGAGTTGTCTTTCTTGCTTTCTAGAACATCTACTGCAGGGTCTTGGGACTCGGAGACATTTTGTGGTCTGGAACCTGCTGTTGAACCATTGAATTGATCAGCATTTCCGAATGTATTGACTATAGGTTGTCCATCTGGACCTACCTCCATGGTGTATCCATAGAAGTACGGCTTGCCAGACTCGACGTTTTTGGGGAATTCGATATTATTGAACATGCCATTGAGACTTTCCATCTCATAATACATGTTCTCGAATATTCTATCGATAAGATTATTTCGTTTGATTTTCATACATATACCTCGTTACTAACATTTAGTTAGTATCTAGAATATATAAAGATTATCTCCCTAGGAGATTTATTTAGTTTATAAAAAGAATATCGAAATTGTCGTTAGCACCATGCCATCGTCGCTGCCTTCAGGTGATGCCCATACGAGAACTGTGTAAACTCCTTTGCCAGTTAGATTCATAAGTCTGGAAAAATCTTCCTCGATCGAGAAAGTGGTAAAGTCTTCTCCGTGAGTCACTTCCCATTTGTGTGCAATAAGTATCGGTATATTCGATTCTTGGTTCAATATTCCCTCTAGAATATCTGGTCCGAGGTTATCGTTTTCGATATTAGGAAGAACAGTTGCAATTGGCAGTGAACCGTCTGAACACATAATATGCGAGCATACATGGCCAAAGCCGTAAGTTCTTGGACTAGTCATTAATTCTTGGTCGGAGAGAGGCATTGGTATTGGATCATAGAAGATATCTATCTGTTCGATGGTGGAATTGAAATTGACGCGTCCAGCGAGCATAAATTCGTAGTTAAGTGTTATGATCGGTAGTTGTGACCATTCAATGTATTTATCTTCAAACTGGTGAACTATGGTTACGCAAAAATTACTCCAAGCAATTCCTATGTTTACATAGTTGTGATCTGGGTGGATAATATTCGTGGAATGTCTAAATTCGCTAGCTTCGTCTCGCTCTACCATAGAATATTGATTCCAAGCTATTATTTGTTCTATGGCTTCTTCGGTCCAGTATTTTTGTATTTCAGGCGTTCCTATCACTCGAACATTTTCATTTATTGCACCGTCTCCGCCTGAAGCTGAATATCTCATATAGGGTTTCATGCCGTTACTGCTCCAGTAACTTGTTTTACAGATGTTGAGAAGTTCTTCAGCGTGTTCTTGCGCGGTTGATGATTCCCCCAATTCAATTGCAGGCGAGTTATATAGTTCACGATCTTCATTGATTAACTCGAGAGAGAGTGTAACTAGTTTGTCACGATCGATTTCTGGAAGTTCAAGTACTGTATCCGTATCGAAATCTTCGCAATCATAATACAAATCAAGGGATGTTTTTTCAAGTGGAGCCAGATAGCATATCTGTGGTGGTTCTTGGAAGTAACTTCCACCAAATAAGAATACGCTAGCAGCTAATACTAGTACAACAATTGGAATGACGATGTATACGGTTTTCAATATCAGTTAATACGCTAATACGTTATTATCAATTTCGTCTTTTGCGAATTATTGAACCGAAATATACAGCCCAACCTAACAGAACGACAATTATTCCAGCTTCAGTTATTGGAAAATCAGATGATCCTGCATCGTCAGTTGGAGTTGCAATGGTTATATCAGCCCATTGACTTTGTGACCTATCGTCAGCGCCTACTCCTATTGGAAATACGCTAATTACAGAATTGTCTGAGCCGCTTTGATCAAAGAATAAGAATCTAACTCCTATTGTCTTACCATAATCTCCTGCAATGTCGTTTGCGTCACCCGAATCGATTGGATGAGATATTTCAAAATGATTGAAGTTGCCTATACGACTGACCAATCCGTCTACGTCAATTTGACTATCGTCTATAATATCAAGACCTGGTCCGACAAAACCATCTCCGATTCTATTACGTGCACCAATGGAGATTGTATCTTCTCCGACATTGAATTCTTGTCCGTCGTGTCGACCGTCAAAATCGATAGTGAAGATGTCCAGTGCAACATTGACAATTTCGTCAAGGGTGTTATCAGCAACTTTAGCGGCAATGTACAGATATCGTCTGTCATTCATAACATAAATTGTCACTTCGCCTTCAGGAATAGAGAATGTAACGGTAGATGCATCGGCCCATTCATCGTCGTTAATTACGCCATCTATTGTTGGCGCATTACTTGTATAAGCTTCAAATGTTGTACCGTCATGTGCTTTAATTCCAGGAATAAGTAATAATGAAGAGAAAATTAAAATAGATAATATTATTGGCTGTAAGTATTTCATAGATAATCTTTGCAATACTAATATTAATATATTAACAAAATTGAGAATTTTATTAACGTATTTTGATGTATTTGTATGCATCAACCAAGGTTTCAAATGCATAATGAACTTTAGTAAATTGGCTTCGAAATTCGATAATATCCTTTTTGACGCTTTCGGGAGTTTCTTTATTGACTATAATTCTGTGGATAAAATTAGCAATTTCTTGCATTTCAGACTCTTTCATGCCTAGACGGGTTACCTCCGAACTGCCCAATCGTATA
>Ga0208391_1000132_pt1 | contig 39601 bp, 38 predicted proteins | sample Knorr_S23_td_Bot_FD_185612 | JGI IMG/M metagenome (GOLD analysis project Ga0208391, IMG submission 185612) | Marine microbial communities from Southern Atlantic Ocean transect - Knorr_S23_td_Bottom_ad_3770_LV_A (SPAdes) (version 2) | ecosystem: Environmental > Aquatic > Marine > Oceanic | place... | reverse complement strand
CAACTGTCTAGTAAATATAACTAAATTCTTTAAGCTGATTTTCCTTTGAAAAGATCTAAATAAAAAGTTCCTACTACTAACCTCAGATACTTTTATGGGAGCAAGTTTTCTGTTTCTTAATTCTCTTCGTGCTATTTCAAGACTGTCGGCTGCTATTATTCCCTTTTCCCTCTTGCCATTAGGATTTATTGCTACATAATCAAAAGCAGCCATTTTTAATTCTCACTAGTAACCCTTAAAACTTCATCTAGTGAAGTGATGCCTTTTTGCACTAACTCATAACCCGAATCGGATAATTTTTGGTTATCAGAAAATGCTAACTCAGATAATTCAAGCTCGGTAGCGCCAGAATTTATAGCTTCTTTGATTCCATCATCAAGTAAAAATAATTCAAACAGCCCTACTCTCCCTCGATAACCAGTATTGTTACATCCATTGCATCCTTTGGCTTTAAAAATAACTGTCCCTTTTGTTAAAGTACTAATACTTGTATCTAAAGAGTATTTTTCTTTACAAGATTTGCAAAGTCTTCTGACCAATCTTTGTGCTAACACAGCCTTTACAGTGGACGCTAACAAATAAGACTCTATGCCCATGTCGACCATTCTGGTAATAGCCGCAACCGAATCATTTGTATGTACTGTTGAAAGGACGAGATGACCAGTTAAAGATGCTTGGATAGCTATTTTTGCTGTTTCTAGATCTCTAATTTCCCCTACCATAATAATATCTGGATCTTGTCTAAGAATTGCTCTTAGCCCCCTAGCAAATGTCATCCCTACTTTCGTATTAACTTGAGTTTGTGTTACACCCTCTATGGCATACTCAATAGGATCTTCAACAGTAAGAATATTTCTAGTTTGATCATCTAAAATATTAAGACCTGCATAAAGAGTTGTTGTTTTTCCTGAACCCGTTGGTCCAGTAACTAAAATAATTCCATTTGGACTGTTTAGGCTAGCTTCAAAAATCTTTAAAGTAGATGAAGACATTCCAAGTTGTTCAAGGCCTAATTGCGTTTCAGCTTTATCCAGGATACGCAAAACAACTTTTTCTCCATGACTCGTAGGCAAAGTTGAAACTCTTATATCTACCCATTTGTCTCCTAATTTGAGTGACATTCTTCCGTCTTGTGGAATTCGTTTTTCTGCTATGTCTAAACTAGACATCACTTTTACTCGCGCGCTTAACATGGGAGCAATTCTTCCAGTAGGTCTCAAGATTTCGGTTAAGATTCCATCTATCCTGAATCTTACTGATAGGTAATCTTCATAAGGTTCAATATGAATATCCGACGTATTAGATTTTATTGCTTCAGAAAGAATGGCATTTATAAGTTTTATAACAGGACCGTCATTATCTGAATCTAGAAGATCAGCTGTCTTGGGAAGATTCTCAGCTAATGCAGATAGATCATAATTATCACCTATTCCTTCCGCTAATTCCGAAGACGGAGTGCTAGTATTAGAGTAGGTGTCAGATAATTCTTTTTCAAACTCATTAGGCTTTAACCAGATTATCTCCAGGGGTTTATTTAAATAACTTCTTAATTCAGAGATAGTTTCCATTGTTATTGACGACGTGGTTTTGACTCTTATTTTATTGTTATTATCTTCAATTATTACTCTTTTTTCTCTGGCAAACCTATACGGGATTAGAGTTTTATGCTCGTTCTTAACCAATATTTCACTAGAAGTCATGATATTTCTATTGATTATTTCCAGATTCGAGCAGCTCTTTGAGAATTGCTATATCTGGCACTGTCTTGCCACTATTTATAAGATCATTCTCTATGGCTTGAAAATAGTTATATTTCCTATTACTTATAGATCTAACATCTTCAGAACTTCTTACTATAGTTGGTCTCAAGAAAACCATTAGATTTCTTTTTGTTCTACTTATTGAAGTGGATCGAAAAAGTCTTCCAAGTAATGGAATGTCTCCTAACACAGGAACTTTCTTAATTGACTCTTGAACATCTTCATCGATTAAACCGCCCAAGACTATGGTTTCGCCATCTTCAACAAGTACAGTAGTTTCAATACTTCTCTTGTTAGTTATAAGATCTGATGACGATGCACTCAAAGGGCCAAAAATACTAGAAACTTCTTGAATAATATGCAATTTTACCGCATTTCCTTCATTGATTTGAGGTCTAACTACTAACTTCACTCCTATTTCTTGTCGGGTAACTGATCTGAAAGGATTACTATTTGAACCGCTTAAGGTTTCACCTGTAGTGATGGGTATCTCCAGACCTACGATAATAGAAGCCACTTCATTATCCATGGTCATAATGGAAGGAGTAGAAAGAACGTTAGAATCAGCATCTTGAGCGATTAAGTTTAAAATAACTGCAAAACTTGTACCATCAGCTTTATAACGTGCAACTCCAGCAGATAAACCTTCCAAAGCTAATAAAGAGCTGGCTGCACTGCTTCGAAATGTTGAAGCAGTAGTGGAGTCTTCAGATACTTCTGCTCCGATAATTGAAATAAGGTCTGGAGTTGGAGTGCCAAATCTTTGTGCTGCTACTGGAGACCTTTCTCCATCCCCCGTAAACAGAAATTGAACCCCTAAATCTCTTGATAACTTTTCCGAAATTTCAACAATTAAAGCCTCAACTAGAACCTGGGCCCTTCTTATATCTAACTGAGCAATGACTGACTCCAAAGATTTTAATACATCCGGTTGAGCCGAAATAACTAGGGCATTGGTGTCACTATGAAAACCTATACTAGTAGTCATTTTCTTAGAAGATTGTGCAGAAGGGGCTTCTTCTTCTAAGCTTTCGGCTACCTTTTCAAGAAGTCCAGTTAAATCTTCTGCTTTTGCATATTTAAGGTAAATCACTTTTAAATTACTACTCGGAGAAGTATTGCTATCAAGCTTAGAGATCACACCTTTTATTTGATTAATTACACCTGGTTGGCCACGTAACAATATAGAGTTACTCCTATCAACTGCCATAGCGCTAAAACTTTTAGACATCTGATTATCACTTCTCCACATGGAACCTAAAATCCGAGCTATTTCATTTGCAGATGTGTTTTGTAAGGGAATTAGCGCAAAAGTATCTGCAGGATTTTTATCCAATTCTAATAAAATTGATTTGATCCTAGCCAAATTCCCAACATAATCAGCAATGATAATGCTGTTAGTAGGTTCATATGCAGTAATGTGACCCTGTTTATTTACCAAAGGCTTTAATAAAGGTACAAGTACCCGAGCATTAGCTTGGGACAGGCGAATAACCTCGGTTGTGAGACTATCAATATTTTCTCTGTTAACAGATGCATCTTGTCTAGCTCCTGATTCAGGCATAACTTTAACAACTCCGTTGTTTTCTATAGCTGCATATCCATGAACTCTTAATACAGATAAAAATACAGCATAAGCTTCTCCTGCATCTAAGTCTTGATTAGAAACAACAGTAACATTTCCTTTAACTCTAGGGTCTAAGACAATGGTTTTATTAGATATTTCAGCCATATCAGCAGCAAAAGCTCTGATATCTGCATCTCTCATATTAATTTGAGCAGCTGAAAGTGAAGATGCAATAAAAAAAGCAACAAATAAAAGAGACACGAATGCATGTTTACTTAACTTAAGCGACATAATGTATTTAATTTAACTTAACAGTTATTGAAAAATCATCATCGTCTCTGATTAAGTCTAACTTTAGTTGACCAAAAGCAGATAATTCTTTCAAAACTGAAGGGTCTTTGATGTCTAAACCATTAACTGCTACCAATACATCACCGGGTTGCAGACCACTTTTTTTAAAGAACTCTGATTCCTTACCAGGATAAAGTTGGTAGCCTTTGAGTGTACCGTTAGAAAAATAAGGCTGAAAGTTTATCATTTTATTAAAAGTATTTAATTCAATGCCTTTCACATCAATATTTTTATTACTTTTAGCCAAGGACTGGGTAACTTCTGGAGATAAAACAGTATCTTTATCAAATGTTACACTTTCCCTTATACCGCCCCTTGAAATAACCACTCTTTCAGGTTCAATATACTCAAGAATAATATCGTCTGCAATCACCTCATTTGTCTTATATAGCCTTTGATTCTTTGGATCAAAACCAAGAATTGCAGCATCCAATTCTCCAGAGTTAGAATACCTAATTCCATAAAGTCTTAAAGATAATGTAGTTGGAGGCGCTTCTATATCAAATGTAAGATTTACTGCCTGGTTAGCCATCCTAATAAAAGGATCTCCTGAGAGATTTATGAATATGTTTTTAGAGCTTTCGTTTTTTGAAGCACTTTCTAAGTTGAAAACTACATCATTAGTAGGAAAAATTAACTTCCAAGTTAAATTCATTATTTGGTAGGCAATAATTAATCCTAGAAATAGGGCAATATAAACAGGTAGAGTCTTTAAAAACTTGTCTGAAACAACAGAGCTAACATCTCCATTAAAGAAGTCAGAAATTTTTCTGATTTGCTCTAAAAGAAACTGCATATACTTTTACTTAATATTAACTAGATACTATGGTAAAACTTTAGAATAAGCTAATGTTTGTGCCGGAAACTAATTCAGTTCAGGTATCAATTGAGGAATTTTATAATTATTTAAATGGGAACTATTTCTGAGGAATATTTATTAAGTTGTATCTTAATAACAGGTTTAGTAGTAGGTAGCTTTTTAAATACAATAATCTACAGGCTCCCGAGAATTAATGGTTTAACTGAACCTCACCCGAAGTTCGAGAAGTTTAACTTAATTGTTCCTAGATCACACTGTGATAATTGCAATTATCAAATACCTTATTATTTGAACATCCCCGTTTTAAGTTATATTTTGTTAAAAGGTAAATGTTCTAAATGTGGCTATAAGATTCCTTTCTTATACCCTTTAATAGAAGTCTTAACAGGACTTATTTTTGTGTGGTTATGTGTATTTATTGGCTTCTCCTTCGAACTTCTTTTCTTATTGTTGTTAGCAAGCTTGTTGATTGTTGTAGCCTTTATTGATTTTAAGTATTTTGTATTGCCAGACGAAATTACTTTTACCATCATTGTCAGCGGTTTATTTATAAATGCATGGTTTTCAATCGTGCCATTAACTGATTCTATAATGGGATGTGTTGTAGGTTATTCACTCTTCTTCCTAATAGAAAAAGGATTTTACCTATTAAAAGGTGTTGAAGGTCTGGGCAGGGGGGATGCAAAATTAATTGCAGGAATAGGTTCCTGGTTAGGCTGGTTTAACCTACCTTATATTATTCTCGTGGCCGCTATTACAGGAATAATTATTTATGGTATTTATGCCTTTCAGAACAGAGGAATATTAAATAATTTCTTAAAAACTAAAATACCTTTTGGTATTTTTATCTCCTTTGCTACTCTTACTTCTCTTCCTTTTTTGATCTAAAAGACTAGACTCTTGCAAGCAATCATAAGCTAGCTAAAAATACTTTTAAATACATAGAAGAAAACGACTGATAATCCTGCTCCTACTGGTAGAGTAATTATCCAAGATATTATTATTCTTCCAACAACTCCTGCATTAACAGAAGAAATACCTCTGGCCAATCCAACACCAAGAACAGCTCCCACTAAAGCATGAGTTGTAGAAATGGGAATCCCAGTTCCTGAAGCCAAAACAACGGTTGTCGCTGCAGCCAGAGTAGCTGCAAAACCCCTGCTTGGGGTTAATTCTGTGATATTTTTACCTACAGTTTCTATAACCCTATATCCAAGCATCATTAAACCTGCAACTATTCCCAAACCTCCTAATAACAATATCCACCAAGGCAAGGAAGACTCTGCGGTAATTTCACCTCCAGTTTGCACAATACTTACTACCGCAGCTAAAGGGCCAATGGCATTTGCCACGTCATTAGATCCATGGGCAAAGGCCATGGCACAGGCAGTAATTACCATCAACACAGCAAAGATTCTTTCAACTCCATCAAATACCCTATCACCCTTGGGTTTAGGAATATCCTTGATATTTCTAAGAAACGCAACTCCAAGAATTGCAACGGCCAATCCTACAACCAAAGAAGAAATTAAACTCTCCTGAAAAGAGAAATCTAAGCCAACATGCTTTAATCCCTTCAAGGAAGTTACCATTGCAATTATGAAACCAACTAAGAACATATAACCAGGAACATATTTCTTAGCATTAATAAAAGGATCTCCAGAATTAAGTATCAGTGCTTGTACACTTTTAAATAAAAGAAAAGAAAGGCTTCCTGCCACAAAGGGAGATACTACCCAACTTGAAGCTATAATGGTCACTACGCTCCAATTCACGGAATCGATACTTATACCTACTGCAGCAAACCCAACTATAGCACCCACAATAGAATGAGTAGTGGAAACCGGCCAACCATTATAAGAGGCGATAAATAGCCATGTTCCAGCAGCAAGTAAAGATGCTAGCATTCCATAGACAAGGAGATCAGGGGATCCAGAAAGAATGGTAGGGTCAATGATATCTTTTCGGATTGTAGAGGTAACCTCCCCTCCTGCTAAATAAGCTCCAGCAAATTCAAAGACACACGCCACCAATATTGCTTGAAAAAGAGTTAAAGCACGGGTACCAACGGACGTACCCATAGCATTTGCAACATCGTTAGCCCCAATTCCCCAGGCCATGAAGAAACCGAACACACAAGCAACTACAAGGAAAAAAGTACCATATTCTAGAATTATTTCCATTAAGAAATTTCCTCTTTATCTAACTGCAATTAAACTGAGCCGATGACCAACTTGTTCAGCCCTGTCAGCAAGCTCTCCAATTTTATTTATAACGTCATAAAGGAACATAGCTTCAATGGGAGGTAAATCCCTTTCAATATCAAAGAGTTGGCGTCTTATCATTACTTCAGATCTATCACTTTCAGCCTCCAAAGAGCCAAGTTTAGAAATAATCTTATCTAACTTCTCTGAAGCTCTACTCCCAAAAGCTAACCTCGATACTTCGTTTAATTGATCAATAGCTGAAGCAGCGGTACTAATTATCGCAACAGCTTCTTCTACAAACTCTTTAAAGGAAACAGTAATTTGAGGAGGTATTAACATCTGCCTTCCATAAATTAATCCTGATATGTCTTTTATTATATTTGGAATATCATCTGCTAGACCAATGAGATCTAGTAAGTCTCTTCTAGGAACAAACAAGAAAAAACCTTTTGGTAAAAGATTCCTTGTTTCTGCTTTTAATTTATCTGCCTCTTTTTCTAGTCCTATAATCTTTTCTCTACTTGAAGCTACCGCGACCCAGTCATCCTTAATGACTGCATCTATCAATTCCAATAACTCTTCAGCACATTCCTTCGATTTCTCCATATGGATTTGGATTGGTCCAAACGGAGATTTACTGATCAAATCTGAGAAAGTACTTTTTAATTTCATATTCTCTTCTTCGTTGAAATCTTATTTTATTTTATTTATATGTCATTTTGGTGAAAACATATAAGACAGAGGATTAAAAATTCCATTGAAACCCAAGAGCATTTATTGTTTTTTGCTTAGTAACATCCTTTGCTTTGAGGTCAGTAATGAAAAAGAAAATTTGAAATTCCTTAGATAAGTAGTACTTATAACCTAAAGTAGTCTGCTGCCCCCCTTCTATCTTCATATCTGAAGATCCACTTTGCATCTCTAATCTTCCCTTCTCCCCAAGTGCATAAGCTAAACTTATGATATGCCCTTCTTGGCTTATTCCTGTATAAATATTTTTAGACTCTTGGTAAATAAAACCTATGCTATGCCTTTTAATTGGAATTTGTACTGAGATACTGGAATTGTCATATCCTTTGATCTTTGAATCTTGAGCCAAACTGACATAAATATTCTGGTTCTCATAATTTAATGAATACGACTTAGAATCTCCAATCTTTTCATCACCTTGACCGTCGTTACCTCTTATTGCATTGATGGTAAAAGTAAACCCACTTGTACCTGGTGAGGTATAACCTAGAAAATCGCTCATACGGTTCTTACCATGTAGTATATTTTTCCTATCAGCTGCTAAATCATTAAAAAGATCAATTTTGAATTGTGAACCCTTAAAGGCAGTATCGTGGGTACCTAGAAACAGTGTTCCTTTAGAACCCTTTATGCCTATAAAACTATTTCTCTGTTTTAAAGTTCTGTTTTTTGTCTCGTCAGCAGTACCATCTACTGGATCAACTTCGTACTCTAATTGATAAATTCCTAGCAACCCATCTCCAATCCTTGCCTCCCCTTTAATTCCTAACCTTGAAGCATTGCTTACTAGGTCAGATTCTCTACTCGATTCCCTGTCTAGAGATTCTGCAGTTATCCAAATTTTGCCATACACAACTGGCTCAGCAAATATAGAAACAGAAGAAACTAAGGTGACAAAAAAAACAAGACACTTAATGTTCATTACTATTACAACAAAATGTTTAATTATTTACGGTATGTATGCGAGCCTAGTTTTAGAAAGGTGATAAGTTATTATTCTCTCAAATTCTTTGTAAGGAGTTCAAATTGTTGATAGGAAAGATTCTCAAAAGTAACTCCCTTAAAGTCGTAGCTATAATTTGTAATTTTTGAGGTCCAATCATCAGCTACTTCAAGATTTTTATCTGGGTAATTGAATTCGTTTAAAACAAAACGGAGTGAGCTCAATCTTGCCAACATTTTGTTATTCGCATTAATCACTACCCATGGATGATTCTGTGTGGAAGTCCTATCAAGCATCTGAGTTTTAAAAAAAGAGTAAATATCCCATTTCTTTGCCATACTGAGGTCGTGATCGGTTAGCTTCCAATATCTCAATGGGTCCTTTAGTCTTTTTTTAAAACGAGTTTGTTGCTCTTTCTTACTTACCGAAAGGTAAATTTTTCTCAGCTCAATTCCTTCATTTAGTAGGTCCTCTTCCCAGTTATTTACCCTTCTCATAAAACTTGTGTATTGTTTCTTATTGCAGTATCCCATGGTAATTTCTACAGTAGCTCTAGAGTACCAAGATCGGTCAAAGAAAGTTATTTCTCCTTTTTTGGGCATTTCTTTTCTATATGTATCAAACCAGTACTTAGATTTCTTTTGATCAGGAATGCCGATATTTACATAATTTATATGTTTTGGAATTAGATGCCTCTTCATAAGATTAATAATGCCTGTTTTTCCAGAAGCGTCCCGACCTTCAAAAACTATAGCCAATTTTTTGTTATGTTCGATCGCCCAATTCTGTAATTTTAGTAGCTCTATTTGTAGCCGTTCTACTTCTTTTTTATAAGCTGAGGGCGATAATTTTGAATATTCAGTTACGTCGTATATTTGCATACAAATAAATTTTTTTATTTTTTTAAAAAATGTTCTCTTGCCACCCTTTCTCTTAATTCAGAACTTGAAAAGTCGTGTGGTCTTTTATTGAAATAACACCTATCAAAAGTTTCATCCCTACCTGTGAAGTATTTATCCTTATACTCTTCACCTAAAATTCTTACATCCCATTGAGTCTCTTCTAAAATATCCAATAAATCTGATTCGGTATCATAAATCATAACTTCATCAACATATTTACATGCTGATACCTGGATCTCTCTTTCAACTATTGATTGGACAGGGCTATTCTTTTCTTGACGATCTAATGAAGGGTCGCTTTGGATGCATACTATAAGATAATCACAGACAGACTTTGCTTCTTCCAGCATCAAGATATGTCCTGCATGAAACAAATCAAAGGCTCCGAAAGTTATTCCTCTTTTCATTTTTATATTTTAAATTCCTTGCTCTTTCTTTTCATTAAAAATTAAATGTTTTAACCTTTTATTGAGTAATAGAATCGGTTACATAAGTAAGAAATTCTGTATTATTCCAAGAACTTGGTGCGTTAGTGCTATGAATATTAGAGCCAGTTCTAATACTATCAGTGCCGTATCTTGTAAAGTCACTATTTCTTACAACGACTAAGTCTAACGATTGATTAACCCATATGTCATTTGTGTGTAATCCTTGAGCCGCAAAAAAATTAGTTGATGCATAAACCCACCAGTGCAAACCATAATAACTTAGTCCCTCGGCAAGAGAAGTTGATTCCAAAACCCATTCCGGAGTAACAATTTGACTTTCCTTCCACATCCCATTCCTGGCAAAAAGAAGTCCAAATCTGGCAAAATCTCTGCTGATGGCATCTATACAACAATACGTCATGGTGTGACCTTCTTTATCCGACCACCAATCTCCGGTCATTTGTATCGAAGAAAAAAGATCTCTCTCCGCAAATTCTTTGGCTGACATACCAGTGGCTGTTTCCAATATTCCAGATAAAATCATCGAATCTGAATTTGAATAGAGAAATTCAGTTCCACTTGTTTTTACACCCGTTCTGTTAAGCGCAAAAAATAATTGATCATCAGCAGAAGAGTAAATACTAAATCCACCAATACTCTCATCTTCTAATCCAGATCTCATTTCTAGAAGATCTCGTATGGAGATTTCAGCTCTTGATTTTGGACAATCCAAACTCAGACAAACTACTTCATCACAATCCCATTCACTTAAATATAAACAAGCTTTATCATCAACAGACCCAATCAAACCTTGTTCTATGGCAATACCGATTAATGCACTGGTAAAGCTTTTTGCTGTAGACCAACTGGTGGCCAACGAAAACCTGTTATTACCATCTGAATATTGTTCGGCGACAATAACGCCATGACGAATGACTACGACAGCTTGGGTATTACGATTGTCTACAAATGCATAATCAAGTGCTTGCTGCAACTTAGTTTGATCCATGTTAACTTTTGATGGATCGACAACTTCCCAACCAGTGTTAGGCCAAGTATTTGTAGAAGGATTTGGTGACTGTACTATTGGAGGATCATTGGGAGTTGAACTACCCCCACTCCCTCCACAACTGGTTAAGATAAAAATTAAACTTATTTGTAATAAGTAGTAGTTAAATGTTTTCTTCATAAAACATCTTGGGATATTCAAAGGATCTTATTGTTCCACAGTATTTATTTAATTCAGACCATTCCTGTAAATTAAAGGAAATTAAAATAGCTCCGCAAGTAGGGAAATTTATTCTTGGTTCAGAGCAAAGCCAATAGCTAAATTCTTGGATTCCAGGGTTGTGTCCAACCATCATAAGATTTTCTTTTTTTTGATCAGATAAAACCTTGAAGAATTTGTCCAAAGAAGCGTGATATAACCCTATCTCATAATTAATATTCTTTTCAAAGAAACCTACTTCTTTAGCAATGATTTTTGCTGTCTCCTTAGCTCTCCGAGCCGGGCTAGAAATTATTGTATCTATTTGCATTTCATAGCCATTTATCCGCTTCCCCATTAAAGGAGCATTATGCTTACCTCTCTTATTTAAAGGTCGATCAAAATCGCTTAAATTAGGATTTGCCCAGCTGGATTTGGCATGTCTTATAAGTAATAAATTTAAAAGCATATAAATAATTTCTACCTTTTACATATTCATTTTAAAATACGAATACAGAGATATGGCAAAAATAAGAAAAGAAGACTCAGCTTTGGGAGCCACCATAGATGAGATTGATCTAAGAGAACCTTTAAAAACCAAAGAGGTTGAGTTTATTAAGCAAAGTTTAGCTGAAAATGAAGTGATCTTCTTTAGAGATCAAGAGATATCTCCTACACAGCATAAAGCTTTTGCGTTAAACTTTGGTGAACTTCAAAGCCATCCTGTTTACCCAACCGTTAAAGGTTTTCCAGAAATTACCATTCTGGAAAATGACGAGGATAACCCTTCCAAAATAGAGGAATGGCATACAGATATGACTTTTAGAAAAATCCCTCCTTTGGGTAGTATTTTATTGGGGAAGATTATTCCCAAAGAAGGCGGCGATACTCTTTTCGCTAGTCTCTCCACTGCATTTGAGGGCTTGCCTAATGATATGAAAAATTCTTTAAAGGATATGCAAGCTGTTCATAGCTTTGAATATGGTTTTAAGGAAAGTCTTGAAGAACCTTATGGGAGAGAAAAATTAAAACAAGCTTTAATAGATAATCCTCCTGTTGAACATCCGGTTATTAGAACTCATCCAGTTACTGGAAAGAGGCTTATCTACGTAAATAGTTTGTTTACTTCAAAGATAAACACACTCAATGATTCAGAATCAAGAGAATTACTTTCTTTTCTTTGTGAACACATCCGAAAAGAAGAATACCAATGTCGCTTTAGATGGAAAACTAACTCGATAGCCTTTTGGGACAATCGTTCAGTAATTCACAAACCAGATAATACTTATTGGCCTCAATTAAGAAGAATGGAAAGAATTACCATAGATGATACTGAATCACCTTATTGATTGTTAAAACGAAAGAAATCTAGCCACCATTTTGCGACAACCTTATTATCTGGGGTTGTCTTCTGAAGATTCTTAATCGCTTCCAAGTAAGTATGTTCACCTAATATTTTTCTTCTTTTAGTAGCTACATCAAATACGTATTCTTTAGTAAATTCAGGGTGCCCTTGGTGAGATAGAATATGATTACCTATATGAAACATAGCTATTGGGACTTTCTTGGTGGAGGCTATTAGTGTGGCCTCTAAGGGTAATTTGGTTACCTGATCCTTGTGACTGTGAAGTAGTTTGATAGAAGAAATATCATCTTCACTCCAAGGGAATCTTTTTTTGAACTCGTAAGTTTGATTTCCCACTGTCCAACCTACTTTGGCTTCCTCAGAAATGCCCCCTAATATCTGAGCAATTAATTGATGACCAAAACAAATTCCTATCAGGGGTTTTTTTTGAGCGTGTAGTTTAAGCACAAATTTCTTTAAAGTTTCAATCCAATGAATTTGATCGTATACGCTCTCCCTGCTTCCTGTTATCAGATAGCCCTCACACGCGTTTATATCCTCAGGATACTCATTTTTAACAACATCAAATATTTCTAAAGAAATAGAAGGATCAACTTCATTGAATATAAATTCATAAAAGTCTGGCATGTCTCCATGTTTAATTTGTAACTCGTCCATGACGTGATCAGTTAATAATATTCCTACTTTCATTATCTTTTCCAGCCTAGGATGACATGACTATAAACTAATAGACTGATATTCTTAATTCTTTTAAGAGGAGAGACAAATGAAAAAAGATTATGAATTTTTAAACACTGAAATTAACGGCCATGTTCTGGAAGTGACCATCAACCGACCAGAAGTTATGAATTCCCTTCACCCGCCCTCTCATAGAGAGTTTGATGAAGTATGGAATGAATTTGATAAAGATGAAAACCTGTGGATTGGAATTATTACAGGAACGGGTGACAGGGCTTTTTCCGCTGGTAACGATTTAAAATACCAGGCTTCTGGAGGAGATAGATCTGGAATGCCATCCTCAGGATTCGCAGGATTAACCAGTAGGTTTGATCTTAATAAACCATTAATTGCAGCTGTCAATGGCTTTGCCATGGGAGGTGGAATGGAAATAGCCTTAGCTTGTGATCTAATAATTGCATCTGATAACGCAAGATTTGCTCTTCCTGAACCTAGAGTTGGATTGGCTGCTTTAGCTGGAGGAATGCAAAGACTTCCTAGGCAGATAGGGATGAAAAATGCAATGGGCATGATGCTGACAGGTAGACATGTAGGTGCTGCCGAAGCTAAAGAATTAGGAATAGTTAATGAAGTTGTTCCACTGGTTGATCTAATGGAAACAGCCAGAAGATGGGCTAAAGATATCGAAGCCTGTTCACCCATGTCGATTAGAGCTACTAAACAAGTAGCTTATCAAAGTTTAGGCGAAGCTAATTTAGAAAAATCTATGCAAGGACAGTATTCAGCTGTCGGTGATTTATTAAAAAGTGAAGATTTTGTAGAAGGGCCGGTTGCGTTTGCAGAGAAAAGAACACCTGAATGGAAAGGTCGTTAATCAAGCTCTTTTCTATAAGTCTGTTATGTTTATTAACAGGAATGGTTAGTTCTGCACATCACGACATAGTTAACTTTGGCCTTGTGGTGCACGGGGGTTCCGGAATGTATTCAGGCTTAACCAAAGCTAGAGCCAAAGCTTACAAAGAAGGAATAGATGCTGCTTTAGTCACGGGATATAAGATTCTAGAAAAAGGAGGAACAAGTTTAGACGCAGTAACAACAGTAGTAACTATTTTAGAAGATTTACCACAGTTTAATGCTGGAAAAGGGGCAGTTTATACTTCTGCAGAAGTTCAAGAGATGGATGCATCAATAATGGATGGAGCCACTGGCAAAGGTGGCGCTGTTGCTTCTGTCAGTCACATCAAAAACCCAATACTTCTGTCCAGAGCAGTGATGGAAAAGTCTGAACACGTGATGTTGGTTAGTAAAGGGGCAGAACAATTTGCCTTATCAGTTGGTATAGAGCTTGTAGATCCTTCTTATTTCTACTCAGAAAAAAATCTAAATAGAGTCAGGAAGAATAAAAAAGACAAAAAAATGGGGACGGTAGGGGCTGTGGCATTAGATAAAAATGGGAATTTATCTGCAGCAACTTCAACAGGAGGGAGATCTAATAAGATGCCTGGAAGGGTGGGAGATTCTCCTATCCTTGGAGCTGGTACTTGGGCTCAAAATGGATTATGCGCTGTGTCAGGAACAGGACAAGGGGAATATTTCATGCGCCTTCTAACCGCTGCTGATGTTTGCAAACTAATGGAATACTCGAATCTTTCCTTAGATAAGTCTAGTCATTTAGTTATAAAGAAATTAACTGAGGCAGGTGGAGAAGGAGGAATTATTTCCTTAGATTCAAAAGGAAATATCTCCACACCTTTTAATACCGAAGGTATGATTAGGGGTTATCAAACCAATAAGATATCTAAAGTTATTAAGATTTATAAAGACGACTAAGAATTCCTTTATGACTTGCAGGCTATGAATAGAAATATGGCCTTTTTACTAGGGTATCATCTCTTCAAATCTTTCTTGTAATCTTTGCATGCCGCTTATCCATCTATCACGATCAGTACCTTTTCTTTTAATGTACTCAAGTACTTCGGCATGTGGAGTAACCAAAAACCTATCTTTCTCAATCGCATCTAAAACATCAGCTGCAGCTTCTTCTGGTTCTATCATTCCGTCTATCCCAGCAACTCCTGGTCCCCCTGCTGTCATTGCAGTCCTTACTGCCTGAGGACATAAACAAGAAACCCCTATACCTTTCTTGCCATAGGTAATTTTTATCCATTCAGCAAAACTAACTGCAGCTGCTTTGGTAACTGAATAACCAGCTGATCCTATTTGTGTTAGAAGACCTGCAGCAGAAGCCGTGCTCATTAAGTAACCTTCTCCACGTTCTAACATTTGCGGCAAAACGTTCCTAGCGGCATAAATATGTGACATCACATTAACTTCCCAAATGTTCTGCCAATCTTCGTTTTTTGCATCAAAGAAACCATGGACTCCTCCGATTCCGGCATTGGAACAAAAGATATCAATGCCTCCAGAAAGTTCATTAGCTTTCTCAATGACATTAAGAATATCTGATTCTTGTCCAACGTTGGCTTTTATTGAAATTCCGTTGATATCTTTCGCAGTTTCTTCAGCCCCTTCTAAATTTATATCTACCGCAACAACTGATTGAGCCTCTGCTTCTTTAAAAGCAACGGCCAAAGCCTTTCCTATGCCACTAGCTGCTCCAGTGACCACAACTCTTTTATCTTTGATTATCATTTGATTTTCTCATCCTAATCCTAATTCTTTAATAGCTTCCTCGCGCATTTGTTTTTTAGCTGTTTTCCCTGAAGCAATCCTGGGAAGTTGTTCTTCCTGAAACCACATACGTGAGGGTATTTTAAATTTAGCTATCTTTTTCTCTAAAAAGGAAGAAATTTCTTCTTCTGTGGTAGTCATCCCGGGGTTCAGAGCAATCCTGGACGCTAAACTTTCACCTAAACGTTCATCAGGAACTCCGAATACTGATGCTTCCGCTATTGCAGGATGCTCTGCCATAACTGCTTCTATCTCCAAACAGGCTATATTTTCTCCCCCTCTAATCACAATGTCTTTAATTCGATCTTTTATATATAGAAAACCATCTTCATCTAAACAACCTATATCACCACTTCTAAACCAGCCTTCTGAATCTAGTAGTTCATTTGTTGCTTCTTCGTCCTTTAAATAGCATCTAAAATTTGAAACAGACTTAATCGCCACTTCTCCCTTTTCGCCAGTAGGTACTTCGTTGCCTTTATCATCAATTATTTTAATCTCATGTATGAGAGGTGTGGGAAATCCGGCAGTGTCAGGCTTGTCGTAAAGTAATTTGCCACTGGCATTGGTTCCCCCTGCATTGGTTTCTGTCAACCCATAACCTACACCTGCAATTTTAGTTGGGTGTTCTTTTTCTTGAGCTAAAATCTGTTCAGGAGGTCTAGCCGCACCTCCTCCTCCAAGACTGACTAAGCTTGATATATCTCTATTAGGGTTTTTTTTGCTAGCCTTTAAAATATCTTGAGCCATAGTAGGAACTCCAGAAAAGGATGTAACTTTGTATTTTTCAATTAGTTCTATTGCTTTTACAGGATCCCATTTATACATCAAAACTATTCTTGTACCTGACACCAGTGACAATAGAAAATTTGAATGCGAACCGGTCACATGAAACAAAGGAACAGCAGCCAAAGTGCAGGGGGAATCTGGTTGTGCAAAAACTTGTGTCGTTCCATCTGTCTCTATGTTAGAAGCAAGGTTAGCAAGAAAAGCCCAGGCAACTGGGGTATTAATAATACTTCTATGAGTTGTAACCACTCCTTTCGGATATCCAGTACTTCCAGAAGTGTACATAACACTGGCGTCATCTTCAGGATGAATTTCTACTTGAGGGAAACTGTCTTTAGGTTGTACTACCTCATCAAAAGAGACGGTGTTAGTAAAACCACTCACGTCACATCTAACCCCTATTCTAGGAATTTCTTTAATGCGCCCTTCAAGTCTTTGTAATCTTTCATCATCAGCAATAAAAACTTTTGACTCACTATGGTTTATGCCATATTCAAGTTCTTCTCCTTGCCACCACGAATTTAAAGGTACTGCAATAGCTCCAATTGAAGTAACTGCAATGTAACTGTATATCCACTCTGGATAGTTACGCATGGAAAAGGCCACTGAGTCGCCCTTATTGATTTCATATTGATCAACCAAAAGGCGGGATAATCCCGCAGAGATATTTAATACTTCCTGGTACTTATAACTTTCATCTTCATAAGCAAGGAAGTCCCACTCGCCGTGAATCAAGGCAAATTGAAAATATTCATAAAGATTTTGAGGTACATTGACAAAGACGTTATATTCATTGCCCCGAATGGTCTGTTTTTTTAATTCAAACAAACCTTCTTTTGATTGTTCTTTAGCTAGTGCTTCTCTTCCTTCCTTTTTAGCAAATTCACTTATGTGCATATTTACTTCCCTGTAAACTTAGGCTCCCTCTTTTCTACAAAATGAGAAACACCCTCTTTGAAGTCTTCTGAATCAAAACTTTCAACCATGGCATGCATGGAACTCTTTAAATTTTCTTCAATAGTTTCTGCTTGAGCATTATATATTTGCTCCTTCATAATTCTGACTGATCTTGGGGAAACAGAAGAAGCTAATTCCTTTGCGTATTCAAAGACAGAACTTTCGAACTCTTCTTCTGGGAACGTTTTATTTACTATTCCCATAGTCTCAGCTTCCTTAGCAGTAATTCTTCTAGAAGTAAAAAGTATGTCATTGGCTCTTGCAATACCTACTAATCTGGGAAGTATCCAACCCACACCCCATTCAGCTATAAGTCCTCTTTTTGAGAACGCACTAGAGAAAACAGCCCCTTCTTTAGCAAATCTTATGTCACAGTAAAGTGCCATAATAAATCCAACGCCTGCAGCTGGCCCATTAATAGCAGCAATAATTGGTTTGGGTAATGTGGGAAAATAACTAAAGCCTCCATCAAAGCCTTTGACATTATTTGCCGCATAATTTCTTTCTTCCGCACTAATCTCCTCACCTTGAGACCTGCCCTCGCTAGTAGCAGCTAATCCTTCCATATCAGCGCCAGCACAAAAGCCTCTTCCAGCTCCGGTTACGATGATGACTTTCACTTCATCATCTTTGCAAGCATCGTCAAGTGTTTCTCTCAAACGAGCCCTAAGTTCGCCAGTGACTGCATTCAGTCGATCAGGTCTATTTAATGTGACCGTTGCCACTCCTTCCTTTTTATCAAAAAGTACTACATCACTCATATTTATCTCCTAGGCTGTTGATCCGCCATCAATTACTAAAGTATGTCCATTCATAAAGCTTCCTGCGCTGGAAGCTAAAAATACTGCCGCTCCTCCTATCTCATCAGGTTCACCAATCCTTCTCAGAGGGCAACTGGCTGTAGATTGCTTTAGTATCTCAGGGTTTTCCCAAAGAGCTTTTGCAAAGTCAGTCCTAAAAAGACCTGGTGCAATGGCATTTGTCCTAACGTTATGGGGGCCAAACTCTATGGCAAGGTTTTTAACCAGCATAATATCTGCTGCTTTAGATATATCATAAGCTCCAAGCACAGCACTGCCTCTTAATCCTCCAACCGAAGAAATAATAATAATATTACCGTCTTTTCTTTCTATCATTTCTGGAAGAACCATATTGCACAAAAGATGATTACTTTTAATGTTGTTATTCATAACCTTATCAAAAGCTTCTTCAGGAATATCTAATAAAGAACCAAAAAAAGGATTAGTCGCTGCGTTGCAAACCAAAATATCTATCTTACCAAATTGGTTTCTAGTTTCGTCAACTAGCATCTGCATTGCTGCTTTGTCAGAAATATTACAAGGAATAACTATGGCTTCGCCTTCTAGACCTTCACAAGCAGCGTTAATTTCTTTAGCAGTTTCCTCACATACATCTGACTTCCTACTAGACACAACCACTTTGGCTCCGTGCAGAGCCATCTGCAATGCAATTGATTTGCCTATCCCCTTTGAAGAACCAGTGATAATTGCACTTTTTCCTTTTAAATCGAACATCTCTCCTCCCATATGCTGAAAAAGCAGTTTACCCTACTTAATTCAACTAAAGAATACCCTTTTGAATTTGTCTTTTTCTAAACCATCACAGTAGTATCTGGCTCATCAATAACTTTATTTTCAATATAACCTAGTTCAGCTATAGAAATTTTAATAACATCTCCTTGCTTGAGAAACTTACCTTCTACGACCCCTACGCCTCCAGGTGTGCCAGTTAAAACTAAATCTCCTGGTTCCAAAGTAAAAGCTGTAGACAAGTGTTCTACTAGATCAAAACAATTAAAAATCAAGTGCTTAGTATTAGAAAATTGCCTTTGTTCACCATTCACTTCTGTAGTGAGATCAAGGTTGTGTGGGTCCGATATCTCATCTGGAGTCACGATGGCTGGTCCAAAAGGACAATGCGTATCAAAAGATTTTCCTATAGTGAACGTGGGATGTCTAAATTGCCAATCTCTGACGCTTAAATCATTGGCTATTGTATAACCAACTATAACTTCATGAGCCTTTTCTTTAGGTACATGGCGACACCGCTTTCCTATCACAAAAGTTAGCTCACCTTCAAAATCCAACATTTCTGAAACCTTAGGGTCATGTACGTCATCAAAAGGTCCAACCACTGATAAAGACTGCTTATTAAATATCATTGGAACCACGGGCGTTTCTATTTCTCTTCCAGCCGCTCTTACTTCATCTAGGTGATCAGAGTAATTCAGACCTATAGCAATTATCTTAGGAGGTCTAGTAATTGGAGCTTTTAAGTTAACTTCTGCTATGGAAATTCTATCTTTAGAAAGACTGCAAAGGTTTTCAGCAGCTTCTAATGAGTTAGGGCCGCCTTCTAGGAAGGAAAGCATATTGTTTGGTAGAGATGAATCTTGAGCAAAAGGAATAATTGCTTCTCCGGAGATAGAGCCTATACCCTCTTTACCATTGAAACTGTAAGTCGTTAATCTCATACTTTCTTCTCCTTTTTATAATAGAATCATAAGAAATATACATGCATTAGTTTACAAACCATAGGAATTAAGAGAAGAAGTTATGGATGGAATAAAAGTAAGGGATATAGCATTTTCAATAGTACAAGTACCTGACTTAGAACTGCTTGAAAAGTTTTTATTCGATTTTGGAATGAGTCGAGCTGCATTAGAAAACGATACTCTCTACATGCATGGGGCTGGAAGTCAGCAATACATTCATGTAGCTCAAAAAGGAGAAAGAGCTTTTATTGGTCACGCTTTCTATGCTGATTCAATTAAAGATCTAGAAAAGTTAAGCAAACTTGAAAGCTTCTCAGACATTGAAGAATTGAGTTCACCAGGAGGAGGAAATAAAGTTTCAGGACTCGATCCTGATGGCATCGAAGTTCAAGTCGTATATGGTATTGAAGAAAGGGAAGTAGATATTGATTTATTAACTCCAAACCCTAGTAATTTAGGCGGAAAGGGAAAAGAAAATTTTAAAAGAATTAACAAAACTAAAAGAGTAGGTAAACCCAGGTCTTCTGTTATTAAAAAATTAGGCCATGCCGGAATAAATGTAACTGATCCTAAGGTTTCTTTAACATGGTATAACCAACATTTAGGTTTCATTCCAACAGATATTGTTGAAGTACCTAACACTGATATCTATGCTGCAATATTTGCTAGATGTGATTTGGGTGATGAGCTTACAGACCATCACACTTTCCTTATTCAATCAAATTTAGGATCTGAAGGAAAAAGTGGGCTAAATCACATTTCTTTTGAAGTGGTAGATATAGATGATGTCTTCTTGGGGCATGAAGTTCTAAAGGAAAAAGGGTATAGGCATGAATGGGGTATAGGGAGACACTTCCTTGGCAGTCAAATATTTGATTATTGGAGATCACCTTATGGTCATATTTATGAGCATATGACTGATAGTGATGTCTTCGATAATAAAAAAGAGGTCGAGAAAACATCAATTGAAATAGCTGCTGGTATGCAATGGGGTCCTGATATTACAAATACATTTGGGAACAAAGAAGGGGTTTAATTTAATAAAGGAGAAAAAATGCCAAACAGACCTGTAGCAATAATTACTGGAGGTAGCAGAGGAGTAGGAGAAGCCACTGCTAAGCTTCTTTCTTCAAAGGGTTGGAATGTAACCATAACCTGCACCTCAACTATCATTGATGCCCACCAAGTAGTTAAAGAATGTGAAAAATTAGGTGCTGAAGCACTTGCAATTAAAGCTGATGTTTCTGATGATGCAGCTTGCAGAAAAACCATTCAGGAAACAGTTTCTAAATGGGGCCGTATTGATAGTCTAGTAAATAATGCAGGTACAACTAAGTTTGTTTTTAATCATGCTGATCTCGATGGGTTAGATGCTGAAGATTTTCTTCATATATATAGGGTTAATGTTGTGGGACCCTTCCAAATGGTAAGAGCTTGTAAAGAATATCTACTGAAAAGTGACAATCCAAGTGTAGTAAATATTTCATCAATTGCAGGCATTAAGGGCATAGGAAGTTCAATGGCTTATGCCTCTTCTAAAGGGGCTCTTAACACTATGACCAAATCAATGGCAAGAAGTCTTGGACCTATTAGGGTAAATGCCGTCTGTCCAGGTTTCATCCAGGGAGATTGGCTCAGAAAAGGATTAGGAGATGATCTCTATAACGCCTCCCTAAAGAATATTGAAGCCAATACACCACTTAGTCTTGCTGTAACTCCAGAGCAAGTTGCTGACGGTATTTACAATTTTATTGATATCTCTAAAACTGTTACTGGAGAAATTTTTTTAGTGGATGGTGGATATCATCTAACTATCTAGTTGATTTAAACTGGCTTAAACGTTTTGGTGAACCTAAAGAATTTGGAGCTACCTGTGCTTTTCTTTGTTGCGTACATGCAGGATATATTTCAGGACAAAATTTCAGTTAGATGGTGGTTCTTACGGAGGACTAATCTGAATAAACCGGTTCACATTCATAAGCCAAGAGATAGCACTCCTCAGCTGACTTCGTCACTTGACCCCAGATCCTGCAAAATGGAACTCCATCGGTTCTAACTTTAAACTCAATGTTGGTAACTTCAAGTCGGTCGATTACTATACTTGTCTCAGCTTTTAAAACCTCATAAAAACTACCAATGAAAGCTGAATTTCCAGGGATATTAGTAGCGTAATACATTTTCATTTCATCTTCAGTAATGAACATGAAGTCAGAATCTCCGGTCCATTTAGCTCCGAGAATTTCCTGCTGATTAGAGCAAGTTGAGAGGAAAAAAAACCCTAAAAATAAGATTCTATTTCTTTTTCTTAGAAGTCCTGTAATCACCAAATTTTGCATCTCTTTTAGTAAGAGCTTTAGTTAATCCTTCTGACAGTTCCTTCAAATGATCTCTGGTTGCCTTGGAATGCATTGCTAAAGCCTGGATCTCTGTTCCTGCCCTGATGCCTGCTCGCATACCCATAATTTCCATTTGCCTGTGGACTGCTCTTTTATTTATCGCTTGCAGTTCGGATGGAACCTTTGCGACTCTTTTTGCAATTGATAAAACTTCTTTTTCTAGATCCTTTGCTTTAAAGCATTTGTTAGCAAAACCCTTTTCAACTGCTTCTTTTCCAGAGATAGACTGCCCCGTTAACATCATCTCCATGGCATTTCTCATTCCTAACAGCCATGGAAAAAACTGATTGTCAGGGGGACTCATTGACCTTACGACTGGATACCCAATCTCAGCGTCTTCTGCTACATAGACCAAATCGCATGCCGTAGCTAATTCTGTTCCTCCTGCTAAACAATACCCGTGAACTTGAGCTATGACAGGTTTAGACAAATCCCAAATCCTAAATGCTCCCTCGACTACGTGTCTAGGCCAAAATCCATCTGTTTTGCCTGTGTGATAAGGAAGATCAGAGGCAACGTCAGAAGATAAATCATAACCTGAACTAAAACAAGTTCCTGCACCGCTAATTACTATAACTCTTACTTCTTGTTCTTGATCTGCTTCTTCCAAACAAGAAAAAAGTTCTTTGCGAAGAGAGTTGGATAAAGCATTTCTTTTTTCAGGGCGGTTTAGAATTATTCTTCTTATTCCGTCACCCGAATTTTCAGTAATTATAAATTTCAATTCCTTCCCCATACTATTTGGTCCCCAGATACAAATTTATGATACACAGCTTAAATTAAATTAAAAATTAAGAGATTTACCTGTAGGAGATTCTACGCTTATAGAAGTACCCTCTACTTTTAGCTTGAAAGTTTGAAGGTCTTCAAAGGCAGGTGGAGCCATAACCTCTCCAGATTTCAAATCATAGACAGCACCATGTAGAGGACAGCTGATTAAAGTTCCTTGAATATACCCGCCACAAAGTGGAACAAGTTCGTGAGTGCACATGTCTTGAACGGCAAAAAAACCCTCTTCGGTATTGCAAATAAGGATATTGGTTCCATTTACATTCACTGAAACTGAATGTCCTGGTTCAATATCTGTTGCATCGGCTACTGGTATGTATTCAATATTATCTGTCATCTTAGACTTTGAATGATTTGGCAGTTTGATAACCTACAATAGATAGAAGAACTGCTATGGGAAGAGCTGCATAAGCAATTGACCCTCCAACCAGTCCTAACCCAATTAAAGCTCTTACAAACCAACTACCAGCTACATCTCCTGATCTAGCCAAGAGTGTATCCATCATAACCGTAGATTTATAGCGGTCTTGTTTCTTTAGACTGGTAAACACAGTCTCTCGTGTAGGTTTATTGATACTATATTCAAAAACTCTTATAACCACTGTTAAAACTAATACGGTGGTTATCTCTGGGTAATTGGCATAAGCACCAAAGGCAATTAAAAAGAAAACTCCATAAATTGTTAGTATCGGAAGAATTCCAACTGTCCTTAGTAGAAAAGAAGTAAAGAAAACTTGAAAGAGAAGAGTTAGAGGAGTAACAATCTGTTCAATCTGGGCAAAAAAAGCAGTTCGTTCGCAAGGGTCACTTGACCAATTCTGAACTATCTCCAAAGAGATCATCCAAGCTGCCGTAGATAGAGCCGTCCAGAGTAGCATGTAAAAAGCCATGTATCTAACTGGAATCCTTTTAATAATATTTTTGAATGCTTCTAAACTCGTGCCCCCTACGACTTCATCTTTTTGATCTGTTTTCGAGGCATATCTAGGCTTAAGATTTCTAGAAAGAAAAATTGCAATGGTTAAACAAGCAATTGAAAAAATGATTAATGAGATCGGACCCAAATCAGAAATTGAGCTATTTCCACATATTTCAGTAGAAAAATATCTTGCTATTGTAGAGCCAAAAAAAGCACCGAGAGAGCCACCAGCACTAATAACCCCAAAAACCCTTTTTGCATCTGAAGTGTTGAAATGATTGATGACCGCTACCCAAAAAATTGAAACCACAAAAAATGAGTAAACGTTACACCAGACGTAGAACGCCCTTCCCGTCCACAATCTTCCTTGGTCTCCAAGAAAAGACCAAGCAATCAGAAAAATAATGAGGTTTAATATAAAAAATAAATAGCAATAAGTAACAACTCTGCTGGTCTTTACTTTTGACACTACCCAAGAATAAATAGGATTTGCCAATAACATTACTAGCATTACTGCAGTCAAAAGAAACGGAAGATTGTAGACTCCCCCGGCAATTGCCATTTCGTTTCTTACTGGTCTCAAAGCATACCAAGAGGCCAATACAAAAAAGAAAAAAGCAAATGAATTTAGGAGAACTAAATACTCTTCCCTTTTTAAAGAAGGAAAAAAGCTTTTACTTGTTTGACTCATGTGATCGTTTATAAATTGCTACAATGGTCAGGCATAATGCCATCTTAAAAAACTACTGTAATTAATGGAAGTAGAACCATTTATTCTTTTTGGTACCGATCACCTACTAGCGACTTTAGCCCTGATCTTAACATCAATATTCCTGCCCATTTTTTTAAAGAAAGCTTCAAGTAAAACTAAGAATTGGTTTGGTTATATCTTGGCATCAATACTGATTTTAAATGAATGTGTGAAGCCTTATTACCACAGTCACTTTTTTGGTTATGAATTACTCACAGTCTTACCTTTGCATATGTGTGCTTTGTCAGCCTTTTCTATTTCTTTTTTCTTTCTAACAAGAAAAAGGATCTTTTATGAAGTTGCTTTCTTTTGAGGGATAGGTGGCGGACTAATGGCTCTTCTTCAACCAGATACGCCATTAGATTTCCCAGACCTTGTTTTCATAATTTTTTATTTAAGTCATGGCACCATGTGGTTAGCCATAGGCCACGCATCTATTGCCTTAAAAAATAGACCTACCCTTGATTCAGTTAAAAGAGTCATTTTAGTTTCTGTCATGACTATAGGATTAGTTTATGTAATTAATTTTTTAATTGGACCTCCTGCAAATTACTGGTATCTCGGTGCCAGACCAGATAGCGCATCCATTATGGATTTACTGCCTGAACCTCAACGACACATACCGGTTGTGGTTGCTTTAGGGTTAATTATGTTCAGTCTTATCTATTTGCCGTTTTGGATTTATGATCAAGCAAAATCTAAAGGTGCTGTATTAGAAGAGTAGGAATGTTGCAAGTGTGAGAAGTAACAGTGGTCACTAGTGTATTCAGCTTTCTACCATCTTGCACGTCAGTCACCTCTACCCCTTCAGTCAGTAAACGATTATGGGTAGCTCTTATATCTTTTACCACCCAAGCAAGACCCCATAAAGAATCTTCTGCTTCATTATCGTTTTCCTTACCAATCACTTCAATGGTCGTTTGGTTAAGTCTAAAAAATAACATTCTTCCGCCCCATTCTTCAACTGTCTGATCCAAAGCAAGCCTAATTCCATATTTATCTCTGTATAAAGAAATCAATCCTTCTGGGTCATTAGTATTGATAACAACATGATCTAATCTAGTGATGGGGGCGTCAAAATCTTCTTTATGTTTCGGCAGCGTCCCTTCTTGATGCTCAATAAAGAAAGTGAACACACCTCTGGTTAAAGAAAAAGGGAGAAAAAGATTTTTCCAAGTTCTTGTTTCGTTTGAATCAGAATCAGTTCCCTCACCAGAAACTAAGTCACCGATATCTATTTCCATTTCAGTTAATTTATTCTTTGCGTCTTCAATATTAGAAGTGCCTAAAGCCATACCTGACAATCCTTCGCCATTTAATTCTAAAAAACTTTTGATCATGGTTGCGCCAGGACCTTCGCCATTTGCGGCTAATAATTCAACGTATAAATTCTCTAATGGAAACAAAACATTTTCAGTTCCCTGACCTGGATGCACACCATTCCAAGTGGGAGGAAATCCTAATAGTTTGGTATAGCTATCTTTGGCAGAACAAATATCTTCTACAGCGATGATTATGTGGTCTATCGAATCAAGCAATTTTTATATTTTAGCTATTCGGTAGCTAGTTGATGGAACCCTTTAATTAGAGAATCAGCATCTTGATGATTCTTTAAAGTAGATTCAACAACTTTAACTCGTAGGTCTTTATTTTCTAAATGTATGTCTTCCCCATGCCACTTAACCATCTTATCCCAATAGGGGTCTAAAAATTTAGAACCCACTATCTCTCCTTCCGCAGTTTTAAAAGTAAAAGTTCTTAATTCCGAAATAATTAAATTTAGATATGCAACGTGAACGGCTTCATCTTGACGGATTCGGGCAACCATTTCAGCTGCTAAGCGTGCATCTTCTCTTCTGTCTGTAAATAAGTCTTCACATTCAGCAACATTCATTGAATATTGAAAAAAGGACTCTGCGCGAACTTCAATCATCAGTACATTCATTAATAAATCTATCATTCCTTTGTATTCTATTGGCAAAGGTGATTTATCGGACTCTTCCACTGGCCGTCCAATAGAATCTGGTACTTCAGGTTTAGGATAAGCATCCTTTCCAAATAACAGATCTCTAGCTGCAAACCACATTTGATCGTGTGCTCCTTTCTCACTATCTGGATCTCCTCCCTCATCGAATCCATGAGCAACAAATAAGCCTTTATTCATATGTCCAGTAGCTGTATCAGAGATATCTTCTTTTGTTATCTTTTGAAAATCAGGAGCTTTAATTTCAGCCAGGGCCCTTCCTCTGGCCTCTATAACTCCAGTAATAGTAAGGCTGTCCCACAGAAATTTACCTTCACCTAAGTTCAGAAGATATTTAGCCTGTTCAAAATTTGGATAATTGCCATACTTAAGTAACTTTACGGAACTATCCAGAAGCGGATGTCCTTGTTTCTGTAAATTATCCGCCCAACCATTTATGGCTTCCCATCGAATTTTTGTCCTCGGAGATATATATGTACCGTTTTCATCCAATCCTCCGTGTAAAAGATAACCACCCATTTCATTAGCTGAACTATATTCGTGTTCGCGCATTATTTCTTCGTAGGTATAGATCATCCTTTACTCCAAATCTTTTTCTTAACCGCATTATAGTATTCTTTTGCCTTTGAGATTATTTCAGGTCCTAATAAAAGTAATCCTAAATACCAAGGGGGAATACTCGCAGCGTAAAGACCTCCAGCAAACGCTACGTTTCTATTGATATTCAATAAGTCAGCGACAGACGGTATTAGTACTAAAAACCCTAAGATCATTAACAAAATAGACAAGCCAACCAGGGAGAAGCCTGTTGCTTTTCTAATTTTAAAAAAAAAAGTCTTCATGGCAAATATAGGTACTTGTAGACTTATAAACAAAATCTACATAAAGTATTTAAGCGCATATGAAAAATTTAAGCACACTTATTTTATTGACCACTATTAGTTTTGGTTGCACAAACACACAGGATACTTCCATGAACCCATTTTTTACTGAATATGGCACCCCTTATCAAATCCCTCCTTTTGAAAAGATTAAGGAAGAGCATTACATGCCAGCTTTCACCCAGGGGATGAAAGAACAGCTTGAAGAGATAGATGTCATAACAAATGATCCAGAATCACCATCTTTTGAAAATACAATAGTGGAGCTCGAAAGAACTGGAGAAACTCTAAATAAAGTCTCTGATGTCTTTTTTAATCTGGTGAGTTCAAACACAAATGATCAAATGGATTCTATAGCTGCAGAAGTCACTCCTAAGTTATCAGCACATAGCGATGCTATTTCTCTGAATAAAAAACTATTTAGCAGAGTAAGTTCTGTATATGCACAAAGAAATGATTTGAACCTGAATACTGAGCAGATGAGATTGGTTGAAGAAACTTACAAAGATTTTATAAGATCTGGAGTTCAGCTTGATGAGTCATCCATGGAAAAGCTCACAAAGATCAATCAAGAACTGTCATCTTTATCCGTCCAATTTGATCAGAACTTACTAAAAGAGACCAATGAGGGTTTTAATTTGATTATTGAAGATGAAAACCAGTTAGAAGGCTTGCCGGATGATTTTAGAGATCAGGCGGCTAAGTTAGCAGAATCAGAAGGTCTTTCTGGAAAATGGGTATTTAAACCCACTAGGGTAAGCATGTATCCTTTCTTAACCTATTCAACCCAAAGAGACCTTAGAGAGAAACTCTATACTTCATATGTTAAGAGAGGAGACAACGACAACGAAAATGACAACAAAGATCTCGCTATCAAAATGGCAGATCTTCGTGTACAGAGAGCTAACATACTTGGTTATGACACACATGCTGATTACGTTCTTGAGGATACTATGGCCCAGAATATAGGTCGCGTTAAAAACTTACTAGATCAAGTATGGGAGCCAGGATTGGCAAGGGCCAAAAAAGAATCTGAAGAAATGCAAGAGTTGATCCAACAAGAAGGGGGCAACTTTAAATTGGCTGCTTGGGATTGGTGGCATTACTCAGAGAAAATTAGACAACTCAAATACGATTTTTCAGAAGAAGAAATTAAACCTTACTTTAGTGAAGTTAAAGTCTTACAAGGAGCGTTCGATGTTGCGACTAGGTTGTTTGATATAACTTTTCATGAAAGGTTCGACCTTCCCAAATACAGAGACAACATAAGGACTTTCGAAGTCAAAAATCTCGAAGGAGAAGTCATTGGTATTTTCTATACAGACTACACCATTAGATCTAATAAAGGAGGTGGCGCTTGGATGAATACATTTAGGAGTCAAAGTAAATTTGACGGTATTCAAATTCCTCTTGTCATGAATACTTGTAACTTTCCACCACCAAATGAAGATGGAGTTGTATTATTATCTTTTGGACAAGTTACTACCCTCTTCCACGAATTTGGTCACGCTCTACATGGATTACTCTCTGATGCAACGTATCCTAGTCTTTCAGGAACTAATGTGACCAGAGATTATGTCGAGTTTCCATCTCAAATGATGGAGAACTGGGCTAGAGAACCGGAAGTAATCGCTAATTATGCAAAGCATTTTCAAACAAACGAACCAATACCCTTAGAACTCTTAGATAAAATATCTAAAGCATCAAAATTTAATCAGGGTTTTGCTACAACAGAATACGTAGCAGCTTCTTACTTGGATATGGCCTGGCATACTCTTGAAGACAAGGTAGAAGATGCTAATGTATTTGAGAGGCAGACTCTTGATGACTTAGGTCTCATTCCCGAAATAGCCAGTCGCTACAGAAGTACTTACTTTGCACATATTTTCGCGGGTGGCTATTCCATGGGCTATTACAGTTATCTGTGGACTGAAGTGCTTGAAGCTGATGCCTTTGAGCCTTTCAAAGAAAAAGGTATCTTTGATAAAGAGACTGCCGACAAACTTAAAAAATATGTTTACTCTGCAGGCAATACTGATGACCTGATGACTCAATATGTAAGATACAGAGGAGCGGAACCCAAGATTGAACCTCTTCTTAAAAAAAGAGGACTGGATAAGTTTTGAGATTACCGGTTCACACTCCTTATAAGCATGGAGAGGGGGGTGTTAAAGTGGGCTTGGAACCGATCGCTATTTCTAATTGGTTAGAGATAGATGATCTGTTTGAATCTGAAATAGTTCAAAAAAAGGGACTTTATGAATCACATCATGATGAGGTCTACCAAGAAGCTCCAGAATCCACTGAATCTCAGTCTGAATTATTGATTATCTTAAAAAGTCACTTAGAACAATACCATCCAGATCATAAACCTAACTACAACAATGAACCCTCCCCTTTAAAGAATGCTTCTTTAATGATTCAAGAAGATTTGGTCTTAATGCTACCTAAAGATGATGAATACTATTTAGGAGCAGCGTCTTTATGTGCTCCTTCTAATTGGTCCCTAAAGGAAAAATTTAATAAACCTCTGATCAAAGTCCATGAATTTGTTCCATCCTATGCGGAAAAGATAGGTTCTAAGGTAAATAACTTCTTTAGTAACCTACCTAAAGAAAGAATATTTCAAAGGTTTAATTGGTCTATCTATGAAGATTCCGCTCTTTTTCAACCTGCTAAAAGTAAATCACAGATTGAAAGGAGTAAATCCATAACAAAGGAAAATGCTGGGAGTAGCCTCTTCATAAGAGTTGAAAGGCAGACGATAAGAAGACTTCCTTCAACTCTTTCCATTGCCTTTACCATTAGAGTCCATGTTAATCCACTTTCTTCGATTAAAAATAATCTATCTTTGTTAACTGACTTACATCAGGCAGTGGAAAGTCTAAGTGATGAGATGAAGAGATATAAATCAATAGATCAAATTGAGAGTCCTTTAAAAGGGTGGCTTAGGCAGGGAATGAATAACTTAAGTTAATTACCTAAGTGCTTAGCAAGAAATTTTTCAGTCTCTTGAAAAAACTCTAATCTATTCCATTTCAAAGTTAAGAAGTGATCGCTATTTTCTTGCTGAATGTATATGTAGTCCACCCCAGCTTCTTGCAAAGCATCTCTCATTTTTTCTCCATGTTTAAGGAGCACACGAGAATCATCTTCTCCTTGGACTAACAGAACCGGGGCTTTAATCTGATTTGCTAAATTTACTGGTGAAACTTCTCTCAGTTCTGATCTACTTTTACTTCCAAACATTTTTTTTAGAGTTTCTTCACCACCATACCTTCTGCTGGAGTCATATAATTCTAGTACATCAGTAACGCCCGCAAAACTGACGGCACATTGGTAAAGGTCTGAAGTGGCGACTCCCATTAAAGCAGCATACCCACCATAACTTCCGCCAACTATGCATATCCTTTTAGGATCCGCTATTCCTTCATTTATGATCCACTTAGTTGCATCTTCTACATCAAACTGCATTTGCTTGCCCCACTGACCTAATCCTGCCTTCATAAAATCATAACCATACCCAGTTGATCCTCGAAAATTCATTTGAAGGACTGCGTAACCCCTATTTGCAAAAAAAGATGTCCAATAGTCAAAACCTTCTGCTTCGTCAGCTGCTATAGGTCCACCGTGAGGAAAGATAATAGCAGGTAAGTTGCTGTTCTTATCTTTTGGTAAAGTTAAAAAGGCTTCAATATCTAAGCCATCCCTAGCTTTATAATTAACTACTTCTTTTGGTGGAAGTTCAGCATTAACTAATTCTGGGTAAGACTGAGCAATTAATTCTAGGGTTCCTCTTTTTTTATCACCTAAGTAAAACGAACCTGGAGTGCTACTATTCTCAACAAAAAGAATGTATCGATTCCCATCATCACTGGTTGTTCCAAAATAGACTTCATTATCAGGAAATTGTTGGTATATGCTTTTTTCGAATTGGGCTTGTTCTTTATCCCAAGTTATTAAATGGTAGTTTTCATCTCTAAAACCAATTCCTATAGGCTCATCCGAGCCTTTCTTATACCGAAGGTAGGTATCTACATCTCTTGTAGGATGAGAATAAACTAATGCAGGTTCAAGGTTTTGTTTACTTAAGTCAGTGAAAAAGACGGCTATCCTTCCATGATTGTAAGCTTCGTACCAAATTTTATTTGGATCCTCTCCAAATCCTAATACTGAAACCTCGTCTTCACTGAACTGAGCAAATTTCCAGATAGTCCTCCACTTTTTTGTCTTCAAATCTTTAAAAATTATGGACCCAGATATTTCTGCATCTCTATCGTACTTTCTCCCTATTCTCACCCTGCCTTCTTGATCAGTCATCCAGCTAACTACTTGGGTTTTTGCTTTTTGCAATATTTCAATTGAGTTTTTGTCTACATTAAGCTTAACAACATCTGGATACCTGTAACTAGAAGTTCTAACTCGCACTAGAACATGTTCATCATCATCTGATAAATAATCAATAATAGATTGTTGAGGTGGAATAAAAGGCATATCTTTAAAATGCCTCTTTTTAAAAAGAGGCTTAAAGCCACTGCCATCGACTTTAACTCTCAAAAGTCTCACGTTGTCTAATTTAGTTTGATAATAGTCTTCAGCTAACCAGGCGCTAGCCAAAATAGTCTCATCGTTAAACCAATTGAATCCAAGAAGCTTAAGGGATTTATTGTCTGAAGTTACTACCGGTCTTAAGGGTTCCTTTTTAGTAAGTTCTCTAACAAGGATGGCAGAATCGCCATTTTTAAGAGTAACATACATGGCTAATTTCTTTCCACTTGGAGAAATTTTTACCGAGCTTACTAGTGGCGGGCTTCCAAATACCTCAGTTGGAATCTGATTTTCACTTGAAGATATCCCATTGAAAAAAAGTATAATTAAACTAACCAATAAATATTGAATAAATTTCTTTTCCATCAGCTCTTATAAATTTTCTGGCAAAACATAGCTACTGTGAAATCCGGGAGGTATTTGCTGGGGTACAATAATTCTAGACAAGGGTCCTTTTGAGGGATCCTCAGCAGGAAAAACTTGAATTTCCCCTTTACCACTTTCCATATTTGTAACAAAGGTGATTAGATATCCGTCGTCTTCTGAATGGCAGTTATTTCGTGGAGCAAATTGTAATTCACTCCCATATTCTCCTTTGGGAAATTTATAATTCTGACTCTTCCCTGTAACACTATCCATCTTAACAAGACCATCAAATAGAATCACGCCTGTATCAGCCAGCGTTACGTGATAACTGTAACGAGAACTTAGACCTCCGAATCTATTATTGATTACAGGAAACTCACTTAAAAGATCATTTAGCCTTTCTTCTTTTGTTTCTCCTGTTTCTAAATTAAACCTATAACGGTGATAACAAGCATCTAACTTTAACCACGCCAACATCGCTCCATAAGGCCCGGATAATTTCTGGCGAATATTTTTGCTGGGAACAGGAGAAGACATTCTACAAACATCCAGAACAATCTCTTGTTCTTCTTCCCAAGAATTAATGACGTGGTAAATATAACAAGGATCAGCTTTAAACCATCGTATGGTATTTCCTGAAGCCATTCTTTCAATAATCCCAAACCTACTTTGCATCTCAGGATAAAAAGACACTTTGTGTATATCTTTTTCCAGAAGTTTTGGATCCCAGAACATAGGTAAATCCATTAGTATTGAATAATTTTTAGTAAATGCCATAGAATGCGGCAACCTTGCTCCAGGTAAATCTATTGGAGTGTAATGAACTAATTCAGCTTCCTTATTAAATACTCCATAACTCATATAAGGTGGTTTCACCGCATAATCAAAAAAGAGTAAGTCTCCGTTATCTTCATCTGTCAGGCAATGAGCAGACATTTGCCTTGCTCCTGAAGATTTTAAATCGAGCTTTCCGAGAGTTTCTAAAGTTACAGGATCCAAGGTGTACGCATCTCCACACTGATAAAAAGTAGAAACTGCTTTGCCTGCATGAATAGAAATATCGGTATTTGAATTATCTTTTAACCAAAGGTCAGACCCCCAGCTGGTCTTTAGTTTTCGGTCTGGAGAATCCATTAGACCAGGCCAAACTGATTTTCCTTCATCAAGTTCAATTTCTAATGCTTTAGTTTTAATCCATTTATTTCTGTAACAAACCCCACCATCTTTGAATTGGGCTGAATGTACCATTCCATCTCCATCAAACCAATGATGCAGCCCGTAAGGAGCAAATCTTTGGTTGGGTCCATTTCTAATATAAATTCCTGAAAAGTCTTCAGGAATCTCTCCAATGTATTGAAGGTCTGGTCTGTCTAATTCTTGTCTTATAGGCTCATGAGGTCCTACGAGATAAGGGTTGTCACCAAAATCAACTACATTTGTTAAAACTTCAGATTTTGCCAATTAGCACCTCCAAGCCAGAATTATGTCTTATTTGTTTAATGAATCAAACTGGTTATTATGTTCAATTAAATTTTGAAGAAAAGTTGATGTCTGAAAAATACAAAATCTTTGGTGCTGAATTGTCTCCTTATTCAGTTAAAACTAGATCTTATTTCAGGTATAAGAATATACCTCACGTATGGGTAGTAAGGAGTCCTTCAACTGCAGATGAATTTCAAAAATATGCAAAACTACCAATCGTACCTTTAGTGGTTACGCCAGAAAAAGAAGGCATACAAGATTCAACTCCCATTATGGATAGGATGGAAGAACTTTTTCCTGAACCTAAAGCCAACCCAGATAATGAAGTTCTAAAATTTATTTCCATTCTCCTAGAGGAATATTCTGATGAATGGGGGAACAAACATATGTTCCACTACCGATGGAAGGCGGAAGTAGATCAGAATTCTGCCAGCAGAAGAATAGCTGAAACCAATCTTCCCATTTACATTAAATTTTTCCCTATAGTTAATACTTTGATGAAAAACAAAATAGCCAAAACTATTAAGGGAAGGATGAGTAATAGATTATGGGTAATAGGCTCTAATGAAAATACAGAAAATCAAATTACCGACTCTTTTCACAATTTACTTTCTAAACTTAATGAGCATTTGAAAAAAAGAAAATACATATTCGGATATAGACCTTCTTATGCTGATTTCGGATTATGGGGTCAGATTTATAACGCGTGGACAGATCCGACGCCAAGAAAATTTATTGAAAAGGATTATTCAGATTTACTTCCATGGATAGTTAGGATGCTAAATCCAAAAGATGAAGGTGACTACGAATCTTGGGAATCTCTCTCTTCTACTTTAAAGCCAATACTTAAAGAAGAGATAGGAGAAGTATTTCTCCCTTGGACTTCGGCGATAACAAAATCAATGCAAGCAGAACAAGAAGAAATTTCCGTAACTTTACAAGGTAAAGAATTCAAACATTCCATTGGAGGCCCTCAAAAATATCATGTGAAGTCTTTAGCAGTTTTAAAGAAAAAATACGATACTTTTAAAGGTAATGAAGCGTTAACAAGTATCCTTTCAGAAGCTAATTGTCTAGATTTATTAACATAAAATATCTATTAAATTCAATTAGTTATGTCAATATTCTCAAGTATTAGGAATGTCATAGCTAGAAACGTTATGCCTAGAGTTTTCCTAAATTGGTCTGACCCAGACGTTCTTTTTAGAAAAAGAGTAGAAAAAGAAGAAGTTAGGCAAAAAGAAGGTAGGCCTCATGAAGTATTTTATTTTCATGAATTATCAGACCCGTATTCACATATAACAGCTCAACTAATTCGTAACTTTAAGGCAGAGTATGCTGCAGATCTTGTGCCTCTAGTGGTAGGTGAACCTCCTAGTAAAACTGTTCATGAACCCAGTATGTACAGAAAATATTGTCTAACTGATGCAATTAGGATAGCTCCTTTTTATGGATTAGAATTTCCAATTAATCAGTTGCCCAATGACAAAATAATTTCATTGGCACAAAGGATACTGTGCGATCTTAAAAAGGATGAATTTATATCTTGTATAGCTGATATTAGTACCCTAGTTTGGTCTGATAATGAGGCAGCTCTAAAGGCTTTAATAAATGAAAAAACTCTTTCAGAAGAGTCAGCTCTCTCTGTCATTTCCAAAAATGAAGAAAAAAGGACTGAAGTAGAAGCTTATATGGGATCTACCTTCAGTTACGAGGGGGAACTTTATTGGGGCGTGGATCGTCTTGATCACCTAGAGGATAGACTGAAAGATTTAGGTTTGAAAAAAAGTATAGAGACGACCTACATTTCTGAAAGAAAAAAAACCAACGCAGTTGATATTCCAACCCAATCCAATCTTAAATTGGAGTTTTACCCGTCTTTAAATAGCCCCTATACCTCAATATCTCTAGAGAGAATAAAAGGACTTAAAGAAAAATATCCGATTGAAATTGTTACTAAACCTGTTTTACCTATGCTTATGAGAAATATGACTATTCCTAGTTACAAAGGAAAATATATATTCAAGGATAGTGCTAGAGAGGCCAGAAAATATGGCGTTCCATTTGGAAAAGTAATGAGCCCATTAGGTAAACCAGCTGAAAGAGCTTATTCACTTTTTCCATGGGTAGATGAACAGGGGCAAGGATTTGAATATATTTGTAAGCTAATGATTTCTTCTTTTAGAAAAGCTGAAGACATAGGAAACAATACCTATTTAAAGGCTTTGATAGAAGATCTGGGCTTGAAATGGGCAGAAGCTAAGAAACACCTAGACACAGGTAACTGGAAAGAAGTCCTAGAAGAAAATAGATTAATTATGTACGAAGGTTATTCTTGGGGGGTGCCCTCTTTCAGGCTAGTAGGTGGAGGAGACACCTTTACTACTTGGGGCCAAGACAGAATTTGGTTAATAGAAGAAGAGATAATTAATCGCTTAAATAAATAGGAGAAATAAATGGAAGTTCACGGAGAATGCGATCCAAAATTTAACAAGGTCAAGGAAACTTTTCAAAAGTTATACAAAGAAGATCGAGAAATAGGTTCCTGCTTTGCAGTTTATCAAGATGGAAGACCCATAGTGGATTTATGGGGAGGCTATCAGGATCAAGACAGAACTAAACCTTGGGAAAAGGAAACTATAGTAACGGTCTATTCCACCACCAAAGGAGTAGCCGCTTTATGTGCTGCCTTAGCCATGGAAAAAGGTCTGATTAATTATGAAGAAAAAGTTGGTACCTATTGGCCTGAATTTGCTACCCATGGAAAAGAAGACATAACCGTGGCTATGCTTTTGTCTCATCAGGCTGGCATTTGTTCTCCTGAAACAAGAAACGTTGAAGATTATTACGATCAAAGTATTATGGCGGAAAAGTTAGCTGGCATGACCCCTATCTGGGAGCCAGGCTCTGCCTCTGGTTATCATTCGATGACTTTTGGTTGGCTGGTAGCTGAATTAATTCTAAGAGTAACAGGTAAAAAAATAGGAACTTTCTTTAGAGAAGAAATGGGCGATGGAAATGATATTAGTTTCTACATTGGATTACCTGAATCTGAAGATCATAGAGTTGCCGAGTTAGTCCCTTTCGAAATAACTCCTAATGATAATTCTGAAACGGAACAAGTTAAACTAACAGATGCTCAAAAAGCTTTGCGAAATTCTGCAGGTACTTTAAATATTCAGAATACGAGAGAGTGGAGACAAGCAGAAATACCTGCTGCAAATGGCCAAGGCAACGCAACTGGATTAGCAAAGCTCTATAGTTTAATAGTTCCAAAAAATGATAACTTAAAACTTCTTGCCGATGATACGGTTGAAAAAATGACTACAATGCAGATTGAAGGAAGAGATTTGGTTTTAGCAGTCTCTGTTAGGTGGGGAGTGGGTTTTATTCTTAATAAACACAAAGTAATTTATGGGCCTGTTGAAAGGGCATTTGGTCATTCAGGCTATGGTGGCTCCTGTGCCTTTGCTGATCCTGAAAATAATATTGGTGTAGCTTACGTTATGAATAGGATGTTAGATAACTTCAATGCTGATGGTCGATCAATTGAACTTATCAATGCCACTTACGACTGCCTTTAAACAATAAAATTTAAAAACAAAACTTGAAAAAAGCCTACCCTTTACTATTTTTCTTAACCCTTTTAAATATGCTTAACTTTGTTGATAGGCAGTTAATAGCTAGCTTTGCTAATTTTATAGTTCCGGATTTGGGTCTAACAGATATTCAATTTGGATTTCTAACGAGCCTAGCTTTTATATTCTTTTATTCAGTCATGGGAATATTCATGGGAGTGTTAGCTGATATGGTCAATAGGCCTAGGCTAATTGCATTTGGGGTAGTTTTATGGAGTATTTTTACTGGCCTAACTGGTGCCGCTAAAGGCTTTGTAACCATGGCACTTCCTAGAATGTTTATAGGTGTAGGAGAATCGATTTTAACACCAACTTCTATGTCACTGCTTTCTGATACCTTTCCAGAGAAAAGAATGGGCTTCGCAGCTGGTTTCTATTATATGGGTGTTCCTATCGGTGTTGGGGTAAGCCTTTTAATTGCAGGATACTTAGGTGAATCATTAGGGTGGAGGAACTGTTTTTATCTTCTAGGAGGGATTGGTCTATTGCTTGGTTTAAGTACCCTATTTTTTAAAGAAAGACCCAGAAAAGATGCTCAGACTATAGAAGAAAAACCTTCACTTTCTTATGCATCAACACTAAAAATAGTATTTACTCTATTCCGAGCACTTAAAGCTTCCTCAGCCCTTAGATTCACTATCCTCGCCGGCGTTCTTTACCACATAGTCCTTGGGGCTGCAGTTTTTGAGCAACTATGGTTTGTCCAAGAAAGAGGGTTTGAACGTTCTGAGATAGCTCAAATTACAGGCTGGATAGGAGTCGTAGCTGGGATGGCAGGTAATTTGTTTGGCGGTGTGGTAAGTGACTGGTGGCAAGAAAAAACTAATCAAGGAAGGCCTATGTTTCTTTTTTGGTTATCTTTGATTACTTTTCCAATTTTCATCTACTACCGATTTGTTGATCCCAATACTGTCATATTTTGGACTGGGGTAGTTCTTGGATTTTTCCAGTTAGGTTGCTTTTTTGGACCTACCTTCTCAGTAGTTCAAGAATTAGTGCCTAATAACATAAGAGCAACAGTTGTTGCATTTTACATACTAACCTTAAATCTTGTCGGCTTGACAATAGGATCTTTAGGCGGAGGTATATGTGTAGATTATATGAAAACTAATAATTTTGATGAGCCTTATACTTGGACTCTAATAATCTTTACCGTTATAAGTGCCGCTTCAATTCCTTGCTTTTATTTAGCTGGTAAAAGGTACAAAAAAGATAAGAAGGAACTTGAAAGTTCTTTTTCTGCTTAATCTACTCTCTACTGAGTAACAACCTTTCTATTATTTATTCTGGCTAAGAATCTTAGCAAGACTAATAAATTAATAGCTCCCATTAAAGAAGCAAAAGCAAAAGACCAGAAATAGTCCCCGTATAAGTCAAAAAAGTATCCACCTAAAAAGCCGCCTATTCCCATTCCCGTCCAACCAAAGAAAGAGCCTAGACTATTGGCTCTGCCAGCAAACTTTGCTGATACCATCATTCTGGTACAAACTAAAATACTAGACATTACACCTGAGTAAGTAAAACCAAAGAAAGCTGCTAACAAATAAAGTCCCATTGGATTAGTTACATAGGGGAACCATATTACAGAGATGGTCTGACCTAACGACATGAGTAAGTAAGCAGGCAAGGCTCCAATCATGTCTCCCAACTTCCCTCCTAATATTCTCCCAAAAGCTCCACAAAACATCAGAACCATTAAGACACTGGTTGCAAATTCTATTGTAAATTCAGCATCAGTTAACAGTGGAACTAAATGGACAATTGGTACTGACATGCAGATGCAACAAAATATTACAGCCGAACAAAGCCAAGTGATGGCTTCTTTTTCAGATAAAGGAAAGTCTCTGGGTTCTTCCTCAACTGAAGTTCTAGCCTGCTCACGCCAAGGTGATTCCCTGATAAATAGTGCAGCAGGA
>Ga0208391_1000131_pt1 | contig 39645 bp, 48 predicted proteins | sample Knorr_S23_td_Bot_FD_185612 | JGI IMG/M metagenome (GOLD analysis project Ga0208391, IMG submission 185612) | Marine microbial communities from Southern Atlantic Ocean transect - Knorr_S23_td_Bottom_ad_3770_LV_A (SPAdes) (version 2) | ecosystem: Environmental > Aquatic > Marine > Oceanic | place... | reverse complement strand
TAAGAAAATTGTTGTAGAAGAACTTCATGAGATTGCAAATAAAGCTTCTTCAGCAATAGTTGCCGATTATCATGGCACAACAGTTTCTGAATTAACTGAATTAAGGGAAAATGCTAGAAATTCTTCTGTTTATCTGAAAGTTATTAAGAATACACTAGCTCGAAAAGCTTTAACTGATACTAAATTTTCTTGCCTTGACGAGCTCTTAGTTGGGCCAACAGTCTTAGCTTTTTCTTTAGGTGACCCTGCTAATGCTGCGAAATTGGCTAATAATTTTCATAAGGTTAATTCAAATTTCAAAGTTAAAGGTTTATCTATGGGAGAAACTCTTCTAGAACTTTCTAGATTAAGTGATATAGCTAATTTACCTAGTAAAGATGAGGCTTTAGCTAAACTGGCAGGATTACTTAAAGCACCATTAGTCAAGTTAGCTTCATTAATGAATGAAATACCTACTAAGTTAACAAGAACTCTGGAAGCAATTAAGCAACAGAAGCAACAGGCAGAATCTTAAATTTAATAATAAATTTATTGGAGAACAAAAAATGGCATTAGGCAAAGAGAAAATTTTAGAAGCTATTTCTAAAATGAGTGTAATGGAAATAGTTGATTTAGTCTCAGCTATGGAAGAGAAGTTTGGAGTTTCAGCTGCAACACCCGTTGCAGTTGCAGCACCTGCTGCGGGAGAAGCTGATGAAGCTGAAGAAACCGATGAAGGTGGAACCGGAGATCTTCATTTATTGGAAGTTGGAGAAAAGAAAGTTGAAGTAATCAAAGCCGTTAGGACTATAACTGGGTTAGGTCTTAAAGATGCAAAGGGTTTAGTAGATGGAGCTCCTTCAACCATCAAGGAAGGCATAACTAAAGCAGAATCTGATGAGTATGCTAAACAACTTGAAGAAGCTGGAGCTAAGTCAGATTTTAAGTAGTTTTTAATAATCATGTTAATAAAAAGGGGCATTTATGGCACTTTCATATACTGAGAAGAAAAGGATTAGACGTAGCTTTGAGAAGATACCTAGTGTAATGGATTTACCAAATTTGTTGACAACTCAACTAGAGTCGTACGACAAATTTCTTCAAAGAGAAATTGACCCTCTAAAAAGGAAGAATCAAGGATTGGAGCAGGTTATAAATTCCATCTTCCCAATAAAAAGTCATAGCGGCTATGCTAGGATGGAGTTTACAAGTTATGAACTCGGTGAACCTATTTTTAATGAGAGAGAATGCAGACTTAAAGGCATAACTTATGAGGCTTCACTACACTTAAATTGTGACCTTTTCTTTATAGATAAGGAAACTGAAAAACTAAAAGAAGGTAAGTCACAAAAAGTGTATTTGGGAACAGTACCGCTAATAACAGACCATGGAAGTTTTGTCATCAATGGGACTGAAAGGGTAGTGGTTTCACAATTACACCGATCCCCTGGATTATTCTTTGATCATGACAAAGGAAAAAGTCATTCTTCAGGCAAGGTTTTATATGGAGCCAGAGTTATTCCTTATAGAGGCTCTTGGTTAGATTTTGAATTTGATGCTAAAGATTTGGTTTTTGTAAGAATAGATAGGAGAAGAAAACTTTTAGCTTCTATTCTTCTGAAAGCACTAGAATTCACTGACCAAGAAATTCTAGAAAGTTTCTATGAGACAGACGCTTTTAAGATAAAACGAAATAATGTCTTCCAACTTCGTTTAGTTCCCAAGAGGTTAATGGGACGAATTACCCCTATAGATATTTCATTTCAAGGTGAAAGTATCGTTAAGAAAGGGGAAAGAATAAGTGCAAGACATATCAGAAAGATTGAGAGTGCAAAAATAAAATCTTTAGAGTATTCGCAAGAAGATATGGAAGGTCGCGTGCTTGCTAAGGACATAATAGATCGGAAAACAGGTGAAGTTTTATTAACTTGTAATTCTGTTATAGACGAAGAAGTCTTATCTACCATTGAATCTTTGGGTTTAAAAGATTTAGAAACTCTTTACATAAACGATCTAGAGTCAGGGCCTTATATGGCAGACACTCTGAGGGCTGATTCAACAACTAATGAAATTGAAGCCTTGGTAGAGATATATAGGATGATGAGACCTGGTGAGCCTCCAACTAAAGAGGCTGCTAATACTCTCTTTAAGAACCTTTTCTTTAATCCTGAAAGGTATGACCTTTCAGATGTAGGTAGGATGAAATTCAACAAAAGACTTGGTAGGGAAAGCATTCAAGGGAACAGCATCTTAGAGAAGGAAGATATTGTTGATGCACTTAAAACCCTTGTAGCTATTAGAAATGGTAAAGAACAGGTGGATGATATAGATCATTTAGGAAATAGAAGAGTTCGGTCAGTAGGTGAAATGGTTTCTAATCAATATAGGATAGGTTTAACAAGGGTCGAAAGGGCGGTAAGAGAAAGATTAGCTACTGCTGAAACAGATGAATTAGGACCGCAGGATTTGATTAACGCAAAGCCTGTTTCTGCTGCGATTAAAGAATTCTTTGGGTCAAGTCAATTGTCTCAGTTTATGGATCAAGTTAACCCTCTTGCTGAAATCACTCATAAAAGAAGAGTTTCCGCTTTAGGCCCGGGCGGTCTAACTCGAGAAAGGGCTGGATTTGAAGTTAGAGATGTTCACCCTACTCACTATGGAAGGGTTTGTCCTATCGAGACACCAGAAGGTCCAAATATAGGTTTAATCAATTCCTTGGCAACCTTTGCTAGAACTAATGATTACGGTTTCTTGGAGAGTCCTTATAGGAAAACTAAGGATGGACAGGTCACAGACGAATTTCAATACCTTTCAGCAATAGAAGAAGGAGATTTTGTCATTGCTCAAGCAAGTGCATTGTTAGATACAAGAAATAGATTTACTGAAGAACTAGTTCCAGTTAGATACAAAAATGAATTTTCTCTAATGCCTCCTGAAAGGGTCGACTTTATGGATGTCTCACCTCAACAAGTAGTATCAATTGCAGCTTCTCTTATTCCTTTTTTAGAACACGATGATGCTAATAGAGCTCTCATGGGATCTAATATGATGCGTCAAGCAGTTCCAACTCTCCAAACTGAGACGCCACTAGTAGGGACAGGCATGGAAAGAGTAGTAGCAAGAGATTCTGGTGCTTGCGTAATAGCCAAAAGAGGTGGGTTTGTAGAAAGTGTTGATGCTAGCCGCATAGTAGTAAGGATAAATGAAAAAGAAATAAAACCAGGAGAATCAGGTGTTGATATTTATAACATTATTAAATATACAAGATCTAACCAAAATACATGTATAAATCAAAGACCTATTGTGGCTGAAGGCGACAAGATAAGTAAAAATGACATTTTAGCTGACGGTGCCTCTATAGACTTGGGAGAACTCTCTTTAGGACAGAATATTCGAATAGCATTTATGCCCTGGCACGGATATAACTTTGAAGATTCAATCTTAATATCGGACAGGATAGTAAAGGAAGACAAGTTTACAAGCATACATATCCAAGAGCTTACTTGCATAGCAAGAAATACAAAATTGGGAGATGAAGAAATTTCTGCAGACATCCCTAATGTTGGTGACTCTGCTTTATCTAAACTTGACGAATTTGGAATAGTTCACGTAGGAGCTGAAGTTAAAGCAGGAGATATTCTAGTAGGTAAAGTCACTCCAAAAGGGGAAACTCAGCTTAGTCCAGAAGAGAAGTTATTAAGGGCTATATTCGGTGAAAAAGCGTCGGATGTAAAAGACAGTTCATTGAGAGTTCCTTCTGGAGGGGATGGGACAATTATAGATGTTCATGTATTTACTAGAGATGGGCTAGAAAAAGATGGTAGAGCAGTCGAAATACAAGAATCTCAATTAAAGGAAATTAAGAAAGATATAGACGAAGAGCTTAAGATTATAGAAGAAGCTACCTTTTCAAGACTTAACACAATATTAACTGGAAAAAAGGTTGCTTCTGCAAAGGGCCTTATTAAAGGCACTCTGATTAAAGAAGATGATTTAAATAAGATATCTAAAAATGATTGGTTCAAGATTAGACTTCAAAACGAGCAGACCAATAAGCAACTGAAAGAAATTGAGTTTAACCTCAATGAATATAGGGAAAATCTAAGAGGAATCTTCAAACAAAGAAAAGCCAAGGTGATTGGTGGCGATGATTTAGCTCCTGGAGTTTTAAAAATTGTAAAAGTTTATTTAGCTATTAAAAGACGTATTCAGCCTGGAGATAAATTGGCGGGTAGGCATGGAAATAAAGGAGTTATTTCTGTCATCATGCCTATGGAAGACATGCCTTATGATGAACAAGGCGAACCGGTAGATATTGTCCTTAATCCTCTAGGAGTACCTTCAAGAATGAATGTGGGCCAGGTTTTGGAAACTCATTTAGGATGGGCAGCAAAAGAACTAGGTTCTAAAATAAAAAGACTTATCGACCATGGCCAAAATATTTCAGAAATTAGATCCTTCTTAAATAAGATTTATGGAAAGGATAGTAATCGAGGCCTTAATTCTCTCAATGATAAAGAAATTCTTGAGTTAGCTTTAAATTTACAAAATGGTGTTCCTATGGCAACCCCAGTTTTCGATGGAGCGAAAGAAAGCGAGGTTAAGGATATGTTGGAACTCGCAGGACTTCCTTTGAGTGGGCAATGCGAACTTTTTGATGGCAGAACGGGAGAAAAGTTTGATAGACCAGTTACTATTGGATATATGTATATTCTTAAATTAAATCATTTAGTTGAGGACAAGATGCATGCGAGGTCCACAGGTAGTTATAGTTTAGTAACTCAACAACCTTTAGGTGGGAAAGCACAGTTTGGTGGGCAAAGATTTGGTGAAATGGAGGTTTGGGCACTGGAGGCTTATGGAGCTGCTTATACTCTTCAAGAAATGTTAACTGTTAAATCTGATGATGTAATTGGAAGAACTAGAGTTTATAAAAACCTTGTAGATGGAAATTTTGAAATGGAACCGGGAATACCTGAATCTTTCAATGTATTAACTAAAGAAATTCGATCGTTAGGAATAGATCTTGAACTTGAATACATTGAGAAGTAGGAGGACAAGATGAAAGATTTAATAAAAGTATTAAGGGATCAGGGCCATGGAGTTGAATACAATGCAATCAAAGCCGGACTTGCATCTCCCCAAAAAATTAGATCATGGTCTTATGGTGAAGTAAAGAAGCCAGAAACTATTAATTACAGAACGTTTAAACCAGAAAGAGACGGCTTATTCTGTTCTAAGATTTTTGGTCCTATTAAGGATTATGAGTGTATTTGCGGTAAATATAAAAGAATGAAGCACCGAGGAGTAGTTTGTGAGAAATGTGGAGTTGAAGTAACTCTCTCCAAAGTAAGAAGAGAAAGAATGGGACATATAGAGCTTGCATCACCAGTAGCTCACATCTGGTTCTTGAAATCTCTCCCGTCAAGAATAGCCTTAGCCTTGGATTTAACTTTAAGAGACCTGGAAAGGGTTCTTTATTTTGAGTCTTTTATAGTAATTAACCCAGGCATGACGGACTTAGATCCTGGTCAATTACTTTCAGACGAAGAATATTACGAAGCTTTGGAACAATGGGGAGATGAGTTTGAAGCTGGTATGGGAGCTGAGGCAGTACAAAATTTATTATTGGAGATAGATTTAGATTCTGAGATTTCAAATCTTCAAAATCAAATTCCTGAAACAAGGTCTGAAGCTAAGATAAAGAAAATTACAAAAAGATTAAAACTTTTAAGGTCTTTTAATAATTCAGGTAATAAACCTGAATGGATGGTCTTAGAGGTTTTGCCAGTTTTACCGCCTGACTTAAGGCCACTTGTCCCCTTGGAGGGAGGAAGGTTCGCAACTTCTGACTTAAATGACCTATATCGAAGAGTAATAAATAGGAACAACAGACTCAAGAGGCTTTTGGACCTAAACGCTCCTGACATAATTACAAGAAATGAAAAAAGGATGTTGCAAGAATCAGTTGATGCACTTTTAGATAATGGGAGAAGAGGAAGAGCAGTGACAGGATCTAACAAGAGGCCTCTTAAGTCTCTTGCTGACATGATTAAGGGTAAACAGGGGAGATTCAGGCAGAATCTCTTAGGAAAGAGAGTGGACTATTCAGGAAGGTCAGTTATTGTCGTAGGACCTACATTGAAGCTTCATCAATGTGGTTTACCTAAGAAAATGGCTCTAGAACTTTTTAAGCCTTTTGTTTTTGGTAGATTACAACATTTAGAAATGGCAAGTACTATCAAACTGGCTAAGAAAATGGTTGAAAGAGAAGAAACAGAAGTTTGGGATATTCTTGCAGAAGTCATTAGGGAACATCCCGTTTTACTAAATAGAGCGCCAACTCTTCATAGACTAGGAATTCAAGCTTTTGAACCTATCTTGGTTGAAGGAAAGGCAATTCAGCTTCACCCGTTAGTTTGTAAAGCTTATAACGCAGATTTTGATGGGGATCAGATGGCGGTACATGTTCCATTAACTTTAGAAGCCCAGCTTGAATGCAGAGCACTCATGATGGCTACTAACAATATCCTTTCTCCAGCTAATGGGAAACCAATAATAGATCCTTCCCAAGATGTAGTGTTAGGAATTTATTATATGACCAGAGAGAAGATTAATGTGAAAGGAGAAGGCCAAGTCCTTTCTTCTCCTGAAGAAGCAAATAGAGCTTTTCAATTAAATGCTGTAGATCTTCACGCTAAAATTAAAGTTAGATTAAGACCTAATAAATTACCTGAAGAGAAGACGGAAATAATTGATACTACACTTGGCAGGACTTTGTTGTATGAATTACTCCCTGATGGCATGTCTTTTGATTTAATTAATCGGACTCTTGATAGTAAAGCAATCTCCAGTTTAATTGATATTTCTTATAGAAAATCTGGATTGAAAAAGACTGTAATTTTTGCAGACAGATTAATGTATATGGGTTATCAATTTGCTACAAAGTCAGGAGCTTCATTATGTATAGATGATTTTATTATTCCTAAAGAGAAAGACAAGTATGTTAATGAAGCAGAAAAAGAAGTAAAAGACATTGAATCCCAGTTTGCTTCAGGGCTTGTTACTCAGGGTGAGAAGTACAACAAAGTAATTGATATATGGTCGAGAGCAAATGAAATGATAGCAAAGGCTATGATGGATAATATATCTAAAGAAGAAGTAACTGATTCTGAAGGCAATGTTGTCATCGCTGATTCGTTCAATTCTGTTTTTATGTTTGCCGATTCAGGTGCTAGAGGTTCTCCAGCACAGATAAGGCAATTAGCTGGAATGAGGGGATTAATGGCAAAACCGGATGGATCAATAATTGAAACACCTATTACGGCTAACTTTAGAGAAGGCCTAACAGCTCAACAATATTTTATCTCTACGCATGGAGCACGAAAAGGGTTGGCAGATACTGCTCTTAAAACCGCAAATTCAGGCTATTTAACAAGAAGGTTAGTAGATGTCGCTCAGGATTTAGTGATCAGGGAAGAAGACTGTAAGACATCTAATGGAATCATTATGAGGCCTTTAATAGAAGGAGGAGAAGTTATTGTCCCCTTGGGAGAAAGAGTTTTGGGAAGAACCGTTGCTGAAAATGTTTTAGGTCCAAATAACAAGGATATTCTTTTAAAGAAAGGAACTCTTATAGATGAGGATTTAGTAGATAAATTAGATGATCTAGGAGTTTATGAAGTCAAAGTAAGATCTGCTATCTATTGTGAGGCTATATATGGTCTATGCGTCAAATGTTATGGGAGAGATCTTGGAAGAGGTCACGAGGCGAATATTGGTGAGGCTGTAGGAATAGTTGCAGCTCAATCGATAGGTGAGCCTGGAACTCAGTTAACTATGCGAACCTTCCATATAGGGGGAGCAGCATCTGGGATATCCGTTGAAAATAAAGTTGAGGCAGGTATAGACGGAAAGGTAGTCTACGATTGTCGGGTTATTAAAAGAAAAGATCGAACTTTTATTGTTGTTTCTCAATCGTCTGAGATTAACGTTGAAGATGAGAACGGAAGAGTAGTTGAGCGACATAGAATTCCTTATGGAACAACGTTAAATTTTCCAAGTGGGTCGAAAATAAAACTAGGTGATCTTCTTGCTAAATGGGATCCTTTAACCAGACCAATTATTGCCGAGGTAGGAGGTAAGGCGAAGTTTATTGATATAGACGATGGCATAACAGTTAGACTAAAGACAGATGAATTAACCGGTCTTTCTAACATTGAGATTATAGATATAACCGAAAGACCAAAAGGTGAAGCTCAAGACAAACGACCGGCAATACATATTGTTGATGGCAAGGGAAAACAGAAAACTATTCTGGATTCAGAAGCTCCTGCTATTTATATGCTTCCAGGAAATGCCTTTCTTCAACTGCAAGATGGCCAGGATATACAGTTAGGAAGTGTAATAGCTAGAATTTCTCAAGAGTCTGCCAAGACGAAGGATATTACAGGAGGTCTTCCGAGAGTTGCAGATTTATTTGAGGCAAGAAAACCTAAAGAAGCTGCAATTTTAGCTCAAGCAACTGGAACTATTTCTTGGGGTAAGCCTACTAAAGGAAAAGAAAGACTTATCATAACTGAAGAATCTGGAAATGAGGTAGCTACTCTTATCCCTAAAACTAGACATATAAATGTTTTTGAGGGAGAGAAAATTGAAAAAGGAGATGTTGTTTCTGATGGGCCACTAAGCCCCCATGATATTTTAGAATTAAGGAGTCTCTTAGAACTTACTGAATATGTAGTAAGTGGAATTCAAGAAGTATACAGACTACAAGGAGTAACCATTAACGACAAACATATTGAAGTTATTTTAAGACAAATGTTGGGAAGGGTTGAGATAATAGATGCAGGTGATTCTGAATATATCTTAGGAGAGCAAGTTTCATTCTCCAAAGTAAGAGAAACTAATAAGAAACTTGCTGAGCAGAAGAAAGCTAAGATAAAATTCAAAAGAGTACTTTTGGGAATTACTAAAGCTTCACTTGCTACTGATTCTTTCATTTCTGCAGCTTCTTTCCAAGAGACAACCAGGGTGTTAACTGAAGCAGCAACTACTGGAAAAACGGATAATCTCAAGGGTTTAAAAGAGAATGTTGTGGTAGGTAGGTTAATACCTGCAGGAACAGGTTTAGCTAAGAGGAAAGAGGACTTAGAAAAAGAAGAATTAGAAATAGAGCCTATTGATCTTGAAGAAGCCCTTGTTAAAGCATTAAGTGAAGTAGAAAACATCTGATCCATTGACGCAATGGAAAGCAAAATTTAAAATGCGCGACCTTAAAAATCATAATAATTAAATATGTCTACAGTTAACCAACTTATAAGAAAGCCAAGAAAAAGAAAAAAGGCCAAGACAGATGTTCCAGCTTTAATGGGATCTCCCCAGAAAAGAGGGGTATGTACAAGGGTATATACTACTACGCCAAAGAAGCCCAACTCAGCTTTAAGAAAAGTATGTAAGGTAAGGTTGACTTCAGGCTTTGAAGTTATTTCTTACATAGGAGGTGAGGGACATAACCTACAGGAGCACTCCGTAGTGCTAATAAGAGGAGGGAGAGTAAAAGATTTACCTGGAGTTAGGTATCACACTGTAAGAGGAATTCTAGACACTGCGGGTGTAGATGGCAGAAAACAGCGGAGATCAAAATACGGAACCAAAAAGGCTAAATAAGGAAGAGATGTCTAGAAGAAAAGCTGCACAAAAGAGAAAGATATTACCCGATCCTAAATTCGGAAATCTGAAAGTTGCTAAATTTATGAATCAAATTATGACGAATGGAAAGAAATCTCTTGCTGAAAGCATTGTATATGGTGCGTTTAATGAGATAGAGAGTAAGTCTAAAAAAGAGCCCGTAGAAGTGTTTGAAAAGGCTCTTGAAGAAGTCGGTCCTAAGGTAGAAGTTAAAGCCAGAAGAGTTGGAGGAGCTACTTATCAAGTTCCTCTGGAAGTTAGACCTTCTAGAAGTCTTACTTTGGCAATGCGTTGGTTGGCAAACAGTGCAAAATCAAGGTCTGAAAAGACTATGACTCTGAAACTAGCTCACGAGCTTATGGATGCCTGTGATGGAAGGGGTGAGGCCATCAAAAAGAAAGAAGACACACATCGAATGGCAGAAGCTAACAGAGCCTTCTCTCATTTTAGATTTTAAAACACATCTAAAACTTAAAAAAATGGCAAGAACTACACCACTAGAACTATATAGAAATATCGGTATTTGTGCACACGTAGATGCTGGTAAAACTACTACAACTGAAAGAGTTCTTTACTATACGGGAATTTCTCATAAGATCGGTGAAGTTCATGATGGCGCAGCTATAATGGATTGGATGGAGCAGGAACAGGAAAGAGGTATAACTATTACTTCAGCTGCAACAACTTGTTTTTGGAAAGGAACATCCCAACAATACCCTGAACACAGAATTAATATAATTGATACTCCCGGTCATGTTGATTTTACTATTGAAGTTGAAAGATCACTTAGGGTCCTAGATGGTGCAGTGGTTATTTTCTGTGGCACTTCTGGAGTAGAACCTCAATCAGAAACTGTATGGAGGCAGGCAAATAGGTATGAAGTACCACGAATAGCTTTTGTAAATAAAATGGACAGAGCAGGGGCAAATTTTTTAAAAGTTACAGATCAAATGAAGGCTAGGTTGGGTGCAAATCCAGTTCCTATTCAATTACCAATTGGAGCTGAAAATGACTTTAAAGGAGTTATAGACTTAATAAAAATGAAAGCCATTTATTGGAGCAACGAGGATATGGGAACTTCATTTACTGTAGAAGAAGTTCCAGAAGAATTAGTTAACGATGCACAGAAATGGCGAGAAAAAATGATTGAGTCTGCAGTAGAAGCTAATGAAGTCCTCATGGATAAATATTTAGAAAAAGGAGATTTATCTGAAGAAGACATAAAGATTGGATTAAGAGAAAGAAATCTAGCTTCAGAGATTATTGTAACTTTATGCGGTGCAGCTTTTAAGAATAAAGGGATTCAGACATTATTAGATGCAGTTATAGATTTTCTTCCCGCTCCAAATCAAATTAAGCCTGTAACTGGAGTTATAGATGATAAAGGGACAAAGGGTTTTAGAAAAGCTGATGATAATGAACCTTTTTCTGGGCTTGCTTTTAAGATTGCAACAGATCCTTATGTTGGTTCTTTAACTTTTGTAAGGGTTTATTCTGGAACTTTAAAATCTGGGGATTCAGTATTCTTGCCGAGGAAAGGTAAGAAAGAAAGAATAGGAAGAATGCTCCAAATGCACTCAAACAAGCGTACAGAAATTGATGAAGTTAGAGCAGGAGACATATGTGCGGTTATAGGATTGAAACAAGCAGTTACAGGAGAAACTCTCTGTGATGAGAGAAATCAGATAGTTTTAGAGGAAATGAATTTTCCTGAACCAGTTATTTCAGTTGCGGTAGAACCAAAGACTAAAGAAGACCAAGAAAAGATGGGAATAGCTTTGGGTAGGTTAGCCCAAGAGGACCCTTCTTTTAAGATGAGAACAGATGAGGAATCTGGGCAAACGATTATTTCAGGTATGGGTGAACTTCATCTCGAAGTTTTAGTAGAAAGAATGAGAAGAGAATTTAATGTTGAGGCTAATACGGGCAAACCTCGGGTTGCTTATAGAGAGACAATAAAGAAATTAGTCGAACAAGAGGGTAAATATATAAAGCAATCTGGTGGAAGAGGTCAATATGGACATGTTTACATTAGGATAGAGCCTTTAATTTCGGAAGAGAAAAATTATGAATTTGTAAATGAAATAGTAGGAGGCACTATTCCTAAAGAGTTTATTTCCGCTGTAGATAAAGGTTGTCGAGAACAAATGGAAGCGGGGGTGATAGCTGGATATCCTTTGGTTAAGGTTAAAGTTAGTCTTTATGACGGTTCATACCATGATGTGGATTCTAGTGAGATAGCCTTTAAAGTAGCTGGCTCCATAGCCTTTAAGGATGGAGCTTTAAAGGCAGGCCCTGTGTTATTAGAACCCATTATGAGTCTAGAGGTAGTAACTCCTGAGGAATATATGGGAGATGTAGTAGGAGATCTTAGTAGAAGAAGAGGGGTAATTGGTGGTATGGAGGATGGTGCTTCAGGTAAGATCATTTCAGGAGAGGTGCCGTTGGCTGAGATGTTTGGTTATGCTACAGATCTACGTTCCGCAACCCAAGGAAGAGCAACATTTACTATGGAACCATTAAAGTATTCAGAAGTACCTCGTAATGTTGCCGAAGCAGTAATAAATAAAAACGAATAATTTTCTTGGCCTCATAAACTGAAATCTTTATGTAAAAGGGTTTTTTTAGATATTTCTGTTGACACTTTGACGTCACAAATCTAGAATTTGCGAACTTTTTCGGTGGTTGGGCTCATATCCCAAAATTTATGGGTGTTTTGAGCCTTTTTTAATAGTAATTTTGTCCTTTTTTAGGGCAAAGGTTTACACTTCTTGATAGAAGCGGGGGTGGGGTTGTGCAAAGTCAAAGCATAAGAATAAGATTAAAAGCCTTTGATCATAAACTCATAGACAAATCTGCAAAAGAAATTGTAGAGACCGTAAAACGAACGGGAGCAAAGGTCAAAGGACCTATACCTATGCCAGTTAAGAAACACAAGACCACTATCCTAATATCCCCCCACAAAGACAAAGATGCCCGCGACCAATACGAAATAAGGACCCACAAAAGAACACTAGATATCATAGAGCCATCAGAAAAAACGTTGGATGCATTAACTAAATTAGAACTACCTGCAGGTGTTGTTGTACAAATTAGCTTAGATGAGGTTTAAGAAATGGCTTTAGGTTTGATAGGAAAAAAGCAAGGCATGACCCGTCATTTTAGTGATAAAGGTATTTCTGTTCCTGTTACGGTTATAAGCGTTGAACCAAATACAGTTACCCAAGTAAAAACTTCTGAGCTCGATGGATATCATTCAATACAAGTTACAACTGGAAACAAGAGTAAAAAAAGATTAAATAAACCTCAATCAGGACATTTTAAAAAAGCTTCTGTCGAACCAGGTGAGGGATTATGGGAATTTGTAGTATCCGAAGACGAGATTGGCGAATTTAAGGTAGGACAGTCTATTTCTTTAAGCCAGTTTGAAGAGGGTCAAAAGGTAGATATTTCAGGTACTTCAAAAGGAAAGGGGTTTGCAGGTGTAGTAAAAAGATGGAATTTTAAGATGCAAGATGCAACCCATGGCAACTCATTATCACATAGAGCACCTGGGTCGATCGGTCAATGTCAAACTCCTGGAAGAGTATGGAAAGGTAAGAAAATGTCTGGTCATATGGGGTCGGAAAAAGTGACAGTACAAAATTTAAAGATTCAGTCGGTAGATTTAGAAAATAATTTAATCCTTATAAGGGGCTCAGTACCCGGACCAAAAGGTTCTCATATAGTAATGAAGCCTTCAGTAAAGTAGAAATGGAATTTCAAGTCTTAAATCAATCAGGAAAAGAAGATTCGAAAATGCAATTTCCTGAGGCTATATTTTCCGAGAATTATAACTTTGATTTAGTACATCAATTCATTTCATCTTATATCTCTAACTCACATCAAAATACCAAAGGTCAAAAAAATAGGGCAGCTGTTAGAGGTGGAGGAAGAAAACCGTGGAGGCAAAAAGGAACAGGAAGAGCTAGAGCGGGTACTATTAGAAGTCCAATATGGAGATCAGGGGGAGTTACCTTTGCTCATGTCTTTAAACCATCGAAGAAGAAAAAGGTAAATAAGAAAATGTATAGGTCAGCATTGCGATCTATACTTTCTAGACTGGTTAATGAAGAAAGGTTGATAATAATAAATAACCTTGAAATTAATGAACCCCCCAAAACTTCAGATGTACGGAATCTTTTATTAAATTTAAATCTCTCAAAGGCTGTATTTGTGTTACACGAAAGAAACAAGAATTTTGAAATAGCTTCTCATAATTTATTTGAAGTTAAGATTCAAACAATTAATTCCATAAATCCTCTAGAACTGATTAACGCAGACAAAGTTGTTTTTACAGTACCTGCCATTAAATCCTTAGAAGAAGTACTTTAGTAATGAAAAAAGATATTTATCAGACTATCAAATCACCTCATCTGACAGAAAAGGTAACAGACTTGATGAAACAATCTAATCAATATGCTTTTAAGGTTGACATTAGTTCAACAAAGAGAGAAATAAAAAAAGCTGTAGAATCTTATTTTTCTGTAAAAGTTGAGCGAGTAAGAGTACTTAAGGTTAAAGGTAAAACAAAACGCTCGCGTTATAGAGTAAAAAAAAGACCAGATTGGAAAAAAGCGTATGTCCGTCTTGCTCAAGGACAGTCTATTGAAGTAGGAAAAGAATAAATGGCTAATCAACTAAAGAAATCTAAACCTACATCACCTGGAAGGCGTTTCAGATCTTGGGTATCAAGAGAAGGATTACATACTGGTTCTCCATATCAACCTCTACTAGAAGGAAAAAAACAGAGGTCAGGAAGAAATAATAAAGGAAGGATTACTTCAAGACATAAAGGGGGCGGTCATAAGAAGCGTTACAGAATAATAGATTTCAAAAGAAATAAGGAGTCAATAAAAGGGACAGTTGAGAGGATAGAATATGATCCTAACAGGTCAGCACATATAGCTCTTGTGCTTTATCGAGACGGTGAAAGAAGATACATATTAGCTCCAGAAGGTTTGAAGGCAGGTGATGTTGTTGAATCTGGACCATCATCGCCAATTTCTACAGGAAATTGTCTTTCTTTATCAGATATGCCTCTAGGAACAATAGTTCATTGTGTAGAACTGTTCCCTGCGAAAGGTGCCCAAATAGCTAGAAGTGCAGGTTCTTCTGCTCAAATACTAGCTATTGAAGGAAGATACACAACACTAAGATTACGCAGCGGGGAAGTAAGAAGAGTTCTCTCTAAATGTAAGGCAACAGTAGGGTCAGTTTCAAATTCAGAACATTCGCTGAGATCTATAGGAAAGGCTGGAGCTAAAAGGTGGTTAGGAGTGAGACCAAAAGTTAGAGGAGTTGCTATGAATCCTGTAGACCATCCCCATGGAGGCGGTGAAGGAAAGACCTCTGGTGGTAGACATCCAGTTACTCCTTGGGGTGTCCCAACAAAAGGCTATAGAACAAGAAAAAATAAACTAAGTAATCGTCTAATAGTTAGACGTAGATATCAGTAAAAAAATGCCTAGATCATTAAAAAAAGGTCCATTTGTTGATTTACATCTACAGAAAAAGGTAGATAAAGCAGCTGCCCAGAATGATAAGAGACCTATAAAAACTTGGTCTAGGAGATCTCTCATAACTCCAACCATGGTTGGATTGAACATAGCTGTACACAATGGAAGACAGCATGTACCGATTTTCATTCAAGAAGATATGGTGGGTCATAAGTTAGGAGAGTTTGTTTTAACAAGAACTTTTAGAGTTCATTCTGGTGATAGAAAATCTACATAAGTGTTGAAATGACTGAAGTAAATGCGAAATTAAGAGGTGCAAGAGTCTCCAGTTACAAGGCTAGATTAGTAGCTGACCAGATTCGTGGTAAACAAGTTGAAGAGGCATTTGATATTCTCACCTTTGATTTACAAAAATCTGCACCTATGTTTAAGAAAGTTTTGGAATCTGCCATTGCTAATGCTGAGCTTAACGAAGGACTAGATATAGACAGGTTGTTTATATCTAAGGTCTTTGTAGATGAAAGTTTTACCATGAAAAGAATTAGGCCTCGAGCAAGAGGAAGGGCAGATAGGTATTTAAAAAGAAGCTGCAATATAGCTCTAACATTAGAAGAGATAAATTGATATGGGACAAAAAGTTCATCCTATAGGTTTTAGACTAGGTATAACTAAACAGCATAACTCTCAATGGTATGCTGAAAAGTCTAAGTACACAGAAAACCTTTTAAAGGACATTGAAGTAAGAGATCACCTTTCTTCTCAGTTAGCTCATGCCTCAGTAAGTAGAATTGAAATTGAGAGAACGGCAGATAATGCAAGGGTTTTCATTCACACAGCAAGACCTGGTGTTGTTATCGGAAAGAGGGGAGAAGATATAGATAGGATGCGAGAAGAGGTTACCCTATTGATGGGAATACCGGTGACTTTAAGCATACAAGAAATTAGGAAACCTGACCTAGATGCCCAACTTTTAGCTGACAGTGTTGCCCAGCAACTAGAAAGGAGAGTTATGTTTAGAAGGGCAATGAAAAGAGCAGTTCAAAATGCAATGAGGCAAGGGGCTGAAGGAGTGAAGGTAAGAGTTGCTGGGAGATTGGGCGGAGCCGAGATTGCTAGATCAGAATGGCATAGCGAAGGAAGGGTTCCTCTTCATACACTCAGAGCAGATATAGATTATGGGCTATCAGAAGCAAAAACAACTTATGGGATTATTGGAGTCAAGGCATGGGTTTTTAGAGGTGAAGTTTTAGAGACTACTGTAAAAAACAAGAAGGAATAATATAGAGATGTTACAACCAAAAAGAACAAAATATAAAAAACAACAGAAAGGAAGAAATACAGGTAATGCCCTAAGAGGCAATACCATAAATTTTGGTACTTTTGCTCTCAAGGCAACTTCTCGAGGTCAGCTTACTTCAAGACAAATTGAAGCGGCAAGAAGAGCTATGACTAGGAAGGTAAAAAGGGGAGCCAAGATATGGATTAGAGTTTTTCCAGATAAACCTATAACTAAAAAACCTTTGGAAGTAAGACAAGGCAAAGGCAAAGGTAATGTTGAATACTGGGTCTGTCCTATTAAACCAGGGAAGATACTTTATGAGATGGAGGGTGTTGATGAAATATTAGCAAGAGAAGCTTTTACTTTGGCTGCAGCTAAGATTCCTGTTTCAACCTGTTTTGTAAAAAGGGTTTAACGATGGCTAAAAAAACTTCATTTTTATCTAAGACTAAAGAAGATTCTTCTTCCTCTTTAGGAGAGGAACAGAAGCTTAGAAAAGAACTAATGGATTTGAGAATTTCTTTTTCCTCTGGACAACTAAAAGAGACTCATAAATTTAAACAAATAAGAAAATCTATAGCTCAACTGAAGACGATAGAGCGAGAGAAATAATAGAAAACAATCATGACTCAACAAATAACTAGACAAAAGACTGGCCTAGTAATTAGCTCTTCAAGGGATAAAACCATCACAGTATTAATTGAAAGAAAAGTTAAGCACGCTCTTTATAAAAAAATATTAAGAAGGTCTACCAAATTACAAGCACATGATGAAGGTAATGAGTGTGCTGATGGAGATGTAGTGATTATTGAAGAGAGCAAACCCTTTTCTAAAACTAAATCGTGGAATTTAGTGAGCATTGAAAAAAATAGAAATATAGAAAAATGATACAAGAACACACTTATCTTAAGGTTGCCGATAATAGTGGGGCAAGAAAACTTATGTGTATAAGGGTTCTTGGCGGATCAAAGAAACGTTATGCAAAAGTAGGAGATATAATAAAAGTAACCGTTAAAGAAGCTATACCTACAGCAAGGGTAAAGAAGGGAGAAGTTGTAGATGCAGTAGTTGTTAGAACCAAAAATAAATTAAGACGTTCAGATGGATCAGCAATTAGGTTTGATGAAAATGCTGCAGTTTTAATAAATGCTCAGAAACAACCTATTGGTACGAGAGTGTTTGGGCCAGTATCTAGAGAATTACGAAGTGAACAATTTATGAGAATAATTTCGCTTGCACCGGAAGTATTGTAGAACATGAAGAAAATAAAAAAAGGAGATGATGTAATAGTTATTGCTGGGAAAGACAAAGGCAAACAAGGTACTGTTTCCAGTTTTCAACCCGACGGTAAATGTTTTGTTACAGGAATCAAAATGGTTAAAAGGCATACTAAGCCTAATCCTCAAGCAGGAATTCAAGGCGGAGTTTTAGAGAAAGAATCATTGATTGATCTTTCAAATATTGCAATTTTTAATCCTTCTTCAAAAAAAGCAGACAAGGTAACAATAAAGATGTCTGAAGAGGGCACAAAAGTTAGGACTTATAGGTCAACTGGCAAGGAGATTAAGTAGATGATTCCTTTAAAAGAACATTATTCCGACAAAGTAGTTCCGCAGTTAAAAAATACATTGGCATTAAGTTCTCACATGGCCGTTCCCAGAATTATTAAGGTAACTCTAAATATGGGAGTAGGAGAAGTTCTAAATGATAAGAAAATGTTAGAACAAGCAGTAGAAGACCTAACTCTAATAAGTGGGCAAAAACCTGCAATTACTAAAGTGAGAAAATCTGTAGCTAACTTTAAGATCCGTGAAGGGATGCCAATTGGCTGTAAGGTAACCTTGAGAGGAGATAGAATGTACGACTTTCTTCAAAGATTGTTAGGTATTGCAATTCCGAGAGAGAGGGACTTTAGGGGGCTTGATGTTAGTTCTTTTGATGGTAGAGGAAATTATTCCTTAGGAGTCAAAGAACATATTATCTTCCCAGAAATTGATTACGATAAAGTGGATAAGTTAAGAGGTATGGATATTTCAATTTCTACTTCAGCTAGTAACGATCAAGAAGGGGAGCTGTTGTTAAAAGCGATGAATTTTCCATTTAAAAATTAGAGGTATGTATGGCTAAAACTTCAATGATTGCTAGAGAAAATAGAAGAAAGAAGATGGTTCAACGTTTTGCCGAAAAAAGAGCAAGATTAAAAGAGTTGATTAGGAATCCTAATACTCCAGATGAAGATAGAACTGAAGCTCGTATTAAGTTACAAAAACTTCCAAGAGATGCTAACCCTATCAGATTGCAAAGGAGATGTGCTCTTACTGGGAGGCCTCATGCAGTTTATAGAAAGTTTGGTCTAGGAAGAAATAAATTACGTGAATTAGCTATGAAAGGAGATATTCCAGGCTTAGTTAAGTCTAGTTGGTAGGTTTATCGTGAGTATGCAAGATCCCATATCAAATCTTTTGACAGGCATCAAAAATGCTCAAGCTAGAATGAAGAATGAATTAGTTGTACCTTATTCATCGAAGAAAATTGCGCTTTTAAAAGTATTAGAAAGAAAAGGCTACATTACCTCCTTTAATATTGAAGAAGGAAAGAAACCCAAAGTAGCTATCACTCTTAAATATTTTGAAGGACAACCAGTTATAAGAGAACTAAAGAGAATAAGTAGACCTGGATTAAGAGAATATGTAGGAAAAAAAGATCTGCCTTTCATTAAAGGTGGTCTAGGAATGGCAGTAGTTTCTACTAGCAAAGGACTTATGACTGATAAGGAGGCCAGGGAATCTGGTCTTGGTGGAGAAATAATATGTTCAGTATTTTAATTTATGGCTAAAACTTTTTTAAAACCACTTAGTATTCCTTCTGAGATTTCACTATCTTGTGAGGGGAAATCTCTTTCGGCAAAAGGGAAATTAGGAGAACTAAAACTTAGTATCCATCCAAATGTTGAAATTTTGATCGATGATGAAAATATTACATTTTCTCCTTCCAATGAATTACAAGAAACTCAAGCCTTAACAGGAACTATGAGGGCACTTACTAACAACTTAATGCAAGGAGTTTCATTAGGTTTTGAGAAGAAATTAGAAATTAACGGAGTGGGTTACAGGGCAAAACTGTCCGGTAACAAGCTAGAGTTAAGTTTAGGCTTTTCTCACCCCGTTCATTATGAATTACCTGAAGGTGTGTCAGCTGAAATGCCAAGTCGAACTGAGATAATTCTTAGATCTATGGATAAACAAATGATAGGTCAAGTAGCCTCTGAGATTAGGGATTTCAGGCCACCTGAACCTTATAAAGGAAAAGGTGTTAAGTACAGTGATGAAAGAATTAGAAGAAAAGAATCTAAGAAGGCCTAAAGATGGGAAATAAAATTATCTCGAGACAACGAAGAGCGAGAAAAACTCGTTACAAGGTCAGACTAATGGACATCCATAGGTTAACTGTATTTAGATCTAGTAGACATATTTATGCTCAAGTTATGCTTAATAATGGATCAGAAGTAATTACTGCAGCTTCCACAAATGAATCAGCTATAACAGAAAAGAATAAAGGTAATATTGATGCCGCGGCTAAGGTGGGTAGGCTTATAGCAGAAAGAGCGATTAAGAAAGGAATTACTAAAGTCGCTTTTGATAGATCAGGATATAAATTTCATGGAAGAGTGAAGGCTTTAGCTGAAGCCGCCAGAGAAGCAGGACTGTCGTTTTAGAGAAGGATAAGGATGGAAAATATTATATCTAATGACAACCTTGGTTCTGAACTGCTTGAAGAAAAGCTTGTTCAAGTAAATCGAGTAGCAAAAGTAGTAAAAGGAGGAAGAATTTTTGGTTTTACAGCAGTGACAGTAGTAGGAGATAGGAATGGACAGGTGGGCTATGGAAGAGGCAAAGCTAGAGAAGTTCCAATAGCTATACAGAAGGCTTTAGATAATGCTAGAAGAAATATGGTTTCTATTGAACTTAAAGGAAATACTATTCATTATCCAATTAAGTCGAAATATGGCTCCTCCATTGTCTTTATGAAACCTGCTGCTCCAGGTACAGGGGTTATAGCAGGAGGGGCAATGAGAGCTGTGTTAGAGCTTGCTGGAGTGAAAGATGTATTAGCTAAATGCTATGGGTCTACCACCCCCGTCAATGTGGTTCAGGCAACTTTGAAAGCCCTGCAAGAAATGGAATCCCCGAAAAGGGTCTCTGAAAGGCTAGCAAAGCAGTATAAAAAATGAGTTCCAATAGCATAGAAATAAGGCTCGTTAAGAGCTTGATAGGTTCTAAGAGCTTTCAAAAGGGCAGCGTTAAGGGATTAGGGTTATCAAAATTAGGGCAGGTAGTTTTTGTTCAAGACACACCTGAAAACAGAGGAATGATAGAGAAAGCTAAACACTTGTTAGAAGTTAAAGAATAAATCTAAGCAGAAGACTCATGAAATGGTATACATTAAAACTTAATAATCTTCTTCCACATCCTAATAACTCATCTAGGGTAAACAAGAAAAAAAGGAGAGGCAGAGGAGCGGGAAGTGGTTTAGGAAAAACTAGCGGAAGAGGTCATAAAGGGCTTGGTTCAAGATCTGGAGGAAAAGTTCGTGCAGGTTTTGAAGGAGGCCAAATGCCTTTACAACAGAGGGTACCTAAGTTTGGATTCTTTTCTAGAAAGAATAGATTCACTGAGGAATTAAGACTAGGTATTCTTATTAGCCTTAATAAGGAAGAAATTAATATTGAAGTTTTAAAAGAGGAAGATTTAATTAATCAAAACACAACTAGAGTAAAAGTCTTTAAAGATACTGAATCTTGTCCCAAGTTAACTTTAAGTGGAATATCTGTAACTTCTTCGGTTAAAGGCTTAATTGAGGGTGCTGGAGGAAAGGTAGAAATATAGTCATGTCGGTTAACCCTTCTTTAAAACAAACCAAAGGTCTTTCAGAGCTTTGGAAGAGGTTAAGGTTTGTATTACTTGCAGTGATTATCTATAGGATCGGCACACATATACCCATTCCAGGAATAGACCCTGATAAGTTAGCTTCTATATTCCAACAGAATCAAGGGACGTTACTAGATTTATTTAACATGTTCTCTGGTGGGGCTTTGGAAAGAATGAGCATTATGGCCTTGAATATAATGCCCTACATTACGTCATCAATAATAATGAGTCTAATGGAAGGCACAAACCCTTCTTTAAAGAAAAAATTTAGACAAGAAGGGGAAGAAGGTAGAAGGTTAAGAACAGCTTACGTTAGATACGGGACGGTAGCTTTAGCTTTCTTGCAGGCTAGTGGCTTGGCATTAGGATTGCAGAACCAGGGTCTAGCTTTGGAGCCTGGACCAATCTTCCAACTTATTGCTGTTGTTTCTTTAGTAACGGGAACAGTATTTCTTATGTGGTTAGGAGAACTCGTTACTGAGAGAGGTATAGGAAATGGTATTTCGATAATAATATTCTCAAGTATTGTTGCAGGATTGCCAAGGGCTATTGGACAGGCTTTTGAAGGTGCTAGACAAGGTGACTTAAACCTGCTTCTTCTTTTCTCAATTGCCCTTGTAGCAATACTTGCTGTTGCTTTCATAGTTTGGGTGGAGAGGGGACAAAGGAGGGTTACAGTAAATTATGCTAGAAGGCAACAAGGAAGAAAGATGGTTCAGGCCCAAACTTCTTATCTTCCGATGAAAATTAACCAAGCCGGAGTTATTCCCGCTATATTTGCTAGTAGTTTATTACTTTTCCCCGCATCTGCCTCAACTTGGTTTGGTCAAGGGGAAGGGTTTGAATGGCTTCAAGAAATAGCTTTGGCTTTAGGTCCAGGTCAACCCCTATATGTTATTCTTTTTTCAGCACTCATAGCTTTTTTCTGTTTCTTTTATACTGCGTTACAGTTTGATTCAAAAGATATTTCAGAGAATTTAAGAAGATCCGGAGCTTATTTGCCCGGCATAAGACCAGGGGAGCAGACAGCTGAGTACATTGACCTAGTGATGACAAGATTAACAGTATGGGGATCAGGATATTTAGTTTTAGTTTGCTTGATGCCTCAGTTCTTAATCGTTGCTGCTTCAGTACCTTTTTATTTGGGAGGAACAGCTTTGTTGATTTCAGTGGTAGTAGTTATGGATTTTATGGCTCAAGTTCAATCACATTTAATGTCTCAGCAGTATGAATCTCTCCTAAAGAAAGCAAACTTAAAGGGATATGGAAATCATCCCCTAGGAGGAAGGTAAACTTATGAAAGTAAGAACGTCAGTGAAGAAGATTTGCAGAGACTGTAAGCTGGTAAAACGGAAGGGTCGTATTTACGTCATATGTGATTCAGAGCCAAGACATAAACAAAGGCAAGGATAGGAGCAAAAATGGCACGTGTAGCAGGTATAAATATTCCAGATAATAAACATGCAGAGATCTCTTTGACTTACATTTTCGGGATTGGTAAAACCAGAGCCCTAGATATTTGTTCTAAGACAGGGATTTCTCCATCGTTGAAAATAAGTGATTTAAAAGAGGAAGAGCTTGAATTGATTCGAACAGAAGTTAAAAAATATATGGTAGAGGGTGACTTAAAAAGAGAAGTAGCTACAAATATAAAAAGACTTCAGGATCTAGGTACTTATAAAGGTATAAGACATCGAAGGCACCTTCCGGTTAATGGTCAAAGAACTAAAAATAATGCAAGAACGATGAAAGGCCCAAAGAGGCCTATAAGGAGGTAAAAAAATGGCAAAAAGTCGTAAATCTACTAAAAAGCAAGTAAGTGAAGGCGTAGCTCATATTCATGCTACCTTCAATAATACTTTAATTAATGTCACTGATAAGCAGGGAAATACTTTAGCTTGGGCTAGTGCAGGAGGTCAGGGGTTTAAAGGTTCAAGGAAGAGTACCCCTTTTGCTGCTCAAAAAGCTGCTGAGGAAGTAGCAGCACAAATAAGATCTAATGGAATAGAGAGTTTGGAAATAGAAGTAAGAGGTCCTGGGTCTGGAAGAGAATCTGCTATTAGAGGGCTAAACTCTATGGGTTTTAGGATAACAAAAATAACCGATGTTACTCCAATACCTCACAATGGTTGCAGACCTCCAAAACGAAGAAGGGTTTAAATATGGGTAGATATCTAGGACCAAAGAACAAATTATCTCGTAGAGAGGGCAGAGACCTGCTTCTTAAAAGTGGTATAAGAAGTTATGAGTCTAAATGCCGCTCGGAAACTACCCCAGGCCAACATGGGAGAAGAAGGGGAAGAACTTCAGATTATGGCATCCAGCTAAGAGAGAAGCAAAAGGTTAAAAGACTTTATGGTGTTATGGAAAAACAATTTAGAAATTATTATAAATTAGCAGCTAGAAGCAAAGGTATAACTGGCAATAACCTTCTTCAACTACTTGAAAGTAGGTTAGATAATGTTGTTTATCGATTAGGCTTTGCTTCTACAAGAGCTGAGGCTAGACAGTTGGTTAGCCATAAAGCCATAGAAGTTAATGGATCTGTGGTGAATATTCCCAGTTACCAGCTATCTTCAGGAGACCTTGTCTCCTTGAGGGATAAGGCTAAGAATCAAAAAAGAGTGCTGGAAGCATTAGATATATCTTCTTCTAGAACAGAATGTGAATGGTTGGAGGTAAATAAAAAAGATTTTTCAGGAGTGTTTAGTTCAATTCCAGAAAGAGAGTCCTTAGATTCTGATATTAATGAGAATCTTATTATAGAACTATATTCAAAATAATTTGAGAGAAAAAAATGACAGATAATTACGACATAATTAAAGATTTTCTTGTACCTACTGAAATCTTAGTAGAAGAACTAAGTCCAACAAGGTCTAAGATAACCCTTGAGCCTTTAGAACAAGGCTTTGGCCATACTTTAGGGAATGCCTTGAGAAGAATTATGCTTTCTTCTATGCCAGGCACAGCTGTATCAGAAGTAAAAATAGATGGAGTATTACATGAATACAGTACTATTGAAGGAGTTCAAGAAGATGTAATAGATATTCTTTTAAATTTAAAAGAGTTATCGGTGAGATTACTTGAATCAGAAGAAGCGGAACTAAAAATAACAAAAAAAACTAAGGGAAAGGTTGTGGCCGGAGATATTGAGACACCTGCTGGTGTAGAGATAGTTAATCCAGATCACCTTATAGCTACTCTCACTGATAAAGGGTCTCTTAATATGCTTTTAAAAGTAACCAGAGGTAGAGGATTTGTTCCAGTAAAACCTCTATCAGAAGATGAAGGTCAAGAAGTAGGGCTTTTGAGGTTAGACGCAACTTATTCTCCAATAAAAAAAGTTTCGTATACAGTTGAAAATGCCAGAGTAGAACAGAGAACTGATCTTGATAGGTTAATTGTAGATATAGATACTGATGGAACTCTTGAAGCAGAAGAAGTTTTGAGAATTTCTGCAACTATTTTACAACATCAACTTTCAGCTTTTGCAGAACTTGGAAGGTTAGAAGAAGTAATAGAAGAAACAGAAGAAAGCAAGATAGACCCAGTAATGCTTAGGCCTGTTGATGAGCTTGAATTAACTGTTCGATCGGCAAATTGCTTAAAGGCTGAGAATATTCATTTTATTGGAGACCTTGTCACCAGAATGGAGACAGACCTTCTAAGAACTCCAAATTTAGGAAAGAAATCTTTAAATGAGATAAAAGAAGTTTTAGCCTCAAGGGGCCTTTCATTAGGATTAACCTTAGAACATTGGCCTCCTGAAGAAACTTAAAAAAATTTGATATGAGACATAGAAAGACTGGAAGAAAATTAAACAGAAATAGCTCCCATCGTATTGCGTTGATGCGAAGCTTAGCGACTTCTATTATTCTTCGCGAATCTATCAAGACAACCCTAGCTAAGGCCAAAGAAATTAGAGGTTTTCTGGAGCCTTTAATTACTTTATCTAAGGAAAATAATGTTGCTAATCAAAGAAAAGCCTACTCGAAGCTAAGAGATAAATCTGCGGTAGCTAAGCTGTTTAATGATTTAGGACCAAAATTCAAAAACAGACCTGGAGGGTACTTGAGAATCATTAAAAGAGGACACAGAGCTGGAGACAAAGCTCCTATTGCTCAAGTTGAGTTGTTAAAAGAAGATTTAAAGGTTTCTAATGAAGAGGTAGTTGAAGAAGTAACTAATTAGCTAGTTTTCTTACTTTTGGTAATTTTTTTGTTTTTAAGAAATTACTTAAATATGTTCCAGTATAAGAAGATTTTGATTTAGCAACACTCTCAGGCGATCCTTCAGTAATTATTTCTCCTCCTGCATTACCTCCTTCAGGGCCTAAGTCAATGATCCAGTCAGAGCACTTAATCACTTCCATATTATGTTCTATTACTACAACTGTATTTCCTTTATTTCTGAGTTTTTCCAGAACTCTTAGTAATAACTGTACATCGTGAAAATGAAGGCCTGTTGTAGGCTCATCTAAGATATATAAAGTATGACCAGAAGTTGATTTAGATAGCTCCTTGGCAAGCTTCACTCTTTGCGCTTCTCCCCCTGATAAAGTAGTTGCTGGTTGGCCTAGTTTGATATATCCCAGTCCTACCTCCATCAAAGTTTTAAGTTTCTTATTAATTGAAGGTATAGCACTGAAGAAATCTAATGAAGCTTCTACTGTCATATCTAGAACCTCAAAAATATTTTTACCTTTATATCTGATATCTAAAGTTTCTCTGTTATATCTCTGTCCATTACAAGCATCACATTTCACATAAACATCTGGTAGAAAATGCATTTCTACTTTTATAAGGCCACCTCCTTGACAGGTTTCACACCTTCCCCCTTTAACGTTGAAACTAAATCTACCTACTTTATAACCTCTAGATCTAGATTCTTGAGTACCAGCAAAAAGCTCCCTAATGGGAGTAAATAAAGCTGTATATGTTGCTGTATTGGATCTAGGCGTTCTTCCAATAGGACTTTGGCTGATTTCAATTATTTTTTTTATACTTTCGGCCCCTTTAATATTTTCAAAGGGTTTCGAATCAAGCTGTACTCCTCTAGTTATAATATTTGATACCGCTGGCAATAGTGTCTGATTTATTAAAGTAGATTTTCCAGAACCTGATACTCCTGTTACGCAGACAAATAAACCCAAAGGTAAGTGTAAATTTAGATTCTTGAGGTTATGTCCTCTTGCCCCATATAAAGAAAGCCAGTTTCCCTCAATCGTCTTTCTACTAGGTTTAATTCTATCTTTGGGTATTTCTATCTGTTTCTTGCCTGAAAGGTAAAGACCTGTAATTGAGGTAGTAGATTTTGATATTTCTTCTGCTGTTCCTTGAGCACAAACCTGACCTCCATTAACTCCTGCTCCAGGCCCTATGTCTAAAATATGATCTGCAAAACGCATAGTTTCTTCATCGTGTTCAACTACTATTACTGAGTTACCAAGATCTTTGAGTTTTTCAAGAGTCTTTAACAGCCTTTTGTTATCTCTTTGGTGAAGTCCTATTGAGGGTTCATCTAAAATGTAAGTAACTCCAACTAATCCCGCTCCAATTTGGCTAGCCAACCTTATTCTTTGAGCTTCACCTCCGCTCAAACTTTCTGCACTTCTATCTAAGGTTAAGTAGTTCAGTCCTACATCAACAAGAAATTGTAATCTTTCTCTAATCTCTTTTATTATCCTGTCAGATATTTCTTTTTTTGTACCTGAAAGAGATACTTCTGAAAAGAAATTAAAAGCATCGACAATAGTCAAACAAGTAATTTGAGGAAGGGTATTTTCTTCAATGAATACATTTCTTGCTTCTTCTCTTAGTCTTGTACCACCACATTCTTGACAATCTTTTCGGCTAATTAACTTCGCTAACTCTTCTCTTATATAATTAGATTCTGTCTCTTTATATCTCCTGTTTACATTATTTAGCACTCCTTCAAAAGGAAAGAGTCTTTCAACAAGCTTTCCTCTTTTACTTCTCCAACTAAAATTCACCACTTTTCCATCAGAGCCAAAAAGAATTAAGTTCTTCGTCTCCTCACTTAAATTTTTAAAGGGTTCATCAAGAGAAAAACTATATTGTTTAGACAAACATTTAATTAAGTGAAAATGAAACCTGTGACTAACATCCCATCCTCTAATAGCTCCTTCAGTTAGGCTAAAGAGTGGTTCATGAATAACCTTTGCTTCATCAACATATGGTTTCACTCCCAGCCCTTCACACTCTGGGCAAGCTCCGGAAGGATTGTTAAAGGTGAAAAGTCTAGGTTCTAACTCTGGAATACTGTATCCACATTCTGGACAAGCCATCATCGATGAAAAAGTGATTTCATTATTTGACTCTATATCAACTACTTTAATTATCCCTTCGCCAACACCTAAACCATTGTCTACGGACTCAGATAGTCTTAAGATAAAATCCCCTTCTTGTTTTGATTTAGAGGGTATTTGAAGTCGGTCGATAACTGCTTCAATAGTGTGTTTCTTATTTTTATTTAGCTTTGGTGTATCATCGATGTCTACAACTATTCCATTCACCCTAACTCTTACATAACCTTGTATCTTCAATTCTTCAAAGACATGTAAGTGCTCTCCTTTCTGTTCTACTATTAGAGGAGCTAAAAGCATGAGTTTGTTTCCCTTGTAACTTCTTAATATTAGGTCCCCAATCTGTTCAACTGTTTGACCCTCTAAAGAAACTTTGTGAGTAGGGCATTTAGGAGTTCCTGCTCTAGCAAAGAGTAATCTCAGATAGTCATAAATTTCGGTTACCGTACCAACAGTAGATCTGGGATTGTGAGAGGTAGATTTTTGTTCAATAGAAATAGCAGGTGAAAGTCCTTCGATATGGTCTACGTCAGGTTTCTCCATGATTGATAAAAACTGTCTGGCATAAGAAGACAACGATTCAACATATCTTCTTTGCCCTTCAGCATAAAGAGTGTCAAAAGCTAAAGAAGACTTACCTGAACCTGATATACCGGTTATTACAACCAGTTTATTTCTTGGGATATCAACATCTATATTTCTTAAGTTGTGTTGTCTAGCTCCCTTGACTTTAATGTATTGCATTTAGTTAAAACTTTTGAACTGTAAAATATAAAAACTGATTATAATCTCTTAGACAAAAACAGATAACTTAATTAAATAAAGGATAGAAATGGCAAGAAGTGGAATAAATAAAGTGATTCTAGTTGGAAACTTAGGTCAAGACCCAGAGATTAAATATACAGCCGGTGGAGCAGCTGTGACAACTCTAAGTATAGCCACTTCTGATTCATGGAAAGATAAGGATTCTGGAATGGAGCAAGAGAGAACTGAATGGCATAGGGTTGTACTTTGGAGAAGGTTGGCTGAAATAGCAGGTGAATATCTCAAAAAGGGATCAAAGGTTTATATAGAGGGGCAGCTCCAAACCAGAAAGTGGGAAAAGGAAGGACAAACTAGATATACAACAGAAATAATTGCTAGAGATATGCAATTTTTAGACAGTAAGGGAAGTGCAAGTCCTTCTGATCAAGAAGACCCCGGGTTAACTAGCAATCAATCAACTCAGGATGTTTCTGATAGTTTAATCGAAGATGACGATATACCTTTTTAACTAAATTTTTCGAAAATCAAGCAAGCATTAGTTCCACCGAAACCAAAGCTATTACTTAGAATCCTAGTGGATTGGAAGTCTTTATTTTTTAAGAGGATTGGAGCTGTTTTAATTTCTTCATCGAGATGCTCTATATTTGCTGAACCAACGAGAAAACCTTCTTTTAGCATAATCAAGCTGAATATAGATTCTTGAACTCCTGCTGCTCCCAAAGAATGACCCGATAGAGATTTGGTAGAACTAATATATGGAATGTCTTTCCCGAAAAGACTAGAGATGGCTTCTATTTCTACAATATCCCCAAGTGGAGTACTTGTACCATGAGCGTTAACATAATCTATTTTCTTTTTGCCGACCATGTCCCAAGCCATCTCCATACACCTGTATGCTCCCTCACCTGAAGGACTTACCATATCTTCCCCATCAGAAGTAGCCCCATATCCAGTTAGTTCAGCATATATGTGAGCTCCTCTATTTTTAGCGTGTTCCATCTCTTCCAAGATAATGACACCTCCTCCGCCAGCAATTACAAAACCATCTCTATCCTTATCAAAAGCTCTAGAAGCAGAGCTGGGATGGTCATTAAACTTTGTTGATAAAGCTCCCATTGCGTCAAACAAGCTAGTCATCCCCCAGTGTTCAGCTTCTGCTCCACCAACTATAACTATGTCCTGCTTATTTAATTGAATTTGTTCCATACCAGAACCTATGCAGTGGGCGCTGGTTGAGCAGGCTGAAGAAATAGAATAATTTATTCCTTTTATGCCAAGCGAAGTTGAGAGACATGCAGATACCGTACTTCCCATCGCTCTTGTTACTCTGTAAGGACCTATCCTTTTTAAACCTTTAGACCTTAAAATGTCTGCTGAGTCTATTTGGTCTTCAGAAGAAGCCCCACCAGAACCCATAATTAATCCTGTTCGGTTATTAGAAATGTCTTCCTTAGATAGATTCGAATCTTCTATAGCTTGAAGTGCACTAAGGTATCCATAGGCAGCGGCGTCACCCATAAAACGATAGATTTTTCGATCAATCAATCCTTTTAAATCTATATCTTTAACATTGCCGGAAACCTGACTTCTAAGACCTATCTCTTTGTTAGCCTCATTAAAGGTAATTCCTGAAGATAAGGTTTTTAAGGATTTAGTAACTTCTTCAGTGCTGTTTCCTATACTGGAGATAATTCCCAGACCTGTAACTACAGTTCGTTTCATCTTTATTAAAATGCAGAGGTATCTTCAAACAAACCTACCCTTAAACCTTTTGCTGTATAAATGATTCTGTCATCCACAGCCATAGTGCCATTGGCTATACCTACAGTAAGGTTTAGTTTTAACACTCTTTTCATATCAATTTCATAAGTTACCTTCTTAGCTGTTGGCAAAACTTGTCCAGTAAATTTAACTTCTCCAGCACCTAAAGCTCTTCCCTTACCAGGATTATCAAGCCAACAGAGAAAGAAGCCGACAAGCTGCCACATTGCATCAAGGCCTAAGCAACCCGGCATCACCGGATCTTCTTTAAAGTGGCAATCAAAAAACCAAAGAGTGGGGTTGATATCAAGTTCTGCAATTATTTTTCCTTTATTAAATTCTCCACCTTCAATAGAAATGTGATTAATTCTATCGAACATCAACATATTAGGAGTAGGTAATCTTCCATTGCCTTCCCCAAATAACAATCCATTCCCACAAGTTAACAGTTCTTCTTTGTTGTAAGTATTTTTAGCAATAAAAGTCATAAAAATATTTTTTGAGCAAATTTATATAAATTGATAGCTATTATTTTATCAGTAAAAAAGATTTTTGATTCCAAGCTGTATTATTTAGATCTTTCTTTCAGGTTAGTTACAACAGCCCTAAGTGATTCTTTGTAAATAGAATCCTGAAACTTATCTAATAAATTTAAACATTTCTCAGAATATTCGTTTGTTACTTTTTCTACTTCTTTGACTGCTCCCGACCTAGAAATGATGTTGATAACTTCATACAGTTTCCCTTCGTCTCTGGTTTCAAAAGCTCCTTTTAGTAGCCTAAGGTCATCAGTATTTGCAAGATCATAAGCTTTAATTAAAGGCAAGGTAATCTTTCCTTCTAGGAAGTCTTTTCCAATCTTTTTTCCTGTTCTTAATTCATCGCCGTAATAATCAAGAAGATCATCTGTAAGCTGAAAAACTATCCCTAAGGCATAAGCAAATTCGCAAGAAGTTTTTACTAGGTTTTCTTCAGCTTCTGCTATAAGGGCGGCAGTATGTGCACAAGCTTTAAAAAGCTCAGCCGTTTTTCTACCAATAATCTCGAAGTAATCTTCTTCTTTGATACTTTTAGACTCTAGAAAATTTAATTGCATAACTTCTCCTTCTGAAATCCTATTTGTTGAATCCGCAAGCGTTTGAATGATTTGTTTATTTTTTAAAGAAGCCATCAATTGAAAGGCCTTTGAATAAACAAAATCTCCAACAAGAACACCATGTGCGTTGTTCCATTTCTTGTGGATACTAATTTTTCCTCTGCGTAACTCACTTTGATCAACCACATCATCATGGATCAGAGTTGCTGTATGAAGAAGTTCAATTGCGGTGGCAAGCTTTGTTAATTCATTGCCCTGATAGTTTAATGCTCTTGCTATTAGAATGGTTATAGTAGGACGTATTCTCTTGCCTCCTGATTGAACAATATAAGAACTCACTTCCGTTGCTAGTTCGATGTCAGAACTGATAGATTCTTTTAAGAAAGTCTCAAGTTCTTCTAATTCTGGTTTTATATGTTTATGAGGATCAATGTTCATTATCAATTTGAATATTCTAGTTTATCTTGGAAACAGATTCTTTTATTGCGATAAGTTTTGCTTTTTCGTATAGTGCGCACCCTTACATTTCCAGTTTTGGAGTTACATATGTTTGCTGTTATAGAAAGTGGAGGAAAACAACACAAAGTTGCCAAAGGTGATTACCTCATGGTTGAACTTTTAAGTGTAGAAGAAGGCTCAAAGGTAGAGTTTGATAAAATACTTTTGATTTCTGATGGGAAGGATTCAAAAGTTGGCACTCCTTTCCTCAAAAAGGCAAAAGTTACTGGCAAAGTGGTAAGACATGGAAAATCAGATAAAATTAAAGTGTTTAAGATGAAAAGAAGAAAAGACTATCGTAGAACCTATGGACATAGACAGAATTTTACTGAGGTATTAATAGAGGCTATAAGCTCTTAGCTTATAAGTAAGATATGGCTCATAAAAAAGCAGGTGGAAGTAGTAGAAACGGGAGGGACTCTCAATCCAAACGTCTCGGAGTGAAAAGATTTGGAGGAGAAAAGGTCTCAGCTGGGTCAATCTTGGTAAGACAAAGAGGGACTAAATTTCATCCTGGAGAAAACGTTGGATGCGGTAAAGATCATACCCTTTTTGCCAAAGTAGACGGTGAAGTATTCTTCACAAAAAAAGGAATTAAACTTCGCCAATTTGTAAGCATTGACGCCTCTTAGGGCCTTACTTTTTTCGTATATTTTAGAATAGTTCAATGAATTTCATTGATGAAGTGCTCATCAAAGTTTCTGCTGGAGACGGTGGCAACGGATGTTTAAGTTTCAGGAGAGCCAAAAATCTACCCAAAGGGGGACCTGATGGTGGCAAAGGTGGTTCTGGTGGAGATGTGATTTTAAAAACCAACCCTAATTTAAATACTTTGGCTAGGTTTAGATATGAAAAGTATTTTCAAGCTACCAGCGGTAAAAAGGGCTTAAGCATGAATAAAAGTGGAGCTGATGGAGAAGATCTCATTATCGAAGTACCTCTAGGCACAATTATTTACGATGAAACTATCAAGGAAAAGATTGCTGATTTAGATTCTGATCAGGAAGAGGTAGTGGTTGCAAAAGGAGGTAAGGGAGGTCTAGGAAATCTTAGATTTAAGAGTTCTACTAATAGATCTCCTAGAAGGACAACGCAGGGAGAGGGAGGAGGAAGTTTGGACTTAAAACTGGAATTGAGAGTTCTTGCTGATGTAGGCTTATTAGGTAAACCAAATTCAGGTAAATCTTCTTTGGTAAATGCTGTTTCTAGTGCACATCCCAAGATAGCAGACTACGAGTTCACCACTCTAAAACCTAGCCTTGGAGTAGTAGATTACATTTCAGATAAAAGTTTTGTAATCAGCGATATTCCAGGTCTCATAAGTGGAGCATCTAAAGGCGTGGGTTTAGGTTTCCAGTTTTTAAGACATCTCTCAAGGACAAGACTGATCCTACAAATAATTGATGTAGAAAACAAAGAAGTAAAAGGTATAGAAACTGAAAGTAAAGAATTATTAAAAGAACTTGCGGAATTTGATTCAAATTTAACTCAAAAGGTTCAGTGGTTGTTATTGAACAAAATAGATTTGATTTCTAAGGAACAACAAATGAAACTGGAAAGAAGACTCAAGAAACAACAAGATTTAAAGGTTTACCTTATTTCAGCTAAACAAAGGTTGGGTACTGAGAGCTTAATGAAAGAGATAGGCTTTGCATTGGAGAAGATTGATCAATAAACCAAAAGAAAGGTGGGTGATAAAAGCCGGAAGCAGCCTTGTTGCAGGTAATGATGCTGGGATAGATAAATCTTTTATCCAAAATCTTGTATCTCAAGTAAATAAGTTGTTAAAACAAGGCATTCAAGTGATTATTGTTTCTTCTGGGGCAGTAGCTAAAGGTATGTATGAATTAAATTTGAAAGAAAGGCCAAATTCTCTTCATCTTTTGCAGGCTACAGCAGCTGTGGGTCAATTAGGACTAATTAACTCTTACCAATTAGAATTTTCCAATTTTGATATAAAAACGGCACAAGTTTTAATCAGTCACGATGACATTGCGAATCGGGAAAGATATTTAAATGCGAGAAGAAGTTTAACCACCCTCCTGGAGATGAGAGTTGTTCCAATTGTTAACGAGAACGATAGCGTCTCTACCGAGGAAATAAGTTTTGGGGACAATGATACTTTAGCAGGGGCCATAGTAGGACTTACTGATGCAGATCGATTTGTTATGTTGAGTGATCAGAAGGGAGTCTATTCTCAAGATCCACAAAAAGAGAAAAACGCCAAACTTTTAAGTGTTATTAATTTAGACGATGCATCCACTGAAATAGACAGAATAACTGAAGGATCCTCAGGTAGCTTAGGCCGAGGAGGGATGAAAACTAAAATAAAAGCGGCTAGACTTTCTCTTGATTCAGGTGCAAAAACTTGGGTAGCGGATGGTAATGATCCAGAGGCTTTAATTAAAATTTTTAATGGACAACAAGTTGGAACACTCTTTGAAGGAGAGAGAGACAAACTTCAATCCAGAAAGAAATGGATCGCTTCTTTAGGCATCCCTAAAGGTAAATTGATTCTAGATGATGGTGCAGCTAAAGCTATTGTTGAGGATGGAAGCAGTCTTTTACCTGTAGGAGTAACAACAATTGAAGGTGAATTTGAAAAGGGAGCTTTGGTTGTTTGTTTAAATAATAATGAAGAAGTTGCAACGGGATTTTGCAATTTTAACTCTTTGGAATTAAAGCTTATTTTAGGTCTTAAGTCAGAAGAAATTTCTTCGACATTGGGGTATGCCTCGGAAGAAGAGGTTATTCATAGAGATAATTTAGTTCTCAGTTAAAGAGATTTAATTTTTTTATTAAGGCGAGACTTAGTTCTGGAAGCTTTGTTTGCATGTATTACTTTTTTGTTGGCCATAGTATCCAGAACTTTTTCAGCTTTCTTAAAAGCTTCCGAAGCAGCTTGTTTGTCCCCAGACGCTATAGCCGAGTCAACGGCCTTTACGGCTGTTCTGGTAAGAGCTCGCTGAGAGCTCTTTAAGATATTCCTCTTAGTATTCTGTCTAGATCTTTTTAATACCGATTTGATTCTTAACTTTTCTCTATTAGCCATATACTTGTCTTACTTGAAGAGCCGCGCATGATGCATTCTGTGAAGACCAGTGTCAAGTGAGTATCAATAAATGGGAGAGAAAAGAAAAAGATTCCTTATAGCTATTCTTAGATTTCATGGAGATGTCCTCCTGACGACGCCTTTGATTGATAAAATCAAGCGAATTCATCCTAAATCAATCCTGGATCTTTTGGTTTATAAGGGCACGGGTGTGCTTCTTGAAGCTGATAAAAGAATTAATCATATTTTAGAAGCAGAACCTTCATCTGGGCTTAATCCTATAAAGAGGTTAATTGAGGAGATAAAACTCCTGCGACAATTAAGAAAGGCTAAATATGATTATGGTTTATTTTTGACTACCCAATGGCGAATGGCTTTAATGGGAAGAGCTTTAAGAAACGCTAAAACGGCAGCAGTGGATGACATAAAGAGAAGGAAACCTTTCTGGGTTAATAGTTTTTCTTCAATTTTTCCTGAGGCTGGTGACAGTCACATAGTTGAAAGAAATCTGAGTGCTCTCAAAACCTTGGGCATTGAAGGGAAAGAAGAGAAAGTAAGTTTAAGTCTTACCATTCCTGAGAAAGTTGAAGAATCAATTAACGAAATGAGAAAAAAACATTCAATAACAGGCGATTATTGTGTTTTTCATCCCGTTTCAAGAAGAGACAGCAAGCAGTGGACTAAAGAAGCTTTTGCTCATGTTGTGGATCATTACCGCAATCAGGGTTTACCAGTTGTGATTACATCTGGGCCTGAGGATACAGAAAGAAACTATTTAAATGACATTGCAGCCATAACCAAACGTGACTTTATTAATCTTGGAGGAAAGACAAGTTTACTGGAATTAGCGGTGCTAATTAGAGATGCTAAATTTTTTCTAGGATTGGATTCAGTTGCTTCTCATCTAGCAGCAGCTGTTGGAACTTCTGGAGTAAGTCTATTTGGTCCCAGTAACCCACTTAATTGGAAGCCCTGGTCAGAAAGAATCACCGTAATTTCTAGGGGTGGGAGTGAAGAGTTTTGCCAAAAACACGGTCATTTAGAAGGCAAATACAAAAACTGTCTCTGTTATATCTCTCCAGAAAGAGTCATCGAGGAAATAGACAAAATAATTATTTAGGTTGATAAAGAATTAATTAAGTCAATTTTATTCAAATAATCTTTGAGGTCCTTGTATTGGAAGCCACAAACCAATCTTTCTATTCCCATGTCTTCAAATTTCGTCAACTTTTCTTTACTTGAAGCTTTATCATTAAGGTTTAGTCCGCTGACTACGCTTACCTTATCACTTTCCTTGTTTAGAGATTTACACAGTTTCTTATAAGCCTTTAAATTTTCTTTAAGTTCTTCTGGTTCATTAACTAAGGGAATCCATCCATCGCCAAGTTCGGCAGCTCTTTTTATGGAATAGTCTTTCGAACCGCCTATGTAAAAAGGTGGTTTAGGCGGCCTTGGCTTAAACAGGAATTTTTGTTCGTTTAATTGGATCTCATCCTGACTAAATGCTTCACGCATAAAAGTGAGGAATTCATCTGTAATTTTGCCTCTATTTTTTTTGTCTACCCCCAGAGCTTTAAATTCTGCATCCATCCAGCCAAGTCCAACGCCTAATAACAGGCGATTGCCAGACAATTCTTGAATGCTGGCTATCTGTTTTGCTGTGGGTAAGATTTCTCGATAGGGGGCAATCAAAACAGCGCTGCCTATTTTGATGGTTGAAGTGACCCCAGATAGCCAAGCTAAGCTACTTAAGATATCAACATAACGACCTCCTGAACCTTCTGCGTTATCTGGTGGAATGGCGATATGGTCTACAACCCAGATGGACTCGAATTGTCTTTCTTCTGCAGCTAAAGCAGCCCCAGCCATGATTTCTTTGGTTGATTGATCTCCCATGTTTCTAATCATTAACCCAATATGCATATTTCTTTCCTGAGGTATGATTCGTAGTTTGCTTTAATATGCTCTGTAGGTAAATATCCTTCTAGTAATAATAAGGAGAAATGAAGAGATGACTATGACTACAGAAATCCTGATAGATGGATTTACTTTCACCGAAGGGCCTCGTTGGCATGAAGGAAGGCTTTATTTTTCTGATTTCTTTACTCATAGAGTTTTAGCGGTGGATACTAAAGGCCGGCATGAGACAATTGTTAAAACCCCTTGTCAGCCTTCTGGACTTGGTTGGTTACCAGATGGTTCCCTCCTAATTGTCTCTATGAATGATCAGAAGCTACTGCATTTTGATAATGGTGTATTAACTGAGGCAGCAGATTTAAGCGAATTAGCTACTCATTATTGTAATGACATGGTGGTGGATAAAAGTGGAAATGCTTATATAGGAAATTTTGGATTTGATCTGCACGGAGGTGAAGCATTAAAACCAACCAATTTAATCTTAGTAAGGCCAGGTGAAGATCCATGCGTGGTTGCTGAGAATTTATTTTTTCCAAATGGCACAGTGATAACGCCTGATGGAAAAACTCTAATTTTGGGAGAAACTTTTAGTTCTTGTTTGACTGCGTTCGATATCAATAGTGATGCGACTTTGTCCAACAGAAGAGTTTGGGCAGATTTAAGTTCGATCGAAGAAGGTTATGCTCCAGTGCCAGATGGAATTTGCCTGGATGCAGAGGGAGCTATCTGGGTGGCTTCTCCTTCAACCAATGATGTTATCAGAGTAAAAGAGGGAGGAGCCTTGTTAGACAAAGTAAAAGTTGATATGGGGGCTTTTGCTTGCATGCTTGGAGGTAACAAGGGCAAAACCTTGTTTATTTCCACTTCTAAGGACTCTAAGGAAGAAATATGCCTCAAAGAGAAATCCGCCAGAATTGAGACTATAGAAGTAGATGTCTCTCGAGCTGGTCTACCCTAAAGAAGATTTATGGCCTTGTATGAATCGCCTGTCCCTTTAAGAGTTTCTTCAATTGAGTAAGTAGAAAGACCAAGTTCCTCTCTAGCCAAAGAACAATAAGATCTTGGCGAGTCATAAGTCTTTTCCTTTGGTCTCCCATCTTCCATTTCTTCTCCACCTATGGATTCTGTTTCAGGAAATAATTCTTTTAGCTTAGCTTGAAGTTCCCAAGTGAACATCTCTCCAGACGGGTCAGTAGCAGAAAGAATGTATCTTGAACCATTTTTTGCATTTGGGCTTTCTGTACCTAACCTGTGGGCTCTAGCTACATCACGAACATCAACCATGTTCCATAACATAGTACTTCCTCGAAGTTTTCTCTCATTCCAATTACCAAAGTCTTCGCCTTTTAGTAATTGCAAGATCCAAAACTGCCAACTAAAGAATTGATTGTGATTCTCACTCATTAAGGGTCCAATTACATGTAATGGATTAATAGATACGGCCTCGAAGCTTCCATCTTCTTCGGCAGCCTTATAAATCATTTTCTCTGTATTTGCTTTGGCCATGGCGTAAGCGATGTCCCTGTTCTTAGAGATATTTTCTTCTGTCCAAGCGCCTTTATAGCCTTCCACATTATCACCACACCAATCTTTCTCGGTAAACACATAACCCTCAGGCCTGGGGTGACCAACAGCAGCAAAGGAACTGGTAAACACGAAGCGTTTTACACTGCCTGACTTCCTAACTGATTCAATAACATGCTCGTTTTCAGTAAAACATCCATCGTAGACTTCTTGAGGAGTTTCTCGATTGAACCCTACTGTGGCACCGGCATGAATAACTGCTGCACACCCTGCAAAAGCTTCGTCATAACTGCCTCTTTTAAAAAGATCGCCTTCGAATAATTCTACACTGCCTTCTAAGTCTTGCTCATTTAGATTGAGAAGGTGATCCACCTTTTTTTCATTACTTGAGTCTCGAACACAGGCATGTACTTGGTATCCTTGTCCCATCAGGTCTTCTACAACCCTTGATCCAATGTATCCGCTTGATCCTGTAACAGCTACAGGGCCATCTGTTTTAGTTATTCCACTTACGATCTCGATCCTCTCCTGTATCTTCTGTACCGGTTATATCGCCCCAAACTATTGAAGCCATTTCCTTAACATCTTTCAATACAATTAATAAAAATTGGCAAATATAGACAAGTATTCTTACTAAGAATAGGATTCCTATAGAAGCCATGATTATAGCTATAAGACCATTTTCAAACATAGTTCTTAAATTATATCAGTTCCAAAGGCAATAATATTGCCATCTAAATCTTTGCAGCCAAAGTCTCTTAAGCCATAATCTCTATCATCTGGAGAAACCAGAATCTCTACTTTTAAATCTAGAAGTTTTTGATACAGATCATCAACTTCGCTTGCAAGTCATCTCTACTTATAACAGCGGCTTTAGCAAACCTTTCTGCAAGCGCCTTTGAAGTGGTAGTTTTTCCGGCAGCTGGTATACCATTGATAATCCAAACTCCATTCATAAAGCAAGTATATAAGAAGAAGGTGGAGGCGGCGGGAATTGAACCCGCGTCCATCAGTACTCTGCCATAAGATCTACATGCTTAGTTTCATCTATTAATTTTGTTTGATAGGGCCCGATGAACAGGGCTTATCTAACGATCTCATGTTTACTTAAGAAGTTGTATATGAGAACTACAACATCCGTAGTCCGTGAAGTCGTCTGTCGTAACAATGGCACGGACACCAAGTTAAGACAGTTAGCAAATTAAGCTGCTAAAGCGTAGTCTGCGTTATCGCCAACTAACATGTTTGTAGTAGTTGATTTACGAGAATTACTACCTTCTCGACATGCACTCGTGGGTTTGTAACTGCTGTCGAATCCAGTTCGCCCCCAAAA
>Ga0208391_1000129_pt1 | contig 39776 bp, 49 predicted proteins | sample Knorr_S23_td_Bot_FD_185612 | JGI IMG/M metagenome (GOLD analysis project Ga0208391, IMG submission 185612) | Marine microbial communities from Southern Atlantic Ocean transect - Knorr_S23_td_Bottom_ad_3770_LV_A (SPAdes) (version 2) | ecosystem: Environmental > Aquatic > Marine > Oceanic | place... | reverse complement strand
ACATAGTAGTTTGCAAATCTATTTAATAATAATTTATAGAAAAATATTGATGATATAAAAAACAATATAAAGGTAAGTAGATGCCTTAAATAAAAATATTTTTGCGGATCCTTAATTTTAAAAATAACTTCAAAAAAAGCTATAGGTAAATCAAAAATGACCCCATAAAATGAATTAGTTTTAGCTTCCGGAAGAGTAAAACCTTTTATTTGTTCTAGTTTAACATTTACTGAATTATTTAATTTCAAAATGGTATTGTATCGCTTTCTAAAACCATGCACTAATTGTACGGGATAACGACCATTCTTTTTTTGACCTCTAACGTTTGCCATTGTAACTGTACGTTTGATAATTTGTCTAGCGTCTTGTTCTTCCATTGGTGTTCCGTTTAATTTAATGAATAGAGGACTTTCGTTGTTTAGAATTTCACCTTTGTTTCTTCTTTCTGTCAAATAATTTTCTATTTCTATTACAGCTTCAGGTGTAAGGAAAGTTGAGTATTCATCTATTGTGTCACGATATACCGTAACCTTTTGACAACCATGTGGCATATCTCTCAAATCCCCAATGGTTAAAGGACGTTTTAATTTTGTATCATATTGATAATACAAAGCCCCACCTCTACAACCGGAACTTGCATGAAAATGAATCAACGCTCTATGCTGCAATATCCTTGTAACACTGAGCATTTTTTTGACTTGTTCAGTTGAGTAAGCATTTTGACCTGAAATCTTTACTTTAGCTGGATAGAATTTTTTAATCTTTTTCCATTTTAAATCAACATCATTTATTTCTAAAAATGACCTGACAGCAGTTAGATAAGTTGGAACGGTATTTGGATTAATTTCTTGTGATAATTGTAAAATATAATCAATAATAATTTGAGTCAGTTTTTTAGGCGTAGTATCGATTAACTGTTGACCATTTTTCATTCCAGTAAATTTTAAGAATTGTAGATAGTTGGATTTGTAAGTTTTTCTTCCATCTATTGATTTTAAAGAAGCCATTAAGAGTTCTAAAGGTTGATCAACGTTGACCTTTGTTTTAGATTTCAATATGTTATCACCCATGCCAACGACCAACCAAAATATCCCATTGATGATATATGACCATTAGGTCGAATTCTCATTGAAAGTTTATAGAAGATAATTTTTTCTAACATCTAATATTTCTGTGACCAATCTACATTATGACGTATCTTATCAATAATTTGTTAAAATTAGAATACCGCCAAGAATTAAACCAGAAATTATGAAAATTTTTCTCGATATACTCATCTCTTGCCAATTCATTTTGTTAACAGAATTTACAAAGAAAGTAGACCTAATTTAGATGTCATGTGAATCTCTCAATAGTAAATCCCATTGCTCTTGTACTTGTTTAATATTTTTTTCAACAAATTCTACTCCATCCTTTTTTAGTATGATTGAGGGATTGGTATTTCGTGTAAACCAATTTTCACTTGAATCAATAGTAATCAAATTCATATCTTCTAATTTATTTACATGTTCTCGAAATTTTCCAGCATTTACTTTTTTACAATTAACAAAAATACTGCTGTATTTTTTTATCCCGTTCTTAATTGAAGCAAGAATCACATAATCAACAGAATCTAATCTATCCGAATCCAATCTAAGAAAAAATAGCAAGTAAGATTAGATAAAACTGCCTGCTCAATTATGTAATTTGAAATCTAAAATATGTATATTTATTTATAATTAATATTATATTTAATCAACTATTGAGAATTATTAGAATATACTTTATCTTTGATTATAATCATTATAATATTATGAGCTATTGTATAGAATGCTTTGAACTAGCAGATGTATGTTTCAGCAATATAGAAAAAGTTATTCTTAGTGAATATGTTGATGAAATGAGAGAATGTGAAGATCTGAAATGCTACTGTAAGAAACATACTCCAAATAAGTGATTTTTTGGATTAAATCCAAAATTCATCAGAGGTTAATTTTGTAACATAATATCAGAAAAATGTATTTGCATGTGAAGTTTTTAGAATAAAATAGATTTTTGGAAATAAGGATTATTTGATGCTAAAACTGACAGATAATACTTTGTTGAGTGAAATTTTCTAATTTCATCAAAAAAGAAGTAGAATAGATATAGATTATTTTTAAAAACCAATATCTGGATTTGTACAAAGTGGACATTTTTCCATAAGGCCAAATTCATTCATGAATTTACCTTTTCCATCACATTGTAAACAATTCAAGCTAATCTAGATTGTCTAAGAAAGCAATAAGGTTTGTGTAAAAAAATGCATTTTGACGTAAAATTATTTTAGATATGAGAAATATTTTAAAAATGGTAATATTACAAAAATATTCCTTACTATAATTACCAGTTATTGGAATTAGAAAAAAAGTCTAAATTCCAATACGCTTAAGTTTATAATTTATACAGAAAGTTCATGGTAATTGTGAAATATGATTGAAGCTTCACTTTCAAAACTAGATGACAAGGGGATTTTCACCATTGTAAAAGTTGAGAATGTTGAAAAAAAAGTAGGAAAAGAAACCATTACTGAAGTAAATATTGAAACTGAAGAAGAGTTTGATAGAGTAAAGAATTTTTATACTTCAAGAAAAATGATTGTCGCAAAATTTTATGATAATGGTAAACCAACCACATTAACTGAGGATATTCAAAAAGGGAAAAAATATAGAGTGAAAATAATTACACAGAAATTTGGTAATGGAAAAGAAGATTATGATATTGCAAAGTCCTGATTTTTGTTCACAATTCTTAAAAAAACTCACTTTGCCGTACAGTTCGTAACGAACTAGGAAATACTCTTTTTTAAGATCAAAATAATTTATTGGAATCTATCTGGATCAACACTAAATTTTGATTTGACCAACATATGATCAAAAATAGCCAATATCTACAGGTTATCAGGTAGACTAGATTTATTAATTGTTAAACTAACTTTTTTGTATGGCATTAACTGTATCATTAATCATTACCGGAATTGCAATAGCATTGTTAGTAGTTTATGGTATGGATGTAATTGTAGGGTATAGTTCAGATACGGGGGAAGGATTCATTCCATTTGATCATAAAATACGAGGAATGGGACTAGGACTTCCAGCATTAATTTTACCAATTATTGCATTTATCATCTCTAGAAAAGATTCATCAAAAGGATTAGGAGTAATGATCATCATTGCAGGTATCTTAATTATTCTAGGTGGAGTAGTAGTCATTGGAAATGCAGACCCTGAAAAAGTTGTAGAAACGGGTAGAAATGTAATTTCAGAATCAGTACCACTACTTGTAGTTGGACTAATTCAAATTGGGTTAGGAATTATTAAAATAAAAAAATCTGGATGTTAAAATGCCAACTTGTGCCAAATGTAGTAATGATGTAAAAAAAGTATATGATTGTGATCATACTAATTTTGAAGAATATTGTGTAGAATGTTATACCGAACTACATTATTACTTGACAGAGAAGAATACAGAAGATGCTAACTGCTAGAGAAGTTGCAATTTATGCACTAGGTAAAACCGAAGGAGTAAATTCACTTGCAGAAACACTAGGAAAAGGCCTTGATGATGAAAAATACATTGAATCGTGGAATAAAACTATGAAACTTTTAGAAGTTGAGATGCCACTAAAGGAGTTAGAAACAATCTATAATGAATTTGCAAAAAAAATGGAATATATTGTTAGTAGTAGCGAAATAAAGCAAAAAGAAAAGGACAGTATTTTTAAAAAAAAGGAAAAATAAAAAATTAGAGAATTTTCATATAGTCTAAAAATATTAAACTAATAATTGAAAGCAATAATTTTAGCTGGTGGAAGAGGTAAACGATTAAGACCAATAACAGATTATGTACCAAAACCACTAATTCCGATAAAAAATATCCCCATTATAGAATGGCAAATAAAATATTTAAAAAAATTTGGAGTTTCAGAAGTAATTATTTGTTCAGGATATAAAACAGAAATGATAGAAAATTATTTGAATAATAAAAAATTAGGAATTAAAATAAGCTTTTCAGTTGAAGATACGCCACTTGGGACTGGAGGTGCAATTAAAAAAGTAGGTAAAAAAATAAATGAAAAATCCTTCATTGTAATTAATGGAGACATAATAACAAACATTGATTTAAAAAAACTTCTTAAAAAAGAGAATTCAATAGCATCAATTCAATTAAAAACAAAATTTGGAATTTTACAAACAGACGATGATAAAATAATTAAATTTGATGAAAAAAAAGAAATTGAAAATCTATGGATGAATGCAGGAATTTATCATCTTAAAAAAAATACATTAAAAGATTTACCCGATAAAGGGGATATTGAAAAAACATTATTTCCAAATTATGCAAAAAAAGGAAAATTATTCACATTAAAATTTAGAAATACAAAATGGTATTCAATAGATTCTTTCAAAGATATAGAAGAATGTGCATTAGAAGTAGAGAAAATAATAAAATAAAATTTGAACCTTAAGCACCAGTTCGATGTAATGTAACCATCATGTATGCTACTTCTTCAACAAATAATTCATCATTACTTGAAGAAGCATATTTTGTTGCGTTATTCCAAAAGGATCCATTACGGGTTATTTTTTGATCAGTAGATTGTTCATTCAATACTATTAACTAACGATTAATCTGATAATAATCAGCCTCAATCAAAATTAACCTATTACTAAAACAGAACACTAGAATATCCAATAAATCTAATAAAATCATGCGTATTGCATTTAGCTTAGGTTCATTATTATCAGTAAATCAGGTACTAGAATGCTCAAAAATACTATCTAAAACTAATGTTGACTCAATTTGGATTCCCGAAACATGGGGAATGGAGAATTTTTCAATGCTTGGAGCCATAGCAAACAATACGACAACTCAAAAAATAGGCTCATCAATAATCAACATCTATTCAAGAAGTCCATCAACAATTACAATGGGTGCAGTCACTACAGATATTTTGTCAAATGGTCGATTAATTCTGGGTCTTGGCACAAGTAGTACACCAATAGTTGAAGATTTTCATGGTGAAAAATTTGAAAATCCAGTACAAAGAATGAGAGAATATGTAGAAATCATTCGATTAGCATTAACTAAAAAACAAATTAACTATACAGGAAAAATTTTTAATTTAAAAAATTTCACTTTATTGATAGAACCAAAAAGACAATTAATTCCAATTTATTTGGCAGCAATTAATCAAAAAATGGTTGAACTAACATGGGAAATTGGAGACGGTGTAATTTTTTATCTAAGACCATTAGAAGAAATGAAAAAAACAATTTCCAAAATGCAATTAAAAAATAAAATTGATGTCTCATGTCAAATAATTACATGTGTATCTAATGATTCAGAAGATGCAATAAAACGTGCCAAAAAAACACTTGCATTTTATGTATCTGTAGGTAAAATATATCGAGAATTTTTAGCTAAAAATGGATTTGAAACTGAAACCAAAAATATTTTTGAGGAATTTAAAAAATCAGGATTTAAATCCAATCATGAACTCGTAACTGATTCAATGTTACATTCATTATGTATTGCAGGTTCACCAGATGAAGCAAAATTACAACTAGACAAGTTCAGAGATACAGGAGTAGATTTACCAATAATTCAATTTAATCCCATAGGGGATACAATGAAATCATTTTCATTATTGAAAAAAACATTTTTGGATGAATAATTATGTCAAAAGTAGGAATTATTGCATACGGAATAACTCCATTTACAAGAGAAGATCATAAAATAGAATCAATATTACACAAATCAACAAACAATCTATTTCAAAATAATCTCAATATTAATAAAAAAGAAATTGACGCAGTATTAGTTTCAACAAATAATAATTCAAAATATTTGTCACCCATATTATCAGAGATGAACGGAATTCAACCAAAAATAGCACATTCAATAGAAAGTCTATGTAATTCAGGTACAAACTCTATTGTTTCAGCATTTTCTTACATCTCATCTGGTCTTGCAGATATGGTATTAGTTTCGGGAGCTGAAAGATATGATAGTCCAGGACAAATATTAGAATGGGATAATTCAAGGGGAGAATTTAAACATCCTATATTTTGGGCATCTCTTTTTTCAAAATCATATAAACAAGAATATGGAATTTCAGATGAACAATTAGCAATTGTTTCAGTTAAAAATCACAAACAGGCAAAAGAAAATCCAAATGCATTATCAAAAAAAACATACACAATTCATGATGTGTTAAATTCTAAGAAATTAACTGAAGATCTAAGATTATTAGATTGTTCCAGACCTTGTACAGGAAGTGCATCAATTCTTTTAGCTTCTGAAAAAGTAACTAAAAAAAATACAGATATGCCCATATGGATTACTGGAATAGGACAAAAAACAACTTCAGCAGGATTTACAAAAAACATGTCACTATCATCAATGGAGTCAACAAAGATAGCAGGACAATCTGCACTAAAAATGTCAAATCATAATATTTCAGACATAGATGTTGCAGAAATTCATGATGCGTTTTCTGTTTGTGAACCTATGGCATTAGAATCACTAGGGTTTTCAAATCCTGGAGAAGGGATTAGTATGATTAATAATTTACATGAAACAAATAATTTTAAAATTAATCCTCGAGGGGGGTTAATTGGAGCTGGACATCCATTAGGAGCAACCGGAATTTCTCAAACCATAGAGATTGTACAGCAACTTCAGAATAATGCAGAAAAACGTCAAACTGATAATGCAGAAATTGGATTAATCCACAATATGTCAGCTGCTTCCACATCATCAACAGTATTGGTATTGGAAAAATGAGTTTTGAATCAGAATTATCTAAGGGTCAATTTTGTATTCCCGAATGCATAAAATGTGAAAAAATAATTTGGCCACCATCAGAATTTTGTGATAATTGTAATGGCATTACATCACTAAAAAAAGGTGAATTTGAGGGTAAAATTATTGAATTTTCCAAACAAAATGAGGATTATTTTTGCATGGTTGAGTTTTACAACTCAATTAGATTAATAGCTAAAATGACTGAAATTCCAAAAAAAGATCAAATAGTAAAAATTTCAAAATGTGGTATTTCAAATGACAGTTATTTTTTTACTGTTGTTTAAATTTTGTAAAAATATACGGTGTTTCAACCAATTGATCAAAAGTCCAGATAGTTGGTAATGAAACAGTATCCATTACATCTAGTCGATGTTCTTCAATTAGAGTACTCCATCCACCATTAGATAGATTTCCAGATAATTGTCTCTTAGTATTAGTTCCAGCAAACACTATTCCAGTATTTGTTTTCAAATTCACAATGGAATTAATTTTTTGAATAACACTTGTTGCCAAAATATCTCCACCCATTTGAGGAAGGCCACCAATAAAAAATACGGGTTTTTGTAAATTTAATTCAGAGTAATCAAAATCCATTGCATCTGCACATTTTGGATTAAAATTTTGATTTGTTTTAGCACATATTGTATCTTGTAATTCAACTAATACATCATCGATTTCAATGCTATGAGAAGTAAATTCTAAAATCTTTCCACAAAAGGCAATACGACCATCACCAGAACCAATATCCACAAGTTCGGAAAAACCAAATTTTTTAGCAATTGATGTCATCACATAAGCAGACATTATCCATGTGGGGTAAAATGGCTGACAACTAGAACCATGTTTGATACTATTTAGCCAATAATCATTAATGTCTCCCTCATACACAACACAAGAAATTCCCAAAATATTTTGCTCAAAAGAGTTCAAGTAAATTGGATTCTTTTCAGCAAATTCGTGAAGTTGTTTCAAATGATTTTCATCTATTGGAAATTCTTTTGATGTCTGAGAAGGAATAACTTCTTGAATATGGGCACTTCCAGAATAGTTTTTTGCAAAATCTTGTTTTATTTTGATTAAATTTTGAATAAACTCATCTAACATTAAATTTCTAAAATATAGGGGTATGATAAACTCATTGTAATTTATGTTGATTTTTTAGATAAAATTTCTGAAATTTCTTGTTGAATTTTTTCTAATTGCTCAATAGTGTTATTTTCTACTTCTTTGATTCGTTTAATTTCTACATCTGTGGGTTCCATCATTAATTCAAAACTAAGATGTTTAAGGATATTTAAATAAGAATCTCGTTTTTCAAGTAATTTTTCAATAATAAATTCAGACATTAAAAAATTTGATTTATTCAAGTATATAGATATTAGAAATTAAATTAATTTTTCATTAAACGATCTACTTAATTTTTAGTTTAACGTTATGATAGTATGGATAATGAACCAGAAAATCAAGATTGGCGTAAGTTTGGAGAAGGTGGTAAAAATAGATGGATCAAAGCAAAAAAAGATGTAAAAAAATAAGATAAAAAATGTGTCACAATTCATTCACAAGCTAAAACAATAATGTAACGAAAGTGACAAATTATTGAGTTATAATATAATTACCAAGTTTACTATATCTAATTTTGAATAGAAAATGTCTATGAAATCTAAATCTACATCAATAACAATAATGAAACAAAAAATATCAAAAAAAATTAATATTAATCATCAAAAAGCAGCAAAAATACGCAGACAAAGAGGGTATCAATGGGAAGATACTATTGTAAAACGATTTAAAAAATCAGAGAATTGGAAAGCATTTAGACTTGGATCTCCAAGTATTGCATTACCTGACGTATTGGCAGTAAATACACTAGAAAGTACAATATTTACAATTGAGGCAAAATCAGGAACTAGCACATCACTTCCAGTACCTGCAGATCAAATAGAACGATGTCTAGATTGGATTAAAACATTTGATATTTATAAAAAAAAGAAAGTGTTACTTGCATTCAAATTTCTCTCAAAAAAACGCATTGATGTAGGGGTATACAAAAACAGAGAATTAAGAGAATTTTTTAAAATTTGGGATAAATCATTAGAAATTACTGACTGTGTCTGCACATATGATGGAAAAATTTTTGCAAAAATTAATGGTTTGAAAAAAGAATTATTTTTAGAAGAATGTAAAATGCCTTTTAAAACAAAACAAAGAACTATCGCTTAAATTCATAATATTTTCAAATCATTATTAAGGATAGAATAAGCACTAACAATATGTCAGAGGATAATTCAAAGGAAGATCAAGTTGAATCAAATACTGAATCTTTGTTAGAAACAGTATCTGATGCAGAAGTAGATGCACGAATTAGTTTTGAAGAATTTACAGATGAAAGAGCATTAATCAGTCGTGATACATTTGGAAAAAAACACATGAAAATTAAAGTTTTAGAGGTATCTGATGAAAATCCCGTTTTGAAGTGGAAATTTGGAGATAGAGTAAAAGTAACTAAAATTCTTGTAACTATCAAACATCTTGCAACACAACAGGTAGAAGAAGCAGAATTTGATATTGAAGAAATTGAACGAGAGATATCTGAGAAAAGACATTATTCATCAACCAATAGATGGATACCAACAGGAGATATCAAAAATGGGTATGTTGTAGGTGATAAACATACAAGATTGATTAGTGATGCGGCTGCAATGGATTATATCACATTTTAATAGATAAACTATTCAGTCCTAAGCATTTCTTGAAAAACATTATAAACATCACAATTTGAAAATCATTATGAGTTCAAAGGAATTTGACGTAAATGGAACAGATTACACGATTACCATAACAGAACAAGTCATCGGACATGTCAATAATCTAAAAAATCTTTACAATGCAGCATATGAAGATCCTGAAAGTTTTGAGGATGTCAGTGCAGAAATTTCAAGTACAATTACAGAAATTGCAAGTACTGTAGAACCTGAAGTTGAAGATAGTGATTTAGATGGATTAATTCAAGAAATAATTAAAGCAGTAGAGAATAAAGCTGCCGAAATTCAAAAAGAATTATCAGTTAAAGATAAACCTAAGAAAAAATCAAAATCAAAAAAATAATCTCAAATTGACCTTAAACTCAGATAAAGTTAAGAGATAAATGGTAATCTAAATAATATGACTAAAGATATGTCCAAAAGTTGTGAATGCGGTATTTGTGATCATCATTATGAATCAGAATGTATTGAAAAAGAATGCAAATGTTGCTATAATTTCCATGAACGATCTGGACCTAAACGAAAATAATTATTATTTTAATTAATTATTTTTTATAACAATTACATTTTTTGGAAAAATGACGAGAACAACCGATTAATCTATGATCTTTACAACCACATAAAAGACATTTTTTTTGACCAGTCATAATTTTTCCAATAAGTCATAAACATCATCCATCATACTTTTATTTTTTAATGACTCCAAAATTTTTAATCTCATATTTTTTACACGTGACATATCATTAGAATACAACGGAGTCATGGTTACAATCTCTTTTTCAAAAGAATAATTTTCCAAATATTGAGAAAATTTTGTTTTTACAATCTTAAAATCAGATGTAGGGATTTTATCAAGATCTATTTTATTAGATACGACTCGGATAAATCCATTAATTTTTAACATCTCTTTTTCAATTTTAGCAAGATCTCCAGGTTTATCTTCAATTTCATTGAGAATTTGATAAGACCTAAGAATATGGTTCAGAATATTTTTCAAATGTTCATTATAAGTAACCACAGTATGATTAAAAATTACATCCATCTAAAGTTTAGGAAATTAACTTTACTTAGAAAAAATTTCACATTTAAATTATCACCAATTACCTACAATTACAAATGCAAGGTGATGCTTATCTCAAATGTGTTAATCCAAAATGTGGTTTAGAGTACACAATATTGAGTACAAATGTACAATGTGAAAATGGACATGTATTAGATGTAAAATATAAAAATAAACCATCACCTAATCTTAAAGAAACATTTTATCAAAGAAGAAATTCAAAAGGTAGTATTTTTAATGAAAGTGGAGTATGGAGGTTCAGAGAATTACTGAATTTTTGTCAAATAGATACCGAGGATATTGAAGAATGTTCTAAAGTTTTAGTTTCATTGGATGGTGCAGAAGGAAGACAGTCAAAACCATATCAAATGTCAAAAGCAGCAGAATTCATAGGTATTGAAAAAAATGGGTTATGGTTACAGCCAGAAGGATACAATCCAAGTGGTTCTTTCAAAGATAATGGGATGGCAACAGCTGTAACACATGCTAAAATGGTTGGAGCTAAAAAAATTGTTTGTGCGTCAACTGGAAATACGTCAGCTTCAGCTGGAATGTTTGCAGCAAATGAAGGAATAAAATGTGATGTATATATCCCTGCAGGACAAATTGCACCAGGAAAACTTAGTCAAGCATATCAATTTGGAGCTCAAATTGTACAAGTAGAAGGAAATTTTGATGATGCATTAAAACAATCATTAGAGGATGCAAAAAATTATGATGGATATACAGTAAATTCAGTTAATCCATTTAGAATAGAAGGTCAAAAAACAATTCCAATTAGAGCATTAGAATATTTGAATTGGGAAGTTCCAGATTGGATTGTTTATCCAGGTGGAGCATTAGGAAATACATCAAGTTGTGGAAAAGCATTAATGGAATTATATGAATGGGGATGGATTAAAAAAATTCCAAGAATTGCAGTGATTAATTCAGAAGGAGCAAGTACATTATCCGATTTGTATAATGGTGAATTTGAGGGAGAAGAGTTAAGATGGAATAAAGGAAATCCAAATACTGAATTAATTTCTAGATATTATGATCATTTAGATAAAGAAGGATTACGACCTAAAACTAAAGCTACTGCAATTCAAATTGGAAGACCTGCAAATATTTTGAAAGGGTTAAGATCACTAGAATTTACAAATGGGGTTGTAACAACTGTGTCGGATTCAGAGATGTTAGACGGTATGTCCGTTGTAGGTCTTAATGGATTTGATTGTGAGATGGCATCAGGTGCAACAGTAGTAGGAATTAAAAAATTAATGAATCAAGGAATAATAAAAAAAGATGATGTAGTTGTAGGAATTCTTACAGGAAGGCAAAAAGATGCAATGATTCCAGTAGATTATCACAGTGATTCTAAAAATACATTTGCAATACCTCCAAAAAAATAGCCTCAATTTTAGGTTAAATTAATTAAAATAATTTAGATAGTATGAAGAGTTTAAATTCATGGATTACTAAATGGATGTAACCAAAAGATGGTGCAAAAAAACTAAATGTGTAATACTAGTTCTAAGAAATTTTCAAGGGGTATATCATGGTAGATTTATGGGTTGAAATTGCAACATTATCTGTTTTAATTGGATTGTCTGGATTTTTCAGCGGATTAGAAGTTGCATTAGTTGGAGTTAGAAAATCAAAGGTAGTTCAATTATTCAATGAAGGTAAAAAAGGTTCCAAAGCACTGCACAAACTAAAAACAAATCCAAGTTGGATGATGTCAAGTGTAAATTTAGGAAATAATTTAGTCAATGTTGGAGCATCAGCACTTGCAACAAGTGTAGCAATCAGATTTTTTGGTAATGATGGATTAGGAATTGCAGTAGGTGTTATGACATTTTTAATTTTAGTATTTGGTGAAATAACTCCAAAAACATATTGTAATGCAAATTCAACTAAAATTGCATTAAGATATGCACCAGTATTACTGATGTTTAGTTATGTATTTTATCCGGTTGTAAAATTCTTTGAAGTGATTACAAAAGGAGTTGTTAAAATGACTGGAAGTAGTTATACTCCACCACCAATCACTGAAGAAGACATCAAAGGAGTAATTGATCAAGGATTGGAAGAGAAAGCACTTGAAAAAGAAGAGATGGAATTGGTTCATGGTGCATTAAAATTTGATGACACAGTAATTCGTTCAGTGATGACTCCAAGAGTCAAGATGTTTTCACTAAATTCTAAAATGATACTCTTTGAAGCATTACCGAAGATTAATCAAAGTGGTCATTCAAGAATTCCAATTTTTGGAGAAACAAGTGAGGATATTGTTGGATTTATTCATGTCAGAGACGTGTTGAAAGAATTAGAAAAAGACAACAAGATGGTTACATTAGAAGAAATGGCACGAAAACCTGTTTTTGCATCACAAGAAAAAAGGGTCAGTTCTTTACTAAAAGAAATGAAAGGTAGAAAAACCCACATGGCAATTGTAATAGATGAACATGGAGGGGTTGAGGGACTAGTTACACTAGAGGATTTGTTAGAAGAGATTGTAGGAGAAATTGAAGATGAGACAGATCTGACAAGGGAAACAGGGTATGAAAAAATTGATCAAGATACAATAATTACAAATGGTGATATTGAAATTGATATTATTAATGAAATTTTCAAGACAAAGATTCCTGATGGGGATGACTATGCATCCCTTAATGGACTACTACATGAAAGACTGCAAGACATACCACAGGAAGGAGATAAAGTCGAAATACAAGAATTACGAATAATAGTTGAAAAAGTTTCAAAAAACATTCCACAAAAAATCAGAATTGAAAAAATCAGAACTTAGTCTTTTTTAGCAAAATGTTCTTGTAACTTTTGTTTCTTCTCTTTCATATGGAAAATAGATTCTGTGTGTTCAAACGCATCTTCATAGGATTTATCAAATAACATTGCTTGTAGTAACATGTGATTTTCAGGAATTACAATTCCGGTTTGATCATCAGAATACATAATTTGAACAGTATCACCAATCGATGTAGTCATGTTAGCGTGAATGTGAATCATGTTTGTGTCTGTAAAATTAAATCCCATATTTTGAGCATAATCTCTCACATCTTGAGTTCCTTTTGCAGTCCATAATGTTGCTACCCCAAATTCATCAGTAAAGATATCATGAATCTCAGATGGTTTTGGTGCGATATTTTTGAATCTAATATCCATAATGTGTAAATGCATTTGTCTTGTAGGAACTTTAATTGCACGAACATAAAGAGGGGCATCTTTACCAAAATACAGTTTAACATCATCACCATGATGAGGTTTTTCAGTCATCTCTATCGTATCTGAAACTTTCTTTTCAGTTTGTTCAATGTCTGCCCATCGTCTAATTAGAGTAACATCAAATCGAATCAAATCATCCCCAAATTTTTCACGTAAAGGTTCAAGTATTTTGCCCATACCAGTAACATTGCAACTGCCTTGCATGACATGTTGTTTACCTGATGCAAGATCATAATTTGCGCGAGAGTTAAACAATAAATCAGAAACAGTTTCATCCCCAGTAGTAGATTCACCACCCTGATAAATTGCAGGGATATTTTTTGGCTCATATAGATTTTTTTTATTTTTGTAACCATGTCCTCCAGGAGCTGCATCAATCACAAGATCACATTCATCAAGTGCAGACTCTATGCTTCCAGATATTTTATAATTTGAAAAATCATCTAACTTTCTTTCAGGAACATAGACATTCAGACCTCTAGATAGTGCAACATTTACTTTCTCATCAGGAGAATACTTTCCAACACCAATTACTATAATTTCAGGATCATCTTTTAGGAATGAAGTGATTCTGCTGCCAATTGAACCATAACCATTGACAAAGATCTTTTTCATGATATCACTCAAATTATCTTACTTATTTACTAATTGAACAAAAGACTATTCGGAACACCATTTGGAGATATTTGATTTGTATTGTTTTTGGTGTGTATCATACATCATTTACGACACTAAGCATATTATTTTGACATGGTACAATTCTTTTTACTATACTAGTTTTATTCATGCAGAAGTAAATAATCTCTATTACCTATAAGCAGTATTGTTGTAAGTAATGTTCCATGACATATTTTTGTTTAAAATGTTACAAACCATTTGATGAAAATACAACTAGATACAGAATTAAATCTCCACAAAGTAGATTTATGGGGTTTGTTCACAAATCATGTTATTCTGAGTATACAGATAAACCCCTACCTAAAAAAAGAAAAGATGTTAAATATCTTATTCCAATAGATCCAAAGATTCATGATTTAGGATACAATGAATCTCAAAACAAAAAAGGATTATTTTATAAAAAATGTATCACCGGAATTGCATATCTTGACTTTAGAAATGTGGGGGAATTACCACGAGAAATACAAATCCAAGAAGGAACAATGCATTATTACTTTGATCAACCAATGACTTGGAAAAGTAGACGTGTCAAAAATATTCAACGGGAAATTCTCGATAAGAATAATATTAAATACAGAATCTCATTTTACAAACAATACACAGAAGAAATTGAAGAATTTGTAATCGATGAAGGAGATGGTTATTGCAAATTTTGCAAAAAAGATTTTAAGAGTGAGGGAGTATTTTGTGAAAAATCATGTGAAAGAATGTACTTTCAGAAACATGTTGTTTTGTGTGAAGTATGTCATTCTCCAGTAACTCCAGATGATGAAATATTACATCATGTGAGATATTTTCCTGAAGAGATTGTATCAGTGCATACAAGTTGTCGTCAAAAAATTCACAAAACAATGGAACATCCAAACCTCAGACATCCAGAAGGGGATTCTAGAAAATACTACAAAAAATTATAATTTTATGTCCTAAAAATTTTTTGCCTAAAATGAATATCTCTAACCCACATCCTAAAAGGCTAAATGTACTTTAAAAAATTATAAATTATTGATACATGCTCCTTCACTTGCCATAGGTGCCATAATTGCATCCATTACAATTACAATAGTGATTTTTGGATTCAATGACTCATTTAATGAGCGAGGGTTATCAATTGAACCTACACCAAAAATAGAAGAAATGGGACCTTCAGAAATTACAATGAACACGTTTATGTCAAATGGTTCTCCAATATTGGGCAATCCTGAGGCTCCAATTACATTAGTAGAGTTTGGAGATTATCAATGTCATTATTGTAACGTATTTTTTCATTCAATTGAGGAAGATATAGTAAAAAATTATGTTGAAACAGGAAAAGTGAAAATAATTTTTAAAGATTATAACATAATTGGGCCAGATTCAGTTAAAGCATCACATGGAGCACATTGTGCAAATGAACAAGGGATGTTTTGGGAGTATCACGATATATTATATTCAAATTGGACTGGTGAAAATAATGGATGGGCATCTTCAGAGAATTTAGAAATTTTTGCAAAAGAAATTGGTTTGGACATGAATGAATGGTCTGAATGTATGGTTGAAGGAACACATTCACAAATAATTCTTGATAGCAATAATGATGCCAGAGCATTAAAGTTAACTGGAACACCAGCATTTTTTGTAATTAATTCAGATGGAAAAGTTACAAAACTTTTTGGAGCACAACCATTTGAAGTTTTTAAAAAAATATTTGATTCAGAATTAAAAAAATAACGATCAATCAGCACACATTATATTAAAAAAATGAAAAAACATCCTTCCTAACTAGTGAAAATTTACAACAAATGCTTAATTACTCAATTATTTGATGAAGCTCATGACTGCAGGCATAGATGATATTGCAATATACATTCCAAGATTATATCTGGATGCAACAGATTTTGCAGATGCCAGAGGGTTAGATCCAGTAAAATTACAAAAAGGTCTAGGAGTATCTCAAATGGCAATAGTAGATGCCAATCAAGATCCAGCATGTCTTGCAGCTAATGCATGTTTACGAGTTATGCAAAAAAATAATCTATCTCCAGATGATATAGGAAGATTATACATTTCAACAGAATCGGCATTTGATGAATCAAAAGCAATGAATTCATACGTTATCGGTATGCTTGAACAAGTTTATGGTCAAGGATCTTTTGAACATTGTGGAGGAGTAGAAACAAAATTTGCATGCGTAAGTGGTTCATATGCACTTTATGATAATACAAATTGGATTAGAGCAGGAGAATCAGAAGGAAAAAGTGCACTAGTTGTAGTGTCAGATATTGCCAAATATGACATGGGTTCAAGTGGAGAAATGACTCAGGGTGCAGGTGCAGTAGTAATGCTACTAAATGACAATCCAAGATTACTAGAATTTGATCCAAAAGTAACAGCGACATCGATTAAAGATGAATATGACTTTTACAGACCATTTGGAAAAGAGACACCGATTGTACACGGTCAATATTCTAATTTACTTTACATGATTCAAGTTAGAAAAGCATTGGAATCTTACAAGAAAAAAGTGGTTGCGACAAATCTAATCCAATTGAAAGATGATGAGACAATTTTAGATCATATGGATTACATCAATATGCACTTGCCATATAGTAACATGGGTAAGAAAGCATTAGCATATTTAGTTAGACATGAATGGCGTCAACTTCCAAGATGGAAAAAAATCTTAGAACAAATTGGAATGGAAGAACCAATACCAAAAGACCCACGTGGAACTATTGAATCAGTTTTAGGAGATGAAGAATTTATGGCAAAAGATCATGAATTTACAAAAATGTTTACAAAAACACAAGATTATCAAGATGTGTATGAATCAAAACTTTCAAGTTCACTTATTGCATCTACAATGATTGGTAATTTGTATACAGCATCACTGTATTTGGGATTCAGAAGTAGTTTAGAATTTGAATATCAAAAAGGAGTAGATTTAGAAGGAAAAAGAATAGGTTTTGGATCTTATGGTAGCGGAAGTAGTGCTATGGTGTTCAGTGGAGTCGTACAACCAGAATACAAAGAGATTGTTAAAGGTATGAATTTAGAGGCAGAGATTGGACCAAGAAGAAAACTAACATGGAGTGAATATGAAGAATTGCACGAAAATAGATTAACTCTAGAAGAATCAAAGGTGCACACCAAAAAAGAATTTGTGTTAGTAGATATAAAAACAGATAAAGAAAGTAGAGGCGAAAGACGATATGTCTTTACAAGTTAGGTTTTAAAAATTAATTAAAATTCATAATAATTACAAAATAATTTAGGAATTTTCACTCATTTGTTTACGTAATTTTTGTTCATTCGCAAGCCAAATTTCCATCATTTGATTATGATATGAAATATCTTTTTGGAGTTTAGTATCATCATTGTCCATTTTATTCATTTTTTCTTCTAATTCTTTTTTTGTAGATTGATGAAATTGAACTTTGAATAAAATTTCATCTAATTTTTTTTCTTGGTATTTTTTAATCTTATTTTTAAAGAAGTCCATTATCTAATTTGGTGTAATAGTTCTAAATAAAAATAATTAATTTTAAATTAAACCGTATTTTATAACCTAGACATCATAGTTACTAATAATTACATTATAATGGACAGGAGTTATTAAAAAATCATAATGTCTGATGAAATAAATCCAATCAAAGAATATCTATTTGAGTATATTGAAAAATCAAAAGATATTGTAGAATTAATTGCTGAAAAAAAGTTTGATATAATCATAAATAAAATAATTGAAAATTGTTATGATACGATTATTTCAATGGATGGAAAAGATGAAGCTGTTGGAATTTTAGCCACAGGAATATTACATTATTTACTTACAAATGCACTTCTAAACAGTCAAAGAAAGGTAGACTATCAGGGAATAGAATTAGACATAGTTATTCCAGATATCAGAACATTGGAAAAAGATGCAAAAATGACATTGTTAATCATAATTCCTAAATCATCAGACAAAAAAGTTATTGAAGAAAAAATAGCACAGGTAACAAAAATTCAACCCATAAAAGAAAACATTTGGGTAGTTTTATCAGAAAATATAGACATCGATTACAAAACATTTGTTTTATCTAAAGAAAATAATTCATTTACAAAAATAATTTTTGAGATTGCACAATTTTCAAATGTAGGTAGATCAAACAAGTTTAAAATTTTACCAATTTAATTTAAAAATATTATTTCAAAAGTAGTTCCAAATCAAGATTTTTTTTAAAAATTCTATACAATGATTTACCATTCATGTCTTTGATAAAAGGAATTGTCCCTAAAACTTTGATTCCAGTTAAATTTTCCAAATCTTTTGTTAACTGATTAATTGGGTAACCCTCATCAAAATTATTAATTATAATTCCTTTAATTGGAATTGTATATTTTTGACACATCATTACAGTCATAATTGTGTGATTCACAGTTCCAACTTTACTTCTAGCAACAATTACGGTAGGGATTTTCATCTCTTTGATTAAATCTGTAATAAAATAGTCTTTAAGGATAGGAGTCATGACACCACCCATTCCTTCAACTAAAATAGTATCATGAAGTTTAGATAATTTTTTAAAACTAGACAAGATAGTTGCAATTTTTGGTTTTGTTTTAAGTTGCTTCCAAGCAGTGTAAGGAGATACAGGTATTGGAAAAAATTGGGGGTTGACTAAATTTTCAGGATCACTAACATGTGCAGCGTTAGATAAAATTTCAACATCTTCAGATTTGAGTCCCTTTTTTTGTGCAGTTCCAGCAGCAAATGGCTTCATAACACCAATATCAATTCCCATTTCATAAAATGAGGCAGCTAAACCTGCTGTAACGTAAGTTTTACCAACATCAGTATCAGTTCCTGTAATAAAGAGGGATTCCAACAAGAAGAATTCTGTATATTAGTTGATTAGTGCATCGGTTAATTATTAAGATCTAGGAATAGATAAAATTAGTTGAAAAGTTCTGTTTGGCACCCTAACACACAGATGAAAGAGTGGGATACATTCCCCAGCATAGCCAAAGGTAAAGGAATATGGCTAATAGATTCCAAAGGTAACAAAATAATTGATGCAGTAGGCTCAATGTGGTGTAATGTTTGGGGACACTCAAATCCACAATTAATGAAATCCATTACAAATCAAGGTAAGAAAATTCAACATTCATCATTGTTTAATCTTACAAATGAGCCTGTAGAAAAATTGGCAGATAATCTAATAAAAATATCTCCAGGTATGTACAAGGTATTTTTTTCAGATAATGGATCATCTGCAATGGAAATTGCAATCAAAATGGCATTACAATATTGGAAAAATATTGGAGAATCAAATAAAACACAAATTGCAACAGTAGAAAATGGGTATCACGGAGATACATTTGGTGCAATGTCAGTAGGTTATGTACCAGAATTTTTTAGTAAATTTAAAAAACAATTGTTTTCAACAATTCAATTTCCAGTTCCAAATAAATACAGAATACCTAAAGGTTTTACTTTTTTAGATTATCAAAATAATTGTTTAGATAAAATTGAAAAAAGATTTTCTAAACAAGATAACATTGCAGCGTTCATAATGGAAAGCGGTGCACAGATGGCAGGAGGAGTCATAATTTATCCCAAAGGTTTTCAAAAAAAGATCAGTAATCTATGTAAAAAATATGGAATACTATTTGTGCTAGATGAAATTGCAACAGGATTTGGAAGACTAGGATCAATGACACAGTATCAAGAACAAAAAAGTATTCCAGACATAGTTGCGTATGGAAAAATGTTAACAGGAGGGTATCTCACAATGGCAGCTACACTTGCAAATAAAAAAATTTATGATTCATTTTTAGGGGAATTTGATGATTGGAAACATCTATTTCATGGTCATACATATACAGGAAATCCTTTAGCAGCAGCTGTAGCAAATGAAAATTTTAACATGTATCAAAAAAATAATTTAATAAAAAAAATACAAAAAACATCCAAAGTGTTCACAGATTATTATCAAAGACTTTTAGAAATAGACATTGTTGGGGATATCAGGCATAAAGGAATGCTAATGGGTATTGAATTAGTTTCGGATAAAAATAAAAAAACTCCAATTCATACAAAAAAATCCATCAATAAAATATTTTTTGAAGAGGGTAAAAAACAGGGGGTTTATTTTAGAACATTAGGAAATATTGTGATGTTAGTACCACCATTAGCCATTACAGAAAAGGAACTAAATTTACTCCTAGATAGGACAATTAAGACAATTGAGGCTATAAAAACACAGATAATTTGACTGTTAACTATCAAATTCTACGGGGTTAACAATTACAGTATTTTTATAAATGGAATATTGGATAATTTATCATGAGTAATTTAGAATTCATTAAAGAGTGTCAAGAAAAAGTATTTTCAGGAATTCGAATTTCATCTGAAGATGCAAAAAATCTATTTAATATTCCAGATGAAGATCTAAAAGAATTAGCCAAATGTGCAGATGAAATAACAAGAGATTACAATGGAAATAAAGTAGACGTAGAACAATTAAACAATATTAAAAAAAATGCATGCAGTGAAGATTGTACATTTTGTGGGCAATCAGCATTTTTTGATACAGGAATTGAAACGTATCAGTTACCATCACCCCAAGAAGTTGTTGTTAAAGCTAAAAAAGCAAAAGAAGAAGGAGCAGAATCATATTGTCTGGTTGCTGCATGGAGAGAACCATCACCAAAAGATTTCACTAATGTTTGCAAAATAATTACAGAAATAAATGAAAAAGTTGGAATTAGTGTAGAATGTAGTTTGGGTTTTCTAACTAAAGAACAAGCATCAAAATTAAAAGAACTCAAAGTAAAAAGATATAATCATAATTTAGAAACAGCTAAATCAAAATTTTCAGAAATTTGTACAACACATACGTATCAAGATAGGTTAGATACTCTTGAAATTGCAAGAGAAGCAGGATTAGAATTATGTACAGGTGGAATTATAGGATTAGGAGAAACGAGAGAACAAAGAATAGAATTAACTTTAGAATTAGCAAGAATATATCCAGAAGAAGTTACAATAAACATACTAGTTCCAGTTCCAGGAACACCACTTGAATTGCAAGCAAACCTTCCAAATTCTGAAATTACTAGAATGTTTTCAATAATTCGATTTCTTTTACCAGAATCAGTCATAAAAATTTCGGGAGGAAGAGAGACCAATTTAGATGATTCTGGAGAAGAATTACTTCAAAGTGGAGCAAACGGAATCATTACTGAAGGCTATCTTACTATGGATGGAAATAAATCTAAAAAAGACAGGGAAATGATAGAAAAAATTGGCCTTGAAGTATAAACTCAATTTTATCGATTTAGAGTTAACAAAAATAAAAGAAATTAATCTGCATAGACAATTACAATACGGAAAAACACATGGATCCCACATTACAATTAAAGGTAAAAAATTAATTAATTTATGTTCAAATGATTATTTAGGAATACCAATTACTAAAATCCAAACAAATCAACTTCAATCAAGTTCTAGACTTGTTTCAGGAAATGATGAATCATATAAAAAATTAGAAAGTATTCTTGCAAAACATAAATCACAACAAAATAGTCTAATTTATCCAACAGGATACATGGCAAATTTAGGATCAATTTCCACAATAGCAAAAAAAGGAGATTTAATTCTGAGTGATGAATTAAATCATGCTAGCATAATAGAATCATGCAAATTATCGGATGCCAAAATAGTAGTTTACAAACATAATGACATGAATGATTTGACAAAAAAAATAAAAATAAAAAGTAAAAATAAATTCATAATTACAGAAGGTGTTTTTAGCATGGATGGAGATTTAGCTCCATTAAAAGAAATTACAGAAATTTCACAAAAAATAAATGCAATAACAATTGTTGATGATGCACATGGAGACTTTGTAATTGGAAAAGAAGGAAAAGGAACTCCAGAATATTTCAAAGTAGCAAAGAAAATTGATTTGTACATTAGTAGTTTAAGTAAAGGATTAGGATCATTTGGAGGATATGTTGCATCACAAAATAATGTTATCGATTTATGTATAAATAAATCAAAGTCGTTTATTTACACATCTGCATTACCATCGTTTTTAATTGAACATTCAATTAAAAGAATAAAATCAAACAGAGCATTACAAAAAGAAAAATTAGAAAACAATATAGAAAAAATTTCAAAAGGGTTAGAAGCAATAGGGTATGAAATGAAATCTAAAACACAAATCATTCCAATAATTTTAGGAGATGAAAAATTGGCCATGAATTTTGGCAAATTTTTGTCAGATAATGGGGTATTTGCACAACCGATTAGATACCCTACGGTACCAAAAAATCAAGCAAGATTAAGAATTTCAGTCACAGCATGGTTGTCAAATTCAGATATTGAAAAATCCTTAAAAATATTTGAAAAGGCTTATAAAAAATTCCTATAATTATCGTGCTGCATCCATACCACCAAAGTCCAAGCTCAATGGATTTGCTGGTGATCCGACAATAACTGCTAAAGTTACAACTATGCCTAAAAGAACGCCTACGATAACAAATCGTGTATTCATATTGAAATTATTAATCTCCTAGTTAAAAACGGAATGTTTTGAAATAATCTAAAATTTGGAAGAAGGCTTTAAAAGAAAAATCAAGAATATAGGATATGCCAGATCCAACAATACTTGTTGCACTATTTGCAGGACTAGCATCATTTGTGGCACCATGTATTTTACCCATAATTCCAGCTTTTTTGGCATACATATCTGGAACAACATTAACTGAAATTGGATCAAAACAAGAATCTAATTTTAAGATAAATAAAATAAACATACTATTAAACACAATATTTTTTGTTTTAGGATTTTCTATTATTTTTTCAACTCTAGGAGTGTTGATTAATAGTATATTGTCAGATAAAATTGCAGAGTTTACAGAAAGTCTAAATTTTGTTGCAGGCATAATCATTATTTCATTTGGATTATTTCTATTATTCTCTACAAAAATAAATTCTTTGAATATAGAAAAAAAAATTATTATAAAAAATTTTAAATCAAGTTATCCAATGTCATTTGTTTTTGGTTTAGCATTTGCAATTGGATGGACACCTTGTGTTGGCCCCATACTTGGAACAATTCTCACACTTGCAGCAACGACACCATCGACTTCATTTAGTCTATTACTTGCATACTCATTTGGTTTAGGAATTCCATTTATTTTGATGGGGATATTTTTTTCCAGATCTACTAGAATTATTCGTTCAATGTCAAAACATCTCAAATACTACAATGTGGTATTAGGTGGATTTATAATCATTTTAGGTGTTTTAGTATCTACAAATCAACTTGCATATATTGCAAATTTTCCACTACTAAATGAGTTGGTGTTATTTGGTTGAATAAAGAAATTAAAACAGGATTAGTATTTGCGGGAATAATTACCATTGGACTAGTAATGTTAGGCGCAATATTTGTCTCACTAGATGAATCAACCTCAATTAATCAAAATAAAGGAATTAATTCATTTTTAAAAATTAATGAATCAGAATTCAAAAAGGCACCAAACTTAGTAGGGATATCACATTATCTAAACACATCACCTGAAGAATTAACTAGAGAGATTAAAGATAGTGTGGTATTATATGACATATGGACATATAGTTGCATTAATTGTATCAGAACATTACCATACATTACATCATGGAATGAAAAATATTCAGATCAAGGGTTATTGATAGTAGGGATACATTCACCAGAATTTGAATTTGAAAAAAATCCAGAAAATGTTAAAATTGCAATAGAAAAGTACGGTATCAATTATCCAGTAGTATTAGATAATGATATGAAAACATGGAAAGCATTTGAAAATAACTATTGGCCAAGAAAATACATTGCAGATCATCAAGGAAATTTAAGATATGATCATATCGGAGAAGGAGGATATCAGGAAACAGAAAAAATTATTCAACAACTCTTAGATGAAAGAGCAAATGCGATGGGAATTAAAGTATCATCTACAATTCCATTAGTATCCATAGAAGAATTTGAACATACATTATTTAGAACTCCAGAATTATATTTTGGTTATAAATTTGCACAAAACAGAAATCAGTTAGGAAGTCAAGAAGGATTTCAACCTGGAAGAACTATAACATATACTGAACCAAAGAATATTGAATTAAACAAATTTTATCCAATAGGCAATTGGAAAAATCATGATGATAGTATGGAACTAACTACATCCAAAGGATCTATAAAATTATCATTTAATGCAAAAGAAGTAAATATCGTTACTGAAAATAATGCACAATTAGAAATTTTTCTTGATGGAATACCATTAACTAAAAAATTTGCTGGTTCAGATATTATATCCGGAAATCAACTAATTGTTTCAGATCCTGGCATGTACAATATCATAAACAGTGACACTAGTATTTCTCACATTATGGAAATACAAATCAATGGTGAAGGCTTTCAAGCATTTACTTTCACATTTGGATAGTGTAACTGTACATAGTGTAACTGAAGATACATCAGTAACGGTGACAAATCTCTTTAAAACAAAAAAAACAACCCTATTTAGAGAAATTAAGATGATAAGTAATTCTTGGAATAAAACAGAAGGAGAAAGTATTTCTCAAAAAGTAATGGGTAAAGTAAGACCAGATGAACCATTAAAAAATAGAATAGATTTTGCACAAAGAAAATTACAAGCACAAATTTCAAAATTAGAAGGAATTAATGAAAAATTACGAATAAAACATGATAAAATATTTGAAAAAATAGTAAACGCTCAAAGAAATAACAAAACAGTTTATGCACAAGCATATGCAGGAGAATTAACTCAAATTAGAAAAATGAAAAATATGATAGGAGGAGCAAAATTATCTATGGAGCAAGTTAAACTTAGACTAGATACAGTTTCAGAACTTGGTGACATTGTTGTAACATTAAGTCCATGTATGTCAATTATCAAAGGATTAAGTCCATCACTAAGTGGAATCGTGCCAGAAGCAACTGCTTCAATGCAAGATCTATCCCAAATACTTGGAGATGTAATGTCAGGATCATCAGTAGGAATGCATGATGACTTTAGTGCAAGTGTTGAAACAAATTCAGATACACTTGCAATTTTAGAAGAAGCACATAATGTAATTGCTGGACAAACAAAATCATCAATTCCAGAAGTTCCATCGGAACTAAGACAACAAGTAACTGAAAGAAAATCAGATATTTTTATTTAGATTTCTTTTTACTTTTTTGAATTAAAATTTTTTTGATTCTAGAAATTGTAGGATAGCTATACCCACGTCTTCGATAATTAGAGATCATCATTTTCCAATTTTTTAACCTCCACTGAGCTTGTTCAGTTGTAACAGAATGAACTTCTTTTTGGACTATACTTTTACGACCAACTTTTAGAATTCCAGCATCCTTTGCAGTCCATCTACTTTTTGCAAATTTCAGTCCAGAAATAATTTCACTAACAGGCATTTCTTTGAAATATTCTTCCATTTTTTTTAATTCAAGATCTGTAGGTTTTTGAGAGATTTGAAGATCTACATGAAATTTTATCATGAAATTTTTAGAATATTCTACTTTAAGAGTAATAGCTAAATTTTTCGGGACTTTAGGCACATGATTCGTTCTTTTTTTGACTAAATTTATGCAAAATATTAGCAAGTTATTAAATTAAAAATTTAAATAAAATAATTTCTAAAATCAAAAACACATTTTCTCAACATATCAATATCCATATCAAATTCGATATCTGTAGGATCGTTATTATCGTCTAAATCCACATTTAGAACATTCATCGACATTTTAGTAAATCCACCTGGATATACAACATTAATTGATTTAGGCAAATCTGCCAATGCTAGATTAAATTTAGTGGTATGATCACGAAACTTGTATCTATAATTAACTTCATACTTACCATTTGCATCTTGAATTAATGATTTCATATAGAGTAATTTTCCATATTCTTCTACAGCATGAGTAAATATTGAATACATTTCATAAACATAAATCTGGAGCATATTTTGATTTGGGTTATCCGGTTGACCCAAATATTGGTCAAGGAAATCCAACATATTTGAAATTTTTCTATGAATCTTTTTTTGTGTTTGATTCATTTGATCTGCGGTAATTAACTTAAAACCTGCCAAGTAAAGACATGATAAATTGTATGGACTTAAGCGTATGTATTACTTCCTTCCCAACTAGAGTTAAAGAGATTAATTCCAAATCAGGACATAGAATAGACAATTTTATCTAATTCCAATATCCACAAAAACAAGATTATTTTTATGATTTAATGTCGTAAATGAAGTATGAGTGATTGCTTGTATTGTAAATGCGATTGTTATCCTTGCTGTTGTGCAGTAGAATATTGTGAAAAATGTAGATGTGACAATACTAGTGAAAGTCTATTTAAAAAAATTATGTTTCCCTTCATGTATGGATAATGCTTTTTTAATTTAAGATTTTATTGACCGATAAGGATGATTAGTAGTTAATGTGATTATTGTAGATGGAACAAATGGAAATAATCATCCCAGTTCTAATTATTTCAGCAGTTGGGATTATGATAGGAACCAGACTTTGGATCATGTTCAAAAAATAAATCAGTAGATCATATTATTACTGACATTTCGAATGTCTTTTGCCAAAACAAAATAACAATCTTTTTTTCTTTTCTTTTTAGCCTCATAAAGTGGTAATAATTGAGAAAAAAATGTACAGTATAGCATTTGGGGTATTTTCTTAGAAGGTATTTGAGGATGGATAACATTAATTCCAATTTTTTCAAGGTTTGAAACTAGTTGTTTGTTATGTGTATTAGATTCTTCAAATATTATGACTGTATCGCCTTTTTTTGATGAAAACAATTCCATATGAGAAAATTGTTCAATTCTAGCATAATGTGCATCATAACCCAAGATTTCATAAAATTTTGCAGCACAATACATTGCTAAAGGGTATGTGAAAAGATTTCCAAGAACAAAAATCCTTTTAGATACAGAAAATTTTTTAGCATCAGATTTTGCTTTTAACAATAATTTTAAATTTTGAGGTAGTGTAAAGGAAGTTACCAAGGAAATGCAAGTCAGTGCACTTTCCAAAAAAGATATGCTTCCAGCAGTAAACATTCCACTATTTGGGGCAGAAAGTAAAATTATCTCATCAGATACTTTTGCAAGTCTACTATCAAGTTTTGAAGTAATTGCAATTGCCTTTTTTGCAACTTTTGCTACTTTGATATTTGTAATGGTATTTCCAGAAATTGAAACAAAATAGATATTTTTTGATTTTACAAGGCGTTTATTTTTATAGAGATCAAGGGGATCAAAAATAGATACTAATCCATTTGAAAAAGATTCAGCAAGCATTGCAGAAACCAAAGAATCACCACTGCCAGAAAATATTGTAGTTTGTTGTTGTTTTTCAGATAATGGTTTTTGTTTTGAAAATGTTTTCAAAAAGTCCAGTTGTAGATCAATATCTTTTTCATATGCTTCTAAAGAATTCATAATGCTAATGGTTCAATTCCACATTAGAAAAGTAATTCGCATAAGTTTTGTTGGGCAAATATTCACATGGAAAAAAATAACCTACAGGAATGGAACTACTCAAGTCAAAAGAAGTACATCATTTCAAAATAATATGATTAATGCATTATTAGGTACATAAAAAATGCATCAAATAAAACAAATTGTGTTAGATCGAAATCTAAACCAGAATTAATTAAATTAGGCAATTATTGAAAATATTTAGTCAAAAATGTTAGTTTATGTAATATCAAATATTGTATTTAGTCAAGTTTGACATTTGAAGCAATTTTATTCATAGCGGTTTTAGTCATCGCATCAAAACTTGGTGGGGAATTACTTCATAGAATTGGACAACCAACAATTTTAGGAAATGTTCTTGCAGGAATTATTGTTGGACCTGCGTTTTTAGCAATTGTACATCCCATAGAAGCAATTGAATTATTTGTTTCAATTGGAGTATTTTTCTTATTTTTCCTCATAGGTCTTGAGGAAATAGATATTGCAGGACTATTCAAAGTTATGAGAGGTAAAATATTTGCAGGATCTATTGCTGCATTTATGATTCCATTTTTGATTGCAGGGAGTTTTGGATTAGTAATAGATTTAAATTTTATACAATCATTTGCAATTGCAAGTGTAATTGCAGCATCCAGTTTAGGAGTTACAGCTAAAGTACTAAGTGATCTGGGCAAATTAAAATCAACAATTGGACTTGAGATTTTTACAGTAACTGCAATTGTAGAATTTATTGCAATTATTGTTGTAAGCGTATTTATTCAATTAGATGCAAGCTCTGGAACACCGGAAATTCCAGAAATGTTATGGTTATTTGCAAAAATGTTGATCTTTTTTGCAGTAGCAGGACTTCTTTCTGTTTTTGGATTACCACATTTTTTCAGATTAATCAAAAATCATTTACGTGTAAAAGAAGCATATTTTGCAATAGTAATTGGAGTCATTCTTCTCGTAGCATATTTTGCAGAAATTAGTGGAGTGCACGGAGCTATCGGTGCCCTATTGTTAGGAATTGCAGTATCTAGAATGAATAAAGAAGAATATAATGAAATATCAAAAAACATCAGTGTAATAGGGTATGGAATTTTTATTCCAATATTTTTTGCCGGTATTGGAATTCATTTTAGTTTTGCATTTTTAGAATTAGAATGGTGGATAATTGCTACATTTTTAGTAATTATGACAGGAGTGAAATTTTTGAGTTCCTATATTGCAGTACGAATTGCAAATATGCGACCAGCAACTACAGTAGCTTATGGTGTAATGTCAAAAGGAGCAGTGGATTTAGCATTAATGTTATCATTACTTCAAGCACAAATTATGGATAGTAGATTATTTTCATTATTAGTTCTAGGAACTCTCATAACTATGATCATATCCAGTGTAGAACTTCAACGTAAATTAAAAAAAATAATTCATTTCAAAGTAGGTACATTAGAACTAGGCTTTATGCCAATTTATTTTAGAAGAGTTGTTTCAGATACTATAGCAAGTTCAGTAATGAATAAAGAATATCCTAAAACAGTTACAAATATTTCAATCAAAGATTTTTCTACCAATAACAATATAGGAAAAATACCCTTCCTTGTTTTTGATGATTTAGGAAAATTAGTAGGACTGGTTTCAAAACATGAAATTGAAAAAGCTCATAAAAAAACACGTGATTTAATTACAATTTCAGATGTAATGTATAAAAAATTCCATACAGCACAACCAGATGATTATCTATATTCAGTAATTCAAAAAATGAATTTACATCCATTTGACATGATACCAATTACAGATCCAAATGACAATGGAAAAATCGTTGGAATTGTTACAAATAATGGAATAATGGAATTGTTAGAAGATACTAAGACAAAATAAAAAAATTAGGATTTAATGTCAAAAATTAATGATTTTTAACAAAAGTTTCTAAAGATAATCCAAAATATTCATTATTAGAACCATTCAAAGATTCCATTAATTCCATTTTTAAAGATCTAAATTCTTTTTCAGTTTTCATAATTATTAGATAATAATACATCGGATAATCCTGTCTTTTTAATTCGTGTAAAGTAATAGCTTGTAATCTTTCAACAATTATTTTGAATAATTAAAAAATCCTTTTATGAGAAAAAAAATTAAAAGCAAGATAGATGAGGTTCTGTACTAAATGTGATACAAAACTTTCACAAAATCATAAAGATTTAGGTGCACCGTGGATTTGTCCTAAATGTAATCCAGAAAAAATAATTCCTAGAAAACCAACATACGGTGTAAATTATTCAGGAAGAACAAAGCAGTGTTCAAAAGGATGTGGTTCTGAAATTTATTGGGATGAAGAATTTAAATCCGATAGTGGAAAATTTATTCCATTAGATGCAAGAACAGATGAGCCACATAGTTGTAATGGACCAGAAAGTTCAGGCACATATTTTCCAGATGAAATAAGAAGTATTGTAAAAAAGAAAACACCGCAAACAATTACAACAGAATCAAAAATTATAATTCCAGAAAATATTCTATTTGACATTAGTAAAATTCCAAAGTTAGAAATTAATAATGATGCCATAATTCATGAATTAGTAGAAGGGCACAAAAATCAAACATTAGCAATAGTTCACTATGAAAAATTAATGGCATTAGAACCTGAAAAAATTCCAATAGAAAATCTAAATGATGTTTTATCAGAAAATATCATTGAAGGGTTAAAAAAATATGGATTTACAGGGGTTTTACCATTTCAGGAAGAATCAATTCGGTCAATTCTAAAAGGAAACAATTCAATAATTTCAGCACCGACAGGTTCAGGAAAAACAGAGGCATTTACAATACCAATTTTACAAAAAATCTTTGAAGATCCAACAAAAGGAGTTTTTGTATTACTAATTTATCCATTAAATGCGTTAATTGATGATCAAGTATCAAAAATTTCAAATTTAATTCAAAAATGTAAATTAGAAAATATTATTACCACATATGCTATTCACGGAGGACAAAGTTCCGAATACAAAGATAAAATAATTTCAGAATCATATAAAAAATCAATAATTTTGGCAACAAATTTTGATTTCATCAATTATCATTTAATATTACAAGATAAAAAATGGAATCAATTATTTAAAAATGCAAAAATAATAGTAATGGATGAAGCACATTCCTACACAAGTTTTCATGGTTCCAATGTATACTATGTTTTAAAACGAATGAAAAATTATATGAAAAAATTTCAGGTAATAGGTTCATCTGCAACGTTAGATAATTCCAAAGAATTTTTTTCAAATATGTTTGATCTACCAGAGAATTCATTTTCATATATTAAAAGTGAGTTTAGAAGGAAACAAAATATGCATCAATTTTTTATTATGCCAAGAAAATTTGGACAAAGAACTACAATGGAGATGGTAGCATCAATATGTTTTAAAAATAATTCAAAACAATTAGTATTTAGTAATACGCATAATGATGCAGAATTTTTAGCATCAAATGTAGAAGGAATGAATGAAGGGATCAAAATTCAAATTCATCGAGGAGGTCTCGATCAGAAAGATAGAAAATTGTATGAATTACAAATGAAAGAAGGAGAATTAGACGCACTTTCATGTACACCCACATTAGAACTTGGAATTGATATTGGAAATGTAGATGTTGTAATTTCTGCATTCAAAAATGAATATGATTCATTCATTCAGAGAATTGGTCGGGCAGGAAGAAAAGGACAAAAATCATATGCAATTTGTGTATTTGATCCAGAAGATGCAACATGTCATTATTTTGCACGGAATATTCCATCATATCTGAATCAAAATCACATCATTGAAATTAATAAAAACAATCCCATAATTTCAGAGAAACATATTGTTTCGATGGGTATGGAGAAACATGCTGCAATTGAATCAGATAAATCAAAATTTTTTGATTTTGCAAATAGTGTTAATCTAAGAGGAGCATCAGGAGAAATTACAATTTTTTATAATTCTAAAAAAATAGGGACCAGAGATGTGCCTGCAGGATATTATCAATTACATCAAAATGCAATTTATCATTTTAACAAACAAAATTATGAAGTAGAATCAATAGTTAGAACTAAAAATGGAGCAAATGTATATTTAAAAAAATCTAATGAAATACAAAAGAGAACAATTCCAATTGTTAAAACGTCACTAACCCAAATATCTGAAAAAAATTCGATAAAAAAAGAAATCAATTCCAAATTAAAAAAAATTTCTTTACGTTATGGATTAATTGATATGAATAGAATAATCACAGGTTATCTAAAAGGAAATTATAATGATTCAATAGATAAATTTGAAACGTTTAATGGTGATTCAATATTATCCTGGAATAATTTTAGTTGGAACTCAAGACATTATTGTACAAGTATTTTGATTCCATCAGAATTTACAGCAAAAATCAAAATGGATGGAAAAAGCCCCATTGTTTCGGATTCTAAAATTCATACAATTACTCATGTTTTAGTTAATGCAAGTAAAATTTTAACAAAATCAGAATCAAATGATATTGATGCATATTATGAAAATGGAGCAATTCATTTGTTTGATAATACATCAGATGGTTATAATGGATGTAGTAAAATAATTTATGATAATTTTAAAAGTATTATGAACACATGTTTTGATTTAGTTAATGAATGTGATTGCTCCACAGATGAAAAACAAAAAAAATCAGTTATACCAGGAGAAGTTTGGGGAGGATGTCCAAAATGTACATTTACAACAAATTATTGTCAGACTAAAAATAAAAAACTCTCAAAAAAAGAAGCGTTAGATTTTTTTTCTATTTTTAAAAGAGATGAAAAATGAGTTTATTAAAAAATGCAGAATTATTTGCAAAGTCAAAACACTCAGGTAAATTAAAAAAAAGTGGTATTACATATTCAAAGCATTTAGAAGATGTAGTTAATAGGCTCAAAAGTTTAGGTGTAAGTAACGAAGAAGTACTTTGCACAGGCTGGTTACACGATATTTTAGAAGATACTGATACTAGTTTTGATGAATTGTTTGAAAAATTTGGAAGAAGAATTTCAGTATTAACATTATCATTGACGAAAATTAAATTTGTAATAGATGTAGATGATGATTCAACATTATCATTAACAAAAAAGAAAACATTATCAAAAAAACAAAGGCAAAAGGAGTATGGAATAAAGCTTAATCAATCCGAAATAGATGCAAAACTAATCAAGTTATGTGATATTTCAGCAAATTTAGGAGATTTAAAAAATCAAACTATCTCAAAAACTAAAAGAAAACGTATTGTTAAGGAATTAAGATATTATCTCTCAATAATTCAACAAGATCTAATAGAAAATACAAAATATCCAAAAGCAATAACTTTGTTAGAAACAGTTAATCAAAATTTAAAAATTCAAAGCCAAAAAATATATAAAATTCAAAAAAAATAACTAAAATTAATTTGAATTAGGCATAAAAAATAATGATAACATGATGTCATATGTTGAAAAAATTAGAATTAAATACTAAGAAAATGAATAGGAATTATGGATTTAAAGAAAAGTCTTGCAAAGTTTTGCATAATGAAAAAAGTACGTGAAAAAGCAAACGAAGCAGATGATGAATAATTAAATATTAAAAAATTCAACTAACAACCTAAAGGAATATTTGCATTTTTACATAATGTGTTATACATTCCAAATCCAAAAATTATAGATGCAAAAATTACCAAAGGAATTAGAAGGAAAATATTTGTTTTACGTCCCATAATAAAATAATAAGGAATCGTAGTATAAAGTTGTGACAGTTTTTAATCAACATTGATAATAAAAAATCCCTTTGTTTTTGGATTTTGTAATTGAGAAATTATTTCTCTAGGCACTAGATTAGATGCTTTATCACATTTTACAGATAGTGTTCTGGGACAAGTAAAATTACTTTTTCTTAATACAATATCTTGTGTATGACTTAGAACTAAGTTAGGATGACCTTTTCCTTCTAAAGTGAATTCATTATTACCAACTTTTATTGTAAAACACACTTTAGTTTCAGAATTTTTTAATTTATTTTTTAATTCATCAGGTAAATCAGCACATGATGAACTAGCATTGACACCGATAATACAGTCACCTTGAGGTGTTAGATGAGATTCTTTTGTAATCTCTATTGTTTTTTGATGATTTGATCTAATATTTTCATGTCCAAAAAATTCAATTTCATATCTCATGACAGATGTAATTGGCTAGACTTAAATTAATCCTTCACGGCATTTGATTATATGCTTCCTGCACAACAAGGTTATGATCGAGCAATTACTGTATTTTCACCAGATGGTAGATTATACCAAGTAGAATATGCCATAGAGACAGTAAGGAGAGGAACAATTGCAGTAGGAGTAAAATGTAAAGATGGAATCATCATTGCAGTAGAAGAAAAACCAAGAAAATTACAAATTAATGAAACTGCTCAAAAGATTTTTCAAATTGATGATCATGTAGGGGTTGCAGCAGCAGGATATATTCCAGATGCAAGAAGTCAAGTAGATAATGCAAGATTCTTTTCTCAAAGTAATAAAATGATTTATGATGAAGCAGTAGAAGTTGAAACAATTGCCAAACACTTAGCTGATCAATGTCAACAATATACTCAATATGCAGGAGTAAGGCCATATGGGGTTGCCCTAATTTTAGGCGGAGTTGTAAACAATACACCGCAATTATATCTTACAGATCCTAGTGGAACTTACATTTCATATGATGCAATAGCAATTGGTTCAGGTTCAGATAGTGTAACAGACTTTTTAGAAAAAACATACAAAGAGGATCTAACATTAGATGAAGCAGCAGTATTAGCAACTGCAGGAATTTATCTATCAAGTGAAGATAAAGAAGGAACTAGTCACATTAGAATGGCTCATATTAAAACAGAAAATGGTTTATACGAATTAGTTTCAGATGAACAAATTGTTAGTTATGCAAATACTGCAAAAGAAAAATATCCACACGACAAAAACTAACTAATTATAGATACCAGTGAGATTAAATTACATTGAAAATATCTGTTGCAATACCCACATCTTCATTACAAGATGAGTCACTAAAAATAGATAAGACACGGAAAATTTCAGTTTTAGCTAGAGCATGTGCTATTTTTAAAATAGATACAATCTATGTGTACCAAGAAGGGAACAATGGCTCAGATGGGAGTTTATTATCAATGATTTTAAAATATTTAGAAACACCACAATTTCTAAGAAGACGATTATTTCAAAAAATGAATGATCTTAAATTTGCAGGAGTATTACAACCATTAAAAATTCCAAGTCACGTTACACCAACAAATGCAAAAAAAATAGTTGCAGGAGACATAAGAGAAGGAGTGATAGTAACAGTAAAGGGTAAAAAATTCGTAGATGTAGGAATTAATCAACTAATTCAATTTTATGGTAAAACTCCAACAGGTAAAAGAATTACAATTCAATTCAAAGAAGGGTATCCAAGATTATCCGTAAAAGAAATTGAAAAACCAGAATCTAAAACATATTGGGGATACGATGTAAAAGAAAGATCTAATTTATTTTCATTATTATCAGAATGGAAAGGTAATGTGATCATTACATCTAGAAAAGGTAAAACAGTTACAAAAGAACAATTAGAAAAATATACAAAATCAGATGAACCAATACTCGTTGTGTTTGGATCTCCTGAAAAAGGAATTCATGAAATTATTGGAGGTAGAATGAATAAAGTACAAAATGCCAAGTCCTTGAATTTTTTTCCAAACCAAGCAACTGAAACAGTGCGTCTTGAAGAAGCATTACTAGGAACATTAGCAATAATTAATGCTCAAAGTACATCATAACATGGCAGAAAGAAAAAATTTTTTGTTAGTTGCCATAGGTATTGGAATTATGGGAATAGTTATAGGATCTATAACTATTTGGAATATGATTTCAGATGTTCTAAAATAACATCAATTACAGAAATGATGGTTAACCAAAATATTTTGAAGGGTTAACGATAACTAACATGGTTTAATAGAGGGAATTCGAGAGACGATTTAACAATGGGAGCACGAAAACGACATTCACCACGTAGAGGAAGTTTAGCGTATTCACGTAGAGTTCGCGCAAAAACTATGGAAGCAAGAATTAGAGCTTGGCCAAGTAGATCAGCAACAGATGAACCTAAAATTTTAGCTCATTGTGGTTTTAAAGCAGGTTGTGTTCAAGTAGTAAGTATTGATGATCGTGAAAAAGTTCCTAATGCAGGAAAACAATTAGTTAGTTTAGGAACAGTGTTAGTAACTCCACCAGTGTTGATTTTAGGAATTAGGGGATATTCAAAAGATCATTATGGAATGCATGCAGAATTTGATGTGTATGCAGAAGATATTCCAAAATATATTTCAAAAGAAATGACATTTAAAAATAAAGAAGGTGCATTAGAGAATGCAGAAAAAAGATTAAAGAAAATTAAAGAAATTTTTGCAATAGTTGCAGTATCACCAAGAGCAGCAGGACTTGAACAAAAGAAACCATATATTTTTGAAGCAATGGTTAGTGGAGGAGACATTCAAAAACAATTTACTCATGTTAAAGAATCATTAGGAAAAGAAATTAAAATTGATCAAATTTTTGAAACCGGTGCAACTGTAGATGTTGCAGCAATTACAAAAGGTCATGGTTGGCAAGGTACAATGAGAAGATGGGGTGTAAAGAGGAAACAACATAAATCTAGAAAAACAGTTAGAGAAGTTGGTTCATTAGGTCCAATTTCACCACAAAGTGTCATGTATACCGTTCCAAGATCAGGTCAAACAGGTTTTCATCAAAGAGTTGAATATGATAAAAGAATAATGGTAATGGGTAATGCTGATAACGATAAATTAAAAATTAATCCAGATGGCGGCTACAAACACTTTGGTTTAGTCAAAGGAGATTTTATCATTTTGAAAGGTTCAGTACCAGGAACATATAGAAGATTAATCAAAATGAGAAGTCAGATTAGAAATGCACCAGCTAAAGTTAACAAACCAAACATTTTGGAGGTAGTAATATAATGAAAATTACAACCTATACAACTACGGGAACAAAAGAAGGAGAAATAGAACTTCCAATAATTTTCTCTACACCATTTAGAAAAGAGTTAATTCACAAAGCTTTCACTAATCTCACATCACATAAATTCCAACCACAAGGAAGACATCCAAGTGCAGGGCAAGATGTTGTAGCAGATTCAAATGATCCACCAACAGGTCAAGGTGTTTCTCGTGTTGCTAGAGCACAAGGTGGTGGTGGTGGAAGACAAGGTCAAGGAGCCGAAGTTGCATCCACAAGAGGGGGAAGACAAGCACACCCACCAATAGTTGCAAAAGTAATTTACAAAAAATTAAACAAAAAAGAAAATAAACTAGCATTATGTTCAGCAATTGCAGCTACAGGTTCAAAAGATCTTGTAGAATTAAGAGGACATAAAATTGAAGGAGTAGAAACATTCCCAATTATTGTTTCAGATGACATTGAAGCAGTTTCTAAAGCAAATGAGATATCAAAAATATTAGATTCATTAAAACTAACACAAGATGTTAATAGATTAGAAACAAGAAAAGTACGATCAGGACAATCAAGACTTAGAGGAAGAAGCAAAAAAGTTGGAACTAGTGTTTTGTTTGTAACTAAAGATTCATCAAATATATCAAAAGCAGTTGGTGCATTACCAGGAGTAGAAGTTAGAAATGTGAAAGATTTGAGTGTTTTAGATTTAGCTCCAGGTTCCCATCCAATTAGATTAACAGTATATTCAAAATCAGCAATAGAAGAAATTGCAAAAATTAAATCAACACATCTAGAATTAATGGTGAAAACACAATGAATGTAGAACAAGCAATGAAAATAATTGTCAAACCATACATCACAGAAAAGACATTTGCCATGATTGAAAATGAAAATAAAATTTGTTTTATTGTAGAATTGTCTGCAAAAAAACCAGAAATAGCAGAAGCTGTAAAAATACTTTACAACCAAAAAGTAATCAAAGTTAACACTGCAAGAACAATTTATGGTAAAAAAGCATATGTTAAATTCGAAAATACTGAAAAGGCTAGAGATCTAGCAACCAAGATAGGAATGCTCTAATATGGACCATAAAACTCGAATGATATCAACAATGGAGAGAAAAAATGGTTAAAGAATTTCTATACAGAGGACTTAGTAAAGAAGATCTAGATAGTACATCATTAGAAAAATTATTCTTATTATTTAATTCCAGACAAAGAAGATCTCTTACAAGAGGAATTACAGATGGAAAAAGAAAATTAATTGAAGAAATTAAATCTGCAAAAGCAGGTAAATCAAAAAATCCTATCAAAACTCATCTAAGAGATTTGATTGTTCTACCATACATGGTAGGCGTTACAGTAAATGTTTTCTCAGGAAAAGAATTTCGTCCAGTCAATATTACTACAGAAATGGTTGGTCATTATTTAGGAGAATATGTCATAACAAACAAGAAGGTACAACATGGAGCACCAGGTGTAGGTGCATCAAGATCCAGTCTGTACGTACCATTAAAGTGATTATTATGGGTAGATTTGATTACGCTTTCCAAAATTATGATGCAACAAGACATGTTAGATCATCATTAAGAGAAAAAGATATTTCACACAAGCATGCTCGTGAAGTTGCTGTTTCAATCAAAGGACTATCAATTGACAAAGCACGAGACTACTTACATGCAGTAATTAACAAAAAAAGAGCTGTTGCATTTAGAAGATATAAAAATCAAGTAGCACATAGATCAGATCCTGGAATGATGTCAGGTAGGTATCCACAAAAAACAGCTAAAGAGTTTATCAAAGTATTAGATAATTTAGAATCAAATGCAGAATACAAAGGAATGGATTTAGATAGATTAAGAATTGTAAACGCAACAGTACACAAAGGTGTTGTTATTAAGAGATTTACTCCAAGAGCAATGGGTAGAGCAACTGCAAAAAATAATGTCTTAACACATGTAGAATTGGTGGCTCAGGAGATTTAGAAATGTCAGCAGTGAAAAACGTTATCAGAGACAATTACAACATGATGTTGTTAAAAGATTATTTAAGAAAAGCAATTAAAGATGCTGGTTTTTCACATGCAGAGATATCAAAAACACCTACAGGTACCAGAGTAGCACTACATGTTACAAGACCAGGAATTGTCATAGGAAGAAAAGGTTCAGGAATTAGAGATCTTACAGAAAAACTTGAAACAGAATTTGGATTAAAAAATCCACAAATATCAGTTAATGAAATTGAAAAACCAGACTTATCACCAAGTGTTATGTGTAATAGAATGGCTTCACATTTGGAAAGAGGAACCGCATTTAGAAGAGCAACCATGTGGACAATGAAACAAATCATGGAAAGTGGTGCAATGGGAGTTCAAATAACAATTTCAGGAAAACTTAGAGGTGACCGTTCAGCATTTGAAAAACATGTAGCAGGTATTTTACCAAGAGCAGGACATCATGCAGAAGTAATAGTTGATGAAGACATCGCACATGTAAAAACTGCAATGGGTTTAATTGGAATTAGAATTAGAATTGCAATTAAAGAAAAATTAATTCCAGAATTTGAATTAAAAAAAGAAAAATCAGCTAAAAAAGTAGAAGTGGATTCTAAAAAAGTAGAAGTGGATTCTAAAAAAGTAGAAGTGGATTCTAAAAAAGTAGAAGTGGATTCTAAAAAAGTAGAAG
>Ga0208391_1000121_pt1 | contig 40508 bp, 36 predicted proteins | sample Knorr_S23_td_Bot_FD_185612 | JGI IMG/M metagenome (GOLD analysis project Ga0208391, IMG submission 185612) | Marine microbial communities from Southern Atlantic Ocean transect - Knorr_S23_td_Bottom_ad_3770_LV_A (SPAdes) (version 2) | ecosystem: Environmental > Aquatic > Marine > Oceanic | place... | reverse complement strand
TGAGCCGATCGCCAACGAAACTTACGGCATTCTGATTTATCAGGAACAGGTGATGAAAGCCGCGCAGGTGCTCGCCGGCTACACCTTGGGTGCGGCGGATTTGCTGCGCCGCGCGATGGGCAAAAAGAAGGTCGAGGTGATGCAGGAACATCGCGAGCAGTTCGTGCAGGGTTGCGCCGAGCACAACAACATTTCCAAGCGCAAAGCCAACGAGATTTTCGACCTGCTCGAGAAGTTTGCCGGTTACGGCTTCAACAAATCGCACGCGGCGGCTTACGCCGTGGTGGCCTACCAGACGGCCTACCTGAAGGCGCATTACCCGGTCGAGTTCCTCGCGGCCAACATGACCAACGACATGGGCGACACGGCCAAGTTGGGGGTGCTGACCGATGAGGCCAAGGTGCTTGGCATCGAGGTGCTGCCGCCGGATGTCAACGAAAGCCAGGTGCTGTTCGCCCCGGCACGGGACGGCTCAGTCATCCGCTTTGGCATGGCGGCGATCAAGGGCATCGGCGGCATCGCCGTGGAGGAACTCATCAAGGCACGGGAGACCGGCGAGCCGTTCACCGACCTGTTCAATTTGTGCGACCGCTGCGACACGCGGACGGTGAACCGGAAGGTGCTCGAGGCGCTCATCAAGAGCGGCGCGTGCGACTGCCTCGCCGGCACGCGAGCGGGACAATTTTCCGTGGTCGACCGCGCCTTGGCCAAGGCGTCAAGCCAGGCGCGCGACCGCGAGTCCGGCCAAACATCGCTCTTCGGCGCGTTCGAGGAGAGCAGCCAGTCGATGCAGGACAAAGTGCCCGACCTAGCCGAGTGGGAGCGCGGAGACATCCTCGCCGCCGAGAAGGAACTGCTCGGTTTTTACGTGAGTGGCCATCCGCTCGACCCGTACCGCGAACTGCTCGAACAGTTCTGCGTGCACGACAGCGAGACGGTCAAGGCGCTCGAGAGTCGCAAAGTGACCCGCGTCGGCGGGCTGATCTCCACCGTGCAGCGCGGCATCTCCCGTCGCACGAACAAGCCGTACGCCATCGCCACAGTCGAGGATCTCAAGGGCTCGTTTCAAGTTCTGTGCATGAACGAGAATTACGACAAATATCAGGGACTGTTGCTCGCCAACAAGACCGTGCTCGTCATCGGCGAAGCCAACAACAGCGAGGACACGCCGAAGATTTTCCCGCAGGAAATCATCGCGCTCGACGACGCCCCGGCCAAGTTCACCCAGCAGGTTCAATTCCGGTTAAGCGGCAGCGAGTTTGCCCCGGCGAAGCTGGACGAACTTCACGGCTTGGCCACAAGTCACTCAGGCCGGTGCCCTTTGTTCCTGTGCATTCGGCAGTCGGACGGGCGGTTGGTTTTCATCGATACGAACGAAAAATATTTCGTGTGCCCATCGGTGCAGTTGCGTGATGACGTGAACGAATTACTCGGGCCGGATAGCTACTACGCGAAGGTGGACAAGACGCTCCCCGAGCCCGCAAGACGCCAGTGGCAGCGAAAAGAAAACAACGGCGGCGGAGGGTGAGCAGTGAGCTGTTGGCCAGACGCCTGCGTTGCATCCATCCCCCTTTTCCTCTGCGGCCCTCTGCGCCTCCGCGCCCTCTGCGCTTAATTGGCAATCCAGCGCTTGGCTTTCAATTCGAAGCGGGGGAGGGAGCCGGGCTCGACGAGTTTCACCGGCACGCGCAGTGCGAGCGTTTCCTGAAATGACTTGACCAAGCGCTTGGCCAAGGCGCTGTCGTCGCCGATTTCCGGTTCTACTTCAACACTCATCTCGATTAGCGCATCGTCGCGGCTGATAGTCACCCGGTACTCGGCAACACCACCGGCGCTGCGGAGAATTTCCTCGACGGCACTGGGGTAAACATTCACGCCGCGCACCACGACCATATCGTCGCTGCGGCCAAGAATGCCGCCTCGCAGTGCGAGGTCGAGGCGGCCGCAGGGACATGGCAACTCGGCGGCGGTGACGATGTCGCCGGTGCGGTAACGGATCAGCGGCGAGCCGTGCCGGCCGAGCGTGGTCAGCACCAGTTCGCCTGTCTCGCCAGCGGCGACCGGCTCGGCGGTTTTGGGGTCGATGATTTCCGGCAGGTACGCCTCTTCGAGCACGTGCAGCACGCCGGCTTGGGCGGGGCATTGATAGGTCACCGGGCCGACCTCGGTCATGCCGTGGTGATCAAAAACTGTTGCACCGGGCCAAGCCTCCTCGACCCGTTTGCGCGTGGCGGGGATGCTGCCGCCCGGTTCGCCGGCGACGACGATCGTGCGCACCGGCGACTTGGCCAAGTCGATGCCTTCCTCCTTGGCCACTTCGGCCAGGCGCAGGGCGTACGTCGGCGTGCAGCAGAGGACGTTGGCGTCGTGAGTGAAGATGGCCCGCAATCTCGCCGCACTGCTCAAGCCGCCGCCGGGGATGCTCAACGCGCCGAGTGCTTCGCCGGCCTCGAACGCCAGCCAAAAACCGATGAACGGCCCGAACGAAAATGCAAAAAAAACCCGGTCGTTCGCCGCAACGCCGGCGGCACTGAAAATGTCGCACCAATTGTCGATCATCCACTGCCAACTTTCCGGCGTGTCGAGCCAGCGCAACGGCTTGCCGCTAGTGCCGCTGGTTTGGTGGACGCGCGTGTAGCGCTCGAGCGGGAAAGTCAGGTTGCTACTGTACGGCGGGTAGGCGGCGTGATCGTCGGCGAGTTCCGGCTTGGTCGTGAACGGGCAGTTTGCACGAAACGCAGCGAGCGACGCAACGGAGTCGTCGATGCCGGCTTGGCCAAGCTTGGTTTCGTAAAAGGCGTTCGCCGGACGGACGACCCCGAGCAACTTCCGCAGCTTGGCCAACTGGATGCGCTCCAGTTCCTCTCGGCTACTGGCGGGCGTGCGCGGCATTACGGAGTCGGGGACGCCTTGGCCTCGGTGGGCGGGCCCGGCTTGGGCGCGTGCTTGGTGACGAGATAGCCGCCAAGTGCCGCGAGGACAATACCGAGCACGAAAGGCCACTGGACGTTGGCCCAAGCACTGTTTTTCGTCGTGTTGACAATCGCGTTCACGATCGGCGCGCCGGCGAAGATGATCGACATGACCACCGGCACGTAGGCACCGGTCGGTTTGGGCGCGGCACCAAACGCGAGCAGCACGCCCAGCGCGCCGATGGCGCCCAGCGTCCCGGCGATGAGCGACCACTGCCAACCCTTGGCCGGGTAAGCCCAAAAATCAATCGGGGCGCCCTTGAGTTTGAGAATGATGATCGGCGCGATGACGGCGGTGAGAAAATAGGCCAAGCCGACCCAGAGAAAAGCCATGATGCGGCCGTGCTCGGGATTTTTCATGTTCATGGAGCCGGTGTGCATGCACACGCCGTAAGTGCCCCAGCAGATAACCGTCATCAATGCCCAAACGTACCAAGGAATTCCTGTCGTGTTCATAAGTCGCGCGCAATGTAGAGGGCCGGCGGTGGCTTTTCAACCGCTATTGCGCTTGGCCAAGCGTGGCAAAATATTCGCGCGCCCGGGCCATGACGCGGGGGGAGAGCAGCAGCGTCGAGAGAATCGTCGGCACGGCCATCATGCCAAACATGATGTCGAGGAAGTTGATAATGTCGCCCAACTCAACAATCGCCGAGACCACGATGCTGGCGAGATAAAATAAAATCATCGGGATACGAGCCCCCGGCCCGAACAGAAACATGCCGCACTTGGTCACGTAATACGAAAAGCCGATCATCGACGAAAAACTGAAACACAACACGCAGACCAACAGCAGATACGGGCCCGCGACGGGGATGCCTTTCGTGAACGCCTCGGCGGTGAGCAACACGCCGTCCGGGCTGTCGCCGGTGCTTTCCCAAACGCCGGTACTGAGAATGACCAATCCGGTGATGGTGCAGACGATCAGCGTGTCGATCATCGGGCCGAGCATCGCCACCAAGCCCTCGCGGATCGGTTCCTTGGTTTTGGCCGCGCCGTGGGCCATCGCCTCGGTGCCCATGCCGGCTTCGTTTGAGAAGGCCGCACGCCGCACGCCTGTCGAGATCACTGTGCCAAGCACGCCGCCGGCGACCGCCGCGCCGGTGAAGGCGTCGCGGAAAATTAGCACGACCGCTTCCGGCACCTGAGCGGCGTGCGTGAAAAGGATCACCAACGCGCACCCGCCGTAGAGCAGCACCATGAACGGAACCAAGCGGGCAGCGACTTTGCCGATGCGCTTGATGCCGCCAAAAATCACCGTGCCAACGAAGAGCGCCATCGCCGCGCCGAACAGCCCTTGGCCAAGCGCGGTGACGTTTTTGTCCGCGCCGACAAACCAATCGTTGGGCTTGAAAAACATTTCGGTGACGAACGCGGTGAGTTGGTTGGAAGAGAACAACGGCAGACAGCCGAACACGCCAAAAAAACAAAACGCCATCGCGAGCGGTTTCCACTTCGCGCCGAGTCCCTCGACAATGAAATACATCGGGCCACCCTGCACTTGGCCTTGGGCGTCGCGGCCGCGATACATCACCGCGAGGCTGCACGTAAAAAACTTGGTCGCCATTCCGACCAGCGCGCAGACCCACATCCAAAACAGCGCGCCCGGTCCGCCGGCGGTCACCGCCACCGCGACGCCGCCGATATTGCCCATGCCGACCGTGCCGGAGAGGGCGCTGCACAACGCCTGAAAGTGGTTGATCTCGCCGGGATCGTTTGGGTCGCTGTACTTGCCGCGCAATATCTGGATGCTGTGCCACAAATGCAAAAACGGCGTGAACCGCGAGTAAACCATGAAGAAAACCCCGCCGCCGATGAGAAGAACCAGCAATGGCATCCCCCAAAGCCAACCGGCAACCGACTCAAGAATTTTCGCAACGCTCAAAGGTTCGGTGGCAGTGTCCATCGTTTATTTGCCGGTAAGGATTTTGCGGCAAGCTGACTTGAGTTGCTTCAAGTGCGGTGCGCTCTTGGCCTCGAGATAACAGCGGATCACCGGCTCGGTGCCGCTCGCGCGGAACGCCACCCACTCGCCCTCCGACAGCAGAAACTTGAAGCCGTCGGTGGTGATGAACTGCTGCACGGCGAACCTCCCGATTTCGTCAAAACCACCGGCGAGTTTTTTTAGGATCGCGGCTTTCTCGTCGGGCGGCACGGCGATGTTGATTCGGTCGGTGTGAAACTCGCCGGTTTGCTTTTCAAGATTTTTGAGAATGCGGCCCAGCGGCTTGCCTTCCATCGCGACGAGTTCGGCCATTAGCAGGCAGGCGAGCACGCCGTCTTTCTCCGGGATGTGACCGCGGATACTCAGGCCGCCGGACTCCTCGCCGCCGACGATGATCGGCTCGCTCTCCATCAACGCGCCGATGTGCTTGAAGCCAACCGGCGTCTCGTGAACCTTCACGCCGAGCAGTTCCGCCACGGCATCGACTTGGTGGCTCGTCGGCACGGTGCGGACGACGGCGCCCTTGATGCCGCGATTTTTGCGGAGGTGATACAGCGCCAGCGCGAGCACCTGGTTTGGAGTGAGCCAAGTGCCGTCACGGTCCACGATACCGAAGCGGTCGGCGTCACCGTCGAGGCCAAGCGCAAGATCGGCTTGGCCGCTGCGGACGAATTGAGCCGCCTCGGCCATGCCGGATTCGTTCGGCTCGGGCGAGCCGCCGCCGAAAAGCGGGTTCAGGTTTTCGTGAAAACAGGTGACCTTCGCACCGGCCTCCTCGAGCAGCGTATCGAGGTAGCCCCGCCCGGTGCCGTGCATCAACTCGACGGCGATGCGCAGCTTGGCTTTGCCGATGGCTTGCAGGTCAACCAGTTTGCGGATGCGCCGGAGGTACGCCGGGGCAGGGTCGAATTCCGGGCAACTAAACGTGCCTATCACGGCGGTCTTCGGTTGCCAACCCTTGGCTAAAAGTTTCTCTGCGTGTGCCTCGATTTTTCCGGTGAACTCCGGCGGGGCTCCGGCACCGTTCGGCATCGAAAACTTGAAACCCGAGTAGCCAAACGGATTGTGGCTGGCGGTGATGTTTACGCCGCCGATGGCTTTTTTGTGACGGATGCTGAAGGCGATCACCGGCGTCGGCGCGTCGCGATTCGTCAGCAGCGGCTCGAGGCCGGCCTGCTGCAAAATCTCCGCCGTGGCCAGAGCGAATTCGCGTCCCAAAAACCGCGTGTCGTGGCCGATGACCACCAGCGGGCGCTTGCCGTGGATCGGCGAGTTTTTGCGGCGCAACTCCGACTTCAGCGTGAGGGCCAGCCCCTGGGCGGCCAGTCGGAGATGTTCAAACGTGAAGTCACGGGCGATCAGCCCGCGCCAGCCGGAGGTGCCAAAATGGATGGGGGATTTCACGGCTTGGGAGAGCGGTTGGCCAAGCGCCGGGAGCGGTCAGCTATTCCAGTCGAACGCATTCCTCTTGATGGCGTAAATGTAGCCGATGAACAGAATGCCAAGGAACGAAACCATCGTGCCGAAGATGAGGTTCGCCGAGGCCGGGTCGCTGAGCATGTCTTTGTAAACCACCGCCCACGGGTAGAGGAACACCACCTCGATGTCGAACAGGATGAATAGCATCGCCACGAGGTAGAACTTGATCGACAGGCGCGAGCTGCCGTCGCCGACCGGCAACATGCCGCACTCGTACGGGGTGTCTTTGATCGGTTTGTGGCGGCCAAGCGCCCGGGCCTTGCGTGAGCTGAAATACCAGCCGGCCAACTTCGACGCTAACATGGTGCCAACCGCAAAGGCGGTCACCACCAGCACGAGAAACAAAACGCCCAAGTATTGAAACAACTGCGGATCACTGCCGGTCTCGGCCAAAATCATGCGCGGAATCTACGGACGCACCCCCACCGTCGCAAGGTCAAACCCCGCTTGACCAAGCGCCGGTAGGGACGGCTGTCCCCAGCCGTCCGCAATGAACACGAAACGGCCGGCTCGGAGAGCCAGCCCTACCCCCCCCCAATAAAACCGAGAACCGAGAACCGAATCACTTTTGTTCGCCGCTTGGCCAAGCGCTTGGCTGCCGCTACAGTGTGGCGACCGATCGAACCATGACCGCACTTCTTTCGTTTCTGCCGATCCTTGTCGTGGGCATTCTGCTGGTGGGCTTTCGTTTGCCAGCCAGCCGGGCGATGCCGGTTTCGTATCTCGTCGCCGCAGGGTTGGCGCTGTTTGTCTGGCAGGTGCCGGGCGCGAAGGTGGCGGCCGCCTCGGTGAAGGGGTTGACGGTCACGGTTCAACTGCTTTACATCATCTTCGGCGCGATTCTGCTGCTGAACACGCTCAAACACAGCGGTGCGCTGGCGGTCATCCGCAATGGCTTCACCAACATTTCGCCGGATCGGCGGGTGCAGGTGATCATCATCGCCTGGTTGTTCGGCGCGTTCATCGAGGGGGCAGCCGGTTTCGGGACGCCGGCAGCGGTGACGGTGCCGCTGATGGTTGGGCTCGGTTTCCCGGCGCTGGCGGCCGTGGTGGCGGGGATGATCATCCAGAGCACGCCGGTATCGTTCGGCGCGGTGGGTACGCCGATTCTCGTCGGCGTCAACAAAGGCTTGGCCGGTGACGAGTCGGTGCAAACGGCCGTAGCCGACATGGGCTTTGCGCAGTGGGACGGTTTCCTTGCCTTCGTCGGATTCAAGGTTGCGCTGCTGCACGCCATCGTCGGCACGCTGATCCCGCTGCTGCTGGTGGTGTTCATGACGCGGTTCTTCGGCAAAAACAAATCGGCCCGCGAAGGGCTGGTGGTTTGGCCGTTCGCGTTGTTCGCCTCGTTCGCGCTGACGGTGCCGTATGTGCTGGTGGCCAAGTTTGTTGGGCCGGAGTTCCCGTCGCTGCTCGGTGCGTTGATCGGCCTGGCCATTGTCGTGCCGGTGGCCAAGCGCGGCTGGCTCTTGCCCAAGGGCGAGCCGTGGAACTTCCCGCCGCGTGCCGAGTGGGAGGCCGGATGGATGGGCGGGGTGGAGATCGATCTGAAATCAGGCCAAGCCGGCGGGTCGGCGAAGATCGGTGCCTTTGCCGCCTGGCTGCCGTACCTGCTGGTGGCGGCGTTGCTGGTGCTGACTCGATTGAGCGTGCCGCTGGCCACCTGGCTCAAGGATGTCGAGTTGAAGTGGTCAGGCATCTTCGGGACCGCCATCGACGCCTCGCTACAGCCGCTGTACCTGCCGGGGACGGTGTTCATCGTCGTGTCGCTGATTGCCGTCGTGCTGCACCGCATGAACGGCGTGGGCGTGAGCGCGGCTTGGGGTGAGTCGCTCAAGACGACGGCCAAGGCGTCGGTCGCGCTGGTGTTCACCGTGCCGATGGTGCAGGTCTTTTTGAACACCGACGGCGGCTTGGCCGGCTACGAAAAAATGCCGATCGCCCTGGCCAACGGCGTGGCGGCGCTGGCGGGCGGGGCGTATCCGCTGCTGGCACCGGCGCTTGGCGGCTTCGGCGCGTTCGTGGCTGGCAGCAACACGATCAGCAACATGATGTTCTCGCTGTTCCAGTTCGAGGTTGCGGTGAAGATCGGCGTCGACGCGACGTGGATGGTGGCGTTGCAGGCGGTCGGCGGCGCGGCGGGAAACGTCATCTGCGTGCATAACGTTGTCGTCGCCTCTGCAGTGGTCGGCCTGAGCGGCAGGGAAGGGGAGGTCATCCGCAAGACGCTGCTGGTGTTCGTTTACTACGCCTTGGCCGCCGGGGTGATCGGCTTCGTGTTCCTCAAGCTTGGCCTGCTGCCTCCGGGCGGTTGACCGGTTCTCGGTGCAGCGGTTCTCGGTTGATTCGCTTGGCCAATCGGGGGGCTTGATTTTGTGGCTGGGTGCGAGCAGGTTTTTCCGCGAGGCTGATTGTTTGATTCACTTAGGCGATTGCCGAGGTTTTCATGATATTTTTGCGGAAAGTTTTTTGGGTTTTCCCGGTGCTGGCCGGGGGGTTGGCGCTTGGCCAGGCGCGGGCGGACGCGCCGGGGGAGGTTCGGTTTGGGGTGCATGTGCGGCCGATTTTGTCGCATAACTGCATGCAGTGCCACGGGCCGGACGAGAATCATCGCAAGGCCAAGCTGCGACTCGACGTCGAGAGCGGTCTCTTCGGCGGCTTCGGCGACGAGCGGATCGTCGTGCCCGGCAAACCGGCCGAGAGCTTGTTGTACCAAAAAATCACCGCGCACGATCCGGATGACCGCATGCCGCCGGAGGAGTCCAAGAAGAAATTGTCGGCGGACGAGATTGCCACGATCAAGCGCTGGATCGAGCAGGGCGCGGAGTGGGAGGGGCACTGGGCTTTTGTCGCTCCCAAGCGTCCGGGCTTGCCCAAGGTGCAGCGCCGCGCCTGGCCAAGGAGTCCGATCGATTTTTTCACACTCGCCCGGATGGAGGCCAACGGGCTAGAGCCTTCGCGGGAAGCAGATCGCCGGACACTCATCCGGCGGGTGTGCCTTGACCTGACCGGGTTGCCGCCGTCGCCGTCGGCGGTCGAGCGGTTTGTCAACGACCCCGACCCGGGCGCCTACGAGAAGCTCATCGACTCGCTGCTGGCGAGCGAGCGTTACGGCGAACGAATGACGCTCGCGTGGATGGACGCCGCGCGGTACGGCGACTCGAGCGTGTTTCACGATGACGGCGTGCGCTTCATGTGGCCGTGGCGCGACTGGGTGATCCGGGCGTACAACGACAACAAGCGGTTCGACGAGTTCACGGTGGAGCAGTTGGCCGGCGATCAGTTTGAGAATGCGTCGCTCGACGACAAGGTGGCGTCCGGCTTTAACCGCAACCACGGCACGACCGACGAGGGCGGCTTGATCGAGGAGGAGTACCGCGTCGAGTACAACGTCGATCGCGTCAAGACGACCTCGAATGTCTGGCTGGGTTTGACGATGGAATGCGCCCAGTGCCACGACCACAAATACGACCCGATTTCGCAGAAGGAGTACTACCAGTTTTACGCCTACTTCAACATCAACTCCGACGCCGGCAAGCAAACGCGCAACGGCAACTCGGCCCCGATGGTGAAGGTGCCGAGCATGGCCGAGAGCGCGGAGTTGCAGCAACGCCGCAACGTGGTGACTGCGATGAAAAGCGAGCGGGCAAAGGCCAAGCCAAGCGCGAAGGAAATGGACGAATGGATCGCAGACCATCGTGTCAGCGAATTGCCGCAGCCTCCGGAGTTTGGCGGGTGGCATTTCCTCGGCAGTTTCACCGGCAAAAACAAGGACGCCGCCTTCAAGAAAAACTGGGGGCCGGAGAAAAAAGTGGACTTGGCCAAGGAGCACGACGGCAAAAAATGGGAGGCCCGCACTTACGAGGACGGCAAGGTGCACACGCCGGCCATTCCCGAAAACAGCGCGGCGTATCTTTACCGCACCGTGACGGCGGCCAAGGCGCAGGAGGTGATGGTGTCGCTCGGCAGCGACGACGCGATCAAAGTGTTCCTCAACGGCAAACAGGTGTTCGCCAACAACGTCTCGCGCGGCCCGGCGCCGGATCAGGACAAGGCCAAGCTCGTGTTGGCCGAGGGCGAGAACCACTTGCTGCTCAAGATCGTCAACGCCGGCGGCCCGGCCGGTTTTTATTTCAAGCTCGGTGGTTCCGCGTTGCCGGAAAATATTTTGGCGCTGCTGGCGGAGGACGTGTTGAGTGCCAAGCACGTCAGCCAGTTGTGCGATTATTACGAGAAGTCACAGTGGCCGCTTGGCCGCGAACTCAATGGCAAGGTCAAAACCGCCGAGAAGGCGGTTGCCGATTACGACAAATCGATTGTCACCGTGATGACGATGGGCGACTTGGCCAAGCCGCGCAAAACTTACGTGCTCGTGCGCGGCCATTACGGCTCGCCGAAGAAGGACGAGGAAATTTTCCCGGGCATGCCCGCCGCGCTGCCGCCGATGCCGGAAGGTGCTCCGGCGAAACGACTCGGCTTGGCCAAGTGGATCGCCGATGACGATCACCCGCTCACGGCCCGCGTGGCGGTGAACCGTTACTGGTCGATGATCTTCGGCGCGGGGCTGGTGACGACGGTGATGGATTTTGGCACGCGCGGCGCGTTGCCGAGCCACCCGGGTCTGCTCGACTGGCTGGCGCGCGACTTTGCAGACAGCGGCTGGAACGTGAAGCGCGTGTTCAAGCAAATCCTCCTGTCGGCGACGTACCGGCAGCAGTCCGCCACCACGGCGGAACAACTCAGGCGCGACCCGGAAAATGTGTTTCTCTCGCATGCGCCGAGGCTGCGGTTGCAGGGCGAGTTCATCCGCGACAGCGCGCTCGCGGTGAGCGGCGTGCTCAACGGCAAAGTCGGCGGACCGAGCGTCAAGCCGTACCAGCCGCCGCGAATCTGGAACGAGGTCGCGCTCAACGGCGGCCTGTTTTACAAGCCGGACAACGGCGCAAAACTGTACCGCCGCTCGATGTACACTTACTGGAAGCGCTCCGCGCCGATGCCCAGCATGATGGCGTTCGACGCGCCGACGCGCGAAAAATGCGTTGTCCAGCGGCCGCGCACCAACACGCCGATGCAGGCGCTGGTGACGATGAACGACGTGCAGTTCGTCGAGGCGGCTCGGGTGTTCGCGCAGCGCGTGCTTCAGCAGGGCGGGGCTGACTTCGACTCGCAACTCGACTACGCGTTCTTGCTCACCACCGCGCGACCGGCGGACGAGTTGCGCCACCGCGTGTTCCGTAATTTGTACGACAGCCAGCTTGCGGCATTCAGCGCCGACGCCAAGCGCGCCGGGGATTTGTTGGCGTTTGGCGAAACCAAGCGCGACGAGTCGCTCGACTTGGCCAAGCACGCCGCGTGGACCACCGTGGCCAGCGCCATTTTCAATCTCGACGAAGTCATCACCAAGGAGTGAACCATGATTCCATTATTCAATTCTGATCATCTGCTCGACCGGCGGAAATTCCTGAACCTCGGCGCACGCGGCATGGGTGCGCTTGGCCTCGCGTCACTCGCCCAACCGGGCCTGCTCAACGCCGCCGGACGCCACGGCGGCGCGCTGGGTGACCCGCATTTCATGCCCAAGGCCAAGCGGGTGATTTACCTGTTTTTCTCCGGCGGCCCGTCGCACATCGACATGTACGACTACAAACCGGGCATCCGCAAGGTTCACGGCATTGAGCTGCCGGAATCCATCCGCCAAGGCCAGCGCATCACCGGCATGACCTCCGGGCAGAAATCGTTCCCGTGCGTCGCGCCGATGTTTGAGTTCAAACAGCACGGGCAGAGCGGCGCGTATTACAGCGAGATTTTGCCGCACATCGCCTCGCTCGCCGATGAGATGACACTCATCCGCAGCGTCAACACCGAGGCGATCAACCACGACCCGGCGATCACCTACATCAACACCGGCACACAGCAGCTTGGCCACCCGAGCATGGGCGCTTGGCTCAACTACGGCCTCGGCAGCCCAAGCGATAATTTGCCCGGCTACATCGTGATGATTTCCAAGGGGCGCGGCGGCAGCCAGGCACTCTACTCGCGGCTGTGGGGCAGCGGCTTCCTGCCGTCGAGACACCAAGGCGTCAAGTTCCGCAGCTCCGGCGAGCCGGTGCTGTTCCTCAACAACCCGCCGGGCATCAATCGCGATTCGCGCCGGGCGATCCTCGACAGCATCAAGGCCGTGAACGAGGCCAAGTTCGCCGAGACGCGTGACGCGGAAATCCAGGCGCGCATTGCCCAGTACGAAATGGCATTTCGCATGCAGGCCAGCGTGCCGGAGTTGACCGATCTCAAGTCCGAGCCGGACCACGTCTTCGACCTGTACGGCAAGGACTCCAAAAAACCGGGCAAATACGCCTACAACTGCATCCTCGCGCGGCGCATGCTCGAGAGCGGCGTGCCGTTTGTGCAGTTGTTCCACCGTGGCTGGGATCAACACGGCAACTGCCCGCGCGATGTGCGTTACCAATGCGAGGATGTCGATCAGCCCACCGCTGCGCTTGTGAAAGACCTCAAGCAACGCGGCATGCTCGAGGACACGCTCGTGATTTGCGGCGGCGAATTTGGCCGGACGATTTATTCGCAGGGCGCTCTGACCAAGGACAACCACGGGCGCGACCACCACGGCCGCTGCTTTTCGATGTGGATGGCCGGCGGCGGCATCCGGAAGGGCCACGTGCACGGCGAGACCGACGACTTCTGCTACAACATCGTCCGCGACCCGGTGCACATCAACGACCTCAACGCCACGGTGTTGCAGTGTTTGGGCCTCGACCACGAGCGGTTTACCTACCGCTATCAGGGGCTCGACCAGCGGCTGACCAGCGTGCAGGGGGCGCGTGTCGTCAACGAGCTTTTGGCCTGATGCGCCACGTCGTGAACAGTTCGTCGCCGACGCGGCGTTGACGGGTCAACTTCAGGTTGGCCGCCTTGGCCAAGTGGGCGAATCCTTCGCCGTCGGCGATCGTTGGCGCATCCCGCCCGCCGATGACTCGCGGGCAGATCGTCAGGTGCAACTCGTCCACGAGGCCAAGCCGGAGCAGCTCAAAATTCAACTCGCCGCCGCCCTCGCAGAGCAGCCGCTTGACCGCCCACTCGCGCCGGAGCCAGCCAAGCGCCTGGCCAAGCGCGATGCTGTTTTTCCCGCACACCTTCACGCAACTGGCCAGGCGCTCCAGCTTGGCCAAGCGCGACTTTGGTGCTTGGCACGACGCCAGCACGATGACCGGCGACACCTTGTGCTGAAAAATTTTCGCTTGCGGGTCGACCGAGCCGGAGCCGCTCACGACGATCCGCAGGTTCTGCTTGGCCAAGCCGCCGCGAAGCCGCCGCCGCTCGTATACCGTACCGCCGGCGTCTAGCGTCACCGGCGCGGAGTCCACCGTCCGCGCACCGCACATGACCCCGTCGGTCGTGGCCCGGAGCGCGAGCAGGTTGGCGTGGTCGCGCCGGCTGCAGAACGCGACGAACCGCCGGTGCGCCGGGGCAATCTTGCCGTCGGCCGACATCGCCATGTTGATCAGCACAAACGGTCGGTTCGTTTTCATTCAGTGCAAAAACATCGCGTCGCCGTAGCTGAAAAATCGGTATCGCCTGGTGACCGCCTCGGCGTAGGCGCTCAACACGCGGTCATGCCCGCCTGTGCCGCCCGGCTGCGCGAACGCGCTTACCAGCATCAGCAGCGTGGACTTGGGCAAATGAAAGTTTGTCAGCAACGCATCGACAACCTGGAACTCGTGCGGTGGGTAGATGAAAATGTCCGTCCGGCCAAGCTGCGGTTTGATCGGCGCGCCGCCGGTGCCGCCCGACTCAAGCACGCGCATGCTCGTTGTGCCGACGGCGACGACCCGCCGTCCCTCGGCCTTGGCTTGGTTGACTGTCCCGGCGGTGACTGCGCTGATCTCGAACCGTTCCTCGTGCATCGGGTGATCCTCGATGCGGTCGCACTCCACCGGCTGAAACGTTCCCGGCCCGACGTGCAGCGTCACTTCCGCGAACGTCACGCCCTTTGTGCGAAGCCGGTTGAGCATCTCATCCGTGAAGTGCAGTCCCGCGGTCGGCGCGGCGACCGAACCGTCGGCCTTGGCGTACACCGTCTGGTAACGCTCGCGATCGGCGAGTGTGTCGATCGGCGTGCGCTCGATGTACGGCGGCAACGGCGTCTCGCCGATGGCTTGCAGGAGTTCGTGCACGTCCGGCGACCCGGGGAGGCGAAGCAGATATTTGCCGGTGTCGTTCTTGTCGATCGACTCGACCCAGTTCGGAGTGGGGCAGCCGTCGAGGTCGTGCAACTGGATGCGTGTCCCGTTGTGAATGCGTTTGCCGGGACGCAGCATGCACCACCATTCGCCGGGCGCGTGTTCCTCGGTGAGCAGGATTTCCACCCGCGCGCCGTCGCCTTCCTTTTGGCCACGCACGCGCGCCGGGATGACACGCGAGTTGTTCGCCACCAAAACGTCGCCCGAGCGGAGCAGTGCTTCCAAGTCGGCAAATTGCCTGTGCGCGATGGTTGCGGTGGAGCGATCCAGCGTAAGCAGTCGCGAGGCGTCCCGTTGCTCGATGGGATGCTGGGCAATAAGTTCCTGAGGCAGGGGGTAGTCGAAATCGGCCGTTCGCACGGCGGCATCTCTAGCCGGTTTCGAGAGCGAGCGCGATTCTTTGATGGCGGCGGTTAAGTGAGCAGCGAGCGGCGAGCAGTGAACAGCTGGAAACAGTTGCGGAATTAAGTTATCGTTATCGGAAATTCAAAATATGCCCAAACGGCGGAGTAGGGGGGGGGATCAAAAAAAGTTAAACTTTTTTCAAAAAATCGGTTGACGTCTTGGGGTGAAAACGGTAGAGAACGGGAAACTTTGGGTCGCATGGGGCCAAATTGGTGTCCGAGCAACCTGTTATGTCAGCAACCCAGGACCAACCGACGACCGTTTTTTCCGGTCGATTCAGGCACGGAATCGATGGGAGCAGGCGTGTCATGGTGCCTTCCAAGTGGCGTCCGAAGTCTGGCAAAACGGAGTTATCTGTCCTCCCGTGGCCGCTGGGGGATCAGCAGTTTCTTTTGGTGTTGCCTCCCGCCCGCTGGAATCTGCTGCTGGAGAGGTTGAACGAGATGTCGCTTTCCAATGACGAGGCGGCGGTGGTGGAGCGGGTCATCGGGGGGAGCTCGGCCCGCCTGACACTGGACAAGGCGGGCCGGCTGTGTCTACCGGAGGAGCTGGCCGACGTGGCCGGGCTGCGGAAGGAGGCCATATTTGTGGGCCGGTTGAACAAGTTCGAAATCTGGGAGCCGGGTCGATTCAACGAAAACAACAAGGGCAACGAAGCGGTCGCGGCTGCGGCCATCAAGAATTTAAACCTATGAACCTGATGCAATATCTGTCGGTTGGTGGAACCCTCGAGGGGCCAAGGGAAAAGTTTCTCTCTCGCAGGATTGGAAACAGTCAGGAAGGCTTTGCCGGCGGGGGATGCGGTGAGCTTGCCCATCCGGAGCCGGTGGCGTTGATACAGCCCACGGCGGGGGAGTCGGGTCAGGGCGAGTTTGGTTTTCTTGAACCGCTGGTCATCGAGCCAAAAACGTCCAGGCCGGGAAACCACCTGGACCTTGGACAAGCGGAGGCCAAGCCGCGGGCGCGGGATCAGGTGGAGGTGTACAGCCGCATCAGCCCGACGCGGGTGCGGGTGGTGCGAAACGACTTGGAGGGATCGGACCTGGCGGTTCGCGCCGGTGAATGCGTGAGCCAGTTCCGCCCGAGCCTCATCGCCGAGGAACCCATGAGGAGCTCGTGGGCCGAGCGCATGCGCGGCCGGTTTGCGTCGCTGAACCAAGTCTCGCGGTTTGTGTCGCGTCGATCGTGGCGTTGGTTGCTCGCGTTCAAGTCATTTTGGTCGGCCGGCATCATGGCGGGGGCATCCGTTGGCGCGCTGGAAGCCGCCCCCAAAAAAGTGGCTGAGGCTGAGCCGGCGCAAACGAACGCCACCGAGTTGGACGAGGCGATCGAGATGGCCAAGGACTATAAGACAGACGTGTACGTGGATGGCAGGGTGGCATGGAGCTACAAGGAATATGCCTCGCGGGTGGAGACGATTGAGCCTCACGAAAAAGCCGATGACTTGTGACCGAATTCATCCACGAACCGGTTTTGCTGGAGGAAGCGCTCTCGGCGCTTCAACCGGCGGCGGGCCGGTTGTACGTGGATGGCACGGTCGGCGGCGGCGGACATGCGGAGGCGATCCTCGAGGCGAGCGGCCCGGACGGGCGGCTGGTGGGGTTCGACCGCGACGATTGGGCGCTGGCCGCCGCGGCCAGGCGCTTGAAAAGGTTTGGCGGCCGGCTGGAGTTGCACCGGGAGCCGTTTGCCGGCTTGGCCAAGCGCTTGGCCAAGGCGAGTTGCGACGGGGTGCTGCTGGATCTCGGGGTGAGCTCGCCACAGATCGACGAGGCGGAGCGCGGTTTCAGCTTTCAGGTCGAGGGGCCGCTGGACATGCGGATGGACCGGCGGCAGCCGGTGAGCGCCGCGCAAATGGTGAACGAGCTCGAGGCCGGGGAGCTGGCGACGATTTTTTGGGAACTGGGCGGAGAGCGCCGGTCGCGGCGTATTGCCCGGGCGATTGTTGAACAACGCGACATGCAGCGAATCGAGACAACCACGCAACTGGCCGACACGGTGGAGCGGACCTGCCCCCGGCGGGGCGCGCGGACGCATCCGGCGACCGGCGTGTTTCAGGCGCTGCGCATGGCGGTGAACGACGAGCTTGGCCAGGTGCAGGCCGGGCTGGACGCCGCCTGGTCGGTGCTCAAGCCGGGCGGCCGCCTCGCGGTCATCACGTTTCACTCCGGGGAGGACCGGCTTGTGAAACAGTTCAGCCGCCGCTTGGCCAAGCCGTACACGGTGCGCGGCGAGGTCGACGTGCCGGAGCTGCGCGAACCGCGCGAGCCGTTGGCCCGGGAACTCAGCCGCAAGGCGATCAAGCCAAGCGCTGCCGAGGTGGGGAGGAACCCGCGAAGCCGCAGCGCCCAGATGCGGGCGATGGAAAAATTGTAAATCGTCATGCCGCGCAACCGAAAAAAACAGGACTCCGCGCTGAGTGTTGGTTCGTGGATCAAGGCCATGCTGTTTTGCCTGTTGCTCGGCGGCACGGCGATGGGGTACGTGTGGCAGAAGTCGCAGATTCACCAACTCGGCGCCGAGGTCCGCAAGAGGGAAGTGCGGCTGGAGTTGCTCGAGAGCGACAACGAGCGCTGGCAGCAGCTCCGCGCCGAGATGCGCTCGACGCAGAATCTTTATGACAGAGTTCGCAAACTGGGGCTGGGGCTGACGATGCCACAGCCGGAGCAGATGTTGCGGCTTTCTGATCTTCCGCTGGACGCCAAGGAGCTAAAGCAAAGTGAACCGGGGGACTACCGCACGGTAAAAAACACGCCGCGTCGAGGACGGCCGTAACAGAGATGAAAACAAATCTGTTTACAAACTGACATGGCAACAATAACAGCCAACGCTCACCGGGGCAGGGTGATGATACTGGTCTCACTCATAACGGTCGGTTATGTGGGACTCGGGGTGAGGTTGGTGGATATACAGGTGCTCCAGCACGACAAGCACGCCGCGCACGCGCTGGACAACACTCGCCGCAAGGTGATTCAAGCCTCGAGGCGCGGCGACATTCTGGACATCCGCGGCACGGTGCTGGCGACGAGCCGCATTACCAAGACGGTGTGCGCCGACCCGTCGCTGATGGGCACCCACCAGCAACTCGTGGCCCGGGCGATCGCGCCGTTTCTCGGCAAAGCCGCCGGCGACCTAGCCCAGCGCATGCAGCGCCGCCAATACACCGACGCGAAGGGGCGTCAGCGCGAGGACAAGCACGTCGTGCTCAAGCGCAAGGTGTTGTTTGAGGATTGGCGGGGCATCACCAACGCACTGGCGCACATCGAGTTCGGTGTCGACGTGAAGTCGCTGCCCCGCAGGGAGCGGCTGAACTATTACAACGTCAGGCGCTCTGTGTTCTGCGAGCGGGTCGATTCGCAGTTGCGGGTTTACCCGAGCGGCAACCTCGCCGCTCACGTGATGGGGTTCGTCGGCGTACGGGATCCGGAAGGCTCGAGCGTGCCGATCGTTGGACTCGAGGGGAAACACGGCATCGAGATGATGCTCGACTCGGAGCTCGAGGGCGTGCGCGGCTGGCGCGAGACCGAGACCGACCGCAGTCGCCGCGAGGTGGTGGCGTTCCGTGAGCACGACGTGAAGCCGCGCGACGGGATGAACGTGGTGCTGTCACTCGACGCCAACATCCAGTACATCACCGAGAAGGCGCTCGAGGCGCTTTGTGCGAAGCACACTCCGGCGAGTGCCTGCGTCGTGGTGGTGAACCCGCAAACCGGCGCGATTCTCGCGCTGGCCAACCGGCCGACATACAACCCCAACAAGCCCGGCGACTCCAACGCGGCCAACCGCCGAAACCGGGTGATCGCCGACGTGTTCGAGCCGGGCTCGACCTTCAAGATCGTGGCGGTGTCCGGCGCGCTCAACGAGCATGTCGTGAGGCTGAATGACCGGTTCCACTGCGAGAACGGCCGCTTTTATTTCGCCGGCAAGGTGCTGCGCGACCACCACGCGTACGGCATGCTGACCGTGAAGGAAATCATCACCAAGTCATCCAACATCGGCACGGCCAAGGTGGCGATGAAACTGGGGGCATCGCGACTGCACAATTATATTTCCGAGATGGGTTTCGGCCACCGAAGCGGCGTGTCGCTGCCGGGGGAAGTGCGCGGCATTCTTCACCCGGTCAAAAACTGGAGCAAGCTGGAGATCTCCCGGATACCGATGGGCCACGGGATTGCAGCAACGCCAATTCAACTCGTGATGGCGATGTCGGCCATGGCCAACGGCGGCAACCTGATGCGTCCGCTGCTGGTGGATCGGCTGGTGGATCGGGACGGGAATGTTGTGATGCAGTATAAACCAACCGTGGTTCGCAAAGTGATCCGCGACGAAACCGCGCAGCAAATGGTGGAGACGCTGGTGACGGTGGTCTCTGCCGAGGGCACCGCGCGCCGGGCTTGGCTCGCGAACTATACAGTCGCCGGCAAGACCGGCACGGCGCAAAAGCCGTCGAAGACCCGGCGCGGCTATGAGGCCGGGAAATATTTTTCGTCGTTCATCGGATTCCTGCCGGCGGAGAATCCCCAGTTGTGCATCGGGGTGTTTGTGGACGAACCGCACAACGGCCATTACGGCGGCGTGGTGGCAGCACCGACGTTCAGGGTTATCGCCGAGAAGTCGGCCAACTACCTTGGCCTCGAGCCGTCGGTGCCGGTGAAGCCGATTTCGGAACAGAAACCCCGAGTGGTGTCGAGATGATGGAACCCCGGACACTAGGTTTTGTGGAGCAGAGCTGCAACGGGCAGCTCGTCGCGGGCGAGCGCTCGGCAAGTGTGCGGCACATTTGCACCGATTCGCGCCTGGCCAAGCCGGGCGACTTGTTTGTTGCGATTTGCGGCGACCGGTTTGACGGGCACGACTACCTCAACGACGCGCTTGGCCAAGGGGCTGAGGCGGCCGTGGTCAACCGCTCCTGCCTTGGCCAGGCGGAGAGCGCCGGGCCGATGATCGGGGTGGACGAGACGCGGCGCGCCCTTGGCCAATTGGCTGCCCGTTACCGGCAGGATTTCGAGTTGCCGGTGGTCGCGGTTGGCGGCTCCAACGGCAAAACCAGCACCAAGGAAATCCTGGCCACGGTGCTGGGGCAGCGGCTCGAGACGCTCTCGAGCGAGGCCAGTTTCAACAACGACATCGGCGTGCCACTCACGTTGCTGCGGCTGCGCGAGGCCCATGAGGCGGCGGTGCTCGAGGTCGGCTCGAACCATCCCGGCGAGTTGGAGCCGCTGCTGCAACTCATCCGGCCGAGGTACGGCGTGTTGACGAGTATCGGACGCGAGCATCTGGAATTTTTTGGAGACATCGAGGGAGTGATCGAGGAGGAGGGCGCGTTGGCGGAGGCGCTGCCGCCGGAGGGCTGCCTGTTCGTCAATGGAGACATCGAGGGACTGGAGGCGATCCGCCGCCGTTGCCGCGCAACGGTCGTCACTGTCGGGGAAGGGGAGGCCTGCGACTGGCGCATCGCCGACATCAGGTCCGACGACAAGGGAACCACTTTTGAAATAATTTCGCCGAAGGGAGATCGGAACGGAGCATACTGCGTCAACCTGCTGGGCCATCAAAATGCCCGGAACGCCGCACTCGCGATTGCGCTTGCGGCGGAACTGGGCCTGAGCCGGGAGGAACTGGACCAGGGCCTGCAGCGTTGCCGTCCGGCGTCGATGCGAATGGAGATGCAGACACTCGGCGGTGTCCGCATAATTAACGACGCCTACAACTCCAACTCCGACTCCCTTCTGGCGGCTTTGAAAACGATCGGGTCGTTTCCGGTTAAGGGAAAGCGCATTGCCGTTCTCGGCGACATGGCCGAGCTTGGCCAAGCTAGCGAGTCCGCCCACGTTGAGGCGGGCCAGCTTGCGGCCGGGCTCGGCCTGAACGGCCTCATCGCCGTGGGCCGATGGGCGGACACGACGGTGCGCGCGGCACAGGAGGCCGGCTTGGCCAACGTGGCGGCGTTCGACGACGTCACCGTGGCCGGCAAGGCGCTGGCCAAAAAACTGGAACCGGGCGACGCGGTGCTCATCAAGGGCAGCCGCGCGGCGAAAATGGAGGGCATCATCGAGGTGCTTTCGGAGGCCATGAACACATAGCGAGGCAGGATGTTTTTTTATGTCAGCCAGGTTCCGCAGTGGTTGGCCGGAAACGGCCACGCCGCCTGGGCGGACTGGCTCTCCTTCCTGCGGGTGTTCCAGTACATCACCTTCCGGACAGCCGGCGCAGCGGTGACGGCGCTGCTGCTTTGCTGGTGGCTTGGCCCAAAGATCATCGCGCTGCTCAAGCGGTCGAAGTTCGGCCAGGAATATTCGGACAAGGCCGAGGAGGCCGGCGGACTGCACGCGCGCGTGCTCAGCAAAAAAGGCACGCCGTCGATGGGGGGAATCATGATTGTGCTCTCGCTGGATGTCACCGCGCTGCTTTGGGCCAAGTGGAACGAGTTTCTCGCGCTAAGCCTGATGTCGGTGGTGGTGCTGGCGGCGCTCGGTTTTTACGACGACTGGGTCAAGCTCACCAAGCAGGACAAGGCCGGCATCCACTCGAAGGTGAAACTGGCGGTGCAACTGGCGCTGGGCCTGTTCATCGGCCTGTACCTGTGGCATCATCCCGACCCCGTCAAGAGCGACTTGATCGGGAAACTGGTGGTGCCGTTTTACAGCGGGGAAATTGTGTTTGCCGGCGTGGGGCTCGTTGGCTTGTTGATCACCACGGCGGCCATCGTCGGCAGCTCGAACGCAGTGAACCTGACCGACGGCCTCGACGGCCTGGCCATCGGTTGCACGCTGATCGTGACGTTCGTGTTCATCATTTTCACCTACATCGCCGGCAACAAGATTATGGCCGACTACCTGCTCGTGCCGTACGTCGAGGGGGCGGGGGAGTTGACGGTGTTTTGCGCGGCAATGGTGGGTGCCGGGCTGGGGTTTCTCTGGTTCAACTGCCACCCGGCGCAGGTGTTCATGGGCGACACCGGGTCGCTGGCGCTGGGCGGCGTGCTCGGCGTGATCGCGGTGCTGATTCATCAGCCGTTCGTGCTGGTGATCGCCGGCGGGGTGTTCGTGCTCGAGGCGGGGTCGGTGATGATCCAGACCGTCTGGTTCAAGCACACGCGGCGAAAATTCGGCGAGGGGCGGCGGGTGTTCCTGATGGCGCCTCTGCATCATCACTTCGAGAAAAAAGGGTGGTACGAGTCGCAGGTGGTCGCCCGGTTTTACATTTTGGGAATTCTTTTTGCGGTGCTCGCTTTGAGTACGCTGAAATTGAGGTAAGTTAGGCAGTCATGTTCAAGTTAAAAGGCAAACGGGTTTTATTGGTCGGCCTCGGTTCGAGGGGCCGCTCAGCCTGCCGGTTGCTCTGCGCCAGCGGCGCCTCGGTGGTGGCTGTGGATTGCAAGGACAACAAGCAACTCCAACGCGAAACCAAGCCGTTGGCCAAGCTGGGGGCGGAGGTGCACCTGGGCTTGGCCAAGCCGTTGGCCAAGCTGCTTGAGGGCGTCGAGTTGGGCGTGATTAGCGTGGGCGGCATTCGTGAAACAGCCTGGGTGAGTGCCCTGCAAAAATTGGATATCTCGATGATCGGCGAACTGGAACTGGGTTTTCAGCAGTTGCGCTGCCTCAACATCGCGGTGACCGGCACCAACGGCAAGACTTCCACGGCAAAGCTCATCGAGCGGGTTCTCTCGGGCACGCAACGCGAAACCCGCCTCGCCGGCAAGGTGGACTGTCCTGTTTGCGACACCGTGGCCGACTCGAAAGAGCTCGACTACCTGATCCTCGCGGTGAACTCGTTCCAGTTGGAACTGACGCAGTTTTTCAGCTCGACGGTGGCCGTGTTGACGAACATCGCGCCGGACCACATGGACCACTACGGGAGCATGGCCGAGTACGTGAAAGCGAAGTCGCGAATGTTCGCCAACCAGCAGCCGTTCGACTGGGCGATCATCCAGAGCGAGGCGCTGGCGCAGATCCGCTCGCTCGGCATCGAGATCCCGTCCAAGATCATCACCTTCAGCTCGAGCAACCGCCGGGCGGACATTTCGCTGGATCGCGGCTTGATCGTCAGCCGGGTGCCCGGCTGGGAGGGGCCGCTGCTGGATTTCAACGAATGCCAGTTGCAGGGCGCGCACAACGCGGAGATTATCATGGCGGCGCTGGCCGTCGGGCGCGTGCTGCGGATTCCGCTGGAGCAATCGGCGCTTGTCCTGCGGAATCACCCGGCGTTGCCGCACCGCTGCGAGCTCGTGGCCGAGATTGGTGGCGTGAGCTACATTAACGACTCCCGATCCACTAACGTCGCCGCTCTCGAGAAGTCACTTTCCTCAATGAAACCAGGCTCGGGCGGCCGTCCCAACATCTGGTTGCTGGCCGGCGGCCGCGACAAGGCCGGGGCTTACCACGACATCGGCCCGTTGCTTTCGCAGGGGGTCAAGGCGGCGTTTTTGATGGGTGAAACCCGCGAAAAACTTCGCGCCGCGTGGAGCCTCTTCACGCCCTGCCGCCTGGTGGACTCGCTGGAGGAAGGCGTCCGTCAGGTTGCAGAATTGGCCGAGGAAGGCGATGTCATTTTGCTCTCGCCAGCCAGTGAGGATTCCGGTAGTGTCAACGGCTATCAACATCGTGGCGAGATGTTCCGACGCTCAGTCGAACTCTTGGCCGGTACTTCAACGGAAGACGAAAGCACCGGCAAGGCCCCTTCAGCCTCAAAACCCCCGCACCTCTTGTCGCGATGAAACGTGCCCACCAACCACCATATCTTGTGTTCCCCCGTACGCTTGGCCAAGCGCAATGCAATTTTTTAACCAAGGAGTAAACTATCATGACCAGTCATAATCCCCTACGACCCAAAAGTTCCCTGCTCGAGCAGAAAGCCAAGAGCCGCTCCGGCCTACAGATGGTAATGATCATCGTGGCCGTGCACGTGGTTTTTCTTGGAGGCCTGTTGTTCTCCGGTTGCCGCCCGGAAAAACCGACCCCCGAACCGGCCCCCGGCCCCGATGCCATCCCGATTCTGCCACCCGACGGGGGAGGGGTGGCTTCGCCGCCGGCTGAGACCAATACGGTGACGGTGGTGGAGGCGCCCGCCGCGCCGCCGCTGCCGGATGCCACGACCAGCGAACCCAAGCCGCCGCCCGTGACGCGTGACACGGAACCGGTGGAGGACATCGTGCCGTTGATCCCCGAGCCATCCGAGGGGCCCGAGGTGCCGGTGGCCGCCGGCGAGATCGAGTACGTGGTGGCCAAGGGCGACAATTTCACCAACATCGCCAGCAGGCACGGCGTCACTGTCCAGGCCATTATCAAGGCCAACCCGGCGGTGGATTCGAACCGCATGCAAATTGGCCAGGTGCTGATCATCCCCGCGCCAGCGGCCAAGCCGCCCGCGCTCTCGCTGCCCGAGGGAACGGTGGTGTACGAGGTCAAGCCGGGCGACAGCCTTTACGCCATCGCCGAGGAGCACAAGACCACGGTCAAGGCCATCCGCGAGGCCAATGACCTGACCACCTCCAAGATTCGACCGGGGCAAAAACTGACCATTCCCTCGCCAGAAACCGAGAACTAGCCGGGGGGATGAATCCGTCCCGATGAAGCTCGCCTCGACCTTGTTGGTGTTTGTCGTTTCCGCCCTGCTTGCGCTGGGGTTGGTGATGCTCTACAGCGCCACCATGTTCCACCGGAGTGGCGGGTTTTGGAGCGCACAGTTGCTGTGGTGTTGCATCGGGGTGGTGGTCTGCCTTGGCGCGGCCATGTCAGATTACCAACTGCTAAAAAAAGTCTCCGTGCCGGCGCTGGTGCTGGCGCTGCTCCTGTTGGTGGCGGTGATGATTCCCGGCATCGGGCTGGAGCGCAACGGTGCGCGCCGCTGGCTGCAGTTGCCGGGCACGACGTTTCAGCCGTCGGAGTTTGCCAAGCTGGTTGTCATCATTGCGCTGGCTCATTACTGCGAGCGCAAGGGCCGGAGGATGGGCACGTTCAAGAATGGACTGCTGATTCCCGGCATGGTGTTGGGGTTGTTTCTCGGGCTGATTTTCATCGAGCCGGACTGGGGTGCAACGGCACTGCTGGCCGCAGTCTGCGGGCTGATGCTGATACTGGCCGGCACCAAGATTCGTTACATGGCACTGCCGGTGATCGGGGTGATGTGTGCTGGCGGCTATCTGCTTTCGCAGAACACCGTCCGGCTGAACCGCATCACGAGCTGGCTCGATCCCGAGGGCACGAAACAGGGCGTCGGCTATCAGGCGTGGCAGTCGCTGATTGCGCTTGGCTCCGGCGGGACAACCGGCCTTGGCCTTGGCAACGGACGCCAAAAACTCGGCTTTGTGCCGGAGCACCAGACCGACTTCATATTCTCCGTGATCGGCGAGGAGCTTGGCCTGATCGCTACGATGGCGGTCGTTGTCGGCTTTGTCTTGTTTTTGGTTTGCGGGGCGTTCATCGCCATGCGCGCGCGCGACTTTTTCGGTTTTCTGCTGGCGTCCGGGCTGACCTTTTTGATCGGCCTGCAGGCGTTCATCAACATCGGCGTGGTGACCAGCATGCTGCCCAACAAGGGTCTGCCGCTGCCGTTCATCAGCCGGGGCGGAACGAATCTCGTGGCGATGTTGTTTTGCGTGGGCGTGCTGCTGAGCATCGCGCGGTTTGCCAACCAGGAAGGGCGCTCCAAGGCGGACAAGTTGAAGGATTCGGACAGCTACTCCCCGTTCCGGGCAGGTACCCAGCCATGAAACCCGCACTCAAGCGCATTGCCATCGCCTGCGGCGGAACCGGTGGGCACCTGTTCCCCGGCTTGGCCGTGGGGGACGCGCTCGTGGCGCGTGGCTGTGAGGTCACGCTGCTCGTCAGTTCGAGGGAGGTCGACCAGACAGCGGTCAAGTCGGCTTACGGAATGGAGGTCGAGTCACTGCCGGTCGTTGGCCTGAGCCGCAATCTGCCCCGGTTCGCTGCCAGTTTTTGGTCGTCGCTTGGCCAATGCCGGAAGCTGTTCCGCGAAAACCGCCCGGACGCCGTGCTGGCGATGGGCGGGTTCACCAGCGCGCCGCCGGTGATCGCCGGTAAACTGATCGGCGCGCGCATTTTCCTGCACGAGGCAAACGCCATCCCGGGCCGGGCGGTGAAGCTGCTGGCGCCGTTGGCGGATGAGGTGTTCGTCCAGTTTCCCGCCGCGATGCCGAGGGTGCTGAGCACCGATATTCGCGCCACCGGTCTGCCGGTGCGCTCGGCGATGGAGCCGATCGAAAAGGCCGACGCACGGACCGCGCTTGGCTTGGCGGAGAACCAGCCGGTGTTGCTCGTGATGGGCGGCAGCCAGGGGGCGCAGTCGATCAACCAGGCGCTGATCGAGTCGCTGCCGCGCTTGGCCAAGGCGGTGCCCGGCCTGCAGTTCATCCACTTGACCGGCGGGAGTGTCGAGCCGGTGCGCCAGGCGTACGATGCGCTTGGCTTGCGCGCGGTGGTGCGTCCGTTTTTGACCGAGATGGAGTATGCGCTGGGCGCGGCTGACCTCGCCGTGAGTCGCTCGGGGGCGTCGTCGCTGGCGGAGTTCTCGGCGATGGAGCTGCCGGCCATCCTGATCCCGTACCCGACTGCGGTGGACGACCATCAGCGGATCAACGCGCAGTCGTTTGTGGACATCGGCGCTGCGCGGTGTTTTCACCAGAAACAACTGACACCCCATCTGCTCGTCAGCCAGTTGAGCGAGTTGTTCGGCAGCCCGGCCAAGCTCAGGGCGATGGCTGCGTCGATGAAAAAATGGAAGGCAGCACAGGCGACGGAGGTGGTCGTGCAGCGGATTTATGAGGTGTGCGAATGGGAGGACGACGGCGGGGACGAGCTGATGTTTGACCTGCCGGGCGGGAAGGAGGCAGCCGCATGAGCGCCGGGGTCGCGGAGCCGGTTTCCCCGGCGAGAGGCGGTTTGAAGTCGCTACTCGAGGCCGCCGTCGCCGATGGGACAGTCATTCAGCAGAACGTCTCGCTGGCGGAACTGACGACCCTCCGGGTCGGCGGCCAAGCGGACTGGTTTGCTGAGCCGCAAAGCCAAGCCGACTTGTCGGCGCTGGTGAGCGCCTGCCGCGAACACGGCCTGCCGGTGACGGCGCTTGGCTTGGGATCGAATTTTCTCGTGCTCGACAGCGGCGTGCGCGGAGTGACCGTACGGTTGAGCGCCGGGGTGTTCGCCGGGATCGAGGCGGACGGCAGCCGGCTCAATTGTGGTGCCGCGGCGCGGATGAAAAAAGTGGCCGCCGAGGCCAGGCGCTGCCGGTTGGCGGGGATGGAATTTCTTGAGGGCATCCCGGGCAGTGTCGGCGGCGGGCTGCGCATGAACGCCGGGGCGATGGGCAGTGAGTTGTTCGACGTGGTGGAGACGGTGCGGTTCATGGATCCCGCCGGCGAGGTGTTCGAGATGTCGGCGGAATCGATCGAGTTCACGTACCGAAGTTGTCCGCTGTTGAAAAACCAGATCGCACTCGGCGCGGTGCTGAAGGGCGAGCCGGACACCGGCGAGGCCATCGCCGCCCGCATGGCTGAGTACAGTCAAAAACGCTGGGGCAGCCAGCCCAAGGCGCGCAGCGCAGGTTGCATTTTCAAAAATCCGGAAGGCATTCCCGCCGGAAAATTGGTCGATGAGCTGGGGCTAAAGGGCGCGACCGAGGGTGGCGCGATGGTGTCGCAGGAGCACGGCAACTTCATCGTCAACAACGGCGACGCGACGGCGGGGGATATTCTGCGGTTGATCGATCGCATCCGGGAGAGGGCGCTGGGCGAGCGCGGCATCGAGTTGCAGACCGAGGTGCAAATCATCGGGAGGGAGGACGGGCGTGTTTGAGCCACTTGAAATTTGCGTGATGCTTGGCGGGCCATCCGGCGAGCGGGAAGTGTCGCTTCAGTCCGGCGCAGCGGTGGCGGATGCGCTGCGGGGCCTCGGCCACCGGGTGAGCGAAATCGACCCCGTGGACAAAGAGTTCCGGCTGCCGCAAAACACCGATATTGTGTTTCTGGCGCTGCACGGGACGTACGGGGAGGACGGAACGATGCAGGCTAAGCTCGACGCGTTGGGCGTGCCGTACACCGGCTGCGGCGAGGCGGTGAGCCGCTTGGCCTTTGACAAGGTGGCGGCCAAGCAAGCCTGCGCGGGGCGGGGGATTGCCACGGCGAACGACTGCGTGGTGGATGACCCCGGGGCCGGCCTGCCCGGCGGGCTCGAGCTGCCGCTGGTGCTCAAGCCGGTTTGCCAGGGATCGAGCATTGGCCTCGAGTTTGTCGAGTCGGCTGCCGCTTGGCCAAGCGGCTTGGCCAAGTCGCTCGAGGGCGGTGGCCGGGTGCTGGTCGAGGAGCGGATCGAGGGCCGGGAAGTCACGGTGGGCATCGTCGGTGGCCAGCCGCTGCCGGTGATTGAGATCACGCCCAAGCGCGGCGCCTACGATTACGCCAACAAATACACCGCCGGCGCGACCGAGTACACCTGCCCGGCGGAGTTTGACGAGGAGGCCACGCGCCGCATCCAGTGTGCCGGTGAGCAGGCGTTGTTTGCCGTGGGTGGCGGCAACTGCGCTCGCGTGGATTTTATCGTGAGAGCGGATGGTGAGCCGGTGTTCCTCGAGGTCAACACCCTGCCGGGCATGACCGAGACGAGTCTGCTGCCCAAGGCGGCGGCGGCGAGCGGCACCAGTTTCGCCAAACTGTGCCAGTGGCTGGTCGAGTTGGCCGTGGAACACCCGCCGCTGGCAGCCACCGGATGAACCGAATGAAATCGCTGGGAACAACAAACTAAACGCAGAGGGCCGCAGAGAGAGGAAAAAATTGAGAACAGAAAACTTGAAATTACAAAAAAGCGATGGCCTTGGCCAAGCGCGTCCGGATGTCGCGACAGCGTCATGGAGTGCGGCTCTCCGTGCCGCTTAGGAAACCGGTTTGTTGGCGATTAAAATGAAACATGGATGAACAGGATGGACAGGATTTTGAAAAACTGAAAACTTGAAACTGAAAACTTAAAAACCATTGAGAGCGAAACGTCGAAACAGCAAGTCGGGGCAGAAAAAACTGCTCTCGGTCAAGGTACAGTCGCAGCAGGCCAAGCGCGAGCAGTTGCGCAGGCTGCGTTCGTTGGCGGCCCTGGCCCTGGCGATCGTGGCGATCATCACCGTCTGCTGGCAGGGCGGCGCGTTCGCGCTCAACCGGCTCGTGTACGAGAACGAGTCGTTCTCCGTCAAGCAACTGGATTACCGGACCGACGGAATCATCACCGTGGACCAACTCAGGAAATGGGCCGGAGTTCGTTTGGGCGACAACCTGCTCAAGCTTGATTTGCTGCGGATCAAGCGCGACATCGAGCTGGCACCGCGCGTGAGGGCGGCGTCAGTGGAGCGTTATCTGCCGGACACGCTGCAGGTGCGGGTCGCCGAGCGGGTGCCCATGGCACAAGTCTGGGCCTGGCAACGCGACGGTGCCGGCGAGACGGATTACGACTGCGTGAGGCTGCAACTCGACGAGACCGGCCACGTGATGACGCCCATCGACGGCCACTCCGTGGTGGCACCCGAGGACCAGGCCGAGTGGTCGCTGCCGGTCGTCTCCGGGATCGACCTCGGGAAACTCAAGACGCTTGCCCCCGGCCGTCCGGCTGGCCTGCCAAAGCTGCGGGCCGCGCTTGGCCTGATCGGGGAGTTTCGCCGCTCGCCACTGGCCGGCACGGTGGACTTGCGGGTGATCGACCTTTCGCAGCCGCGCATCCTGCGGGTGACCACCGGCGATGGGGGGCAGGTGGATCTCTCGACCGAGCGCCTGTCCCGGCAGCTCAACCGCTGGGCCCGCATCCGGGCGCACGGGCAGAAATTTGGCCTCGCCATCGAGACGGTGGACCTTTCGGTGACCAACAACGTGCCGGTTCGCTGGATGCTCTCCCCGTCGATCGCCGAGGACATGAAGCGTGGGCGAAAGGTGGCCCGTAAATAAACAAACCGTGAGTAATTCACAAATCATCGTAGGCCTCGAGATCGGCACCTCCAAGGTGTGCGTTGCCGTGGGGGAAGTGAGCGAAAACCAGGTCGTCAACATCATCGGCCTTGGCCAGGCGAAATCCCGGGGCGTACGCAAGGGGGAGATCATCGACGTCGCCCTCGCCGAGGAGGATGTGCGCAACGCCATCGTCGAGGCCGAGCAGGTAGCCGACGTCGAGATTCGATCGGTGTTCCTCGGCGTGACCGGCAGCCACATCCGCGGCTTCAACAACACCGGCGTCCACCCCGTGGTGTCGGCGGATCGCGAGATCACCACCACCGACATTCAGGATGTCATCAAGAACGCCAAGGCGATCAACCTCCCGACCGACCACTCGGTGGTGCACGTCATCCGGCAGCACTTCCGCGTGGACGGGCAGGACGGCGTGCTGAACCCGGAGGGGATGCTGGGGGCGAAGATCGAGGTGGACGTGCACGTCGTCAGCGGCCGGTACAACCGTTTGCAAAATCCGATTCGCCTCGTCAGCGGACTACACCTGGAGGTGGAAAACATCTCATCCAGCGCCCTGGCCTCCTCCCTCGCCATCCTCAGCACCGAGCAGAAGGAACTGGGCACGTTGGTGATCGACCTCGGCGCCGGCGTCACCGAGTACGCAGTGTACTCCGCCGGCGTCATCAAGCACACCGGCGTGCTGGCGGTCGGCGGCGACCACGTCTCCAACGACCTCGCCTACGGGCTGAAGGTGCCGCTGGCCCGCGCCGAGCAACTCAAGATCGACCACGGCTCGGCGGTGATCGATCCCGAGGCCGGGGATCGCGAGATCGACTTGTCCGACGACAGCTTGATCCCAGGCCGGCAGGTCAACCTCGGGCAGATGCAGAAGATCATGTCGATGCGCCTGCAGGAGACCTTCGAGCTGATCGCCAGGGACATTGGCCAGGCGGGATTGATCGAGTACCTCCGCGCGGGGGTGGTGCTCTGCGGCGGCGGTGCGCGCATCCCGCACATCACCCGACTGGCGCGGGACGTGTTCAATCTCCCGGTCGCCATTGGCCGGGCCAGCACCGTGAGCGGCATCAAGAACGCGCTGGACGAGCCGGAGTTCGCCACACCGGTCGGGCTGATCAAGTTTGGGGTCTTTCAGTCACAGGCCAACCCGCGCCGTGCCGGATTTGGCCGGGCGATCCGCCGGCAGGTCGCCGCGCTTTTTGGCCGTTGAACCAGCAGGACGAACAATGAAAAATTCCACCAAGCCAACTCCGAACGCCAACCCGGTCATTCGCCTGCTCGGCTTGGGTGAGGCCGGCGTGAAACTGGTCGAGACCCTCGCCATGATCGGCCCCGGGGGCATCGAGACGTATTCGCTGGACACAGACAACCGCAGCCTCGCCCGCTGTCACCAGTCGCAGACTTTCCTGCTTGGCCAAGCGATCCCGTGCGGCTTGGGAACCGGCGGCGACTCCGCTCTGGCTCGGGCCGCCGTCGAGTCCGACAGCGAGCACTTGGCCGGGATCGTCCGGGGCGCCGACCTGGTCTTTATCGTCGCCGGGATGGGGGGCGGCACCGGCACAGGGGCCGCTTCGTTTTTGGCGAACTTGGCCAAGGAAGCAGGGGCGCTCGTCGTGGGCGTGGCGGCAACACCGTTTGACTGCGAGGGCATCCGGCGCTGCAACCAGGCCACCGGAGGGGTGCGCGACCTTAAACAGGTCGCCGATGCGGTTTTTCATTTTCCAAACCAGGACGTCGTCCTCATGGAGGGCGCGAACATCAGCCTCCACGAGGCGCTGGACATCGCCAACCGCCACCTGTGCGAGGCCGTGCTAGGCGTGAGCCGGATGCTGCTCGACTCGGGTATGTTGAACGTCTCCTTCGGCGACCTCCAGGCAGCGCTGCGCGGCCGGCACAGTCTCGGCTCCGTTGTCCATGTCGATGCAAGCGGCGACGACCGGGCCGCCGCCGCCGTGCGAAAGCTGCTGACCCATCCGGCCGCCCGCGGAGGCGAGGCACTGCGGGAAGCCAGCACGTTGCTGGTGCACCTGTCGGGGGAGGAGATGACCATGGCGGAGATTGTCGCCGTGACCGGCGCAATCGGCAGCCATGCCACCACGGCCAACCTCGTCGTCGGTGCCTCCGGGCCGGGCCGCGACGGTGCCGGGCTGCAGGTGACCGTAGTCATCGCGCACGCCGCCAAACTTGCCGAGCCCGGGCAGGAGCAAGCCAAGGCGCATCCCGACCCAACCGGGCAGGCATCCGGCCTCGGGTTTTCCGGTTCCTTCTCGGTGCCGGACACCGGCAGTTATCTTGACTTGGGGAAGGATACCGGCGGTACATCTCGCGGTGGTTTTGCCTACACGCCACCGGCTCCGACGGCGGATGCATTGACACCCGAATGCCGTGAAGACCTCATCCGGGTTGCGGCCAAGGAGGAGCCGAACCGAAAAAAACGGCAGAAGATCGTTCAGGAAATGTTGCCGCTCGAGATCGTTTCCAAGGGCCGGTTCGAGAAAAGCGAGCCAACCATCCACCAAGGGGAGGACCTCGATCAACCCACGTACATCCGGCGCGGAGCCGTCTTGAACTGACCGCGCTTGGCCAAGCGCAGGGCACACTGTCCCCTCGCGACTTCAGCGCTTGGCCAAGGGGATAATCGTGAAAAGATACACCCCCCCGGGAACGGCCCTCAAAATAAACAAAAAAACATCAATTTTTTGTGGTGTTTTGGAAGTTCTTTGATAGGTTTCCGCGCCTCGCTTTGCCCGGGGCAGCCGGAACCGGCTGATTTGAGGCAAAAAAGTGAAGCCAAAATCCAGCTTAAAACGTGGCAGTAAAAAGAAAAGTCGTAACAAAACCAGCGAAAACCGCCAAAAAAGCGGTGAAAAAGGCTGTGGCGAAGAAGGCTCCGGCGAAAAAGAAGCCGGTTTCGCGTAATAATCACAAGGTGGGTGCGGCAACCACGGCTGCTGTTCTGGGTTTGGCGGCCACGCCAGCCAAGAGAGCGGCCCAAAAAAGGCGGGCGACCAAGCTGGCCAACGGCGGCAAGTGGGGGAAACAAAAACAGCTTTTGATCGGGCTGCGAGACCGGTTGACCGACCAGCGCAACGGCCTTGCCAAAGAGTCCGCCAAGGAGATGGAAAGCTACGGCGTACACATGGCCGACTCCGGGACTGACAACTTCGACCGGGACTTCAACCTGAGCCTGCTCTCAGCGGATCAGGATGTGATTTACGAGATCGAGGAGGCTCTAAAGCGAATTGAAAAGGGAACCTACGGCACGTGCGAAATCACCGGGAAAGTTATTCCGCAGACGCGCCTGAACGCCATACCGTGGGCGCGATTCCGGGTGGACGCCCAGTCTGAACTTGAACAGCACGGCATACTGCAAAACCGCTCACTGGGGCAGTTGGGCACCATCACCACGCCGGCTGCCTCAACCAAGGACACGGCTGAAAAAGAACTTCCAGAAACCAAGACAAAGATAGATTAATTTATGGCAAGGGAAACAGTCATTCTCGAATGCACGGAAGCCAAGGGCGAGGGCAAGCCAGTGTCCCGTTACATGGGGCAGCGCAACAAGAAAACCCAGCCCGACCGGCTGGAGATGAAAAAATACAACCCCAACCTGCGTCGTCACACGGTGCATCGCGAGATCAAGTAATATGCCAAGGAAGAAGGACAAGAATAAACGGAACACGAACCAATCGCGTCCGCCGCGCCCGAAGCCCGTCATCGATTTCACCGTCGATCAGCTGAACTACCGCAACACCGAGCTGCTGCAGACGTTCGTGACCGGCCACGGCCGCATCCTGCCGCGCAAGTACACCGGGCTTCCAGCGCATTACCAGCGCCGCATGGCCAACGCCATCAAGCAAGCCCGCACGTTGCTCCTAATGAAGTAACCGACTTTGAAGCCGCCGCGCCCGGAAGGTGTGCGGCGGTTTTTCGTGCCCGCCAACGGCAAATGGATTGCAATAACCAAAGCACGCTTGGCCAAGCGCTTGGCCGTCACCCCAATTGACTTACGCGCTTCTTATATTTTCTGTTTTTGCCGCGGCACTCACGGTGCTGTGGATCAAGCCGTCGGACCCCAACAAGCTCAAGCTGCTGATCGCCTTCAGCGGCGCCTACCTGCTCTCGATCACCGTGCTGCACCTGTTGCCGGAAGTGTTCACCGGCGATGACCGGGGGGCGTATTTTGGATCGTTCGTCCTGGTCGGTTTTTTTATCCAAGTAATGCTCGAGTACCTCTCGGGCGGCATCGAGCATGGCCACGCGCACACGCACCGCAGCGCCGGGTTGCCGGTCGGGTTGATGATTGGCCTGTGCCTTCACGCGTTTCTCGAGGGCATGCCGCTGGGCGGCGGGGACGCCGGCCACAGCCACGAGCACAGCCACTCCCACGGTGTCGAGCCGTTGTTGCTGGGAATTGTGTTACACAAGTACCCGGTGGCCATGGTGTTCCTTGCGATGCTGCTCAACAGTGGCCTGGGCAAACCCAAGGCGTTCGGGTTGCTGGCGGTGTTCGCCGCGATGGCGCCGCTCGGCACGCTGCTGAGCGGAGTTGAGGTGGTTGGCCAGTACAACCGCGAAAGTCTGGCCATTGTCATCGGCATCTTTCTGCACGTCTCGACGACGATCCTCTTTGAGAGCAGCGAAGACCATCGGTTCAACGCCTACAAAATGATGGCGATCGCAGTCGGCCTTGCCCTGGCGGCTGCCAGCATGCTGCTGAACGCTCACTGACGCCCGCGCTTTACGGCTTCGGCTTGCGGGCGGCGCGAGGCTTCGCGGCTCGGAACAATTCCATCTGCCGTTCCCGCAGCATCCCGTGCGCCTTGAGCACGCGGATCAACTGCAGCACATCCGAGCGCTGGTAGTTGCGGTTTTTCTCCACCCCATCGATCACGGCCGAGAGCACCGCCGGAAACTCAATCACCCCGTCGACCCCCTTGCTGCGGAGGAAATCCGCGCTTTCCCGGCGCAGTTTTTTCGAGGACGGCAGCGACGGCGCAACGAGTATCTTGAGAAAAACGGCATCGGCGCCGAACACCGCCTCCGCCGCCTTGGCGGCCGCCGGTTGTGCGAAGCGAAAAATCTCCGGCGAGTTGGCCATCACCGCCGGGCTGAACGTCTCCGTGTGCCAGCCTTTCACTGCGAAAACAGCGCGGCGAATGTGCTTCAAGTCGGTCGGCTGTAACTCGAACGGCAGGACGGCTTTCGACTCAGTCGCCGCCGGGTGGGAGGCAAAAAAATCGATGTGCGAGTCGTGCCGGCGCGACGGCGCGACAAACTTGCGCCCCTGTTGCACGAGGAAGCCGTTGGCCTCAAGGAACTCACGAACAATCGTTTCACTGATGGCGGACATTATTTTAACGCAGCGTTGATGATTGCATTCGGGACGTCGATCCCAAACTTCACTTGGCCGATTTTTTGAGCCAGCACGAACTTGACCTCGCCGCCGCTGACTTTTTTGTCGAGCTTCATCGCGGCGAACACCTTGGCCAACTGCGGCTTGGCCAAGCGCACCGAGGTCGGCAAGTTGGCTTGCGCGAACAGCGCTTCAATGCGATCGACTTCCGCTTGGCCAAGCCCGAGCACGTCGCGCGAGATTTTCGCCGCCGCAACTTGGCCGATCGAGATCGCCTCGCCGTGCAGATATTTTCCATAACGCGAGACGGCCTCGAGCGCGTGGCCGATGGTGTGGCCGTAGTTCAGAATGGCGCGCAGCCCGCCCTCGCGCTCGTCCTGCGCGACGACCTTGGCCTTGATCTGGCAACTGCGGGCGACGATGTGCGCCGTGCCCTTGGCGTCGAGCTGCAGCAGCCCCGGCAGCGTGCGCTCGAGCCGGCGGAACAGCGCCGCGTCGTCAATGATCCCGTACTTGATCACCTCGGCGAGCCCGGCTCGCAGCTCGCGCTTGGGCAACGTCTTGAGCGTGTCGAGGTCGCACAGCACAAGGCGCGGCTGATAAAACGCGCCGACCAGGTTTTTGCCGGCCTTCAGGTTCACGCCGACCTTGCCGCCGACCGAGCTGTCCACTTGGGCCAGCAACGTCGTCGGCACCTGCACGAAGCCGATGCCGCGCAGATAGCTCGCCGCGAGAAAGCCGGCTATGTCGCCCACCACGCCGCCGCCCAGCGCCACGATGAATGAGCTGCGCTCGAGCCGGTGCTTGGCCAGTTGGTCGTAGCAGGCTTGGATTGTTCGCAGGCTCTTGGCTGTCTCGCCGGCGGGCACGCGGAGTTCCACCGGGGCAAACCCGGCCTGCCGCAGCGAAGCTAGCGAAGCCTTGGCGTAGAGCGGTCCCACGGTGCGATCGGTCACCACCGCGCAGCGTTCCCCCAGCTTGAGCCGGCGACACTCGCCACCCAGCCGGGGCAGCAGGCCGTTGCCAATCTTGATGGGGTAACTGCGATCCCCGAGGGGCACTTTGACCGTTCGCATGCGCAGGAAGATACGGACGAGAGGCCACGAGCCAAAGCCCAAAACGTTCAGTCGGCGAAAATGAGGCGGCCGCGGCGCACCGGCTCGGCGACGCCGTCGAGTCGCAGCGAGAGGTCGGGGAGGATGTCCGTGACCCTGCCGCCGGCAATGAGCTTGGCGTCGTCGCACTCGCCGGCGGTCTCTTCCCAAATCTCCACTTCGCGCCCGATGACGCAGTTGTGTCGTACATAATCGGCGTGCAACGCGCCCGGTCCGTGTTCGAGCAACTGCGCGTGCCGCCTGGCCAGGCTCTCGAGCAGCACGGCCAGCATCGCGGGGAGGGTGATGAGGATGTCCGGCGCCAACTCGCGCAGGCTGCCGGGCGGCTGGACGAACTTGCCGCTGGGGAACTCCGGCGTGGTGGCGACGTTGACGCCGATGCCCAGCACGGCGTGCTCGATGCACTCGCCCTTGGCCACGGTCGAGGTGATCACGCCGGAAACCTTGCGGCCGCCAAGCAGCACGTCGTTGACCCACTTGATGCGTGGCGCCTGGCCAAGCGCGTCGAATTGGCCAAGCGCATCGACCACCGCGAGGGTCGGCAGCATGCTCAGGCCAAGGCCAAGTTCGCGTGCGGAGCGGTTGGGCGAGAATAAGGCCGTCAGGTGCAGATTGCCCTCGAGGGCGCGCCACGGCCGGCCCCGGTTGCCGTGGAAGTTGTCGCCGGTCACGGCGAGACAGGCAAACGGCGTGGGCGGCGCGGCACCGGTCTGGAGCAGTTCGCGCAGGCCGTCCACCTGCGAGATGGCTGAGTGGCCAACAGCCATGATTTGCCGCCACGGAGCAGGGGCGGGTCGGCGGACAATCTCCGCTTGGCCAAGCCCGCCAACAGCCTGCCAAGCGCGCCGGGTGCTGTCGCCGAGTTGCTCGAAAGGGGCGGCTTCCCAGCCCGCTTGGCCACCGGTTTCGGCGAAGCCGCGCAGCGCCTCCGGGCAATCTGTGATGATGAGCGATCCGGACGTATCCATCCGCGCCGAGGGTGGCCTTGGCCAGGCGCGGGCAAAAGAAAAATCAGGCTGGAGCAGCCGGGGCGCTTGCCCTACAGTCCGCCCATGCAGCGTTGGACGTGTCCCTTGCTCCTGGCCGCGGTGGTTTTTCTGTCCTGGCCAAACAGCTCACCCGCACCGATCATTTTCCGGCGCGGCGAAGGCTGGTCGTACGAGAGCCTCAGCGGCGGCGACGGTTGGCGTCGCGCCAATGCCAAGGATCAACTCGCGGTGTCGAGGAATGCCTTCGCGGCGGAGGACTGGAAAATCGCCTTCAAGGCTGCCCGGCGCACGGTGGCCGACTGGCCATTGTCCGACCACGCGTCGGAGGCCCAGTTGCTGCTGGCCCAATCATACGAAAAACGGGGCGACGACCAGAAAGCGTTTGCCGAGTACCAAAACCTACTGCGGCTCTATCCCCAAAATGTCGATTTTGAGGATGTCCAGGCGCGGCAGTTTGCGATAGCCACACGATATCTGAACGGCCAGCGCTTCAAGCTGTGGAGCCGCATTCCATTTTACAAGTCGATGAGCAAGACGGTGGCCATGTTTCAGGACATCGTCAGCAGCGGGCCGTTCAGTTCCGTGGCGCCCAAGGCGCAGATGAACATCGGCCAGGCCTGGGTCAACAAGGCAGGCGGCTTTCAATTCTCAGAGAGTGAAAAGCACAAAAACTATCGATTGGCGGTCCTGGCTTTCGAGAAGGCAGCCGACCGATACCACGACCGCCCCGACATCGCCTCCGAGGGGTTGTTCGCCGCCGGCTCCGCCTACCAACAGCAGTCGCTTGATGCGGAATACGACCAGGGCGTGACCCACAAGGCCATCGACGCCTTCTCGGATTTCATCGCACTTTATCCCAATGATGAACGGGTGCCACAGGCCCGGGAAAAAATTAAAACCATGAAGGTCGAGCAGGCTCTCGGCAACATGAAGATTGCGGGCTATTACGAAAAACTGGGGAAGTTGGCTGGCGCAAAAAACTATTACAACGAGGTGAAGGAGCTTGCCCCCGGCACGGAGAACGCCGCGATCGCACTGCAAAAGATCGCCGAGTTGCAGCCACGCCTCGACGCGCAAAAAACCTCGGGCGCAAAATCAAAATGACCCTTCCGGTTGCCACCCGCGCTGCTTTGTTTTTGGCCGTGGCAACGCTTGTCGCCGGTTGCGCCAGCTACCGAGTTGGCCCGGTGAACCCCGCAATCCCCGCCGGCCAATCCGTCGAGGTGGGCCTGTTCCAAAACGCCACGCCGCAGCCCGGCCTTTCCGAGTCGGTCAATGCCTCCATCCGTCGCGAGTTGCAGCGCGATGGCACCTTCGAACTGGCCACCGGCGGCGATGGCGACGTGCTGCTCACCGGCAACATCACCGCGTACCGCCGGTCCGCCGTGAGCTTTCAGCCGCGCGACATCCTCAGCGTGCGCGACTTTGAGGTGGAACTCGTCACCCGCATCCTTGCCGCCGAGAAGGCCACCGGCAAGGTGCTGATCGATCACGAGTTGACCGGCCGCACTACCGTCCGCCTGGGTGGCGACCTTGCCAGCGCCGAGCGCCAGGCTCTCCCGCTGCTTGCCAACGATCTGGCCAGGAAAACTGTTGCGCTTCTCGCCGAGGGTGAGTGGTGAGCCGCCGCCTGGCCAAGCTGATTCTCCTGTCCTCCCGCGAATGTATGAGTTGCTTAAAACCAGCCCGCGTAGCAAGGCGCGTCTTGGCCGGTTGACGACCGCGCGCGGCGTGATCGACACGCCGGTGTTCATGCCGGTCGGCACGCAGGCCAGCGTCAAGGCGCTCGACCTGCGCGAACTCAAAGAGATAGGAACGGAGATTCTGCTCGGCAACACGTATCACCTGTTCCTCCGCCCGGGATTGGACATCATCCGCAAGGCCGGCGGACTGCACCGTTTCATGAACTGGGACAAGCCGATCCTCACCGACAGCGGCGGGTTTCAGGTTTACAGTTTGGCCAAGATTCGCAAGGTGCGAGACGACGGCGTCGAGTTTCGCTCGCACCTCAGCGGCGAGATGCTCTTCCTTGGTCCGAGGGAATCGATGGCCATCCAGCGCGAACTTGGCTCCGACATCGCAATGTTGTTCGACGAATGCCCCCCACACGGGGCATCCGACAGTGACTTGCAGGCCGCCGTCAAGCGTACGCTCGACTGGGCCGCCATCTGCGCCGAGCAACCCCGCGCCGAGGGCCAGCTGTACTTCGGCATCGTGCAGGGTGCCAACGTCCCCGAACTGCGCCAGCGTTGTGCTGAGGAACTCGTCGCGATGGACTTTGACGGCTACGCCATCGGCGGCGTCAGCGTCGGCGAACCGGAACCGGAAATGATGCACGCCGTCGAGATCACCGAGCCGCACCTGCCCGCCGACAAGGCGCGCTACGCGATGGGCCTCGGCACCCCGGCGCAGTTGATCGAACTGGTTGCGCGTGGCGTGGACATGTTCGACTGTGTGCTGCCGACCCGCGTCGCCCGCAACGGCACCGCGTACACGACCCGAGGCGCGATCAACCTCCGTGCGGGTCACCAAAAAGAAAACTTCGGCCCGATCGAAGAGGGCTGCGACTGTTTCGCCTGCACGCACCACACCCGCGCCTACCTGCGCCACCTGCTCAAGGCCGGCGAAATCCTCGGGCTGCGGATGCTCAGCGTGCACAACTCCCACTTTTTCCTCGAGGTCATGCGCGACATCCGCCGCCACTTGGCCAACGGCACATTCGACGACTACCGCGAAGAATTCATCGCCAACTACCAGCCGACCTCCAAGGTCATCGAGGGGCGCGCAAATTCAAAGCTGGCAAAATCTTGATTTTGATTCCGTCGCTGGCGAACGGTTTCAGCGACTTGAAAGCGGCGGCAAGTTGCTTGGGCGAGGTGGCTTTGTCGGGGCGCAGTTCAACGGCAATTGTCCAGCCCAAGTGACGGCGAACGTTGAGCAACGCCGCGAGTTGGTCTGTTGTTGGTTTATTGTCCCGGAACGCTTGGCCAAGCGCGGTGTTGGCGAATTGAATTGTCCCGTCGCCGGTGACTCGGAGTTTCA
>Ga0208391_1000109_pt1 | contig 42255 bp, 40 predicted proteins | sample Knorr_S23_td_Bot_FD_185612 | JGI IMG/M metagenome (GOLD analysis project Ga0208391, IMG submission 185612) | Marine microbial communities from Southern Atlantic Ocean transect - Knorr_S23_td_Bottom_ad_3770_LV_A (SPAdes) (version 2) | ecosystem: Environmental > Aquatic > Marine > Oceanic | place... | reverse complement strand
TGTTTTAGCCAATTCCGTTTTTCCAACACCGGTTGGTCCAAGAAAAAGGAAAACACCGATGGGCCGGCTTGGATTTTTCAACCCAGTTCTGGCTCTGCGAATCGCCTTGGTTAAACTCACAATGGCTTCTTCCTGGCCAATAATATAATTACTCAATTCATGATTCAGGTGCAGCAATCGCTGACTTTCAGATTCCGCTACCTTTGATAATGGAATGCCTGTCATAAGAGAAACCACATCTGCAATATGTTCAGAATTGATCTGGACAGATGTTTTTTCTTCCTCCTGCCATTGTTTTTGAGCAAGTCCCAATCGGTGGAGCAATTTCCTTTCCTGATCTCTCAAAACCGCTGCTTCTTCAAATAACTGGTCAGACACTTTTGTTTCTTTTTGGTCTCTCACTTTTTGGAGGGCATCTTCGATCTCTAAAATACTTTTGGGTACTTCAAGATTGTACATGTGCGCCCGGGCACCTGCTTCATCCATGATATCAATGGCCTTATCCGGCAGGAATTTGTCCGAAATATAGCGGTCCGATAAATGGACACAGGCTTCAATGGCATTATCGGTATAACTCACTTTATGATGCTCGGCATACTTTTCTTTTAGACCATGAAGAATTTCCATGGATTCTTCGATCGTGGGTGGAAAAACGGTAATCTTCTGGAATCGTCGATCCAGGGCACCATCTTTTTCGATATATTTTCGATATTCATCCAGTGTGGTTGCACCGATGCAATGGATATCTCCCCGAGCCAGGGACGGTTTGAACATATTGGAGGCATCCAACGAGCCAGAAGCACCACCGGCACCAACCAGGGTATGAATCTCATCAATAAAGATGATCACATTCTCACTCATTTCCAATTCCATCATGACACTTTTGAGACGCTCTTCGAACTGTCCCCGATATTTTGTCCCGGCAACAATTGCAGCTAGGTCCAAGGATAAGATTCGTTGATTGTGCAGAATTCTGGGAACCGTTTTCCGGATAATCATTTGAGCCAATCCTTCGATAATGGCCGTTTTCCCAACGCCGGGTTCGCCAATCAAAACAGGATTATTTTTCTTCCGCCGGGTCAAAATTTGCGCAACACGTTCAATTTCACTCTCCCGACCGATCACAGGATCCAATTTCCCTTTTTTCGCCAGTTGGGTTATGTCACGGGAAAAATGATCCAAGGTTGGTGTTTTGCTTTTTGATGAGGGCTCGGAAGACCTGGGTGGATTCAGTTCGGGCTCTTCACCTGTAGTTTGGATCAAGTCGCCAACTGTGTCATAATCCAACGAAAACGACTTCAGGATCTCATAGGCGATCCCTTCTTTTTCACGGAGCATGGACAAGAGTAAATGTTCATCATCCGCCATGGTCTCTCCACGGGACGATGCTTCGCTGAAGGCATTTCTCAGGATACGTTCAGCTCGACGCGTCAGGGGTAAATGTCCCAAGGTCATGGTGCCGCCGGATGTTTTGATCATATCCTCGATCATGGCTACCATTTCATTTGGATCAATATCGTATACATCCAAAACCTTTTTACCCAATCCGGAGTTTTCCTTGAGCAATCCGAGAAGCAAATGCTCGGAGCCCACATAACTGTGACCCAGACGAATAGCTTCTTCCTTGGATTGTTTAATAATGAGTTGAACGCGCTTTGAAAAATTTTCTTTCATGTAACGGTTAGGCTTTTTCGGTTAGGGATCCGTTTTCAAGGTTGAATTGTTTGTGGCCGATTCGCGCCACCTGCGGATTGTGCGTTGTGAGTACGATCGCCTGATGAAAATCTTTATTGATTTCACTGAGAAGGTCAATAAGTTTATTCGCATTTTTTTCATCCAAATTACCTGTGGGTTCATCGGCCAAAATTAACTTAGGTTGATTCATCAACGCACGGGCCACCGCCACACGGGATCTTTCGCCACCAGACAACTGGCTCGGAAAATGATCTTTTCTGTCTGATAATCCCATTTTTTCAATTAAGTCCAATGCATGGTTTTTGCTATCTTCTTTCCCATTTATCCATGTTGGCATTAATATATTTTCGATTGCCGTAAATTCCGGTAATAAATGATGAAACTGGAAAACAAAACCAATGTCGCCGTTTCGAATGGCTGCTAATTCATTTTCTTCCATAGTATGGACTCGTTTACCACCGAGAATCAATTCCCCGGAATCGGGATGATCCAGTGTGCCGAGAATATTCAGTGCTGTGGATTTCCCCGAACCCGATTGCCCCATAATGGTAATGATTTCTCCCACTTCCACGTCTAAGGAAAAATCCTGAAGAACAGAAAGTTGGGTTTTCCCATTGGAGTAGGATTTACAAATGTTTTTTGCCTGAAGAATCATTTCGCCCATTGGAGCCCGTCCTTGATCTTTGTGTGAGCCAATTTTCGTCCTGAAATGAATGAAGCCGTAAAAATGAACATGAATGAGATTAAAATCACGATGAATAAATCTTTTGGAAAAAGTACCATGGGCAGGGCGTCAATAAAATAGATATCTGATGGAATTGGGATCCACCCGAATTGGTTTTGCAGGAGCACGAGAAAGATGCCCAGTGCAAATCCGTAGATAGCGCCTTTCCCGGCTCGGTTCATGCCCATTTGAATCATGATCTTTTGAATTGATTTGGTTGGCACTCCCATGACCTTCAAGATCCCTACTTCTTTCATTTTCTGGATCGAGATAAGGGCTAACGCCGCCGCCAGGTTAAACGCTGCCACAAGAAAGATCAGACTCAAGATGACGATAGTTCCTAATCGTTCCATTTTCATGGCATCTACTAAGGATCGGTTCAAGTCTTCCCAGGAATGAATGGTGACGGACTCCCCAAAATATTGCACCAGTTTGGATCTTAAAGATGAAACATCAACATGGGGCGAAACGCGAATGTCGATTCCGTCTAAACCAGATTTTCGCTTAAACAATTTTTTTCCATCTTGCAGGGACAAAAATACAAACCGATCATCATAATCCAGAACTCTCGTGGAAAAAATACCACTAATGATCATTCTCATTTTCGGAGGTAAACCAAATCCAAAGGATTGATCAATGGGACTATAAACCATGATCTCATCACCAACATCCTTTCCCAATCGATAAGCCAGATCCTGGCCCACTGCCACTTCTCCAATGGTTGGAGATAGTCCGCGAAGTGGTAAATTGTAAAATATTGTCATTTTTTTCACATCCACAGCTTTGAGTGAAACCACCCTTTGGTCATTTCCCTCTCCGATTACCCCCCGGCGTTCTATAAACGGCATTACCGTTTCAATTCCATCCAATTCAGAAATATCATTTTCAGAAACTTGACCCATAACGCGAAGGTCACCTTCAAATCCTTTTAATTTGGAATGGACGAGCGTTTCGAATCCATTCATGACCGATAGAGAAACAATCATGGCAAAACAACCCACGCCCATCCCGATCATGGAAAATAATCCGGAGAACCATCCCTGCCGTCGGGAGGATTCAGAAAACCGCTTTGAGACTTTTTTCTCCCAACTCATTCGTAACGCAACGCTTCCGCAGGATTAAGGGTAGTGACAGATTTAGTAGGCCACCAGGAGGCCGCCAGACAAAAAATGAAGGTAATGATCAAAATCAGCCCGAACACCGGGAAATCAAATGAGAACGGGATTTGATCCATAAAATAAATTTCTGCTGGAATTTTCAGAAGCTCGAATTTCAATTGGATCAGAATGATTGCCATGGAAAATAATCCACCAATGATTCCACCCATAAGACCAATAAATCCGCCCTGGATCATGAAAATTCGCTTCAGCTCGGACCTACGAGTGCCTTGCGCCATGAGAATCCCAATTTGCCCGGATTTTTCCAGTATGATCATGGCAATGGCTGCGATGATGTTTACAATGCCAACCAGGGCAATGAGCCCAAACATGATATAGGCGGGCCAGCGTTGGAGAGCGATCCATTCGAACAACAAACTGTGGCGGTCCCGCCACGTTTCAAAAAAGTAGGGATAAGATATTTTATTTCGAATGGCCGAAATATCATCATTCACGATCAATCCAGACACAGAATTATTTTCAAATCCAAACAAGTCCCTGGCATCATCCAATTGAATATATGCTAGTGTTTTATCATATTCCTGGAGCCCGGAATGAAAGATATATTTTACAACAACCGGCTTAATTCGACGTGAAAAAGCGGAAGATGATGCGGAAGAAAAAACCTGAAGATAAACTTTATCTCCTTTTTGGATTTCCAGCTCGTTGGCCAATCCATGGCCCAAAACGATTTCTCCGGGATTTATTCCTTTATTTTGGTCACCAGAAATGGCTTTGGGAAGCCTTTCCACCCCTTCTATCAAAACACCATCAGCATGGGTGCCCGCACGCACCATACAAACACCCCGGACAAAAGGAGAAAAGGAACCAGAATTCGATTGAATCAATGAATCAAGTTTTGGGTTGGACAGATCCAGTTGATTCCCAAGCATGTGCTGAATTCTGCCCTGACCTTCAAAAGATGAAAGTTTTTCTGAAATGACCTCCTGGAATCCATGGATGATACTGGCCGTGAGCATCAAAGCTGTAATCCCGATGGAAAGTCCGCCAATGGCTAGCCAACTGGCCGTGGAGGAAAAACTGCCTTTATTGGGAGAAAATAAGTAACGAAGAGCCAGCCGAAGGCTAAAGGTCATGATGTTTAATTTTCCGGCCTCAAGGCTGGGAAGAGGATCACATCTCTGATCCAGCGATTTCCCGTGAGCAACATGGTGAGCCGGTCAATGCCGATCCCCACACCACCCGTTGGCGGCATGCCGCATTCCATGGCTTGAATAAAACTCTCATCCACTGGTTGCGCTTCTTCATCTCCCTTTTCCTTAAGAGCGGCCTGGGCTTCCAATCGTTCCCGCTGATCCACAGGATCATTCAATTCTGAAAATGAATTGGCAAATTCTGCCCCACCAATGAAAAGTTCATACCGTTCAACCAGATTCGGATCACCATTCCGGTGAGCTTTTGCAAGGGGTGAGATCGCCTTGGGATAATCAATAATGAAAGTGGGCTGAATCAAGTTTGGTTCCGCCAGTTTCTTCATGAGTTCATCCAGCATTTGACCGTAGTTCCAGGTTCCGTCCACATCAATATTGTTTTCTTTACAGACGGCTTGAATCTCATCATCCGTCACATTACCCAGATCATAGCCTGTAGCATCTTTTAATAATTTCAGCATAGGAACCCGTGCAAACGGTTTGGAGAGGTCAATATCCATACCGCCCCAATCCACCTGGAGTGCACCCACTTTTATTGCTGCTTCCCGTACCATTTTTTCTACCAGATCCATGCAATCTTCATAATCAGCATAAGCCCAGTAGAATTCCAACATGGTGAATTCCGGGTTATGGTTTCGATCCATGCCTTCATTCCGGAAATCTTTCGAAAGTTCATACACCTGGTCGATCCCGCCAATGATGAGCCTTTTTAAATATAATTCATCCGCAATGCGAAGATACAGTGTTTGGTCCAACGTATTGTGATACGTTGTAAATGGGCGCGCATTGGCACCACCATAAAGTGGCTGAAGTACTGGCGTTTCCACTTCCAGAAATCCCCGATCATCCAGGAAATTCCGAATTGTTTTAATAATAGTGGCGCGCTTTACAAACGTATCTTTCACTTCAGGATTCAAGATCAAATCCAAATGACGGTTTCGGTACCGCTGTTCCTTGTTTGTAAAAGCATCAAACACTTCACCATCTTTTTCTTTCACTACTGGAAGTGGACGAATACTTTTTGCTAAAATGGTTATGGCTTCGGTATGAACAGAAATTTCGCCGGTTTTGGTTGTAAATACATAACCTTCCACACCCACATAATCGCCAATATCCAGTAATTTGAAATGGGAATACGATTCCTCCCCCACATCATCCCGGCGAATAAAAAACTGGATCCGTCCTTCCGTATCCATGATCTGTGCAAAGGATGCTTTCCCCATCTTGCGGATCGCCATAACCCGACCAGCCACTTTGACATTTTTCCCTTCCAATTCATTATAATTGGATTTAATAGATTCACTCTTATGAGTCGGCTCATATTTAGTTGGATATGGATTTACCCCATCTTCTCTGAGTTTATTCAGTTTTTCCAATCTGAAATCAATGATCTGCTGCAAACTTTTATGTTCGTCTGACATGTTTATTCCTTTACGGCTTCTTTTTTAGTGCCAATTGCGCTTAATAAATATGCTTTAATAAATGGATTCAACTCACCATCCATTACGGCTTGGGTGTTTCCATTTTCTTCTTTGGTACGATGATCTTTCACCATTTGATAAGGATGGAATACATAGGACCGAATTTGACTCCCAAAACCAATATCCATTTTCTGGTCTTCCAGTTCCTTATTCTTTTCTTTCTCTTTTTCTAATTCAATTTTATAGAGCCGGGCTTTCAAAATTTTCATGGCTTGGCTTTTATTTTTATGCTGGGATCGTTCATTTTGGCATTGGGCCACAACCCCAGTGGGAATATGGGTAATTCGAACGGCGGAATCTGTTTTATTCACATGCTGTCCGCCGGCACCACTAGCCCGATAGGTATCAATACGTAAATCCGTTGGATTGATGTCAATTTCAATATCTTCTTCCACGGCGGGATACACAAAAACAGATGCGAATGAAGTATGGCGCCGGCTGGCGGAATCAAAGGGAGAAATGCGCACCATGCGATGAACACCTGCCTCGGCTTTTGCCATCCCGAAAGCATATTCGCCCTTGATTTCAAACGTTACGTCCTTGATACCCGCTTCATCGCCGGGCTGAACATCTATCACTTCAATCTTATAATCTTCCTTCTCAGCCCAACGCGTGTACATGCGATACAGCATTTGCGCCCAGTCTTGGCTCTCGGTTCCGCCGGCGCCGGGATGAATCGAAATAATTGCATTTTGAATATCTTCCGGCTTTCCAAGGATGAGTTTCATTTCCGCATCATCAATGATCTTCTGGTATTGTCTGAGTTCTTTTTCAACTTCATCCAACCCCGTTTCGCCTTCTTCCACAAATTCGAATAAAACCTCCATATCATCATGGCGCCTTGTCAAGTCGGTCCATAATTCAATTTCTTTTTCGATTCGGGAGATTCTTTTCAGGATCGCTGTTGCGCCCTGGCTGTCTTTCCAGAAATCCGGATCAACAGATTGCACTCGGAGAGATTCTAAGGTTTTTGACCTGGATTCAAGGTCAAAGGTACCTCCGTATTTCGGTATCCTTGGTTTCTGCGGCGACGAATTGCTCTTTTAGATCGCTCAATTCCATCAGAAAATTTACGGTGTAAATGTGTCCTATTTAAACGGGAAAAGATGGGAAATACATAAATCAACATACCATTTCCAAAATGCTGAATAAATTCATCAAATTTCCCAAAACGAAGAATAAATCCTGCCCGGGTTCAACCCAAAACCAAGATTGGCTATTTTATTCAATTATAATGTGTCACGAGCATCTTACCCGTGCACTATCCATGCCCTACCTGCTCGGGCACAACCCACGACCAAGGATGGTCATGGTACATTATATTAAATATTGAAGTTGAAGTGGCACGAGAATTCTTCTCGTGTAGGTAATTCCCACGACCATGATGGTCGTGGCACTTATATTAATCGCCAGAGGAAATAAAGAGACGTTCGTTCAAATAACGGCGCAATTTCATTTCATCTATTTCGAGATGAGTGAACCGACCGTTTTCAGCTGTAGAAATGGTTCCTCGTTCTTCCGATACCACCACAACGATCGCATCAGATTCTTCTGTGATTCCCAATGCAGCGCGATGTCGCGTTCCCATCTCCGGTAATATCATCTGGCTTTCTGTCAGGGGTAAAATACAGCCCGCTGCTTCCAATAATGTATTTTGCAATATGACGGCCCCGTCATGCATGGGTGAACCGGGATTAAAAATGGACATAAGTAAGGGTGTTGAAACTTCCGCTTTTAAAGGTGTTCCTGCTTCCTTGTAGGACCGTAATCCTGTTTCACGCTGAATCACAATGAGTGCACCCCACTTTTTTTCTGCCAAGATTAAAGATGCCTCAACCACCGCTTCCAATGATCGGGAGGTCCCCATCATGAAAATGCGTTGGAAAAATCGAGTTTGTCCCACATAAATGAGCAATCGCCGGATTTCCGGTTGGAATAAGATCACAAATGCCACAACCCAAACTGTCTGGAATTGGTTCACCAACCAGGACATGGCGCTCAATCCTAACGAATTGAATAAAAAGGATGAGATCAATAGAATGACCAATCCAATGAGCATTTGCCCGGCGCGAGTCTCACGGAAATACTGGTAAACTTTTACAAATATCCACGTGACCAGAATAATATCGATCACATCGATCAGGGTCAATGTCAGGAATCCAAATTTGAAAAGTGTCATGCGGCTGTCCTGATCTTTTCGGTGATGGTGACCACACGTTTCATTTCTTTCACATCATGAACACGAACAATTCTCGCGCCATTCAAAATACATGCGGAGACTGCCGCGGCGGTTCCTTCAATGCGATCATTTGGGGGTAAATCTAATATTGTGCCTATAAATGCTTTCCGGCTGGGGCCTATAAGTACTGGATAACCCAAATCACAAAATTCCTTCAATTTTTGAATGAGTATAAAATTATGGGCGATTGTTTTCCCAAACCCAATACCTGGATCCAAAATAATCTTTTCGCTGGAGACATCGGCAGATTTTGCCACATTGATCTGAGTTAAGAAAAATGAACTGATTTCACCTATAAGATCAGCGTAAGCCGGATCATTTTGCATATTCTTTGGTGTACCTTTCATATGCATCAATATTACCGGTACGTCCAATTCAGCTACAACTACGGGCATGCGTTCGTCCAAGGTGAATCCACTAATATCATTTACAATATCAGCGCCTGCTTCAACGGCTAGTTTTGCAACGACTGATTTTGTAGTATCAATCGAAATGAGGACAACCAAATCTTTCTGCCGGATCGATTTAATGACGGGAAGGATGCGGTTCACTTCATCATCAACATAAAGCGGTGCCGCACCGGGACGAGTGGATTCACCGCCAATATCCAGAATATCAGCTCCATCATTGATTAGCGACATGGCGTGATTTACAGCGGAATCCGTTGAAAAATATTGTCCGCCATCGCTGAAAGAATCTGGCGTTACATTGACGATTCCCATCACCAAAGTTTCCCGGTTCTGGTTTAGACACCAGTCCTGAAATGTGTGGCGTGTTATTTTCTGGCTCAAATCAGGATTTTACAGCAGTCAGTTTTTCTGTCTTTTGTCCCTGTTCCCCTGATTTCCGGGATTTAGGCTTCTGCTGTTGCTGTTTATTGGGTTGGCCAGATTTTATTGTGGATTGAGACTGTTTATTTTGGGATTTGGGACGGCGTTTCCGCTTTCTTTTGGGTTTTTCCTGACCATTTAAAGGCCTGGTAAGTTTTTCACCTTTTAGGATTTTTTCAAGGTCTTGCGAATCGATTGTTTCGTATTTCAACAATTCTTGAGCCAAAGAATGAAGGATTTCAATATTCTTTTGCAATAACTCGTCTGCCATTCGTTGGGAATCCCGAACGATTCGGGAAATTTCTTCATCGATCATCCGGGCTGTCCCTTCACTGTAATCCCGATGAGATTGGATTTCCCGTCCCAAAAAGATTTCTTCATTTTTCTTTCCGAAGGTCATGGGACCCAACAAATCACTCATGCCCCATTCCGTCACCATTTTCCGGGCAATCTCTGTTGCTTGTTCAAGATCGTTTCCTGCACCTGTTGTCATTTGATTAAAGATCAACATTTCAGCGCTTCTTCCGCCCATGAGAATGGCCAGACGGCCTTCCACATAATTTCGGGTATAGCCGTGTTTTTCATCGATGGGGAGTTGCATAGTTACCCCCAGTGCACGACCTCGAGGGATGATGGTAATTTTATGAACAGGGTCAGCCCCTTTTGTTTTGATAGCCACCATCGCATGTCCCGCTTCGTGATAGGCAGTCACTTTTTTTTCTTCGTCAGTCAGGATCATACTCTTCCGCTGAACACCCATCATAACCTTATCTTTCGCTTCTTCGAAATCATCCATATCGACAGACTTTTTTCGCTTTCGCGCTGCAAGCAATGCTGCCTCATTCACCATATTTGCAAGATCTGCACCCACCATTCCGGGCGTCCCTTTTGCAATAGATTCAAGATCAACTTTACTCTGATTCATGACCACTTTTTTGGTATGAACTTTCAGGATGCCCAACCGTCCCACGTAATCGGGCACATCCACCATGATTTGGCGATCAAAACGACCCGGTCGAAGCAATGCCGGGTCCAATATATCCGGACGGTTTGTTGCAGAGATTACAATCACATTTTGGGAATTGTCGAATCCATCCATTTCAACGAGTAGCGCATTTAATGTTTGTTCACGCTCATCGTGTCCACCACCGATTCCAGCACCACGATGCCGGCCCACAGCATCCATTTCGTCTATAAAAATGATACAAGGTGAACTCTTTTTTGCCTGTTCAAAAAGATCACGGACACGGGAGGCACCCACCCCGACAAACATTTCAACAAAATCTGCCCCGCTCAAACTATAAAATGGGACAGCTGCTTCCCCTGCAACAGCACGGGCTAATAGGGTTTTACCGGTTCCGGGAGGGCCAACAAGCAAAGCACCCCTTGGTACTTTAGCACCTAATTTCTGAAATCGTTTGGGGTTCTTTAAAAAATCAATAACTTCCTTGAGTTCTTCTTTCGCTTCTTCGCAGCCAGCCACATCCTTGAATGTGACACGGGGCTGATCCGACGTCCACAGTGATGCACGGCTTTTCCCGAATTTGAAAATACCGCCCATACCGCCGGCACCACCTTGCATCCTGCGTATCATAAAAAACCAGAATCCAATCAACAAAACCCAGGGGAGCATATTGAGTAAATAGCCCGTCCAATCAATCGTTTTTTCCTTAAAGGTGTATTCTATCCCGGCAGCATCCCATTCTTCGGTGTCTTCCCGTTCGATAAAAGGAAGTGTCAATTTAAAATGAGTGATCTCATTCAGTGGGCCAATCGGGGATTCAAGCGTTTGGGGTTCCTTGAATTCACCATGGAATACATCGTCCATGATAACGCCTTTATGGATCTCACCATTGGCGAGATATTCACGGTATTCCGTGTATTCAATTTCGATTTCTTTTCTACCAGTTTCGGTTAATAATCCGGAAATGTAGATGGCTCCGAAAATAATCATGAGCCAGACGAGGCTGGTTTTACCTGCTCGCATCCAATCAAACTGATCCGGTTGTTTTTTGGGATTCGGTTTTCTTGAATCTTGTTTTGGCTTGTTTTTTTTATTTTTCATTTAAGTTTTCCCTTAGCGAATTATTTGACGAGGTCACCCTCCAATCGATAAACGCCGTTTAAATGTCTTAATTTTTGATTAAAATCCAACCCGTATCCTACGACAAATTCCGGTGGAATTTCAAATCCTATGAAATCAATCGTGAAATCAATTTTTGCCACTTCGGGTTTTATCAGAAACGTTGCTATGGATATGGATTTGGGTGCTGCGCTACCGATTCTTTCCATTAAAAATCGGATCGTATGCCCGGAATCAATAATGTCTTCAACCAGGACCACATGGCGATCCGTCACTTCGGCTGAAATATCCTTAATGAGCCGGATGGTACCGGATGATTTTTTTCCCACATAACTCCGTACCTTGATAAAATCCATTTCGCAATCAATGGAAATGGCCCGAAGCAGATCTGCCATGAACATAAAGCTGCCATTTAAAACTCCAATAAAAATTGGATCCTTCCCGGCAAATTTCCTGGAGATCTCCTGCCCCATTTCTGAGACTCGTTTTTGGATCTCTTCCGGAGATATCATAAGTGCCATCTTTGACTCTGATGCATTCATGATGGTATATGGTTGCGTTTAAGGATGGCTGTTTCTTTTGTTTTTTCAGTGAGTTTGACCCAGTCAGCAATGCGTCGTCCGCACACCCAGATAATTTCACCATTGGCTGTAATCACAGCTTGAGATTTCTTGGCAAATCGATCGACTTTTTCATTGATCAGGAAATCACTGATCTTTTGGTGTCCTTCCATTCCCAACGGTTGAAAGGAATCGCCATTTGTCCAGGATCGGATCTCCAATTTCTGATCTTTCAAAAGAGACCAATCTACTTGTTCACGGTTTTGAGTTGAATCAAGATTGGATTGTCCTTCCAAAAACAATTCATACCGATACTGATTAAAATCAACGGGATGATCCGGCAGGAGTTCCACGGGATTTATTTTAGTTTGAGTTGTCATTTCTTTTCCCAGGATAGATTTTCGATCCCGTAGCAATCTCCACCCGTTTGGTAAAATATGCTTATTTCCAATTTCATCTTTTTGAAAAAAAGATTTCAACTGCTCAATTTGATGTTTGGACCAAAGTTCATGATAAGAGGCATCCAACAAAAGTTGCACCAATCTCACTTTCGTCATATTTGGCATGTTTTCAATTCCATTTAGTGGAATCTCAAACTGATTGACAGATCGATTGACTTTGGGGATGATCAATTCGAAAATGAAATGATCCAATGCTTCCATCCATTCGGAGAAATGTTCAACAGAACCCTGAATTCCAGAGATGAGCGATTGGACTTCATTTTCCCACGGTTTTACAACCGTATGTCGAATAAAATTCCGTGGAATGGATAGATCTGAATTGGTAGCATCTTCATGAAAAGGAATTTCATTTCTTTTCACAAAATCGATTAATTCCTTTTTGGTGAATCCCAGCAACGGACGCAACACCTTTCCATTCTGTTTCCCGATGCCGCAAAGGCCGGAAATACCAGACTGACGGGACAGATTCATCAAAACAGTTTCTACCTGGTCATTCCCATGGTGTGCTGTCATGATCCACTTTGAATTTGTATGTTCCACAATTTGATTCAGAAAATCATATCGTTTTGTCCGTGCCCATTTTTCCACACTTTCACCTTTTTCTATAGTCATTGGATCAAGAGAGTGTGAATAACATGAAATGCCAAAATGATCACTCAAATTACGAACTAATATTTCGTCTTTATCAGAATCCGGGCGGAGGTTGTGATTCACATGGGCAACGAATAATTCAAATTCATCAATGGTATCCAATGATAAAAGAAGTGCCATGGAATCCATTCCGCCAGAAACGGCAACAACGATCCCGTCCCTTTTCTTTAAATCAGAAAAGGTTGCCAATTCGTTTTTGAATTTTTCTAAGAACGGATCGGATTGAATCAATTTTTTATCGAATGTTCGTAATGCACTCATTATCAAGAATTTACCCGCTTTAATAATGGAATCAAAAATGGGTTTTTCAACATTTCATTTTTAAGTGTCGTGTGCAGTCCGTGTCCGGGATGAAGAATATAATCACCGGGAATTTCTTTCATAGCTTTCACCAAGCTCTCACATAAGGTGTTCCAATCCCCGCCCGGTAAGTCCGTTCGTCCAACGGAGCCGGCAAATATCGTATCACCGGTGAACACATGATCATTGATTACCAAACAGGTCCCGCCCGGTGTGTGTCCCGGTGTTTCAACACATTGGATCAAAAAGTCACCCACTTTCAATTCACCCGTGTTTAACCAATGATCAACCGTTGGAGTTACCTTCGGTGTCATACCAAAAAAAGCACAATCTCTTTCGTAGCCATCCAAGACCGATTTTTCATTTGGGTGCAAATAAAATGGGATTCCGTACTTTTCTTTTAAATCAGAAACACCACCGATATGATCTAAATGTGCATGGGTATTTACCACAGCAATTGGATGGAGGCCCTTTCCTAATATCGTTTCAATAATCAATTCTGGGTCATCACCGGGATCGATCACAAGGCAAGATGGCGAACCATCCTGCCAGATGACATAACTGTTTTCCTGGAACGGGCCGGTAACGATCCGCTCAACGTTTAGGCTCAAATGATATTAAAGAACAAGTGCGACAGGCACTGGATCTTGTCCTTATAAGAATGGGGATAAAGCAGCCATTCTGCCGCAGAGATCGAACTCAAGATCGAGTTGCCATCCTGTGGCGTGAAGCAGAAACCGGTGATCTCATGGTCATTCCGAACATTCAAGGATTGTTCAACCACTACGGTCTGATTCATGATCCGGCCATAATGCCCATGATCCCGTCCAAACGAAAAAACCGTGCTGGTCATATCCTTGGTTGTCATGGCCACATGGTCATTATTATGCAATCTTTCCTTGACCGACGCCAGTGTTGTGGGCTCCTTCACTTTCAGGTTGAACCACAGGACATGCATGTACTGGCTGTTCACTTTCATAGCAGATGAGAACAAATTCAGATCCATGCCCAAGGTTGCGAACAAGCCAGCTGCATCAGCAGCGTGGTGTGATCCATATTTATCATCACCATGGGTGCCCACTTGAGGTGCAGGGATGAAATTCCCAACCTGGCTCAAATCATTGGCACGGCGGACACAAACATATTTCCCTTCAACGAGATTATCGGGGTCAGCGCCAACGGCCAATGTTTTTGTGAGACAGGATACATTATGTGTGTTACAGGACACCACCTGAATGAACTTATCTGACGCATTCAAAGCACGATCATTTATGCCGCGAGCATATTTCTTTCCGAATCCATCTTCACTGCCCTGGGCAAGAAAACCCTTAACTGTATCCGAGAATTTCTCATAGTATTTTGCTTTGTTGGCATGGCCGATTCCTTTTGGGGTACAGTCAATCACAACCGAAGCACGTTTGATCGATTCTTCTGTTTCAAAGTCAGGATCCATTCCAAGTTTTTTGAATCCCTGTTCTTTACCTTCGTCCACAGATAGACGTGCACCGCGGCGCAGCAGATCTGTGACTTTAGACCGATCCCGGCGAAGGGCCGAGTTTTTGTGAAAGGTTACTTCATCGATCCCCAATTGATCTCTATAATCACACAGCAGACCGATGAGTGGTTCACCAATCGTTCCCGTACCTACAACGTGAACAATTTTGCGTTCCATGTTTATTAACTCCTTTTTAAAATTTTCTGTTGTTGCAGTTGATAAAAAAACCATCCAGCGATAGCGCCATAAACCAAGACAACAACTGTAATTAGATATTCCATGATCTAACTCGCGTCCTTCATGGATAAAATGTTTGTCCGAAAACGAACCATCAGGCTGGATAACACCAGCAATGAAATAAACGAAAAAATCACCAGATAGGTTGGCAGTGGATTTACACTATCAAAATATTGTCCAACCTGTGGATGGGACTGCATTTCAGGGAGCCAGAATTTCACCGATAAAAAGATCAATGGTACATCCAAAAATGCTAAAATACCAACTACGGCTGCATATCGTGAAACCTGTTCCGGATTGCCCCCAAATTGCCGTAACATGAAATAACCGAGGAAGATCAGAAAAAGTACAAGACTCGTGGTGAGGCGTGGTTCCCAAGGCCAAAAAAGCCCCCAGGCTGGTTTGGCCCATATGGGGCCCGTGGTCAGGACGAGGAACATAAAAAGAGTGCCCACTTCTGCGCACGCCAATCCACGATGATCCCATTCGATTGATTTCTTCGTTAGGAAAAAAATCCCGCACACCATCACCGCGAAATACAAAAGAAACGCAGACCAGGCAACCGGGACATGGATATAGAATATATTGCCAAAAACACCCTGTGCCAAATTCGGCGGATCCAAGGTGAGAACAATAAAAATATTGATCGTAGCAAGCGCTGCCGCGACTGCTGCATGAATTAAATTATTTCGATAATTAAAAAAGGACACTATTCTTCAACGATCCGGTTAAAAACCAGGTATCCAAAGAGCCCGAAAACTACAAAGAAAGAACAAAGAATGAGTAACCAAAAATTCCAGTCTGCCAAGGGTTTTTTATCAAACAGAAATCCGGTGCATTTTGTAGCTGCAATAGCTACAGGAGATGCGGATGGAAAAAGCAATATGGGAATCAAAACATCACGCAATCCTGCCTGCAGTGTGATTCCGGAAATCAGACACCCCACAGAAACGATGGCTCCTGTTCCTAAAAAAAGGATCAATGCCAATTGAAAAAATGAAAAGTTGGCCGGCAGATTCAGAAAAATGAAAAATGGAACAATGAAAAGGAGTTCTGACATGAGAACAAAAATCAGTGCTGAAAAAACTTTAGCAATATAAACAGTTCCACGATCCACCGGTGCCGATGTCCAACTCCACATGGCATGTTCTTCCCGCTCCAACGAGAAAAGGCGATTCAGCCCCAGAACAGAAGTAAACAAGATCACCACCCAAAGGAGTCCCGAAGCAAATGCATGAATTAACCCCGGTGCCACCTGGAATGCCAAGGCAAAGATCAGCGTAATGGATAATCCAAAAATGAACATGGATGTAATAATCTCTTTGGACCGCCATTCAATTTTCAGGTCTTTTAAAATCAGATGGATCAACATGGTGTCAGTTTAATTCAATGATTCGATCCGTTTTGGATGATAACCAATCAGGTTCATGGGAAACGATGAGCATTGTTTTTCCCCCGCCTCTCCATTCTGTATATAAGGATTCAAAAAGTTGGATTCCCTCTGCATCCAATCCAGCCAAGGGTTCATCTAATAATAAAATATCGGGATTAAGGATTAGGGCCGTGGCCAGTTTGAGCCGCTGGAGCATTCCCTGTGAATAAAATTTTACCAATTTATTTTCCGTATCATGCAACCCAACTTTGTTCACTATATTTTTAATTGAAAAATCATTTTTTTTATAAAGCCCGGCAATAAAAGATAAATTCTCTATAGCAGTTAAACCAGGATATAATCCCACGGAATGTCCCAGGTAATACAGGTATTTTCTTGCGGCTGATTCATCCGGATTCACAATATTCTCTCCAATCTTGATCTCGCCGGAATCAATGGACATGATGCCACTGATCATTTTGAGCAAGGTGGTTTTCCCTGATCCATTGGGACCCAAAAGACCGACCTTTTCGCCCGATTCTAACTGGAAAGAAAAGGAATGAAAAACCGGAGAACGGTAAAAAGATTTGGAGAGATCTGTGACTTTAAGATTCACGAAACTTTTTTTAATTCTGCAATAATTTCGGAAATTTCCTGTTTAAGCGTATGCCGACTGCCATCGAAATCCTCATCGGAAATATTACCGATATGGTGATCCATTTCCAATTCTTTGATCTGGCGAAGCAGTACCTGTTTTTTTCGATCCAGATCACCCTGGTTGATCCCTAAAGGAACGGTTGATTCTCCTTCAAAAAGTGGGGAGATCACATACCACACGATACTGGAAAACAACGCAATGACGGCGGTTGTAAAAACAAGGTTCATCGTCTTAATCCTTCGCCGGCCACAGACTAATCAATGTTCCAAATACGAGCACATACCCGCCAAACCAGACCCACCAAACGAGGGGATTTATCATTATTTTCAGATAAGCAATTTGTTGCTCCGTATCTATCCCCGAGAAAATAGAATAAATATCTTTATTCAAAGTAGTATGTATATCCAATTCACTGTGGGGTTGGCGTTTATCCGGGTTGGGGTCCCGATGGAAATAAACCCGTTTTTCCGGAAAAAGTCTTGTAACCAATTGATGTTGAATATTCCACACATTCAGGGCGGCGATCCAAGCCATATGATTGGGCCGTTCTACGGTTTGGATGGAAACCAATTCGAAATTATAACCATCAAATTCTTTTACTTCTCCTTTCTTTAAGGCGAATTCCAATTCAGAATCAAATGCATTTCCAGAGAATCCAATAAACATAAAAACGATTCCCAGATGGACAATATAGCCGCCATAACGGCTCCGATTTTTGGAAATCAGCGTTTTTAACGCCACAAATATGGATTCATTGAATCGTGAGGTTCGGGATCTTATCCCACGCTGAAATTCGGTGAGAATCGCTGTCAGCACAAAGCCCACCAGGGGAAATGAAACCAAGGTTGTGTTTCGAATTCCCAGGATGAAACAGGCAATGAAAACGATGAGACCTGTCAAAATGGGAAGGGTGAAATTTCGAACAAATGCCTGGTTGGATGTTCTGCGCCATGCCAATAATGGGCCTATACCTGTAAAAAGTAAAAGTAGAAGTCCAATGGGGACATTCACCTGGTTAAAGAAAGGTGCCCCAACTGTGATCTTTTCTCCCCTCACCGCTTCGGACAAAACAGGGAAAATCGTGCCCCAAAACACAGCAAAACAGATGACAAGGAAAATCACATTATTGAAAAGAAACCCACTCTCCCTGGATGTAAAGGATTCAATTCTTTTTTCTGATTTCAGGATGGGAAGTCGAACAAGGATCAGGACAGTACAAACAACGAGAATTAAAGCAATAAAGCCCAGAAAAACAGGTCCCAGATCCGAGACAGCAAATGAATGGACCGATGACATGACACCGCTCCGTGTCAGAAATGTCCCAAAAATACAAAGTGTGAATGTGAGCAGGATCAAGATCATATTCCATGTTTTGAGCATGCCTTTCTTTTCCTGGATAATAATGGAATGCAGAAAAGCGGTTCCCGTGAGCCAGGGCATAAAAGAAGCATTCTCAACCGGATCCCAGGCCCAGTAACCGCCCCAACCCAATTCCTGGTAAGCCCACCAGCCACCGAGGATGACCCCTGCGCTCTGGAACAGCCAAGCAATCAATGTCCAGCGACGGATCGAACGGATCCAAACTGATCCTGTATCTTTGGTGATCAATGCAGCAATTGCAAAAGCGAAAGGAATGGTAAAGCCAACATAGCCGAGATACAATGTGGGTGGATGAATCGCCATGGTGAGATTCTGGAGAAGTGGATTGAGTCCATTTCCGTTGGCAACGACAAAATCTGCATCTGTGGGTGAAAATGGATTTTCAACAAAATTAACCAAGATCAAAAAGAATGCCTGAACGATTACTAATACAATTATGACCCACGGCATTAAGGATGTGTAAGAATTCCGATATTTAAATAAAACAATTAGCGTATAAACGGAAAGAATAAAGAGCCAAAAAAGAAGGGAACCCGACTGGCCGGCCCAAAGTGCTGTCACTTTATAAATAGTAGGCGTTTCCAGGCTGGTATAATGAGCCACATACCGAATATCAAAATTGCTGGCGAGCAATTCGTTTAATAATAAAAACGTGGCCAGGATCGATAATGCAGACACAAGCACAGCAGCCCGCCACCCTCCCACAAAAAACCTGTAGTCAGCTTTTTGAAGAAATACAGAAAAAAGGAAAATGGAAATGGCAGCAAGCCCAAGCCCAAGACTTAAGGAAATGCTCCCTAAAACAGGTGTCATATTGATTCAGTATTATAAGAAGATTCGTCTCTCAAATCGCCCTCATACCGGGAGGCGCATTTGGTTTGAAGTTGGTCTGCCTTAAAGGTGCCATTCACGTAATTCCCTTCCACGATGACCTCTGCTTCGTCCTTAAAAAGGTCCGGCCTTGTGCCGGTGAAATAAACCTGTACGGTATGATCTCCCTGCTGCAAATGGAAGTTACATTCCAACAGGTTTTGCTCTGATACATGTATCGTACCGGGAGAGACCAATCCGCCCAAACGGATTCGTTCTGTTTGATCAACGGTATGGATCTCTGTCAGGGAAAGGAATCGCACCATGCCCGGATTATCCTGATTTGGATTAAGCGTAACGTAGCCAATCCAGGCAAATGCCAAAAAAGAAAGGGTTATAACTGCAATGATAATTTTTTTCTGATTCATAATTTTTTTTCCTTAAAAAACAGCAGATTCCTGCCATTCTCCAAATTCTGCTTTCATGGCCACAACAATTTCGCCCATGGTCACGTATGCTTTCGCCGCTTCTATGATAGGCGGCATCAGGTTGTTCCCGTTTTTGCATGCTTCTTGAATTTCAAGTAATGTCGCCTGCACTTTCGTTTCATTACGGGATTTTTTCAGATCCGCTAATTTTTGGCGTTGACCCGTCCCCGCTTCGCCACCAATCTCAAGAATGGGTATATCAATTTCCTCGTCTTCTTTCACAAATCGGTTTACACCCACCATAATACGCTGATTTGAATCCAGTTTGGATTGATAATCTGATGCTGCTCGGGCAATCTCACGTTGGAAAAATCCTTGTTCAATAGCCGGGATCACGCCCCCAATATTTTCAATTTCCTGAAAATATTGTTCTGCATCTTCTTCGATCTGGTCTGTGAGTTCTTCAATAAACCAGGAGCCTCCCAATGGATCCACTACATTGGCTACGCCTGTTTCAAAAGCAAGCAATTGTTGGGTTCGCAGTGCAATTTCCGCTGCTTTTTCTGTGGGTAAAGCCAATGTTTCATCCATGGAATTGGTGTGTAAACTTTGGGTTCCGCCCAGCACACCGGCTAAAGCCTGGAAGCCGGTTCGAGCAATATTTATCTCGGGCTGTTGGGCTGTGAGACTGCATCCCGCCGTTTGGGTGTGGAAGCGCAATTTCCAGGATCGTTCACTCTTGGCACCATATTTATTTTTCATCCGCTTGGCCCAGATCCGGCGAGCAGCACGAAATTTGGCGATCTCTTCAAAAAAGTCTAAATGAGAATTAAAAAAGAAAGAAAGTCGCGGTGCGAAATCGTCCACATCCAATCCAGCTTCGATCCCATGTTCTACATATGCAAATCCGTCGGCCAAGGTAAATGCCAATTCCTGTGCCGCGGTGGAACCTGCTTCCCGGATGTGGTATCCACTGATGGAAATGGTATTGAATTTCGGCATGTGTTCAGTGCAATAAGCCATCATATCCGTAATCACACGCATGGATGGTTTCGGCGGGAAGATCCATTCCTTTTGGGCTATAAATTCTTTTAAAATATCATTTTGGAGGGTACCACGGAGTTGATCCAAGGGCACGCCCTGCTTTTCTGCCACAGCAATATAAAATGCCAGGAGAACAATGGCAGGCCCGTTAATGGTTTGGGAGACTGAAATCTCACCCAAATTGATGCCGTCAAATAATGTTTCCATATCAGCGAGAGAAGAAACACTGACACCACATTTCCCCACTTCTCCTTTTGAATAGGGATGGTCCGGATCGTAGCCCATGAGGGTGGGCATATCATAAGCTACGGAAAGACCGGTTTGACCTTTTTCCAGTAATTTTTTGAAGCGGTGGTTTGTTTCTTCCGGTTTCCCGAATCCGGCAAACTGGCGCATGGTCCAGAGTTTTCCACGGTATAAATTGGGATGGACACCCCGAGTGTAGGGGAATTGCCCCGGGAATCCGATCTTCTCCATGTAATCACCATTTGGGGAATCCGGGAAGTAACACAGATCCAGTTCTTCGCCGGATAAGGTATCAAAATCCGCGTCACGAGTCGACATAGATGCAGTGGTTTTTTCCCACTGGTTTAATCCATCTTGAAATAGATTTAATTGTTCATTCATGGTCAAAAATTATTTCGGTGATCTTCCGGCTCTGAAAACTGTCCAACCTTCATATAACATCCATAAAATCAGGGTGGCTAATATACCATCTATCGCTAATAAAAGTCGATTGTTCCCGACGAAGGATTGGGCTTTTACTGCCAGGGATGTGAGGGTGGTTACGGTAATGAAAATGAAGGGGATGATCAGCGGCAAAACAGGCTTATGCTTTTTCCAGAAATAGATGGACAGCATCATCAAGGTTAAAGCAGCCAGCATTTGGTTCGAGGCGCCAAAGATGGGCCACAACACCCAACCGGCTTGGGTTGATTCTCCTGAAACGGGATCAGCAACCGTCCATAGGGTCATAGCCATTGCCGGTATAATAGCCACAATTGTGGCAACATAACGGTTTTTTAATAAGGGGATATCAACGGCTTGGCCCACTTCTGTGAGAATGAATCTTTGGATTCGTGTTGCTGTATCTAAAGTTGTTGCGGCAAAAGAAATGACCAATACAGCCATGATCGTTTTGGCAAGTGTTGGTGGAATTCCCAGTGATTCAATCAAAGCGCCCCCACCCAATACAAATGCAGTAGCTTTATTCGTCGCTGCATGAGCCCAGGTATCATAATAAATATTCCAATTCAGATTATCTACAGCACCAATAGAGGGCAGATTACAGTTGGTAACCAAAGAAATTCCCGCCACGGCCGCAATGGTGGAAGCTAAAGCCAGCGTCCCTTCGCCAAGCATGGATCCATATCCGATCATTTTTGTATCCTGAATATTGGACACCTGTTTTGATGTGGTTCCGGATGCCACCAATCCATGAAATCCGCTAATAGCTCCACAGGCGATGGTCACAAATAATAAAGGGAATAAACCTGGAACTCCCTCGCCTGCCGATCTTATCATGGGCGCTTCCACCATAGGTTGAGCAATGGCGATCCCGATAAAGATCAATGCCAAGCCAACGATCAATTGGTGACTGTTTATGTAGTCCCGCGGCTGGAGCAACAACCAAACCGGAAGCAGGCTGGCAATCCCTGAATAAATAAAAAGTAAAATGATCCAAAGAGTAGATTGGGATGATTTATCTAATCCAATTGCGTCGAATGAAAGGGGTGTGAAAGATCCGATATAAACAAAAACATAAAGCAGGATCAAGGCAATGATGGAGGGAATCAAGGCATCCACTTTTTTTTGATAAAGCAAATAACCAACGGCGAGAGCAATAATAATTTCAATATTCACCGGCAGGACAGCTGTGGGAATGCTCACAAAAAGTCCGGCAATTGCCATGGCAAAAACAGCCAGCACCAGCCAACTTAACATCATGACAAAAATCAGGAACATGGTTTTTACACGCTTGTTGATAATGGTACCGGTAATGTCTGCAATCGTCTTCCCTTTTTCCCGGACAGAAACCACAAGCGCACCAAAATCGTGAACGGCACCCATAAAAATGGTTCCCAAAACGATCCATAAGATGGCCGGTAACCAACCCCAGAAGGCGGCAATACAAGGACCAATAATCGGTGCTGCGCCCGCTATAGATGTAAAGTGATGTCCAAAAAGAATGCCTTTCTTGGTGGGGACAAAATCGATTCCATCCTGGAACTCTTTTGACGGAACTTCTCCCGTAAATTCCTGGAGAGCATATATTTTAGTTGAGATATAAGATGCGTAAAACCGGTAACCCAAGCCAAACAGGATGAGTCCAATGAGGGCTAGAAATAGGGAATTCAAATTTTAAACGGAAACGGTTTCCTTTTCACTGACCAAATTACGGATTGATTGGACAACACCATCAACATCCAGTCCCAGCATAGCCAGGATCTGATCACGGGAGCCATGTTCCACAAAGGTATCCGGCAGACCCAGTTTCTTTAACTGGCCTTGAAACCCATTTTCCAAAAGCCACCCGGCAACACCATCGCCAAAACCGCCTGTGGTTGTCCCTTCTTCCAATGTAATGATCTTTGTGAATTTTTTCTTCATGGAATCCAAGTAAGCTGTATCCATGGGTTTAATGAATCTGCAATTAACCACTTCGCAGGTGATCCCGGAAGAAGCGATTTGTTTTGCCGCATCCAAAGCCGTGTAAACCATGGGGCCTACAGCCAGGATGGCCACATCCGATCCCCGCTGTTCCACATCCCATGATCCAATGGGCAGCAATTCCGCCTGTCCATTTTCGTCAAATTCTACAGAACTTGTTTTGGGATAGCGGATAGAGAAAGGCTGATCTTTAATGTTTAAAGCTGTATAGAGTAAATGCCTGAATTCATTGCCACTTTTTGGGGCCGTAACAATCATTCCCTGGATACATCGCATATAGGTAAGATCCAGAGCACCGTGGTGTGTGGGCCCATCTTCACCGGCAATGCCGGAGCGATCCATACAAAAGATCACAGGAAGATGCTGGATGGCACAATCGTGAACAATATGATCATATGCCCGTTGTAAAAAAGTAGAATAAATAGCAACGATTGGACGCACACCCTCGGTCGCCAGCCCTGCTGAAAATGTTACACCATGACCTTCCGCAATGCCCACATCATAATACCTGTCAGGGAATTCTTTGGAATAAGGAACAAGTCCGGTTCCTTCCCGCATCGCCGCCGTAACACAAACTGTATCTTTTCGGTTTCTAGCTATCTCGCAGGTTAATTTTCCAAACACATCCTGGAAAACAGGGGCAGTTGATTTAGGAACTTCTTTTTCAATTTTATAGGGCTTTTTACCGTTGGGCTTCACCGCATGGTATTTTACCGCATCGTCATGGTACTCACGATTTTCAACATTCATGGAAACCATGCCTTTGCCCTTTTTTGTTAAAACGTGGAGTAAAACCGGTTTTTGGATATCCTTAATATTTTCCAGGGTATGTAGGACCTCATCCAGATCATGACCATCAATGGGTCCAAAATATCGGAAACCCAATTCGTCAAACAGGATGCCGGGTACGATCAAACTTTTTAGACTTTCTTCCACTTTCCTGATCAAGGTTCGCGTTGTGCTTTTCGCAATAGGTAATTTGCCCGTGAGATCCCAAATCTCATTGCGAATGCGGTTATAAAGCGGATTGGAGATCAGACGTGTAAAATAAGTTGAAATAGCGCCTACATTGGGACTGATGGACATTTCATTATCATTCAGGATTACCAAGAGTTGCCGGCCAAGATGCCCGGCGTTATTGATACCTTCAAAGGCAAGTCCACCTGTCATAGCGCCATCACCAATGATGGCAGCAACACGAAAATCTTCTTTATTTTGGTATCGGCCTTCTGCGATACCCAATGCAGAAGAAATGGATGTGGATGCGTGTCCCGCACCGATCACATCATAGTCACTCTCGGTTCGTTTTAAGAATCCACTCAATCCTTTGAATTTGCGAATCGTTGGAAAATCATCATATCTTCCCGTCAATAATTTATGGGCATAGCCCTGGTGCCCCACATCCCAGATCAATTTATCTTTGGGTGTATTGTAAGTATAATGAAGTGCGACTGTTAATTCGATTACACCCAAAGTGGGCGCGAGATGCCCACCGATCTGGGTGATGGTATCAATGGTATAGTTTCGAAGTTCGTCACAGAGTTCGTGGAGTTCTGCGTTTGAATACCCGCGGATATCTTCGGGAGATTTTATATTCGGTAAATAGTTAAGTTGCATAAACCTGATTTGATTTTTTCGTGTAATACTTGCTGGATGGATCAAAAAGGATTTGATGAAAAATGTCAATTTCATCGAGTTCCGGATGAAACGAAAGCCCCAAGTGATGTCCGGAAATCACAGCTACGGGTGACCCATTGAATTCGCCAAGGACTTGTATATCAGCTCCCATTTCTGATATTTTTGGTGCACGGATCAAAGTTGTGGCCAATTCAATTTCCGTGTTTGAATTAAAATGATATTTCACCATTTCGGTGGAGGATTCGATTTGACGGCCATAAGCATTTCGATCCACGGATATATTAAGGAAACCAAAGGGTTGGACGCGCTCATCCGGCACTTCTTTGGCCATCATGATGAGTCCGGCGCAGATTCCCATGACGGGGTGGTCTTTCCCAAAATTGATGAGGGGTTCCCGCAATTCGAAAGAATTAATCAACAATGATAGAGTGGTTGATTCGCCACCGGGAATGACCAGTCCATCAATTGAATCTAAATCTGACGGCACTTTCACGGGAACAGATTCAATACCGAGCCTGAAAAAAACGCGGTGATGCAAGGCGAAATCGCCCTGCAATTCTAATACGCCGACTTTAATTACCAGCCTCTTTCCTGTAATCTTTCTTCTACAGGAATTTCGGACATATCCAGGCCTTTCATGGCCTTTTTGAGTCCTGAACTGGCTGCAGCAACCCGTTTGGCATCCTGGTAATGGGTGGTTGCTTCCACAACGGCTTTGGCTCGGGCTGCTGGGTCATCACTTTTAAAAATGCCCGATCCCACAAAAACAGATTCCGCGCCAAGTTGCATCATGAGTGAAGCATCAGCCGGTGTGGCAATCCCGCCAGCTGCAAAATTTGGAACGGGAAGTTTCCCCAGTTTAGCCACCTGCTGAACCAAGGATAGTGGCGCACCCAAATTCTTTGCTTCAGCAACAAGTTCATCTTGCTCAAGCCGGGTGACTCTTTTGATCTCGGTCATGACAGTTCTCATATGGCGAACGGCTTCAACAATATTTCCACTCCCCGCTTCACCTTTGGTCCGGATCATGGCAGCACCTTCCGCGATCCGGCGAAGGGCCTCACCCAGATTTCTGCATCCACAGACGAATGGTGCTTTGAAATCGTGTTTCCAAATATGATTGTGTTCATCGGCTGGAGTCAAAACTTCACTTTCATCAATGAAATCGATTTCCAGTGTTTCCAGCACTTGCGCTTCAGCAAAATGGCCAATCCGGCATTTCGCCATGACAGGAATAGAGACTTGTGCCTGGATCCCCCGTATCATATCCGGGTCACTCATCCTTGAAATTCCACCGTCTTTGCGAATGTCTGCCGGGATTCGTTCCAATGCCATAACAGCGCATGCGCCCGCATCTTCTGCAATTTTTGCCTGTTCTGCGTTGGTCACATCCATAATAACGCCACCTTTCAGCATTTCTGCTAACCCGACCTTTACTTCAAATGTTCCTTTACTCATAAACTATTTCCTCTTCACTTACGTGTCCAATTTCTTTTATTTTTTCAACCACATCTCTAATAATATCATCCGGTGTGGATGCACCGGCAGAAATGCCCACCGTTTCACAATTTTCAAACCAGGATTTTTCCAGATCATCGGCATTTGTTAACTGGTAAGATCTTTTATTTCTTTCCAACGCCAATTGGGTCAATCGTTTTGAATTAGCACTGGTGAATGATCCAATAACGATCATCACTTCGCATTTAGTCGCTAATTCCTTGATCTGTTCATGGTTCCGTCGTGTGGGAAAACAAATGGTATTCACAAAGCGCAGGTCAAAAACTTTTTCCACGAGTACATTAATGATCTCCTGGACATTCTCGATCATTTGTGTGGATTGACTCACCACACCGGCTTTTTTCATTTTTCGAAGTGCTTTCGCTTCTTCTACATTGGCAAGGATGATGGGATTCTCCACTTGGGCTGCAATCCCAACTACTTCATCGTGACCATGATCGCCGATGATAATTGTTCGCCGTCCTTCCGCTTCCAGTTTTTTGATTTCGTCATGAATCTCTATCACCAAAGGACAGGTCGCATCAATAATATTCAGGTTTTTATTCTTTGCCTTATCCCACACTGTGGGTGCGGTTCCATGGGCACGAAACAGGATAGGTATATCTTTCGGCACTTCATCTATTTTATCCACGACTTTCGTACCTGCTTTGGAAAGATCTTCCACAACTTTCTCATTATGGACGATAGTGCCCAGCATGTAAACCTCGCCGTGATCTTTAGCCGTATCGTAAGCAAGATTCACCGCGTCTCTTACACCGAAGCAATAACCTGCATCTTTTGCCACTAATATTTTCATAAGGATCTGTTCATTTTTTGTCGAATAGATTCAATGGAAGCATTCACAGTTTTTTCTTTTACATCCACCAATGATCCGGAGACCACAGCACCGGCGGCAAAGGCATGTCCGCCTCCACCCAAGGATTTTGCAATGTCATTTACACTATATTTTCCTTTGGAGCGGAAATTGATTCGACAACTTTCCTCATTTTGTTCAAAGATCATGAGTGCCACTTCCACACCGCGTATCGATCGAACCATATCAGAAAACCCTTCCACATCTGCTTTGGAAGCATTCGCTCGATCCATCATATCCTTTGTAATAATGAACCATGCCAAATTACCATCTAATTCGTAATGCAAATTAGTTAAAAGTTCTCCCATAAGTTGCATCCGTGATTTGGTGCTGTTCTCATAAACACTTTGATAAATCGTATGGGTTTCTACGCCAGATTCCAGGCATTGAATGGCGATCTCGTAGCACTTCTTATCCGTATTGCTGTATCGAAAACAACCTGTGTCGGTCATAACCGCAGTATAAATCCCTTCAAAACTTTTTTTAACAATGGGAGTGGACCGGGCAATTTGTAAATAATCGTAAATCATACATCCTGTGGCAGCAGCCGATAAATCCACCACATTATGGGTAAATGGATGGTCATCAGAGTGGGGATGATGATCGATATTCATAGTAGTCAAGCCATGGGATTCAATTGCATCCACGATGGTTCGGATCCGAACATAATCTCCCACATCAAAAATGATGACGAGATCAACGTCTTTGATCCAATCCTCATAAGCATCCTGATCATAGCATTCATAGATCTGGTCAGAATTCAAAAAAGTGTAATCATCCGGCAAAGGAGAATAATTGACAATTCTCACATCTTTCCCGATTTCTTTCAAATGGTAATAAAGTCCACATTCCGCACCCAGGCCATCGCCGTCCGGGTTTTCATGTGTAGAGAGCATAATGCGATCCGCGGCGCTGATCACTTCATGCACCTGATGCCAATCGATAGGTGTATTATTAAAATTCATATTATTTTTTATGATCCCATTGAATTTCCTGCGATCCTTCATCCATTTGGACCCTGCGGGCCAAAACAAACAGGTAATCGGACAGGCGGTTTAAGAACACTTTATGAAGATCTGAATCTTCTTCCAATTCAGCCAAAGCGACAAGATCTCTTTCTGTATTGCGGCACGCAGTCCTTACAATATGGATTCGAGCAGAAAGTTCCGTTCCTCCCGGCAAAATAAATTCATTTAAAGGCGGAAGTGCTTCATTCATTTTTTCTGTTTCATGTTCCAGCCAAAGTAAGCGTTCATCACTCAAAAGCTGTAAATCCGTTCCGGGCATGGCCAATTCGCCTCCAAGATTGAAAAGATCTTGCTGTATACTTTCCAGGTTATTTTTTACTGGACCTTCAGCCACAACCATGGTCCATCCAAGCAATGAATTCAAATGATCCACTGATCCAATGGATTGGATGCGAATATGAGTTTTGGGTACTCTTCTCCCATCACTGAGTCCGGTTTGGCCTTTATCGCCTGATTTTGTGATCACTTTAGAAACGCGCATTAGAAAAAAAGAATTGAGACCAAAATAAAAAGTGGAAACAGGATCGGTAATGACCATTTTAGTAAATAACCGAAGAAACTTGGCATTTCGATCCCCGAGGATTCAGAAATAGATTTCACCATAAAATTAGGTGCGTTCCCGATATAGGTATTGGCGCCCATGAAAACGGCTCCGGCGGAAATGGCTAAAAGGGTGTTTGGCAGATCCCCCATCAGCGTGGCAGCATCCCCACCAGCCGTATTGAAAAAGACCAAATAAGTCGGGGCATTATCCAAAAAACTGGACAAAATTCCTGTGGCCCAGAAATACATCGTATTAATAGGCTCACCATTTTCAGATACTGAGGAAACGATTGATTTCAAGGCACCATTTCCGCCAGCTTTTAAAATTGCGATAGCAGGAATGATCGTCACAAAAATTGCAGCAAATAACTTTGCAACTTCAACGATGGGAAACCACGTATATTCATTCGCTTCTCGGATTGATTTAGATGTCAGGGTCCAACTGGCATAGGCCAATCCAAGGAGCAACCCATCCCGAACCAAGTTTTGTAATTCCAACCGGATATGAAAAACATCATAATGAATACCTTCCCCATCCCAAAATCCGCTTAATAAAACACCAGCAACAACCCCTGCCAACAACACCAGATTGAAGGAGCCTTTTAGACCCAATTTTTCAGAATTTTCATCCGGGGTCATAGGCATTAATTCCTTTTTGAAAAAATAGGTATCCATCACAAAGAAAATTCCCAAAAGGCTCACCACCATGAACGTCATGGGCGCAAACATGGCTGTGGTGGTCCAGAAAAAATCCACTCCTTTTAAAAATCCCAGGAATAAGGGTGGATCTCCAAGAGGCGTCAGAGATCCGCCAATATTTGCCACAAGAAAAATGAAGAAAACAATCACATGAACTTTATGCTTTCGGTGAGCATTGGCGCGGATCAAGGGGCGTATCAACAGCATGGCTGCACCCGTCGTTCCCATCCAACTGGCTAAGACAGTTCCAATCAAAATGATCAATGTATTCAAAATGGGTGTCCCAACGAGCGATCCTGTTAATTGAACCCCTCCAGAAATGGTGAATAAAGCCAGGAGTAAAATGATGAATGGGAAGTATTCCAAAAACCCCACATGAAGTAATTCGTATAAGGTGACTTCCCATCCTTCCTTCATTAAAAATGGACCGATCAATGAAACAGCCCAAAAAAGAGATACTTTTCCGAAATGGTGGTGCCAAAATAGGGGAGCTACTAAGGGAAATATTGCAATAGACAGTAATAACCCGATAAAAGGGATCACCCAAATAATACCTAAGTTTCCGAGACTCCCATCTAAATGGGGAATTTCTCCATGAGTACCGCCACCGGCCAGAATCAACGCTGGCATGGTTGTCAAAATGATGGATAGTATCTTATGTTTCATTATGATTCAATATCAGTTTTATCGAAGCCTGAAAATTACATTGATTCTCTCATAGAATGGAACTCCGATCAAAGAAAATTAATAACGATTCAATTATGGGTAGGTTATCAGAAATTAACGTTACGGTCATTGAAATTAAGAATGGAGTGTGGATTATTGGATGAATGAATGGAGGGAATGGCAACTCACCAGTCACCATTCTACCAGTTACCAATCCACCAGCTACCACTCAACCAATTTCTACTCCATTCGTTACCATTTCCTTGTAATTTTGGGTATGGAAATTGTTCTTGGAATTACAATTTTAGCCATTTCCATCGCAGTAATGGCCATTGGTGTCATTTTTAATAATAAACCCCTATCCGGTTCCTGCGGCGGACTGAATCCCGATGGTATTTGTACCATTTGCGGCGGTGATCCTCAAAAATGCGAGAACACTGAAACGGGGTCAGTTAGCGTATAATCTCGTAAATAGAGTCATCTATTTTCGCACCATCGGATCTCACAACACGTCTCGATCCATCTTTATTATCAAGAATCCAAATGGCTTTTAGGTCCGGATTTTCTAACACTTTTTTTAATCCTGTTTCATAATCCATCACCATCAATCCAGTTGCCCACGCATCGGCTACCATACATAAGTTTGATAGAACGGTAACTGATAATACATTAGTTTGGATTGGATAACCGGTTTTAGGATTGAGGGTGTGTCCAAGAATTTCACCATTAATATTAACAAAATTTTGGTAATTCCCAGAGGTTGCAACTGCACCGCCGTCCGAATAAACAATTGCTGCAAACATTCGATCCGGCTTATTCCCGCCGGAAGGATTTTCAATGCCAATGGACCAATATTTATTTCTTTGATTTCGTCCGGAGCATTGCACTTCCCCACCAATTTCTACGAAAAGATCTGTGAATCCTTTTGATAGGAGAAATTGAAAAACTTTATCCACGCCATATCCTTTTGCAATGGCATTCAGGTCCAATTTTGTAGATGGATGTTGTTTAATAAGTGATTTTTTATCTATCATAATTTTTTCATAACCCGTAAATGATAATACCTTTTCAATTTTCTCATGGGTTGGCATCCCAGATTTTGGATTTGGGCCAAAGCCCCAAAGACTCATGAGATCAAACACGGTTACATCAAATGCACCATTTGTTTTTCGGGAAATAGCCTGTGCCATATTAACAACCTGGAAAAATTCTGGTGAAACAGGAATAGGTGAATCGGTTTGATTTTGATTAAATCGTGAAATTTCACTATTCGAATCCCAAGTGGACATTTTTCGATTCACTTCCGTCAGAATAGAGTCAATGCCTTGTTCTATTTTTTTCTGTGCTTCAAACAATCCAACGTGGATGATTTTGATCGAATAGGTTGTGCCCATAGTTTGACCGGAAATAATGATGATATCTCTGGGAGAACTGCATCCCATCCATACGAGTAGAAAGCCCAACAGAATTTGGGTTCGTTTATTAGTTCCAGGTATTCTTTTCATAAACGGTCAGGTTTAAAATTTGAAAATCAACTGTTCCCCAGTGCGTTTCCAAAATCAATTGGAAATTTCAGGAAACAGCAGTGGCGATATTCAGGGTGATTTCCAATAGGAATCCGGGCGTTATCCCAAGGATAAATACAATGGCAATTAACAAAGCAAGGACGCCTGCTGTCAGCAATCCCGTAGCGGGTTGTAAACTTTCTTTTTCATCCCGCATAACCATATTCACAATGATCCGAAAATAATAGTAAAAAGAGACCAGCGTATTCAAAACGGCAATTACCACCAACCAAATATAACCTTTTGCTATGGCCGCAGAAAAAAGTCCATATTTTGCGATAAATCCAGCCGTAGGTGGAAACCCAGCCAGGGAAACCATAAAAATTGCCATGGCCGCTGACAGCAAAGGATTACGAGAAGCTAGACCTCGAAATTGTCTGAAGGTCAAATCCTGTTCATCTTTTTCCACTAAAGATAGAATGGCGAATGCACCGAGATTCATGACGGAATAAACCACTAAATAGAATAACACTGCCGAAATCCCAGCCATGTCTTGGACGAGGATTCCCATGACTAAATACCCAGCATGAGAAACACTGGAAAAAGCCAGCATCCGTTTTACATTGGACTGCACAAGGGCAGAGATATTCCCCACCGTCATTGTCAACGCGGCCAAAACCCAAAAGAGATTCTGCCACTGTGTGAATGTTTCCGGAAAAGCGATCATGAATACTTTCAGCAATGCGCCAAAACCTGCTGCCTTAGGTGCCGTGCAAAGAAAACCTGTGATTGTTGTGGGGGCTCCTTGATAAACATCCGGTGACCACATATGAAATGGCGCCAAAGCAACCTTAAAAGCAAATCCCGTGAGCAAAAGTCCAATGCCTAAATAAAGGTAAACATCGGAAAGGACTGTTCCCGCTGCAATGGCTTGAGCGATCCCTGAAAAGTTTGTTGTTCCTGTGGCGCCGTAGGTCAATGCTGCACCAAATAAGAAAAAGCCTGTGGAAAAAGCACCCAATAATAAATACTTTAATCCCGATTCATTGCTGTAAAGGTTATGCCGGAGAAAGCCCACCAGCACATAAAGCGATAAAGATAGAAGTTCCAGGCCAAGAAAAACCATCACCAGGTCGTTTGCTCGTGTCATGAGCATCATGCCAATGACGGCAAATAAAATGAGTGCCGGATATTCACCACGGGATTTGCTGCCCATTCTCTCCAGGTATCCCTGTGAGAAAATCAGTGTCAATAAACCGACAAAAAGATAAAGGAAATCAAGAAACATTGAAAACTTGTTGAGATACAGCATACCGCCAAAAAGAAGTTTATCGTCAAAGCCTCCCTGCGCTATGGCCACCCCGGCTAACCCAAGTCCCAGAGCAGCTACCGACAGCATAATCCCAGGTCGGGAAATTCGTGCCATCTCAATGGTCAGGACAACCAGGGCCGTTATTGTTAAAATAATCTCCGGAGCGATCCCTGCTAAATCACTTGAGGTAAAGTACTGGCTTAAATCCATAGGATCACCGCATCCGTTACAATTTTGAGATTTATGTCCATCCAATTATTTCCTTAAAATACTGTGCAAATGAGGCCATTGAATCATACACTGGAAGGTTTTCAATAGGTAAGGTTGCATGAATCCTTTCGAGAAGATGTTCGACTGAAACATGCATATAACTCAACAGGATTTCCGGTTGCAGCCCGATCAGGAATACCAAAATAACAAGCGGTAAAAGGGTCGCAATTTCTCTTAAATCCAGATCCGTAAGTTGGGCCTTTGTATTGGTGTTTATTTCATTTAGCGCAATACGATAATACAGCCAAACCATATAAGACGCACCGAGGAGCACGCCAACAATGGAAAAGGCAGCAATGATCATATTGGCCTTAAATGCCCCGCTGATGATCAGGAATTCCCCAATAAATGCATTCATACCGGGAAAACCGATGGCGGCAAGCGAAAAGATCGTAAAAAAAACAACATAAATTGGAACGGTCTTGAACAGCCCGCCATAGTCCTCAATCATCCTTGTATGGGTCCGCTCATAGATCATTCCAACACAAAGAAAGAGTGCACCCGTGATAATACCATGATTTATCATCTGCAGAATGCCACCCTCAATCCCATTTTGGTTCAGACAAAAGATCCCCAGTGTAACGAACCCCATATGGCTGACGCTGGAATAGGCGATTAATCTTTTCATATCCTTTTGCATCAGAGTTACATATGCGCCGTAGATAATTGCCGTTACGGATAGGGCCAGCAACGGAATAAAAAACAACTTCACCGCGAATGGAAACATGGGGAAAGAAAACCTTAAAAAACCGTAGGCGCCCATCTTTAGCAAAACACCGGCCAGGATGACACTCCCGGCAGTGGGTGCCTCTGTATGGGCATCCGGCAGCCAAGTATGGACCGGGAACATGGGCATCTTCACTGCAAAGGCGGCAAAAAATGCCAGGAACAACCACACTTGAAGATGAGGCGGATAGTTCCCATTGGACAGTTCCAGAATATCGAATGTTTTCCCCCCGGCATAATACAGGACAATGATCCCCACCAGCATCAGGACACTTCCTGCCAGGGTAAAAAGGACAAATTTTATGGTGGCGTAGATCCGGTTGGAACCACCCCAAACGCCAATGAGCAGAAACATGGGAATCAGTGTCAGCTCCCAAAAGAGATAAAAAAGGAAAATATTCAGGGAAACAAAAACACCGATCATTGCTGTTTCCATGATCAAAAGAGATATAAAAAACGCCTTTGTTTTTTCCTGAATTGCCCTCCAGGACACGGACACACAAAGTATGTTTAAAATCGTCACCAGAATGATGAATAACACACTAATACCGTCAACACCGACCTTGTAGCTTATATTCCAAGCGGGTATCCACGGATGGATCTCAACAAACTGCATTTTATAGGTTGCTTTATCAAAGTGCGTATAAATAGGGATGGAAACAATAAATGTTGCAGCCGTAGTCGCTAGAGCCAGCCATTTGATCCATACTTCATTCCGAATAAAAAGTATCAGCAAAGCCCCAGCCAGGGGTAAAAATGTAGTTACCGTTAATACCGGAAAATCGAGACTATTTAAAAGTATATTTTCCATCTTTTCCTTTACGGTAATATGATCCCAATAAAAATCACGGCCAGGACTCCCGCAACCATGATCATGGCATAATGTTGAATTTGACCACTCTGGATCGCTTGTAGTTTTCTGCTCCACATAAGGGTCAGGTTTGCAATTTCGCTAAAGATTCTATCCACGATAACTGTATCTACCCATTTAAACCAACTGGCCACGCGTAAAATAGGTTTCTGAATAATAAACTCGTAACACTCACCGATGACATTGTACTCCAAACTGGCCAGCGGTTTATTGATGAACCACATGAAGACTTTGGCTCCCTTTCTCGGAAACCAGTCTGTATCCATACTGATCGTGTTCGCACACCACAGCTTTTTTAAGAGCAGGAAAAAACCAAGCTGTGTGAAGAGCAGTAGCTGCAAAGTTTCCCAGGTATGGTATGCCGTATAGGGTTCAAAATGGACCGGATAAGGCAGTAATGCATAAAGAGGTTTATAGAAAATACCCAGTCCAATACAAAACAGCGACCCTATGATCATGGCCAGTTCCATATTCCACGGAGGCTCCTGCGCTTTAATGCCCCGGTCCTTCCCGAACCAGATGAAATAGGGCACCTTTAAACCGGTATGAAGAAATGTGCCTGCAGAAGCCAACATGAGGCCCATGAACGCCCACATATAATGTTCCTCGCCGAAAGCTGCAACTGTCATGGATTTACTCACAAAACCGCTGAACAATGGAAATGCGGAAATGGCAAGACCGCCAATGATTGTATAGATCATTGTCCTGGGCATGGTTCTATAAAGTCCACCCAGTTCCGACAACTTTGCCGTTCCTGTTGCATACAGCACCGAACCTGTGCCCATAAAGAGGAGTGATTTATACAGGATATGGCAAAAAGCATGGGCTACCACACCGTTGATCGCCATCTGGGTTCCCAGTCCAACACCAGCCACCATATAACCGACCTGACTGATAATGTGGTAGGCCAGCAGTCTGCGGACATCATTCTCCAATACGGCATAAACAACACCGTAAATCGCCATGACAACACCCAGGACGATCAGGATCTCTGATCCTGCACAGACACGGATCAAGGCATAAACAGCGGTTTTAGTGGTGAAAGCACTCATGAATACTGCACCAGTAACCGTAGCGGCAGGATAGGCATCAGGAAGCCAGGCACCGAGCGGCGGCACCGCAGCATTTACAATAAACCCAATCATAATCAAAAAGGTTGCGAAACTTTGAAGGTCCGTTGGCCACCAGCCGTGAAAAGGCAAATACTGGATGGATAAATCACCACTTACCGAATATTGGATCATAATCCCGGCAAATAGGATAAGACCACCAACTACATGCCATAAGAGATACCTGAATCCTGAATCAACAGAAGATGGAATTTTCCGGTACCAAACCAGGAACACTGAAGAAAAGGCCATGATTTCCCAGAAAAGGAATAATGTGAGGAAATCGCCTGCAAAGGTGACACCCAGGGACCCTCCGATATAATAAAAAGCAGCAAGGTGTTCACCGTCATTTTTTACATGAATGGAATAAATGACCCCAATCACACCCATGATAGTGAATATATAGGCAAAGACCTTGCTTAATTTATCTACATGGCCAAAGGTTAACTCCCAACTCAAAAACTCATAAATACCATAAACACCAAGGGGCATGTTTACAACAGCGAAAAAAGCCAGGAGAGTGAGTAAAAGCATAAACCCCTGCTTGATTCGACCTTTGAGTAAAGGAATCAGGAGCCCGCCTATGATATAGTATGCTGACGGATGAAAAAATTCAATATTGAAAATTTCACTTATCATAATAATCCTCATCCTGCATCAGCCAAAGTTGACCTATCCATTTTGATACTACGATAATCAGCGCACAAGAGATCAATCCAAATACAGACCAGAATCCCGGGATCTTGTCTCCAAAAAAGTGAATCTCATGGCGGGGAATAATAAAATCCACCAGAATCAGTAAAACCAATAATCCATAAGCAAATTTCTTGACTTTCTGCGTGCGTAGCTTGTCTATGATCTCAATCAAATTCATCGAATAACACTCTCTGCTATTTTTACAATAAAATCTGGATACAAACCCAGAACCACACTCACGATGGCAGTTAAGGTAAGAGGAACTACCATGAAGGGGATTTCTTTAATCACAGCGTTTTCATGAGATTTGAGTTCCTGCGTGATTTCAGAATCTTCCGTCTTAAAAAATGCCTTATAAACGATGGGGATAAAATAGGCTGCATTCAAAAAGGAACTTGCCAATAATACAGCTAGTACCGCCATATTATGTCTTTCCAGGGAGCCAATGACCAGGTACCACTTTGTGATAAATCCTGATGCCGGCGGAACACCGATCATACTCAATGTGGCAATGGTGAAGGCGGCCATGGTCCAGGGCATTTTTTTTCCAATGCCGTTCAACTGACTAACCTCCGTCTTATGGGTAGAGACATAAATGGAACCGGCACAGAAGAAAAGTGTGATCTTTGAAAATGCGTGATTGGTGATGTGGATGATACCGCCTATCATTGCACTGGGCGTCAGCAAAACCGCCCCCAGGATTATATAGGAGAGCTGGCTGATGGTTGAAAAAGCCAGCCGCGCTTTCAGGTTATCCCTGCTTAAGGCCATTAGAGAGGCGATAATAATGGTTAAGGAGGCAAAAGTGATTGCAAAAACATCCACGCCAATTTCCATCATGAGGTCCGCGCCAAAAATGAAAAGTACAACACGGAGCACCGTAAAAACGCCAGTCTTGACCACCGCTACAGCGTGCAAAAGGGCACTGACCGGTGTAGGCGCCACCATCGCTGCTGGGAGCCAACTGTGAAAAGGCATAATAGCACATTTGGCGAACCCAAATAGAAACAGGATGAATATTAAATAAAGAAGGTTCGGATGGGCGGATTGCACCAACGTTGGGAATATTCCTGATTTTGAGAACTCCAGGGTGCCAGCAAGATTGTAGGTAAGTATGATCCCTGCGACAATGAAAGCCTTGGCAGCTCCCAGCAAATAAATCACATACTTCCTGGCGCCTTTTTTCGCTTCCGGTGTCTCCTTATGGGCAACCAGTGGATAGGTGATCAATGTCAACCCCTCATAAAATAAAAACATGGTAAACAGGTTCGCCGAAAAGGCAACGCCAATTGTCATTGAAAGAGACACAGCAAAACAGGCGTAATATCGAGTCTGGGAATGCTCCTTCGTAGAGCGCATGTAGCCGATTGAATAAAAAGATGTTGCAATCCAAAGTATGGAAGCGCCCATGGCAAACAGGAGCCCGAACGCATCAACCCTGAAAGCAATTTCAATCCCCGGAAGAAGGCTGAATAATGAATATTCAATGATCTGATGGTCATAAACCACGGTTGGAATCATGGATAATACGATCAACAGTTTCAATACGCCGGCAATGATGGACCAGGATTCTCGCAGGTTCGGATTTTTCCCCGCAGCTATGATGAATAGGGCGCCAATGGAAGAGACAAGAACCGCAAGTAAGGGTTTTATTGAAACAATTGTTTCCATCAATTTTTCATCAAATTAATTTCATCAATATTGACAGTTTGATGATTGCGGTAGAGGGCAATAATAATTGCCAGACCTACGGCAACCTCCGCTGCAGCCAGGGCCATCACGAGAAAGACAAATACCTGCCCATCGACACTATTATAGTATCTTGAAAAACCGACCAATGCCAGGTTGACTGCATTCAGCATGAGTTCGATTGACATAAAAATCGTGATGGCATTACGCCTGAACAGCACACCCAGAACACCAATGGAAAAAAGAGCCAGACTCAAGGCAATGACGTGTTCCAGGGGTACGATCATAAGATCTTCCTTTTGCCCAGGTAAACTGTTCCAATCAGCGCAACGAGCAAAAGTAAAGAGGCCACCTCAAAAGGAAGCAGGAACTTGGTAAAAAGTGCTTCCCCAAGGGCATAGACATTCCCTGCTGAAAATTTCGATAAGGGTTGGTGCAACTCTCCTGAACCATTTATCATGATCAGAAAAATTCCAAAAAAGAATAAAAGGACCAGCATGAGGGATGTGGCTTGCTGAAATTTCATAAAATGCGGTGCTGCCTTCTCCCTCCCCAAGTTCAGCAGCATCACAACAAACAAGAAAAGAACCATGATGGCTCCCGCATAAATGAAAATTTCCAGGACAGCAAGAAAATAGGCTTCCAGAAGCAAATAAATCATGGCCAGTGAGAAAAAACAAACCACCAGCAGGATGGCGCTATAGACAGCATTTTTATTCAGTACCACAAAGATAGCGGAGCCGACGGCGATGAAAGCAGCAATATAAAATAGGAGTGAAAGTGACATATTAAATCTGAATTAAAACTGCTCGAATCCAAGCCTCATTAATTCACCAGTTGTTTAATTTTGTGAAAGAGTCATATTAATATTTGGATTGCTAATGAGGATAAAACATAATTGGGATTAATTACATAATTACGTTTTACATAATTTATTACCAAAATAATATTCTTATCTTCGCTCATTTCTGTACTTCTGATAAATATTTTCTTTCTGGTGAATAATGCAGGTTAGATTTTAGGTTTACCGTTTTTGTTTTGCCGGGAATAATAATTTTGATCTTTGGTCATCTCATATACATCCAGGAGTCCCTCCCGATCGATGATAAGGTCTTCCCTGGTATAAGCGGAAAAATCGTAAATCTCGGTCAATTCAATGGCTTCTTCCGGACAGGCCATTTCACAGAAACCGCAGAAAATACAGGTTAAAAGATCAATCTCAAATTTGACCGGATAGCGTTCCTTGCCATCGTCCCAAGGGGCCGGGCCGGGATCAATCTCAATGCAATCAGCCGGGCAAGCTGCAGCGCACATATCACAAGCGACACAGCGAATACGGCCATCTTCATATTTATTCAGGCGGTGGAGTCCACGGTATCCATCCGGGGGTATATGTTTTTCATCTGGATATTGGATGGTGATCTTTCTTTTAAAGAAATAGCGCAGCGTCACCATTAACCCTTTGATTAAAGCAGGGAAATAAAGTTTATCCCAAAAGGTTGGTTCATAGGATTTTATAACAAGACCCATTAGATCACCGCCTTAAATGTGAGATATCCGGCGGTTAAAAATATGTTAAAAAGTGCCAGGGGCAGCATCACCTTCCAGCCCAATCTCATTAATTGATCATAGCGAAATCGGGGAAAGGTCCAGCGCACCCAAATAAACAGGAAAAGAAAAAATCCCATTTTCAGAATAAAAGAAGTTACGGACAGCATTGCTCCCCACAGACCCAGGGCAGCCTCATTCACAAAGGGGACATCCCAGCCGCCAAAAAAGAGTGTAACCGTTAAAGCTGCAGCCGTGATCATATTGGCATATTCGGCCATGAAAAACATGGCAAATTTCATACTGCTGTATTCCGTGTGATAGCCGCCCACCAACTCCTGTTCCGCTTCTGAAAGATCGAAGGGCAGCCGGTTGGTCTCTGCATAAACGGCCACCAGGAAAATGAGAAAAGCCAAGGGCTGCTTAAAGACATTCCATGATAAAAAGTGTCCCTGTTGATCCCCGACAATGTCATTCAATTTCAATGACCCGGACAATAAAATGATACTCACCACTGCCAGCCCCATGGCCAATTCGTAACTAATGAGCTGTGCCGATGAACGCAACCCGCCAAGGAGGGAATATTTACTGTTTGAGGACCAGCCGGCCAATACAATGCCATAGACGCCAATGCTGGTCAGGGCCAGAATGTATAAAATGCCAACATTCACATCAGCGACTTGAAGGGGAATCTGCCTGCCAAAAAGGGTAATATCTGACCCAAATGGAATCACCGCAAAGGTCATCAAAGCGGGGATGAGCAAGATGGCCGGAGCAAGGATAAAAATGGGTTTATCAACACCTGCGGGAATGATGTCCTCTTTCATAAGAAATTTGATGCCGTCTGCGAGCGGTTGAAAAATGCCTTGCGGTCCCACGCGATTAGGACCGAGCCGTCCCTGGATAAAAGCAGAAACACGTCTTTCCGCATAGATCATGATGAGCACGGTAAGCATGGTTCCGGCAAATACAACTAAAACTTTAACGAGAATAATGATAAAACCTAAAAGATCCATTATGCTTCATGCCTCCCGTTTAATGATATTCCGGTGGATCCTAACCGGAAGAATGAGAGACCTTTATAATCTGGAAACTTTTCACCCATTTCCTTCATCACCTGACTGATATCTTGCATGGGTAGTTTCCCTGGATCCATTTCTTTCATCACCAACGCTAGTATTTCCCAATCTGGTTTAGCCTCACCTTGAATGGGCAGGGATGGGCGTAGCCACTGGACTCGCCCCTGGTCATTGGTGATGGTTCCCTCCCGTTCAAATGGGGCCAGTCCCGGAAGCACAATATGTGCTGACTTGGCTAAATCTGTCATGGCATAGCTCTGGACAATGACAAAATCCATCCTGGCCAGGATGTCTTTCCAGGTATTATCCAAGTCCCGATCTACCCCATCATCCAAAATGTACAAACCACAAATATTCCGGGCGTTTAATTCAAAAGGGAGATCTTCTGCTATTTCTCCGCAAATATCAGTCATACCACGGAGATTTGGCGACCGGTCTGCACTGATTCGAAACCCCGATGGATAATTGATCTCTTCACCCCGGATGGGTGGCAGTGAGCCCAGGATGCCCGCCATCATTTGTCCCAGTAAAAAATTTGATTCATTGGTGTGAAACGGGGATCCCATGCGGGCAGTTTTTCCCTTGGCTTGCTCTATGAGTTTTGCTGTTTTCTGAATCGCTTCATCCCAATCAAGTGCATCAAAAGTTTCGCCATTCCGCATCAGGGGTTGAACAACACGGTCAATTTCTTCAAAGCGATGGAAGCCGTAACGGCCAATATCACACATGAAATAACCATTTACATCCTGATTTTCCCTAGCCGTCAATCGGAAAATCTGATTTTTCCGGGAAAACACATCCACATTGCAGCCCACACTGCAATCCTGGCAGACAGAGGGTTGTTGGTCCAGGTTCCAAATGCGGTTCTTGTGGATATAATCCGTGCTTAATAATGCCCCAACGGGACAAATGTCAGCCACATTTCCCGCTAATAGATTATCGAGCGGTCTATCTTCCAGGGCTGCTATTTTTGAGTTGTATCCGCGGGCTTCAACAAAAAGTTCGCTGGTGCCTGAAATTTCCTGTGTGAAACGCACACAGCGACTGCAGAGGATACA
>Ga0208391_1000105_pt1 | contig 42716 bp, 51 predicted proteins | sample Knorr_S23_td_Bot_FD_185612 | JGI IMG/M metagenome (GOLD analysis project Ga0208391, IMG submission 185612) | Marine microbial communities from Southern Atlantic Ocean transect - Knorr_S23_td_Bottom_ad_3770_LV_A (SPAdes) (version 2) | ecosystem: Environmental > Aquatic > Marine > Oceanic | place... | reverse complement strand
TTTCTTTCTAGTAACCTCACCTATAGCCTCAATATCATTAATTACTCCAATCTCATTGTTTACGTGCATAATTGAAACAAGAATTGTTTCTTCTGTAATAGCATTAAACACCGACTCAGGACTGATAATTCCAGATCTTTGAGGATCTAGATAGGTAACTTCAAAGCCTTCTCTCTCTAACTGCCTACAGCTGTCTAGGACAGCTTTGTGTTCTATTTTGGAAGTAATAATATGTTTGCCTTTTTTTTGGTAAAACCTAGCAGCACCTTTTATAGCTAAATTATCTGCTTCAGTAGCTCCAGAAGTCCAAACTATCTCTCTAACATCACAATTAACAAGACTTGCTACATTTGCCCTTGCTTCCTCTACTGCTTCTTCCGCTTTCCAGCCGAATTGATGAGATCTAGAAGCAGGGTTTCCAAAGTTCCCTTCTAGGGAAAGACATTCTTGCATCTTCGTAACTACTCTAGGGTCAACAGGAGTAGTAGAAGCATGATCTAGATATATTGGCAGCTTAATCATAATTAACCTCTAGCAATTAACCCTTCTTGCTTTCTAGCAAAAGAAGTCCTTTTATTTGCTATCACATCTTCCAAGGATTTATTTAATAAAAAACTATCTACTTGGTCATTTAGCTCAGTCCAAAGATCGTGTGCAAGACAAGTGTTACCTGAATGACAATCAGATGCTCCTCCGCACTGAGTAGCATCCATTTTATCTTCTACGGACGCAACCACTTCTGAAACATTGATTTCGGTACTTGGTCTACTTAGTCTATATCCTCCGCCTGGTCCTCTTGCAGCTTGGACAATACCTGCTTTCCTCAAATTTCTAAACAATTGCTCAAGATAGGAAACTGACATATCTTGTCTTAAAGCTATTTGAGAAATTGAAATAAACTTGTTACCTGACTCGTTTAAAGAAAGATCTAATAAAGCGGTGACAGCATACTTTCCTCTAGTAGTTAATCGCATAATTATGCGTATTCTATATTCCCGACTAATTTTGTCAAGAATTTAATATGTGTACCTTTTTTATAATTTTAAAAGTTTGTAAAGATCTAATTATATAAAAAATATAATAAAATTTTATAGAAAAAGCTTTTCATAAAGGTTTTTTTATGTACCATACAAATCAAAGTAAGGTACAGTTAACTAAAAGAGAAATTAAGACAGAACAAGTATGGATACTCGTTACCTATTCAAAAGATACAATACTTGGTGGGTAAAAGTTGCAGTTCCAAGAACTTTGCGTAACCAACTCGGTTATGATCTTAGACAGTCCCTAAAAACCCATAATCTTGAAGAAGCCCAAGATTTAAGATGGGAAGTAATTGACTCCTTAAAACATAAGATAGAAGAAACTAAGAATTCCTCTCTTGAAGATCATAATTTACAGGAAGTCAAGGTTGCTGTAGAAACCTATTTGCCTGTTACAGACACTAGTAACGCACAGTACTATCATAAAGTTGTTGACTGTCAGTATGCCTGCCCTGCCCACACAAACGTACCTGAATACATAAGACAAATTTCACAAGGTAACTATACCGATGCTTACATGATTAACTGGGAGTCTAATGTGTTTCCAGGGATTTTAGGGAGAACATGCGACAGGCCTTGTGAACCAGCATGCAGGAGAACCAGAACACATGAGAAACCAGTAGCTATTTGTAGACTCAAAAGGGTTGCTTATGATTATAAAGGGGATATCTCTGAATTTCTTCCTCAAGTACCCAAAAGTAAAACAGGTAAAAAAATAGCCTTAATAGGAGGTGGTCCCGCTTCACTGACTGTAGCAAGAGATCTGCTTGTTATTGGCCATGAGTGTGTTTTATTTGAAAAAGACCATAAGGCTGGCGGTCTAATGAGAACAAATATTCCTTCTTTTAGATTGCCAATAGAAGTGTTAGATGAAGAAGTGGATTTAATTCTTAACATGGGAATTGAGACTAGATTTGATACTGAAATCAAGAGCATGAAATCGCTTCTAGATGAAAAATTTGATGCAATTTTTGTTGGTACCGGAGCGCCCAGAGGTAAAGAAATAAATATTGAAGGTAGAGAGGAAGCCAGTAAAAACATTCACATAGGAATAGATTGGCTTACCAGCATAGCTTTTGAGCATACCGACGCAATAGGAAAGAAGGTGATTGTTTTGGGTGGAGGAAATACAGCAATGGATTGTTGTAGGTCTTCATTAAGATTGGGAGCAGAAGATGTAAAAGTTGTAGTGCGTAGTCCTTTTGATCAAATGAAGGCTTCTGAATGGGAGCTTGAGGAAGCCATGGATGAAAACATTCCAATCTTTGACAATCACGTTCCTAAAAAATTTATTCTAAGAAAAGGGAAACTGACTGGAATGGAATTTGAAAAGGTGGAAGCAGTTTTTGATAAAAATGGGAAACGATCTTTGATACCTACAGGTGAAGATCCAGTAATTTTTGAATGCGATGATGTCTTAGTAGCAATTGGGCAAGAGAATGCTTTTGAATGGATAGAAAGAGACATAGGAATAGAATTTGGTGAATGGGATATGCCGGTAGTGGACAAAGTTACTTTTCAGTCTACTCATCCAAAAATATTTTTTGGAGGCGACGCTGCCTGGGGTCCTGAAAATATAATATGGGCAGCAGCTCATGCTCATCAAGCTGCTATCTCGATTAACAAGCTCTTTAATGGAGAAGATATATATGATCGACCTGAACCAGAATCTAACCTAGTAAGTCAAAAAATGGGGGTTCATGAATGGTCTTATGACAATGATATATCACAAGCCAAAAGATTCATTGTTCCTCATGCCGATCAATCTATATCTCTCAAAGATATCAAAGTTGAAGTAGAGCTGGGATTTGATGAAAAACAAGCTTTTGAAGAAGCACAGAGATGCCTAAATTGTGATGTTCAAACAGTTTTTGTTGAAGATTTATGCATAGAATGTGATGCTTGTGAAGATATATGCCCCACAGACTGTATTAATTTTATAGACATTTCCACTGAAGAAGAAATAAGAAAAAATTTGAGAGTACCAGCTTTAAATCTTGATCAAGATTTACTTGTTTCTGAGAAGCTTGAACAAACACAAAGAGTGATGATCAAAGATGAAGATGTCTGTCTGCATTGCGGATTGTGTGCAGAAAGATGCCCCACTGGTGCCTGGGATATGCAAACTTATCTTTACGAAGAAGCAAAAATTTATTAATGAAGAAAATAGAAGCTAAAAATAAATTTGTCATAAAGTTTGCGAATGTAAACGGCTCAGGTTCTGCAAGTGCCAATCAGTTGTTTGCTAAAGGAATCTTTCGTTCCGGGATTACTGTCAGTCCAAAAAATATTTTTCCTTCCAATATCCAGGGTCTTCCAACTTGGTTCGAAGTAAGAGTCAGTGAGAAAGGATATCAAGGTAGAAGGGAAAGCGTAGATATTATGGTAGCCATGAATCCACAGTCCTATAACCAAGATGTACAAGAAATTAACCCCGGAGGCTACATCCTTTATGATTCTTCCTGGAAAAGAGATTTTGGAAGAACTGATATTAATGTAATTGAAATCCCTTTAACCAAGATCTGTTTAAAAGAGTTCGCTGATTCTAAACAAAGATTCTTATTTAAGAATATAGTTTACGTAGGAGCTCTTTCTTCTCTTTTAGGTATAGATAAAAATATTTATGAAGTCTTGATAGAAGAACAGTTCAAAGGAAAAGAAAAGCTTATAGAGCCAAATGTTAAAGCTCTAGGATTGGGGTTTAATTATGCTGAAGAAAACCTTAGAGATAGATGCGCAATTAAAGTTGAAAAGTCTAACAAAACAGATGGGATGATTTTAACTAGTGGAAATGATGCTTCTGGATTAGGGTGCATTTACGGGGGTGCAACGGTCTGCACCTGGTATCCTATTACCCCTTCTACTTCCCTCGCTGAATCTTTTACTAGTTATTGCGAGGAATTAAGGATCGAGCCTAAGAGCGATAAAAATAAGTTCGCAATTATTCAAGCCGAAGATGAATTAGCAGCAATTGGTATGGCTATTGGAGCTAACTGGAATGGAGCAAGAGGTTTTACAGCCACAAGCGGTCCCGGAATATCTTTGATGAGTGAATTTATAGGTTTAGCCTATTTTGCAGAAGTACCACTGGTTATATTTGACATCCAAAGAGGGGGGCCTTCTACCGGCATGCCTACCAGAACCCAGCAATCTGATGTTCTTACTTGTGCCTATGCTTCACATGGAGACACCAAACATGTTCTGTTAATGCCTTCAACCCCAAAAGAATGCTTTGACTTTGCTGTCGAAGCTTTTGATTTAGCTGACAGACTTCAAACTCCAATAATCGTACTTTCAGATTTAGACCTAGGCATGAATGATTGGACCACACCAGAATTAAAGTGGGATGATTCAAGAGAATATGATCGAGGGAAAGTTCTTTCCAAAGCAGACCTAGAAAACTTAGATACATATGGAAGATATTTAGATGTTGACGGTGATGGTATTCCTTACAGGACTTACCCTGGTACCCATCCAAATAAAGGTGCTTATTTTACTAGAGGAACTTCACATGATGAAAACGCTAGATACACTGAGGATGGAAAAGTAAATGCAAAGAATTTATCTAGACTCCTAAAGAAATATCAAACTGCTTCTGAATTAGTTCCTAGACCAGAGTTTAGGCAAGACTCCAAATTGAGCTCCATTGGAGTAATTTACTTTGGAAGTACTGATGCATCGATGAAAGAAACCTTAGATTTGTTACAAGAAGAAGGAATAGTTTTAGATGCCATGAGATTGAGAGCTTTTCCATTCAATCTAGAAGTATGGGAATTTATTGAAGACCATGATCTTTTATTCATAGTCGAGCAGAACAGAGATGGGCAAATGAGGACCTTAATTATGGCGGAAGGAGGTATTGTCCCTGACAAACTAGTGTCAATTCTTTGTTTTGATGGTTCACCTATAACCGCAGACTTCATTTTTAATAAGATAACTTCACACATTTCAGGTTATCCAGCTAAAGAAGCTTTAGGAGGGGAATAACAAATGACTTATATTGTCAAACCTATAAATCGTCATCCAAATCTTGAGACTAATGATCTTGGCCTGACAAGAAGAGATTACGAAGGGTCTACTATATCGAGTTTGTGTGCAGGATGTGGTCATGACTCAATAAGTGCAGCTATTCTTGAAGCGTGTTTCCAACTAAACATTTCTGCACATCAAGTTGCAAAATTATCAGGCATAGGCTGCTCTTCAAAAGCTCCTGCTTATTTTTTAAATCAGTCTCATGGATTCAATTCAGTTCATGGACGTATGCCATCCGTTGCAACTGGTGCAAATCTAGCAAATCCAGAATTGATGTATTTAGGTGTTTCTGGTGATGGTGACACTGCCTCAATCGGCATAGGTCAATTTATTCATGCTGCAAGAAGGCAATTAAATATTGTCTATGTTGTAGAGAATAATGGAACTTATGGACTTACAAAGGGGCAATTTTCTGCCACAAATGATCTTGTATCCAAAAGTAAATACGGCGAAGAAAATTTATTTCCTGCAATTGACCTTGCTGCAATGGCCATACTAGCTGGAGCAAGTTTTGTAGCAAGAAGTTTTTCAGGGGATAAAAATCAGTTAGTCCCTCTGCTAAAAGCAGCTATGAAACATAAAGGATTCTCTATATTGGATGTTATTTCTCCATGTGTAGCTTTCAATAACCATAAGACTTCTACAAAAAGCTACGATCACATTAGAGAACACAACGAGTCTGTATCAAGAATTGACTTTGTACCGCTAGGTCAAGAAATAAAAGCAAACTATGGTGAAGGAGAGCAGATAGATGTATCTCTTCATGATGGTTCTACCCTAACATTAGAAAAACTTTCCGAGAACTACGATCCAAGAGATAAATCTTCAGCTATTTCTCATATAATCTCTGCAGATCAAGATGGAAAAGTTCTGACTGGTCTTCTTTACATTAACCCCGAAGCTAAAGACCTCGAAGAGACACTTAACTTAACTAAGACACCCTTAACTGGTCTTACAAAAAAAGATTTGTGTCCTGGTGAAGACAAACTAAATAAGATTAATGATAGTCTTCGTTAATGTTCAATTGATTCCCAGTTTCTTAGCTATGGTCTGATAAGACTCAACCACATTTCCTAGGTCTTGTCTAAATCTATCCTTATCGAGTTTTTCTCTAGTTTCTGAGTCCCATACTCTGCAACCATCAGGAGTAAACTCATCACCTAAGAGTAATTCTCCCTTAAAAGAACCGAATTCTAGTTTGAAATCAACCAAAATCATTCCTGCTTCAGAAAAAAGCCTTTTAAGTGTGTCATTTACTTGAAAAGTTTTTATTTTCATTTCCTCTATTTGTTCATCAGAAGCCCATCCAAAACACTTAATATGATAATCATTGATCATAGGGTCATGGAGTTCATCGTTTTTATAAAAAAATTCGAATGTAGGAGGATCTAAATCTAAACCTTCTTCCAATCCAAGTCTTCTACAAATACCGCCTGCGGCAACATTTCGAATCACACATTCTACTGGAACCATATCAAGTTTTTTTACCAAACTTTCTGTGTCTGACAAAAGCTTTTGAAAATGAGTAGCCACACCTTCCTTTTCTAATATAAGCATAATAAAGGCATTAAACTTGTTGTTAGTCTTGCCCTTCCCTTCTAAGCTCTCTTTTTTTACACCGTCGAAAGCAGACGTATCATCTCTATAATGCATAATATAAAAATCTGGGTCAGAACTTTTATACAAAGATTTTGCTTTACCTGAATTAATTAATTCTCCTTTCTCTACTTTTTCCATAAATCAGACTAAGATAATGATTGGTTAATTTCAGATAACAAATCTCTTTCAAAAGTCTTCCCTCCTTGAGATTCGCTAACAACAGTAACGGTGCATTTGCTTTTTCCTACTTTTTTTATATAAATCCTAAAGTCAGGTTGATTCGAAGCCCTATCTCTTCTAAAGAGACCCTTGATAAAACCAACTTCCTCTTCTTTCGAAAAGGTAACAAAGAAAACTCCATTAGTTCGATCAAGGTCTTGTACTGTTATAAGTGCTTCTTTAAGGGCTCTATCTACTGCCGCCCAAGCTCTTGGAAATTCTAGGTTTATTTCTATCAAGCTTGTTCCATCTTCTGACTGTTTAAGAATAGCTTTCTGGCCTAGGTTGAGATTCAGTGCCACTAAAGAGGTTCCTCCAGTAGAAGGGGCCTTGCTTAGATAATCTAATGCCTCCCTTAAAATTTTATCTTCTAGGTTGTTTTCAACAGGAACTTTTACCCAATTGTTATTAGAATCCTTCATTAAATGAGAAAGAAAAATTTCAGAACTGGCTTGTCTAATTCCATGCTCTATCTTCATTTGTAATTTTCCTTCTGAGGATCCTGAGGGCATGTTTGTACTTTCAAGAACGCCCGTATTTGGATCTTCAAAAGAAAGCCCAAAATCACCTGAAGACCAAAAATCTTTCATTAAAGGCCAAACACTACTTGGTAATGTTTCTACGTAGAGCCACCTCAGCTCTCCTAGTCTGTGCATTCTTATTTCATTAGTTGAACCTGATGAAAATACTTGAGGTGGCAATGGAACTTCATAAGAATCTGAAGAAACTAGATTTTCCTGAGTTGTAGGAATTGGATAATAGTCAACAATAGGCCTAGTAGCCTGATCAGAAGCAACTTCCACAGATTCAGATTGCCTTTCCTTTAAGTAATCATATCTATGGTCAGTCAGTATCCAACCGCAGGAGCTAAGAAGAAAAGTTACAAGAAATAAAGAAAAATAACGGAATCTGATTAGAAATTTCATTTAATTAATAAGACTTAATTTATTTAATATTAGTTCAATTTCAGGAATATAATCTTCATCTAGATTTGTAAGTGGGAGCCTAATGCCTGGAGGAATCCTTCCCATTTTATTAAGAACCCATTTTACAGGAATTGGGCTTGTTTCGACGAACAAAGCCTGATGTAACTTCCTCAGTTTTGCATCTATCCCTTTTGCTTCTTTAAAATTTCTCCCTAAGGCCAAGTCGCATAATTCTGAGATCTTTTTAGGGACAACATTAGCAGTCACAGAAATAATTCCATGGCCTCCTTCAATTAAAAAATTACAAGCAGTAAGATCATCTCCAGAATATAAGAAAAAGGATTCATCTTTTGACTTTGTTCCTAGAATTTTTTGTAGTTGACTTAATCTTTGGGTGTCTGGTGAAGCCTCTTTTAAACCAATAATATTTTCTAAACTGGACAGAATGGCAACCGTTTCAGGTAATAAATCACATGCGGTTCTAGTAGGTACATTATAAAGAATTTGGGGAATGTCCACTTCAGAGGCTATTTCTGAATAATGTTTAATAAGCCCTTTCTGAGTAGGTCTATTGTAATAAGGAGTAACGAGTAGAGCAGCAGAAGCACCTGCTTCTTTTGCAGCTAAAGTCAAATAAATGGCTTCCTTGGTAGAGTTTGCTCCTGTTCCCGCAATTATGGGTACTCTGCCAGCAGAATGTTGTACTGACTGTTCTATTATTTGAACATGCTCAGAAATATCAAGGGTAGCAGATTCTCCTGTTGTTCCTACAACTACTATTGCAGAAATTCCTGAATCAATATGCCAATCAATTAAATCAAACAAAGACTGCCAACTAATACCGCCATCCTTTTCCATGGGAGTTACTAAGGCAACTATTGATCCTTTTACTTTAAACACAACAAACTAATAGTGGTAACTTATTCTAGTTATTTAAATGAATTTCAATTAAATTTATTATATCAACAATAAGGAGAATGTATGACAACACTCAAAATAGGAAATAAAGCACCTGTTTTTAAAGGTCTATGCACTGGTAAGGGAGATGCAGACCTTTCTAAACTCAAAGGAAAGAAAGTAGTACTTTACTTTTACCCTAAAGACAGCACTCCTGGGTGTACAACCGAAGGCCAAAATTTTAGGGATCTTCATAAAGAATTTATGAAAGAGAAGGTAGTAATTTTTGGACTTTCAAGAGAATCTTTAAAGTCACATGAAAATTTTAAAACGAATCAGTCCTTTCCTTTTGATCTCATATCTGATCCAGAAGAAAAAATCTGCAAGTTGTATGATGTTATAAAAGAAAAAAGCATGTATGGAAGAAAGTATATGGGCATTGAAAGAAGTACTTTTCTTATAGATGAAAAAGGCAAACTTGCTCATGAATGGCGAAAAGTTAAAGTAAAAGGTCATGCGCAGGAAGTTCTTGATGCAGTTAAATCCTTAAATTAAGAACTACTCAGTCACTTTTTGTGGCCAAGAGTTTATTATTGCTTTTACAAAAGTAGCAAGTGGAATAGCGAAGAAAAGGCCCCAGAAACCCCAAAGACCTCCAAAGAACAGCACAGCTATAACTATTACTACTGGATGAAGTTTATTTCTTGCAGAAAACAAGAGAGGAACAAGTAAATTACCATCCAAAGCCTGGATAATGACGTACAAACCTAAAAGCCAATAAAAGTTTTCTGTTAACCCCCATTCATACAATCCAACGAGTAAGACAGGAATGGTCACTAAGATAGCTCCGAAAAATGGAATAATGACTGAGAGCCCTACCAACAAAGCTAATAAGAAAGTATAAGGAAGACCTAAAAAACTAAAAGTTAAATAGCTAACAAAGGTCACTATAAAAATTTCTATAAGCTTCCCAGTAACATAATTATAGAGTTGATCGTTCATTTCACTAAAAATTGAATCCATCAAGCTCTTTTTTTCAGGGGCAAAGAAACTTATTAATGGCAATAGAGTATTTTTGTCTTTGACAAAGAAAAAAACCATTAAGGGAATTAGTATTGCATAAATCAAAGCGTTAAAAGCAAAACTAATTGTTCCGGCTATTTGTCCTAAAGCCTGTGATAAGAGATTACTTATCTGAGAACTGAGATTGCCAAAAATATTCATTATTTCATCTTCCGTGAAATATTCTGGGTATGAGTCAGTTAATTTGGCTAAAGCTTGCTGCAAAGCATCAGCTAAATTTGGTAGGCTTAGTATTAGAGAATTAATTTGGGACCCTATAGAGGGTAAAACCATAAAAAAGCTAGTATACAAACCAAAGAAGATAAGCAAAGAAGTGGTAAGAGATAACCATCTTGGAAATTTATAGTACTCTAGAGTTTGAACCAGTCCATTTAAGAGAAAAGCTATAACTAAGCTGATAAGTATAGGTAGAAGAATTCCCCCAAAGAAAAATAACAAAGAAAAAGCAATGACCAGAAACAGTGCAAAATAGACTGTTTCTTCATTAAAGAAGAATCTGTCTATTAATTTCTTTATAAGATCTAACATAAATTATTTTTTTTCTATAGTGTAAATAAAAATATTCTTTTTCTTGGATGCTTGTAGAAGTTTATTACCGCTTATTTTCGCATAAGAAGCAAAATCCTCCCAAGAAGTAGGGTCTATAGCCGTCACCTCAAGAACATCTCCAGCACTGAGTTTAGATAAAAATAATTTAGCCTTTAATAAAGGTAGGGAACAGTCTAAATTGTTTGTATTTAAGTATTTCTTGACCATATTTAAAGATACTTTATGAACTGATTGTTATTATGTAAGTCAAAATACTTATTTCAAAGCTTTATAGAGACATGGCTGGCAACAAAAACTTAAGTTCAAGATTAAAGAAAAGTTTAATTTTAGTTCTTTTTTTTACTCTCCCTCTTCACTTTAATTCAGAAGAGGTACTTCCTGAGCTTGGTGACACATCATCTTCTGCCATTTCTTTAGATTCTGAGTATAAGCTAGGCAGACTCTACATGGCTCAACTAAGAAGATCTTTACCCGACTTACAAGATCCTTTGGTACAAGACTACACAGAACACCTCATCTATAGAGTTAGTGAATACAGCCAACTAAAAGACCGAAGACTAGAAGTTGTACTTGTAGAGGATAAAAATATCAATGCTTTTGCCTCACCTGGAGGTGTAATTGGTATCTATGCAGGCTTAATTTACCATTCAGAAACTGAAGGGCAATTTGTGTCAGTAGTTGCACATGAATTAGCACACTTAAGTCAAAGGCATTTTGCTAGAAATCTGCAAAGACAACAAGACAAGAGCTTATCTAATGCTTTAATAATTTTGGCAAGCATCGCAGTAGCTGCTTCTACTAGGCCTGAAGCAATTATGGCGGGACAACAAGTTCTAGTTCAACAAGCTTTATCTTATAGCAGAAGTAATGAACAAGAGGCAGACAGAATAGGCTTCTTAACTATGATCTCAGCAGGTTTTGATCCTGAAAGCATGCCTCAAATGTTTGAAAAATTGCAGGCTCTTAGCAGATTAAGCGGTGCTAATGAACTAGAATTTCTAAGATCTCACCCTCTTACCAAGAAAAGAATTAGTGACTCTAGAATTAGAGCCAGAGAGATAAAAGGCTCTAACTATAAAAATAGTCTAGAGTTTGAATTAGTTAAACAGAGAATTTCCACCAAGTTCTATAAAACTTCTCGCCAAGCAGTATTGCAATTACGACAAGAAAAAAGAAGAGCTAAAAACGACCGTGAAAGAATTGTTAAGGGTTATGGACTTGCCTTGGCCTTATCAAGGAGCAATAAATATAGTGAAGCATTAGAAGAGGTAAGAGAAACACTAAAATTGGACAAAGAGAATCTAATTTTACAAACGGCACTACTAGAAATTCATTTAAATGCTAAAAATGGGCTTGAAGCTTTGGCTGTAGGAAAAAATTTATTGGAAATAAACCCTGTTAATTATCCGATCTCCATGCTGTACGCCAGAGCTCTCATGGATCAAAAAAAGTATGATCAAGCTGAAGATGTTTTAAAGAACTTACTTTTTAAGCGAAAAGAAGATCCTCAAATCTGGTACTGGTTAGCTGAAGTTCAAGGTTTAGGAAGGAAAATAATCAGTTTACATCAATCTAGAGCTGAGTATTTCTACCTAACAGGAAATTATGACAGAGCCATAGAGCATTTAAGATATGCTTTAGAGCTTGCAGGAAATAATTTTCAACTCAACGAAGTTCTTCAAACTAAAATAGAGAACATTTTTGATACTAAAGAAGAGTTAAAAGATTTTTCTTAGCCGGGTGGCCAGCTAAGCTCTCTTCCAGCAATAAGGTGAATATGAAGATGAAAAACTGTTTGGTGAGCATCTGCTCCATTATTTACAACTAATCGAAAAGCATCTTCCACACCTAAGTCTCTGGCGACTTTACCTGCTACAAGAAAAAGATGTCCTAATAATTCCTGATCTTCTTTATTTGAATCAGAAATCTTTTCTATCGACTTCTTTGGAATTATTAATAAGTGAGTTGGGGCTATGGGATTAATGTCTTTGATCACTAGGCAAATATCATCCTCATAATGAATTTCTGCTGGTAATTCTTTGTCTATTATCTTTTGAAAAACAGTATCTGACATAAAAAACTATAAACCCTTTGAATCATCGTAACTGAGAATCTCTTGTTTCTGAGGATTTTTTTCTTCAGATAAAGAAACTTTATACCCATCAACGTATGAAAGTTCTTTTATCCCATCTATATGCATACGTTTATCTTGAAATTCTTTTAACTCTAAAACTTTCTCTTTAGCCTTTTTTGGATTTTCAGCAGCTATAAAGAAATTCACATGATGTTCATAAATACCTTCTCCAATTGAAGGGTCGTAATAACCTACATGTACCATATACAAATTCATTTTTAGACCTTAAGTTATCGTTTGCTGGCTACTATAAACGAATTCCAAAACGCGAGAGTAAAGAAATATACACAAAGTAAACTAGAGCAGTAACAGTTATAGAAATAAAGAAAGAATAGAAAAAATCTAATTTTTTTAATGCCAATGGAAGCACAATAAAGAAGGTCAAAGAAGGTGGGATCAATAGCAAAATGGAGTTAGAGAGATCAACAACTGATCTAACATTCTTAGTATCTAAATAAAGCCATGTTATTGCCAGTGCCGAAATTAGGGGTATGGAAGCTAATACTCCAGCTAAAAAACTAGATCTTCGAGCTATTTCGGAAATTGCGACAATAATCAAAGCCGTAAGGATAGTTTTAATGACCAAATACATGACAATTTTTCTGGTTCTATTTAAGTTCTTAAGTATTATTATAGAAAAGAATGAATAAGAGCAAGAATAAAGATGTAAAACCTAGTTTAGAAATTTCACAGAAGGAACTCCAAGAGTTTATGGAAACCTTAGATCCTAAAAGAAATATTCAAGACTTAGCTGCTACAGCTGCAGAAATAATTGCTTCTGCTGGTTTATCCACTAATTGGAATGACATATTACCTATGCTCGACGATGAAGAGATAGCTGAACAATTAAGATTAGCCTCACATATAATTTTTAGAGCGAAATTAGTACTTGAAGAAATGGAAAAAAACCCTTCATCAAAAAACATTGTTTACAACACTATGTTAATGATGGACACATTGGAATTTGCCAATATAAAAGGTTATTTACCTTCTTCATCAAAAGTAAATTTCAATAAAATGCAAACACAAACTTCTTCGTTAGCTATTGCAGTTAAGAAAGAAAAAATAATAGATACGATAAGAGAATTAGCCAAAGATTATCCCGCTAAAGGTATAACTTGGCTTCGGAAAAGAGCTTCTGCTTTGCTTAGTTCAGAAGAAAAAAGAGGCTACAGCTACAGACAAATTGTTAGAGATACTAAAGGGATGAGAATAAAAAAGGGTTAGCTTTTACTCTTAATTGTCTGGATGGTGGGCCGTCTGCGATTCGAACGCAGGACCAATTCCTTAAAAGGGAACTGCTCTACCGCTGAGCTAACGGCCCAAACCCGGCATTATACATAGTAATAATCATTAGTTTGGTATAGTTAAATTGTGAAAGAACCCTCCTTAACCCTATCTCTCCTACTAACAGCTGGTAATGCTTGGCTGAAAGTTTTATGTCAAATAGTTTATGGTTGTTAGTTCTCCATTAAATGTAGTTTGGTCAAGAATTCAAAATTTGATTGGGCTGTCTTTAATATTGTTTTTTTTTACTTTGCCCAATCCGAGATTTGTTTTTGTATCATTGGCTCTATGGATTTTCACCTCAACAGTTGTTACTGCATTATTGCAAAAAACCAGATTTACCTTAGCCAATATCATTACCCTTTCTAGAGCTTTTGGATTAGTAACTTGTTCTGTTATCCTAGCTCATAACGGATATATTTCTAATTTGTCTGTTTTTATTTTAGGAATCTGTTTACTGGCAGATGCTTTAGATGGCTACTTAGCTAGACTCTTTACTACAAGTTCAGCAGGAAAGATACTTGACGGAGAAACTGATCAACAATTTGTTCTACTTACAGCCTTTGCTTGCTACATACTCTTACACATGCCCTTTTGGCTGTTATTCTTTCCTTGTATTAAATATATTTTTGGAATTTTCTACGAATTATTCAAATTATCAGTAAGAGAAAATAGTGGGGAAAAAAGAAGGAAAATTATTGCTGCAATAGTAATGATAATTTTATTTATAAACTTAACCTCCTTGATTAATGAAGAAACTGGAGTCTTAATATCTTCCTTTGGATTTCTCTTACTATCATATTCTTTTATAGCAGATCTAATCAGGTCAATTCAAACAAAATTGAGAAATGAGCCGCAGTAAGAATAAACAAAACAAAATTAAAGACTGGTTCGACGAAACATATAAGGAAAAAGGTTTTTCTTACCTCAGGCCACCCAGAGCTTACAAAGCTTTTATTAATATTTTAAAGTTAAAGTCGGGTAATTCAGTTCTTGATGTAGGTTGTGGTCCAGGGCTCTTTTTAAAACTAGCACATGAAATTGGGTGCAACTGTTCAGGTATAGATTTATCTCAACAAGCTGTATCAATGGCTCAAAGCTATGTTCCTGAATCAGATATTCGTTTGGGAAATGCAGAAAATTTACCTTTCTTGGACAACAGTTTTGATGTTGTAGTTTGTCTTGGCGCTTTGGAACGTTTCGTTAATCTTGAGGAAGCTCTAGCGCAACAACTTCGCGTTGCAAAAGAAAATTCTCTTTTTTGTTTCTTGGTTAGAAACTCAAACAGTTTTTTGTGGTTTTTTAACATGAAAATACTAAAACGCCAAAATAGAGCTGGGCATCAAAATGCAAAGTCACTTGATCAGTGGATTAATTTATTTGAATCTAATGAGTTTACTATTGAAAAAATTTTTCCAGATCAGTGGCCGTTACAAAAAATTACTTCTTTCCTTCCATTAGGTATAAGAAGAAAACTTTTGCCCACTATACATAATGGGGTATTGCCTCTTCGGTTTGCTGGAGAGTTTGTATTTCTTCTCTCAGCTAAGACCTCTTCATAATATATTGTTTGGTTAAATGGAAAGACCAATTCACTACCAGGTCTTTTGGGCCATTATGGCCGTTTTATTGTTAAATTCTTTCCTTTCAACATCTGTTACTTCGGGAAAATGGTTTAGGTTAAGTTCAGATCTACTTTTCCTTCTACCTTTGTTAATAATAGCTACATCTTTTTCCAAAAGGCCTAATTACTGGATCCACCTCTTTAGTATATTAATTTGTATCCTTGGTCTTTATAGATTTCTGAACTTACTTACGGATTTGATTTTTCATCGGCCCTTTTCTTTCTTTGATGTACTTCTAATACCTGAATTAGATTATTTAGTAAATCAGAGTCTAACTACTATTGAGAAAAGCTTCTTAGTGCTTTCAATTCTTATCATAGCTATGGTTAGTTATACATTTATATTTCTATTTAGCCGTCTGTTAACTAAATCATTCAGCTTAAGTATAAAAAATACTACTGCAGGAATCTTATTAGGATTTGGGTTGATAGTTTTCATTCAGTTTTTGGTTATTCTTAAAGAAGGATCAAATTTTAGTTTGACTCGGGGTCCATATATTAAAGACTTTATATATTTCTTTGACAGAGCAATAAAAGATGTAAGGTTAAATGAGAATCAGTATCTACTAAAACAAGAAATAAAATTAGCTAATAGTTCCTTAGATGAAAATGCTTACGATCTCTCCAGATTAAGTAACACAAATGTAATTGTTATATTTATTGAATCTTATGGAGCTGTATTAGTTGAAAATCCAGATCTACTTAATCCTTATAAGAAATTTTATTCTGAAATGCAGACTTTGTTGGAAAAAAAATCTTTCTCCATGGTTAGTGGCTATTCTGAAGCACCCGACGGTTCATGGAATTCTCGACTCAGTTTTTCAACTGGAACAAATATTACTCACAGATACATAGCGAACTTAGCAATGGTATCTAATTTGACCACTTTAAATCAAAAATTCTCACAACTAAATCATACAACTCTAAGCTTTATGCCAGGCGTTACTGAACCTGTCTTATATATAGAGACCTTTTTTGACTTTCAGAATAGAATACGATTTTGGAACTTAGACTGGCCTAAAGACAAGTCTTTTGTTGGTTGGCCAGTTATCCCTGATCAATACGCTTTAGAGTGGCTGGGGAGAAAGCCTACTCTTAAAAATATTACACCTTTTTATGCAGAGATAGTGCTGTCCAGCAGTCATTCTCCTTTCGGAAGAGTACCCTCTTACATAACTGATGGAACTTTCAATTTGGAAGACTATCATTCAAGAATTCAAGGAAAGAAAGACTCTTTGAGCATTTTTTCTTACCTAGAATCAAGTCCTGAAAAATACATGATCTCTATTGAATACAGTCTCCGTTCCTCATTTGATTTTATTTTGAAATATCTTGATAAAGAAGACCTAATTATTCTGATAGGAGATCATCAACCGCCCGTGCATAGGACTGATTCTTTTCTTGTCCCAGTTCACATTATTAGCGGTAATAGAAGTCTATTAAGTCCATTTAAAAAATTAGGTTTTCAAAAAGACCTATTCTCTTTAGAAGTTAAAAGAAATATTAGTCATGAAGACTTTGCACAATTTATTTTGGAGAGCTATTCTTCTCATCAACGAGAATGAGATGGAAAAAGTGGTTAATATAAGAGAGGCAATTACAACCTCTTCTTGCTACAAGTCAAGTGAACTTGACCTGGAAAAAACTTCAGATGAATTATGGACGGCTTTACTATCTTGTAAAAAATTTTTATCCACTGTTTCTTTTCTTCCAAAAAGGCAATATTTCATTAAAAATGAAGATGAAAATTTTTGGGAATATTTTGTGCCAAAAGCAAATAGTCCATTTAAGCCTATAAATGAAAAAATTTGCTATGTCATTGAAATACAATCAGGTTCAAACTTAGAAGGTGAAGGATTTTTTGGTCTTGAAGATCAAAAAAATAAAACCGTATTAGCTTTTCATGTTGATGACATAACTCAACTAAATCTAAATACTAAAATAGAAAAAATATTTGATTTGGAGAATGAATTGAGAAGACCTGCAACTTCTATTAGTTTGTATTTACCTATTATTTTAGGTGAATGGCGAGCTAGGCAAAATTCTTCCGTATTTGTAACGGGTCATTTGACTCAATCAGAAGATGGGAAAATAACCAAAAAAGATGGCACTCCCGTTTGGTTAGGCGGAGAAATGGATAAGAAGCATACTCATAGACTAAGAAGTCTGCATGAATCTTTATTGATTGGCTCGAAGACTTTTCGAAATGATAATCCCAAATTAACAGTAAGACATTGCAAGGGTAAAAATCCTATTCCTATAATTTTCAAAGGCTCTCACACAAGTTTTTTTAATAAAGATCTGTTCAAAGTTAAAAAAAGAGAAGTTTTTCTTCTGTGTAGGGATCAAAAGCAACAATCAAACTATGGAAACCTTCAATGCAGGATAAACGAATTAAATTTTAATGTTAATAAAGCAGTTTTTTCTCCAAAAGAAATCTTAACTAAGCTCGAGCAGAAAGGTATTCATTCTGTTTTTATCGAAGGTGGAGGAATTACCATCTCACATTTTCTTACTTGTAATTTATTGGATCGTTTTCACTTACAAATTACAAACAGAAAAATCGGCTCAGGAGTTAATTCTTTTACTCTTCCTACTTCTTCATCTATTGAAGAGATCCACTCTTTAAATAGAATAGATTACAAAATTAAAGATCAAACATTGATTGACTATTCTCCTGTTAGTTCATGATTTAAATAAGATAACTAAAAGAATTATGTTAAAAATTGAACTGCTTCAACCCCCAAGAAGTAACCAACAATCTGGGGGTTACTTGTTTAACGAAAATATAACTAAGCTTCTGAAAGAAAAAGGAATCTGTAAGTTAGTAGAAGTAAAAAAAGAAAACCTAATCGAATATATATCAGAGGCTTCCTTCAAAAGAGTTGTTATTGTTTTAGATAGTATTTATCTTCAATTCATAGATTTTTCTGAAATAAAACCTTTGTTGAGAGAAGAAAACCTTAAAATTATTCTCTTATTACACTTGTTACCAAGTAGTGACTTAGATAAAGAATCGTTTGATAATCAAATTTTAAAAAAATTGAACTCTAGAGAGTTAGTCTGGATTAAGCAAAGTAATTTAGTAATTATAGTTACTGGTAGCAATTACAAGAAAGAACTTTTAAAACATCGTGTTTGTTCTTCAAGAGTTAAAGTTGTCAACCCAGGTCAAGAAAGCTATCCATTTAAGACTACTAAAGTTGGAGAATCTAAAAAAATCCATTATCCGATAAAAGGCATTAGTGTTGGTTCTATATCGCCAAGGAAAAACCAAATTCTCCTCGTGGACATGCTTTCAAAAATTAATCCAAAGTTATATCGATGGACCTTTATAGGAAACAAACAGTTATTTCCTGAATATACTAAAAAGGTAATGAATATGGCAAATAAGGGTAACTGGAAAGCTAGCTTATTTTTTGTTGGTCAAGTTCATCATTCCAAGGTACTAATGAGTCTTACTGATTCGGATCTTTTTGTATCTACTTCAGTAAAAGAATCTTATGGCATGTCCGTAGCTGAAGCTTGCTCTGTAGGTTTACCTGTTTTGTCATTTAATACAGGCGATTTTTCTAGTTGGGTAAAACATAATCAAAATGGATATTTAATTGATCAAGATGATATTCGGGGTATGCAAAATAAATTAAATGATGTTATTAGTGATTTAAGTATATTGACTGGTTTGAAGGATGTAGCTAAAAAAAATAGTTCAGGAATTCATTTTCCAACTTGGGAAGAAAGTAGTACAAAATTAGAAAAAATCTGTCGAACAATTTACTAAAAATGCAATCATTAAGTTATTGGGTTGTTAAAGCCAACGAAGGTGAGATAAGAGAAGCAAAGCTTTTTGAAAAAAAGGAAAGCACATTAGTTAAAACATTATTATCTGGAGTAAGCACAGGAACTGAAAAACTAGTTGGGAAAGGTAATGTGCCAAGATCGGCATTTAATTTTATGTCTGTTCCTTATATGAAAGGAAATTTTGATCTTCCAATTAAGTATGGATACAGCTTGGTAGGAGAACCGCAGAGTGGTGATTACAAAGGCTCAAGGATTTTCGTTATGCACCCTCATCAAAATTTATGTTTTGTATCCAATGAAGATTTATTTATTTTACCAGATGAAATTTCGAACGAAAAAGCTATTTTGATTCCCAATATGGAAACTGCTTTAAATGCCATTTGGGATGCGGAACTTAAACAAAAGGATCGCATAGGTATTGTGGGAGCTGGTACTTTAGGAATTTCTGTTGGGTTTGTTCTTGCAGCAAAGGACTTTAATTTCGTTATGATAGAGAAAAATACAAAACGTCTAAAAGACTCATTGGAACTTAAATGGATCCCGCTCTCAAAATCAGAAGCCAGTAATCAAACCCAATCTTACGATATAATATTTCATACATCTGGTTCTTCTCAAGGACTACAAAGATCAATAGATCTAGGAGGGTTTGAGAGTAGAGTTATTGATTTAAGTTGGTATGGATCAAATAAAGTCAACCTTAATCTGGGAGAGTCTTTCCATTGGGAGAGGAAGAAAATTATTTCTTCCCAAGTTTCTCACATAGCACTTCCAAAAAGAAAGCTGATAAAAAAGAAAGATAGACTGAAAGAGGTTATTGACCTATTGAGAGATCCTGTTTTAAATAAGTTTAGAAGACATGAAGTAGGATTTAATAACTTACCTAGATTTATGAAACAGTTATATGCTAATAAAGATGTTGGGTGGTCGCCAATAATTAACTATCAAAATATAAGCTAATGTACAGTTTAGCAGTTAACGATTTTTTTATGGTAGCCCATAGCTTAAAAGGAGAAGAGTTTGGTGTTGCTCAAAATCTGCATGGCGCAACTTTTGAAATTACTACTGAGTACAAAGTTGAAAAACTTAATTATTCAGGAGTAGTTATTGACGTTACCGTTGCAACAGAAATTTTAAAAAAGGTTACAACCACATTAAATTATAAGAATTTAGACGAATTAAAAGAATTTAAAAAATTAAATACAACTATGGAGGTACTCTGCGAGTATATTCACAACCAAATTTCAAAACATTTGTCAGGAGATTTTGAAGGCACTCTAAAAGTTGTTATTAAAGAAAGTCCGTTAGCTCATTGTTCTTATGAAAATAAAATCTAAACTCCACTTAGCCATATTGCTTCAACTGTAACCGGTGATGTAATTTACTATGACTAGTTAATTTGACTCTTGAATGGAGGTTTCCATAGATTTTTTTGCTAACTCAGCTGCTCCAGTATCAGGGTATTCTTGGATCAATTTGGAGAAGTGAGAAGTTGCGGCTTCTTCATTTAACAAAATTCTTTCAATTACTCCTAATTTATAAAGTGAATCAGGAGCTCGATTGTGTTCACTGAATTCTTCGGTAACTACTAAGTAATTCTCTCTTGCATCTTCTAATAGATCCTGAGCTAAATATAGTTCTCCAGACCAGAAATAAGCATCCGCAGAATAATTTCCTTCAGGAAAATAAATTATTAACTTTCTAAAAGCTTCTAATGCTTCTGAGTATCTGGAAGCATTAAATAACTCCAGAGCTTTCTTGTATAAATCAATTTCTTCGGAAAAGGATTGATTAGAAGTGTTTAAACTCTCATTGTCTAAGTCTTCTAACTCATCAGAAAGCAAGTCGTGCAATCTTTTGTCTAAGTCTAGATATCTTTGTTGCTGGAGTTCTTGATAGCGCTCAATTAAATAAGTGTTTTCTTCTACGAGACCTCTAAGCGTGGCTATTTCTTGTTCTAGAGCATTGAGTTTCTGGTAAATCAGATCCAAAGGTTCTTCTTCATCGGAATAAGAATGAAGCGAAAGTACTAAAGCAAATACAAAATATAAACGAATTAATTTCTTCAAATAGTTTTTAAAATTTAAAGTACTTTAATTTCAGCCCTTCTATTTTTACCCCACGCGGCTTCATTGGAGCCGTAAGCAACTGGTTTTTCCTCTCCATAACTAACCGTTGTTAATTTGCTGGAAGCAACACCATTTACACGAAGTAATTCTGAAACAGCATTTGCTCTCTTCTCTCCTAAGGCTAAGTTGTATTCTCTTGTACCCCTTTCATCACAATGACCTTCTATTCTAACCCTAGCCGAAAGATTCGATTTCATTGCATTTGCCAATTCACGAATTTCTAAAATAGCGGAAGCACTAAGATCATACTTGTCATAGTCAAAATATATCGTTCCTTCTTCTATTGCGTCAGCTTCTGAGTACTGAGTTTCGGAAACTACAGAAACTATAGTTGCATCAACTGCCCGATCGACGGAAACTGAAGCACAACCACTAAAAGAACATATTATGGCGGCAATGACTAAAAACTCTTGAAATAGACTCATATCTAGCTCCTTATGCTCAATTATACTTTCTTTGTTTAAAATAACCTCCTCGAATTTATCAGCCTTTGTAGAGGTGACCAGTCGAAAGCTTTTAATAACGGAGACCAACTGGGCCCTGATACTTCACCTGAACTAGTTGGTAGAACAAACCGTGTTTTTCCATCTATTGATATACCAGCCAGAATATTTTTTTCATCTTTTTTCGTTGCGTAAATTATTACCTTTCCATTTGGAGAAATTGTTGGAGATTCATCTAATTGGGTATCCGTTAATATCCTCAGCTTGCCTGTTCTTAAATTCTGAACCGCTATGTGAAACAGGCCTTCTCTCCTGTGCACGAATATAAAACTTCTACCATCTGGCGTGTATCTAGCTCTTGCGTTATAAGTTCCTTCAAAAGTTTTTCTTCTAATCTTCCTACTAGAAACTGTTATTTCATATATCTGCGGCGAGCCGCTTCGATTGGATGTAAATATTATTTTCCTTCCATCAGGTGACCAGTCGGGTTCTGTATCAATGCCAATATGGTCGGTTAATTGTTTCCAAGTATTTTTCTTCACTTCGTAAAGGTAAATATCTGGATTGTCTCCTTTAGAAAGGACTGCAGAAAGATACTTATCAGTTGGAGACCAATTGGGGGAGCTATTAATTCCTTTTTCCGATTTTAAAGCTTTTCTTTTTCCCGTATAAAGCTCTTGAATAAAAATTCTTGAAGTACCTTCTTCAAATGAAACATAAGCCAAGCTTCTACCATCAGAAGACCAATCCGGAGACATCAAAGGTTCTACAGAGGAAAAGAGTACCGAATCATTTCTGCCATCTATGTCAGCCACTTTGAGAAAATATTTACCCCGAGTGGAATTTTCTTTATTTATATAAGAAATTTTGGTTGAAAAAATTCCTGGTAAGCCATTTATTTCTTTATAAATTCTATCGCTAATAACATGTGCCAAAGAGTTTAAATAAGAAATTGAACCTGAACTAATAGATCGTTGTATTACTTTCTCTCTAGTTACGTTGACAATGGAAAAATTCACTATTACTTCTTCTGGCATTTCACCTTGAGAAGCTGAACCTACAACAAGATAATCAACTTTTAAAAGTTTCCAATCCCTATAAAGGATTTCTTTTTCATTTTTTGGAAGGCTTAGCATTTCTTTAGTTGACAAGGCTTCAAACTCTCCAAAAGACTCAAGGTCGGACGAAATAATTTGATTTAAATATTCTCTAGGAGGATCTTGTAAATTCCATGAAATAGGCACTATGGCTATGCGAATTGGATCTGTTATACCTTCGGTGATCTCTATTCTTAATTGCGCTATTAGAAAAGAACTAAAAAAAATCAATAAAATCAGGCAGATTCTATTTATCATTTTCTAATTTTTAGGATTAAACACTAAGGTAAAATTTCTAAAGTGAGCATCAAATAATTTTCTACTCATGTTTAGACCTTCGAATTTAATAACTTTCTCAACTGCATCAAGAGCTGAATTGTCAAAAGCTTCATTACCGCTGCTTTTAGTTAACCTTATTCCTACAATTTCTCCAGTTGGAACCAACATAATAGTTAGTTCAGAAGTCATTCCTTTTATTGTTGAAGAAGGTTGTTTCCAATTGATCATTACTTGCTGTCTAATGAGATTCGAAAAAATTGAAATTTCTTCTACTGAGCTCAAAGATTCTCTCTTCATTATTTGTTCCATCAGGAGATTTTTTTCAATCTCGATGGTTTCTATCTCGATTTTAGTATCAGCAGCTTGAATAGGAGGAGAAGTGATTATAGGTTCTCTATTAATAACCTTCTTTATCTTTTTTAGGTTATTTTTTTTTGTAATACTTTGAGGCCTTTCAAAGACTAAATACGCAGGCATAGGATCTACCTTATTCAGAGAGTAAAGACTCTCTATTTGAAAGAAATTAGCAAAAGCAAGCACTAAACCCATGTGAAGAATTACCGATATGGATAAGCCTGCGTAATAATTTTGCATTATTCTTTTAAAGGGGCCTGAGTTATTAAACCCACGTCTTGCGCTCCAGAAGCCTGAAGGACAGACATTAGTTCCATTACCTTCTGATACTTAACATTACCATCCCCCCTTACAACCACCTGTAAAGAAGGATTAGCTGTTAAAATTTTTTCTACTTGTATAGAAAGATCCTTCAAATTAAGTGGTATATCTTTACTTGATTGAGTCTCAAGAAAAAATACCCCGTCAAATCTAATTGAAATAATAAGTGGATCACTTTTTTCTCTAGGCAGAGGCTCTGATAGAGTTTCTGGAAGGTTTACTAATATCCCCTGAACCATTAAAGGTGCTGCAATCATAAAGACCACTAGTAGTACCAACATAACATCAATATAAGGAACAACATTGATTTCAGAAAGTAGTTTTCTTCTACGCCTACGTGAACTCATTTCTTATAAACATCTCGATGTAAAACAATGGAGAATTCATCCATAAAATCTTCAAAATTCGAGATAAGTGCTTCAACCGAAGTTGTGTATCGGTTGTAAGCTATCAAAGCAGGGATAGCTGCAAATAATCCTATAGCAGTAGCAATAAGAGCTTCAGAAATTCCTGGAGCAACTGTAGATAAAGTCGCTTGATTGGTTTCTGCTAAACCTCTAAAAGAGTTCATGATGCCCCATACTGTTCCGAATAAACCCACATAGGGGCTTGCAGAAGCCACAGTAGCTAAAAAAGGTAAGTGTTTCTCTAAAGATGACTGTTCTCTAGAAAGAGATATTCTCATAGCCCTCTCAGATCCATCCAAAATGATTTCAGGTTCAAGATCCTGTCCTTTAATATTCTTATATTCTTGATAACCTGACCTGAATATACTTTCGGCTCCTATCACCACATGATTTTTTTCTCCTCCTTGCTGAAAAACTGCTTCTAAGCCAGCATCTGACCAGAATAAATCTTCAAAATTAATAAGTTCTTGCTTAGATCTATTTATAAATATCCACCTTTCGAAAATTACCATCCAAGAAATAATTGAAGCTAACAGAAGAAGGAAAATAACTAACTGAACAATCAGACTTGCGTTAAAAAGGATTTCAATCACAGAATAAGACATATTATCTACAATAATGATTTCATACCGTTAAATAACTTGCCAGGAAGAGGTTTGGGTTTAAATTCTTTTGAATCAAGACATCCACACTTTACTACTCCTCCGCACAAGAGATCGCCTTCACTAGAAACAACCTCTTGAGAAAAATCAAAACTCACTTTACCAGCTTTAATGATCTGTGTGTGCACTTCAATCTGCTGGTCTAAATAGGCCGGTTTTTTGAATTCGATAACTATTTCTCTGACAACAAAAATTGCCCCTTGTTCCATTAAGTTCTTTTGTTCGTAGCCAACTTCCCTTAAATATTCTGTTCGGGCTCTCTCAAAAAACCTTAGATAGTTAGCATAGTAAACCACACCTTGCGCATCTGTATCTTCGTAGTAAATTTTAATGGGCAGTACATGCATGCTTACAAATCATGGTTTTCAATATCTTCTTTGTAAAGCCTTTTTAGTAAAAAAATAAAATCTTCCCAAAGCAGGTCTGCAGTATAAGGAGAATTAATATTTAACTGAGGGTTAATTGCTCCAAGGGGTACTCTAACTTTGATGGGCCTTCTATTAAATTTGTATACAAGAGCTGGGATGCCAACTTCTCGGGTTGCTTCAAGCACTTGCTGCCACCATGCTTCTAGAGGTTCCGCTCCCGAACCATATCTCTTGCACTCAATATACCATCTACCTAACATTAAATCAGGTAAATGCTTTTCTCTAGTTTGCTCTAGGATCCTTCTTAAATTATTCTTTAAACCGAGGTCTGAGGTTAATAAATTACCTATCTCTCTTTCAAAAGATGCTCCCTTGTTTCTGGAATTTGTCATTACTGGCTTAGATGATCTACGATTTCTTCAGGAAAGTCAGCATTTGAATGGACATGTTGAGTATCGTCTAGATCTTCCAAAGTTTCTAAAAGTTTGTAAATTTTTATAGATGTTTCTAAATCTGTAGAAACACTTGTCTCAGGAACCAAACTTATTTCAGATTCTTCTATATCTATCTCGGCTTTAATCAAAGAGTCTTTAACAGATTCAAAGTCTTCAGGTAAAGTTGAGATTGTTATAGATTGATCTGCATTCTCTTCAATATCTTCTGCTCCAGCCTTTATAGCCACTTCCATTACTGAATCTAGATTGGAGTTATTTCTTATCTGTATAAGCCCCTTTTTAATAAACAAATAAGAAACTGAACCATCCGTACCTAAATTTCCACCCGCCTTAGTAAAGGCATGCCTTATTTCTGCTACGGTTCTATTGTGATTGTTGGTCATACACTCAACGATTACTGCAACTCCTCCAGGACCATAACCTTCAAGGGTGGTTTCTTCTAGCCTTTCTCCTTCCGCTCCACCAGAACCTCTTTGAATAGCTCTCTCTATCGTGTCTTTGGGAATGTTAGAAGACAATGCCTTATCCAAAGCCGTTCTTAGTCTTGGATTATCTTCTGGAACTGGTCCTCCAAGTTTAGATGCCACGGTAAGTTCTCTAATAATTCGGGAAAATATTTTTCCTCTCTTGGCGTCTTGTCGTCCTTTCCTATGCTTGATGTTTGCCCATTTGGAATGCCCAGACACGGCTAATCTTCCTTATTTATCTTGATATTTAATTCATTTAACTGTTCTGCGGAAACTTCCCCTGGAGCATCTGTCATCAGACAAGAAGCTGTCTGCGTCTTAGGAAATGCGATCACATCTCTTATCGACTCAGAGGAAGTCATTAACATAATTAATCTGTCAAAACCTATAGCAATTCCAGCGTGAGGAGGACATCCGTGTTGTAAAGCAGATAATAAAAATCCAAACTTTTCTTCACCTTCTTTTGCAGTTATTCCTAGAACTTCTAATACAGAAGACAACATTTCATGATCATGAATTCGAACGGATCCACCACCCAATTCTATTCCATTAAGAACAACGTCATAAGCATCTGTGAAACAAGCCAGAGGCTCATCTTTCATCTCCTTTTTACTGCATCTAGGTGCAGTAAAGGGATGGTGGAGAGGAGTTAATTCTCCACTAGCATTAAGTTCAAACATTGGAAAATCAATAATCCAACATGGAGCCCATTCTTTAATAAGTAAATTTAAATCCTTACCTAACTTATCTCTAAGAGCTGACAAAGAATCATTAACTATTTTTTCTGGACCTGCTCCAAAAAAGATAATGTCACCCTTTTGGGCTTTAAGTTTTTTTAATAATTGATTGATAAGATCTTCTTCTAAAAATTTTAGAATTGGCGACTGTAGGCCTTCTTTTCCGAGGGTGGGGTCTTCAACTCTTATGTAAGCCAACCCTTCAGCTCCGAGACTTGATACAAAGTCTGTATATTCATCAATCTGCTTTCTAGTAAGAACCTCTCCTCCAGGGACTCTTAAACAAGCTATTCTTGACCCTTTTGAATTAGCAGGTTCACAAAAAACTTTGAATTCAGTATTGGTAAACATCTCACCTACTTCTTCCAGCTTTAGAGGGTTTCTTAGGTCGGGCTTGTCTGTTCCATATTTAGAGATAGATTCCGAAAAAGAAAGAATTTCAAATTTTCCCAATTTAACGCTTAGCACTTCTAAAAAAACTACACAAAGCATATCTGTAACCAAATCCCTAATATTTTCTGAAGTTACAAAAGAGCACTCCAGGTCTATTTGCGTAAATTCGGGTTGTCTATCTGCGCGTAAGTCCTCATCTCGAAAGCATCTAGCAAATTGATAATATTTTTGAAAACCTGAAGCCATTAAAGTTTGTTTAAATAGCTGGGGAGACTGAGGTAGTGAGAAAAATAATCCCGGATGAGTCCTGCTAGGAACCAGATAATCTCTAGCTCCTTCAGGGGTAGCTTTGGTTAAGAGAGGGGTTTCAATTTCAATAAATTCCTTTGCTTCAAAATAGTCTCTTATGCATTTGGAAGTTTTAGATCTTAAGCGAATATTTGCTTGCATTTCTTTTCTTCTCAGGTCTAAAAACCGGTACTTAAGTCTTGTTTCTTCTCCCACTGAACTATATTCATCTAATTGAAAAGGTATAGGTAATGAAGGGTTCAAGATTTCAAGACTAGACCCCACAACTTCTATCTCTCCTGTATCTAGATCAGGATTAACAGTCCCTTCAGGCCTTGCTCTTACTTTCCCTTTAACTGAAATTACAAATTCATTTCTACAGCCTTCCGCTAATATAAAAGTGCCTTTCTGTTCAGGATTGTAAACAACCTGAACCAAACCAGACTCGTCTCTTAAATCAAAGAAAATAACTCCTCCATGGTCTCTTCTTCTATGAATCCAACCACTTAACTCTACATTGGTATCAATTTCTTTTTTTCTTATTGACCCACATTTTCTATTCTTTAAATCTTTCATACCCTAAATGTTTTTATTTTTAAGAAGCTTCTACTTTTTTTCTTCTTTCTTTTTGACCTTTTTTTTATCCTTTTTATCATCAGTTTTTGTTTTATCTGAAGAAATCTTCTTCTCCTTATCGCTTTTAGCTAAATTCTTTTTTTTGCCTGTTTTGAAATCGGTCTCATACCATCCAGTACCTTTTAATCTAAATGCGGGTGCAGTGGGTACTTGCCTCAGATTGGGGTTTTTCATTTTAAAATTATCGAGTTCAGATATTTTCATCTGCTTCTCAAACACTTTCTTTTTACCTTTCTCTTTAAAAATGTAAGTAGGCATATTTTTTGGAGGATTATACCAACTTAAGCATATTTACTTATTATCTCGTTTACTGTTTTACTAAATGTTAAAATTGATTTCCGAGTATTAACGATGAAAACTAGCAATTTACTCCTCGCTACACAAAGAGAAACCCCTTCTGATGCAGAGACTAAAAGCCATCAACTGATGATAAAAGCAGGCTTAATAAGACAGGTGGCATCAGGCATTTATAACTGGCTTCCTCTTGGTGTAAAAGTTCTAAGAAAAGTTGAAAATATAGTAAGGCGAGAAATGGATAAATCGGGTGCTCAAGAAATTTTGATGCCTATGGTACAACCTGGGGAGTTATGGAAAGAGTCAGGAAGATGGCAACAATATGGGAAAGAATTATTAATTTTTAAAGATAGGCATAAAAGGGAATTCTGCTTGGGACCAACTCATGAAGAAATCATAACAAATTTATGCAGAAATGATATTAGAAGTCATAAACAGTTACCTGTTACTTTTTATCAAATTCAAACCAAATTTAGAGATGAGATAAGGCCTAGATTTGGGGTTTTGAGATCAAGAGAATTTATTATGAAAGATGCTTATTCTTTTGATCTTTCTGAAGAAGAAATGAACCATAGCTACAACAACATGAGAGAAGCTTACAAAAGAATATTTGATAGCATGGGACTCGATTACAGAATAGTAAAAGCTGACAGTGGTGCAATAGGGGGTTCTGATTCAGAAGAATTTCATGTACTTTCAGATACTGGTGAAGATTTATTAGCATTTAGCGATAAAAGTGATTATGCAATCAACGCTGATTTACTTATTGAAGCACTGTCTGATCAAGATTCTGAAAGCTTAGAGGGGCAGCCTAGTCCAGATGGAAAAGGCAATCTGAAGCTAACGAGAGGAATTGAAGTGGGCCATATCTTTAAGTTAGGAAGAAAATATTCTGAAAGCATGAAACTTACTCTTCAAGTAGATAAAAGAACTATTTTTCCAGAAATGGGGTGTTACGGTATTGGTATTTCTAGAATAGTTGCTGCTGCCATAGAACAGAATCACGATGATAAAGGGATAATTTGGCCAGATGCGATCAGCCCTTATGAAGTGGTCCTTGTGGAGATAAATCCCAAAGGGGATAAAGCCCTAAAGAGCCTTTGTAGTCAATTATATAATTCTTTAAAAGACAAAGGACATGAGGTCCTTTGGGATGATAGAGAACAAAGCCCTGGAGTGAAATTTTCAGATATGGAGTTAATAGGAATACCTCGAATGGTTATCTTGGGAGAAAAATCTTTTAAAGACAATCAAGTAGAATTTAAAATTAGAGGCGAAGAAAAAATAAGTCGGCTTGCTCCAGAAGAGATAGAAGACAAACTGTAAAATGAATTGGCTATATTAAGCTATTCTTTATTGTCTAAGGTCTCAAGAATTTGTTTCTCTATTTTTTTAGCTATTTTAGGGTTCTCTTCTAAGAACTCGACTGCATGAGCCTTTCCTTGTCCTATTTTTTCACCATCTAAACTATACCAAGCTCCTGATTTTTCTACTATACCTAAATCAGAGCCCCTATCTATGACCTCACCTAGTCTATTGATACCCTTATTGTAGATGATCTGGAATTCTGCTTGTTTAAAAGGGGGGGAAACTTTATTTTTTACTACTTTAACTCTTGTTTCATTGCCTACTATCTCATCTCCTTCTTTCACCGTCCCTATTCTTCTAATGTCTAATCGAACTGAAGAATAGAACTTCAGAGCATTGCCACCAGAAGTAGTCTCAGGACTTCCAAACATAACTCCAATCTTGTGTCTTATCTGATTAATGAAAATAACTAAAGTATTAGATTTTGTAACACTCCCAGTTATTTTTCTAAGAGCTTGCGACATTAATCTTGCTTGAAGTCCCATATGAGAATCACCCATCTCTCCTTCTATTTCAGCTTTTGGCACTAGGGCTGCAACAGAATCGATCACCAGCATATCTACTCCTCCCAAATGAACGAAAATATCCACTATCTCTAAAGCTTGCTCTCCGGTGTCAGGTTGAGAAATAAGTAATTCTTCAATATTGACCCCAAGCTTTCCGGCATACATTGGATCGAGTGCATGTTCTGCATCTATAAATGCTGCCGTTCCACCCAATTTTTGACATTGAGCAATAACCTCTAAGGCAAGAGTAGTTTTGCCTGAAGATTCAGGACCGTATATTTCAACCACTCGCCCTCGGGGAAGGCCACCTATTCCAAGAGCTAAATCTAATCCCAAAGATCCTGTAGAAATGGCTGGAATCTTCTCGATCTTTTTATCTCCCATTCGCATGACTGTGCCAGATCCAAACTGGCGTTCGATCTGGCCAAGTGAAGATTCTAATTGCTTGTTTTTATCTACTTCCTTGATATTTACTACCTTTTTCTGTGCCATGTGTACTTCCAAATGCGTTAACAAGGCAATTATACATAGTACTGTATAAATAAACAGTACTCTTTAATGCTGTTTTAATATATCAATTGTACCCAATAAAGCCCTCTCAACAGAAGAAAATCTAACTTCGTCTCTATTGCCAGAAAAGTACTCTGTAGAAGTTATTAAAGGGTGAAGAGCAACTTTCCATGCAAAGCAAACTGTACCCACTGGTTTAGACTCAGTTCCACCAGCAGGACCTGCAATTCCACTTATAGCAACGCCAACGTCGGCACCAGATTTGTTAATTGCCCCTGAAACCATTTGTCTGGCAATCTCTTCACTAACCGCTCCAAAAGTGTCTAAATCATTTGAAGATACGCCTAAGATTTGAGCTTTAGCTTTATATGAGTAAGTTACGAAAGAAGAATCAAACCATTCTGAACTACCAGGTACTGATGTTATAGATTGTCCTACCCATCCACCTGTGCATGACTCAACACAAGTAAGAGATAAATTTTTTTCTTTAAGCAATTCCCCTAATTCTGCACTAATTAATATTAACTTTTCTTGATTCACAAAAAGGCCTTCTATGAAGATAAGGCGCAATTAGACCAGAAATCAGATTATTGTCTACATAGTAGTTAATCAAATATGTTGGTAAAATCTACTTTCCTAAATGTTATGGCCTTTATAGTTGTAGATTCTTGCATTAAATGCAAACTCACCGATTGTGTTGAGGTTTGCCCTGTGGATTGCTTTTATGAAGGACCAAATATGTTGGTTATCAATCCTGATGAGTGTATAGATTGTGCTTTATGTGAACCAGAGTGCCCTGTAGATGCTATTTTTTCAGAAGATGAACTTCCGGAAGACCAAATCCCTTTTATAGATCTTAATGCTGAACTTTGTTTGGAATGGCCAAACATTACTGAACAAAAAGACCCTCCAGAAGATGCTGATGAGTGGAGAGAAGTTAAAAATAAAATTAAATATCTTGAAAAGTAGAAGAGATTTTCTGTAAAAGGAAAATAAAGAAAACTCCTAAACCTAAACCAAAGAGAGCTTCGAGATAGCCTAACTGGTATTTAGGTAAGGATATTATCCACGCCCCTGATTTCCATAACAAAGGAATGCTTAATAAGACTAAAGAATAAAAGAAACCCATAAGATATTCAGGATAATTTTCATAGGCTTTTTTCACTATCCTTATAAAAAGTAATAGCCCAAGTAAGCATCCAGAAAATAAACTTGATAATACAAGTAAATCAAGTTCTTTTAAAGAGAGTATAACCGCTTGATAAAGGCCTAAGAGTAAAAGTATAAAACTTCCTGAAATACCAGGAAGAATAAAAGCACAAACCGCAACAAAACCTCCAAAGAAAAAGTAAATTAGACTAATTTCTTTCAGTTCGTTTGGTGGTAAGCTCCAAGCAAAACCTACTATTAGAGAAGCTAATAAGAATCCTATAAGAAACCTTCTATGTATTTTTTCGGGCTTCAAAGGTTTAAAAAATAAAGAAGTCAATAAAAGTCCAGAAAAGAATGACTTCAGAAAGAAAGGAAAATTTTCGGAAAGGAAGATAATAGCAGAAGAAAAAGAAAAAGCAGCTACAAGCATACCTAAGACTAGGAAGAAGAGAAAACTAGCATCAGAATACTTCCAAGCTTCATTTAAATTTCCCTTTAGAACTTGATTTACGAAAACAATATTGATATTTGCAATGGCTCTTATTAATCTTTCATAAATACCTAAAATAAGTGCAATAGTACCTCCAGAAACACCAGGGATTATCTCGGCTATTCCCATAATCATACCTTTAAAGAAAATTCGTAAATTAGTCTTCATAAAAAAAGTTAATTTACTCAATCTTTCCTTCCAATAAGGGTACAAAAAGAACTTGATCCAAAATTTTAGTTTCGTATTTATCCTTTCCTATTTTTTGAATTAAAGTTAAGTTTTGACGGTCCTTTCCTCCAACTGGAGCGATCAGTCTTCCACCCATAGATAACTTATCTAAGAAATAACTAGGGACTTCTAAAGGGGCTGCTGCAAAGAGTATTGCGTCGTATTTATCTGATCTTCCTTGAAACTCTGAACCATCATCGAAAATAAGTTTTACATTTCTTATTTTTAGTTTTTTTAAATTAATAACTGCCTTGTCGTGCAATGCTTTAATTCTTTCTAAAGTATGCACTGTTTTAGAAAATTTAGAGAGAATAGCAGCTTGATAACCACAACCTGTCCCAATTTCAAGAGCTTTTTCTATAGGTTGAACTTCTAGTTTCTTATCCTCTATAAGTATCTCTGTCATCTTGGCAACTATATAAGGTTGAGAAATTGTTTGTTGATATCCAATGGGTAAAGCTAGATCCTCATAAGCTCTTGAAGATAAGGCTTCATCTAAAAATAGATGCCTTGGGGTATCTCTCATTGCTTCCAGAATTCTGACATCCTTAATACCCTTTTCAGTTAACCTTTCAACCAGTCTTTGCCTAGTTCTAAGAGAGGTCATGCCTAAACCTTGGGTTTTTTCTATTTCCAACACGCTTAATTAAAAGAACTTAACCATACATTTAGTTCTTTGGAATAATCACCTACTAAAAATCTTGGACCAATCGGAGTAACTGAAACAGCACCTCTAGTTAGAGTTTCTATATCTGTGTTCTCATTATTATTTGGTATTTTACTTCTGTGTGTTATCCAAAACTGGTCTTTCCCTGAAGTCAGAGTTTCTTTGTGAGGTGGATTTCTAGTTCCCCAGGATCCGAGTGAAGTGAGTACTATTTCATTAATTTCTTCATATGCAAGATTGGGGACATTAAGATTTAGAGTTATCTTTGGGTCGGTCTTTAACAGGTGAAATTTTTCTACTATGTCGTATGTAATTTTTCCTGCTGAAATAAAATTAGGTTGAGTTTTTCCTGTTGATCCAGGTTGCAAAAAAGCTGCAGCAGAGACTGCTATTGATGGAACAGAAAATTCTCTGCCTTCCATAGCTGCGTTTACGGTCCCAGAGTAAAGTAAATCTTCAGCCATGTTTGCTCCAAAGTTTATTCCACTTAATAATAAGTCTGGCTTGAAAGGGCAAAGTTCATGTAAGCCCAAATGAACGCAATCGACAGGAGTCCCATTTACTGCCACAAAATTTTCTTTAATTTTCTTAGGAAATAAAGGTCTTTTGGTTGTTATGGATGCGCCTGATCCACTCATTTCTCTCTCAGGAGCTATAACAAAGACTTCATGTTTTTCAGCTAAACAATTGTAAAGAACATTTATTCCTTCTGCTTCAATTCCATCGTCATTACATAACATTATTTTCATGAAAAATTTATAAGCTTTTTTTAATTAAAGACACTGCTTGGCAAGCAATTCCTTTTTTTGTACCCTCAAAGCCTAAGCCATCTGTAGTAGTAGCCTTGCAACTAACATATTCTTTTTCTATCTTAAGGTCCTTAGAAATGCACTCAATTATTAAGTCTATTTGCTCCCTTATTTTTGGCTCTTCAGCAATCAATGTTATATCTACATTAATAATTTCATAATGCTTTGAACTCAAAAGACTGACAACTTCATTTAAAAGTAATCGACTTGAAACTTCTTCATTTTTTGGATCTTCTGAAGGAAACAAACCCCCTATATCGCCTAAAGCAGCTGCACCTAATAAAGAATCAATAAGCGCATGGATGATTACATCTCCATCAGAGTAAGCCTCTATAGAAAATTCGCTCTCTATGAAAATGCCTCCAAGGACCATCCCTTTCCCAGGAATCAGCTTGTGTGCATCATATCCAAATCCAACTCTCAAATTAGTTCTCCATTCTTCCTTGAGAAGAAAGAATTGACTTAATCAAAACTATATCTTCGGGAAAAGTTAACTTTATATTATCCTTCGAGCCCTGAACCATCTTCAATTTACCTCCATTTGCTTCTACCAAATTAGCTTCATCGGTAAAATCTTTTTTTAGGTTCTTTTCCAATGTTGCTCTAACCAGAATATCTTTTTTAAAAATTTGAGGAGTGAATGCTCTCCAAAGTCTTGTGCGATCGAAAGTATTTAAAATTAAGGAATTTCCCTTACCGACCTCTTTAATAGTATCTGTGCAAGGAATACCTAGAACTATCCCATCAATTTCTTCTTCCATAGAGTTAATAATTTCTTGTACATCCGAACTCCTTAGACATGGACGTACAGCATCATGAATTAAAATATGTTTGTAGAATGTATCAGATTCTTCCCAGAACTTTATTCCATTCAAAACTGATTTCATCCTTGAACTGCCTCCTTCTGTTACAAAAACTTTTGGATTTTTAATTACATCTAGGGATTTATAATATTGGTCATTTGGTGGAACCACTACACAAATTCCCAAACAATCCGAAAAATCAAGCAGAGGTCTAATACTTAATTCTAAAATACTTTTGTCACCTATCTTTAAAAACTGTTTTGGAACTTCTTTACTAAACCTCTTACCACTCCCAGCTGCTGGAACAATAGCAACAAAACTTTTATTCACTGGTCTTGTTTAAGTTTAGAAAGATCAATTTCTTTATTTTTAATCTGCTCTGATTTAAATTTATAAAAAGTTTCGCCTGGTTTTATGAAGCCTAATTCAGACCTTGCTAGACCTTCTATTGCATTTCTCCCTGAACTTAATCTATTTTTCTCTTGCTCAAGTAAAAGATTCTTGCTCTCTAATTCTTGAGTTAAATCCTCTTTTTCTTTAATTTCTTCTTTTAAATCTTTTAAACTCCAGTAACTGTAATCCCCTGTCCAAATATTAACTTGTACTAGAATTAGAGCAACTGATAGGAAAACCATCAAAGAAAAAAACAGGAAGTCCTTTCTATTGATCTCTTTAAATTCAGGTAACTTCATCTATACCGGAGAAAGGAATATTAAATTTTTCCTCTAAAATCAACATTCGGTTATATTTTGCTACTCTATCAGTCCTGCATGGAGCTCCTGTTTTAATTTGTCCAGAGTTTAAACCTATAGCAATATCAGCTATAGAAGTATCTTCCGTTTCGCCTGAACGATGAGAGATAATAGTCTTATAACCATTCTCTTTAGATAAATTAACTGCTTCCATGGCTTCTGAGATAGTACCTATTTGGTTTATCTTTACTAGAACAGAGTTAGCAACCTTTTGTTTGATTCCTTTTTTTATTCTATTTGTGTTTGTAACAAAAAGATCATCGCCCACTAATTGTATTTCTGACCCTAAACTCTTGGTAAGAGACTTCCATCCTTCCCAATCATCTTCATCTAAACCATCTTCGATAGAATTGATAGGGTATTTTGATTTTAGAGTATTAAGGTAATTAATCATTTCGTTAGAGTTAAAACTCTTATCTATACCCCTTAATAAATATTGGCCTTCATTAAAAAGCTCTGAGGAGGCGCAGTCCAAACATATAAAAACCTGACTTCCCGCTTTATAGCCAGAAACATCTATTGCTTTGAGAATAAGGTCAAGAGCTTCTTCTGCAGAATCTAGTTGGGGAGCAAAACCTCCTTCATCTCCAACTGATATATTCAGTTTCTGTTTCTTAAGTTGTTCTTTCAGCTCGTGGTAAATTTCCACCCCGCATTGAAAAGCAGATTTAAAATTACTAAAGCCACTGGGTTGAATCATAAACTCTTGAAAATCAATATTGTTATCTGCATGAACACCACCGTTTAAGATATTCATCATAGGGTTGGGTAATGTTGCTTTTTCATCTACTTCAAAGAGGTCTTTATATAATAGGTTTACACACTCATACAAAGGCAAGCTTCTAGATTTAGCAGACACCCTTAAATTAGCCAGTGAGACTACCAAGATTGTATTTGCTCCAAAAGTACTTTTATTGTTAGTTCCATCTGCCTTGCATAAAATTGAATCTATATTGGTTTGGTCCAGTGGATCTAATCCAGCTAACAATTCTTTTATCTCATTATTTATTACATTTACTGCCTTAGAAACTCCCCTGCCAAAAAATCGAGTTTCATCTTTATCTCTTATCTCAAGAGCCTCATATTTTCCAGCTGAAGCTCCAGAAGGGACATAAGAAATCGAAGAACTATCATCCGAGAGTCTTACCTCACAAGCCAAAGTTGGATTCCCTCTAGAATCAAATACCTCAAAAGCAGAAATATCTTCTATTGTTAATTTGTTCACATTTAATTTATTTTGATATCAGAAAAGCTTTTTACTAATGCGTCTATAGATTTAATTTGAACCAAAAATTCTCTTAAATGTTTTAAAGGTAAAGCACAAGGACCGTCACATTTAGCTAAATCAGGGTCAGGATGTACTTCAAGAAATAATCCAGCTAGACCAATAGACATAGCTGATTTAGCAAGGTCCAATACATAAGACCTTCTACCAGAAGTTATATTCCCACCTCCTCCTGGTTCTTGTAGAGAATGAGTCACATCAAATATTACAGGATATTGATAATTTTTGAGCTGTGCTAAGCCCATCATGTCTACAATAAGATTCTTATAACCAAATGATGTTCCTCTTTCGCATAGTAAAATATTTTCATTACCAAAATGCTTAAATTTATCAATAATATTTTCTACTTCTGAAGGAGAAAGAAATTGACCCTTTTTGATATTAATTGGTAGGCCCGTTGATGCAGCACTAAAAAGCAAGTCTGTCTGCCTGCATAAAAATGCAGGAATTTGTAAGAGATCTAAAACTTTACTAGCTTTAAAGATTTCTTCAGAAGTATGTACATCTGAAATAACTGGAACTCTATAGTCAACTTTGATTTTTTTTAAAATATCTAGACCTTCGTCTACTCCAGGTCCTCTGAAAGAATCAAATGAAGACCTATTTGCTTTATCGTATGAAGCCTTAAATATGAAAGGGATGTCAAGTTCTTCAGTAACCTGCTTACATTCTTCAACCACTTCCTTAATTGTGTTTCCATCCTCTAATACATTAAGACCAGCAATAAGCACAAAATCTTCTTTATTGCTAAGTTTAATTTTTCCTACTTCTACCTGCTTCACTTTAACTACCTAACTGGCTTTGTTTTGGTTGTTCGCTGCGTCAATAAAGCCCTTAAATAAAGGGTGGCCATCTCTAGGATTTGAAGTAAATTCTGGATGGAACTGACATCCTACAAACCAAGGGTGTTTATTTATTTCTACTACTTCAACAAGATTTTTATCCATAGATTTACCTACAATATTAAGACCTGCTGATTCCATCTGATCAACATAATTGTTATTTACTTCATATCTGTGTCTATGCCTTTCTTGTATGACGCTCTTCCCATACAAAGATCTTGTTAAAGAATTTTCTGATAAGATGCATTTCTGAGAACCCAGACGCATAGTGCCACCTAAATCAGAATTTTCATCACGTTTCTCAATCTCTCCATTAGAATCAATCCATTCACTTATTAGTCCAATAACTGGATGGCTAGTCTTCTGATCAAATTCGCTACTATTTGCATCACCAAGGTTTAAAACATTTCGAGCAAACTCTATTACGGCTACTTGCATCCCAAGGCATATACCTAGGTAAGGAATCTTGTTCTCTCTTGCATATTCAACAGTAATTATCATTCCTTCGATCCCTCTATGGCCAAAACCTCCAGGAACTAGAATTGCGTCTACACCTTCTAAGACCTCCCCGACATTCTTAGGTTCAATAATCTCAGAATCTATGTATTCAACATTAATTCTTAATTCATGCTGTATACCTCCATGAATTAAGGCTTCATTGAGAGATTTGTAGGCATCTTTAAGGTCTGTATATTTTCCAACCATAGCTATGGTTACTTCATTTTTTGGATTTGTATGGGCATCAGAAACTCTTTTCCAGTCTTCAAGGTCAGGTTTTTTACAAGAAAGATTAAGTTTGTCAGTTACTATTTCGTCAACTTTTTGAAGGTTTAATAGAATTGGTATCTTATAAATTGAATTAACATCTGGCATTGAAATTACACTTTGTTTTTCAACATTGGTAAATAGAGCAATTTTCTCCCTAGCTTCGTCTGAAATCTCTTTGTCAGATCTACAAATAAGAATATCTGGTTGCAACCCATGAGATAACATCTCTTTTACTGATCTCTGAGTAGGTTTTGTCTTAATCTCCCCTGCAGCAGCTATATATGGAACTAAGGTTAGATGCATAAATAGGGTTCTAACAACCCCAAGTTCTAGTTTCATCTGCCTTATGGCTTCTAAAAAGGGTTGAGATTCTATATCACCAACAGTTCCCCCTATCTCTACAATAGCTACCTCGGAATCTCTTGAACCTTCTTTTATCCTCCTTTTAATTTCATCTGTTATATGGGGAATGACTTGTACTGTCCCTCCTAAATAATCTCCTTTTCTCTCCTTTTTTAGAACTGTTTCATATACCTGACCGGTAGTGAAATTATTATCTTTAGACATCTTAGATTTAATAAATCTTTCATAGTGACCAAGATCTAAGTCAGTTTCTGAACCGTCTTCAGTAACAAAAACTTCTCCGTGTTGTAAGGGACTCATAGTTCCTGGATCCAAATTTATGTAAGGATCTAGTTTCATAATAGTTACTTTAATACCTCTGCTTTCCAATAAGGCGCCTAGAGATGCAGAGGTAATACCCTTCCCCAGAGAAGATACTACTCCACCGGTAACAAAAATAAATCTAGTTTTAGAATTTCCCATCTATCTAACAAACAGAAAAAAGCTTCTGCAAGATGGCACTGCAGATTAACAAAAAGTTCGTTCGCCTACAACGTAAATAATTTTTAAAAGGTACTTCGTGAGTTTGGTTTAGAATTAATCACCTTCTCCATCTTCATAGTATTGTGTAGGATATCGTTCGTCTTTAGCTAAATTTTCAAATCTAGCTACTGAGTCTCGGAAAGCTAAAGAAGTAGTTCTAGTAGGTCCGTTTCTTTGTTTTGCGATATTAATTTCAGCTTTACCTTTATTTTCTAGATCACTTCTATCGTAGTATTCATGTCTATACAAAAAAGCTATTACATCAGCATCCTGCTCTATTGCACCTGAATCTCTTAAGTCAGAAAGAATAGGCCTTTTATTAGGTCTAGATTCGACAGCTCTATTTAATTGTGATATTGCAACAACTGGGACATCTAATTCTTTTGCTAAGGCTTTTAGTGACCGACTTATCTCACTAATTTCTGTTACCCTATTCTCACTCTTGCCCGGAATTTGCATTAGACCAATGTAATCCACAACTATCATGGCCAAGTCTTTATTTTCTCTTTTCACCCTTCTTGATCTTGCCCTCAATTCAGTTGGACTAAGAGCCGGTGTATCATCAAGAAGAATTTTCTTATTACTGAGAACAGATAGAGCTTTATCTATTCCCTCCCAATCATTATCTTGGAGTTGTCCCCTCATAAGCCTCTGTAGATCTATATTAGCTATACTGGAAATAAATCTTCTGACTACCTGTTCAGCAGACATTTCCATGCTAAAAATTAAGACTGTTCGATCAGTTTGTCTTGCTACATTTTCAGCAATATTCAATGCTAGAGCTGTTTTACCCATGGAAGGCCTACCAGCAATGACAATTAAATCAGATCTTTGAAAACCAAGAGTGATTTCATCAATTTCAGAAAATCCAGTACTAACGCCAATTAAAGAATCCCCGGACTCATTGGCCTCTTGTATAAAAGAATAAACTGGACCAAGTAAGTCCCGAATTTCCTTTGGTCCTGCAGAACGTTTAAAATCATCTCTTAAACTTAAGATTCTTTCTTCTGCATTATCTATAACTTGATCGCTACTAGAAGAATCGGATTCTCTTGCGGTCTTAGAAATCTGATCTACGGCTGTAATTAACTTCCTAAGGTTAGATCTTTGCTTAATGATCTCAGCGTAACTTTCTATATTTGCTACGCTGGGCGTTTCCTGAGCAAGTTGAGTTAAATAATCTTTACCCCCCAACTTAACTAATTCAGGAAGATCTCCATTTCCCTCAAGAGTGTCTTGTACAGTAATAAGGTCTATTGGCTTACCTAGATCTTGAAGGTCCTTTATAGTTTTAAAAATTAGTTGGTGTTCAGTCTGATAGAAATCTTCTTGTAAAACTAGACCAGCAACTAAATCCCAAGCATCATTCTTTAACATGATGCCCCCTAAAACAGCTCTTTCTGCTTCTACCGAGTAGGGTAATTCTTCATTCGAGGAGAAATTTTGGGACATAAAAGATTAATTTCAAGTATTCTTTACTAAACTATAATTCTCCCACTGGAGAACATTTAAAACAATAAAAATATTTTTCTATTCTTGCGCTATTAGAGCAACAGAAATTTCTTGAATAACTTCTGGATGAACCTCTATGTCTAACTTATAGTTACCTAGTTCCTTTAAAGTCCCTTCGGGCAATCTAACAGCAACTTGTTCTATTTTAATACCTTCCAGATTAATAGCTTCTGAAATTTCTCTGGTTCCAATAGATCCGTATAAAGTTCCTTCTTCTGAAACTGCTACAGGAATAGAAATTTCTAAAGATTCTAACTTTTTAGCTAATTCAAGCGCTATGGCTTTCCTTTGTTCTTCAGCTTTGTTGAGAGAAACTTTTCTTTGTTCGTATTCAGCCTTATTTTCTTCATTAGCTCTAACAGCTTTTCCTGAAGGGATTAGAAAATTCCTAGCAAAACCAGACCTTACGTTCACTAAATCACCGGGATCACCCAATTTAGTTACCTTTTCTAAGAGAATTATTTCCATTTGTCTATCTGTAATGCGAATCTGTGTAAGGTAACAAGGCTAAATGTCTAGCTCTTTTAATAGCTCTAGTTAACTGCCTCTGATATTTAGCTGAGGTTCCCGTAACTCTGGCAGGCATTATCTTCCCTGTTTCAGTAATATATTCTTTTAAAAGATTGATATCTTTATAATCAATTTCTTGTATCCCCAAGGCAGTAAATTTACAAAACCTTTTTTTATACTCTTGGTTTGAAGGTCTTTTTTTAAAATTTTTCTTTTGCTTTTTTGGCATAGTTTACTTTTCGTGATTCAAACTACTTTTCCTTTTCTTGATCTTCTTCTTTGGGTCGAAGCTTGAAAGTAACTTCAGTGGCGCTTTGTTTTTGCTTGCTTAAATCTTCTTTAGGAAACTTTTCCTCTTTAAGCATATAATCTTCTCCTGCCTCTCCCTCTGGAGTCTGAGTAGATAAAGCAGATATTTCAGTATGCGCCTTCTTAGAAACTAAAATTAAGTCTCTGATAATAGAATCATTGAACTTAAATGAAGATTTTATTTCTTTTATTGCTTCTTGATTACATTCAACATTCATTAAGGCAAATGAAGCTTTGAACTGATCTTGAATAGGATAAGCTAACTTTCTGTTTCCTATATTTTCAGATCTTTGAACTGATCCACCAGATTCAGTAACTATAGATGAAAATTTATTTAAAACTGACTGAGTCTGATCAGATTGGTCAGGATGGACTAAAAAAACTATCTCGTAATGTCTCATTTATACCTCTCGGTTTTAGCTCTCCTTTTTTAAATTAAAATGTAGAGCAAGGTATCAAGGGTGCGCATTCTATTTTAGGTTATTCTTTGAAGCAAGCCGTATTCAATATTCTTATTATTAGGCCATCGAAATCTATTCCTTCCAAAATTGCTGATTTGGGCACAAGACTTGTTTCTGTTAATCCTGGGACAGTATTTAACTCTATCAATTGGAAATTCCTTTTTTTGTCTTGTATCAAATCTACTCTTCCCCATCCAGAGCAACCGAGAGAAGAGAAAGCATGCCAAGCAAAATTCTTGACAGTCATCAATTCTTCTTCACTAAGTTCAGATTGAGAATATTCAGTATCATTTCTTACGTATTTTGCATCAAAATCATAAAAATCATTTTTTGGTTTAATA